>Ga0208102_1000025_pt1 | contig 107154 bp, 98 predicted proteins | sample CryBogmetaGMA17M_FD_184549 | JGI IMG/M metagenome (GOLD analysis project Ga0208102, IMG submission 184549) | Freshwater microbial communities from Crystal Bog, Wisconsin, USA - MA17M (SPAdes) | ecosystem: Environmental > Aquatic > Freshwater > Lake | place: Crystal Bog, Wisconsin, USA...
TCACTTTCCCATCATTTACCGGCATCAAACCAAGATCAGATTTCTGTATAGCCTTTTCTATGGTTCCTATAATGCTGTTGTCCCAAGGTGATATGATCATAAGGCGGCTCTCCGGTATGGAAAGTGTAGCGACCTGGTTGAGCGGTGTGGGAACGCCATAATAGTCCACTTTAATGCCATCCAGAAGTGACAGTGACGCTCTCCCTGTCCTCACTTTATTTAAGGACTTTTCAAAAGCGTGAATCGCTTTTTCCATATTATCCTTCAATTCGTCAAAGACCAGATCCTTCATGTCAACCTCTGATTCTCGTTCCCATATCTTCGCCGCATATGACGCGCCTGATATTGCCCTTCTTCTGCAGATTAAAAACGATGATGGGAAGATTGTTCTCTCTGCACAAAGAAATCGCCGTTGCATCCATAACCTTCAAATGTCTCGTCAATATGTCATTATAGGAAATCTCCGTGAACATCTTAGCATCACTGCACTTAACAGGATCTTTATCATAGACCCCTTCTACTTTAGTTGCTTTCAGAATAACATCGGCCTTTATCTCTACGGCCCTTAAAGAAGCGGCAGTATCCGTAGTGAAATAAGGGTTGCCTGTGCCACCTGCAAATATAACGACCCTTCCTTTTTCCAGATGACGCACAGCCCTCCCTTGGATAAACGGTTCCGCAACCTGTTTCATCTCAATGGCGGTTTGAACTCTTGTCACCACATCAAGTTGTTCAAGGGCGCTCCGCAATGCAAGGCTGTTTATAACCGTAGCGAGCATACCCATATAATCCGCGGAAGTTCGATCCATACCCATCTCATTGGCTTCAAACCCGCGAAAAATATTGCCGCCGCCGACCACGACGCCTATCTCGACGCCAAGCCTTGCAACATCCCTGATTTCTCCCGCAATGCTCGATACGGCATCAAGGTCTATCCCATAGGAACCCTTTCCCATAAGGACTTCACCACTCAGTTTCAGGAGGACTCTTTTATAGACAGGTTTATCCATCATCTCTTCTTCAATCGGCGCCCAACTGGAACCTCATGAATCTTCTAATAACAATATTCTCACCCGTCTTGGCGATCATATTACTGACCAGCGTCCCAACGGTAAGTGCCGTATCTTTTATGAATTTCTGATCCAGAAGGCAGACATCTTCGTAATACTTCTTAAGTTTGCCTTCTATGATCTTATCCCATATCTTCTCCGGTTTCTTTTCCGCCATAGCCTGGCTTCTGTAAATCTTCTTCTCCCGCTCCAGAACATCGGGAGGTATATGTTCCGACTTCAGATACCTGGGGTTCGCCGCAGCTATGTGCATGGTCAGCTCTTTCGCCAGGAGTCGAAAATCATCTGTCTTGGCAACGAAATCCGTTTCGCAATTAACCTCTACCAAGACGCCTATTTTCCCACCCATGTGGATATATGAGGCAATGACTCCATCTTTTGCCGCCTTTGATGATCTCTTCGTCGCTGCAGACATGCCCTTCTTACGCAAAAAGTCGATTGCCTTTTCGAAATCTCCGCCGGACACAGTCAGAGCTTCCTTGCAATCCATCATACCGGCGCCTGTTTTCTCTCTCAGCTCTTTAACCATTGATGATGTAATGCTCAATTTAATCTACCTCCCGTCAAATTTCTCACTTTGATTGACGCTCTTTATCCGTTTCAAAATCTTCTTCAACATCGGTTATTCCATCCTTTGTTTCAACAGACTCGGGGACATCCGCTTCCACATCTCCGCTTTTCTCAGAGGCCGGTCCGGCCGCTTCCTTGTCGGTATCGGCCTGTACATGCTCCTCGAATTTCCTTTTACCCTCAATTACGGCATCGCAAATCCTTGAAGAAAAAAGCTTGATTGCCCTGATGGCATCATCATTACCCGGGATAACATAGTCGATGTCGTCCGGATCGCAGTTTGTATCAACTATGGCTACTATAGGAATCTTCAATTTTTGCGCCTCTTTCACGGCAATACTCTCGCGCTTGGGATCAACGATAAACAAACCTCCGGGAAGACGTTTCATTATTTTTATGCCACCCAGAACTTTTTCAAGCTTGTTCATCTCTTTCTGAAGTTTCATTATCTCCTTCTTAGGAAATGCCTTGACGCTGTCATCAGAAAACATCTTCTCCAGAAAGTTCAATCTCTCAATTCTCTTATTGATGGTATTAAAATTGGTCAGCATCCCGCCCAGCCATCTCTGATTGACGTAAGGCATCCCGCATCGCTCCGACTCCTCCTTAACCGATTCCTGCGATTGCTTCTTGGTTCCTACAAAGAGAAGCTCTCCGCCCGTTCCTACCATATCGGCTACGAAATTATATGCGGCCTGGAACATCCCCACTGTCTGCTGGAGGTCTATGATATAAATTCCGTTTCTCGCCCCAAATATGTAAGGCTTCATCTTTGGATTCCACTTATTAGTCTGATGACCAAAGTGAACACCCGCTTCAAGTAATAACTTCATTGATATATTTGCCATTTTGCAACTCCTTCTCGTTTTTTTACCGCCATCCCTGTCTCTTTGTACGGGGAACTCTTCAATGAGAAAAGCAACGCCCCGTCAATCAAAGGATGTGTGAAATCCGCTGCGAAATAGCACAAAGATTTTAAATTAGCAAGCGAAAAAAGGCAAATACAAGAGAAGGTGAACACGCGACGCAATGATTTTTGCGATCAGTAGACATTCAGATGTTTCATAGAGTTAAGTGTGATAGTGGGCGTTAATCTTGATGTAGTCAAAGGTGAGATCAGAAGTGCATATTCTGTGTGATTTATTCCCCATTCCGAGTTTTAAGAAGACCTTTATATTTGTCCTAGACATTATTTCCAAGAGCTCTTTTTCATGGCCGTCTATGCCTTTTCCATGAGCAAATACCGGAATTTCTTCAAAGTATAGTTTAACGGCATCAACAGGAAGATTAATGCCAGTCGAGCCGGCAGCCGCTATTATCCTCCCCCAGTTGGGGTCGCAGCCGTAGAAAGCGGTTTTGACCAGATTTGAGTTGGCTACGGCATAGGCAACTTTTTTTGCATCTGTTATCGAACTTGCTTCATCAACGATTATTTCTATAAATTTAGTCGCCCCCTCGCCATCTCTGACGATGGCATCTGAAAGATCGGACATCACGCTGAAAAGCATTTCTTTAAACAAAGATAAATTGTTGGAATTTCGCTTCAGTTGTTTGTTACCGGCCATACCATTCGCCAGAATTATCGCTGTATCATTCGTGCTCATGCAGCCGTCAACCGTGATTGCATTAAAGCTCCTGTCTACTGCCTGTTTAAAAACTGCATCCAGGGTATGAAAATCGATGTCCGCATCGGTCATGGCAAATGCAAGCATGGTCGCCATATGGGGCTCTATCATGCCTGCTCCTTTGGCAATCCCGCACACAGAAATTTCTCTTGAACCGATCCATTCCTTCCTGCAAGACATCTTGGGAAATTTATCCGTTGTCATGATTGCCTCTGCAGCCGCAGGAATGCCATTTGGATGCAAGCCCCCAACTAGCCCTTCCATGCCTTCTTTGATATTCCTTACGGGAGGCCTGTGGCCGATTATTCCCGTAGATGCCACTAAAACGAGTTCATCGGCGATATTCAGCTTATCGGAAGCGCATCTCGACATGTCCACGGCATCGACGTATCCGTCCTCGCCGGTCGCCGCATTGGCATTGCCGCTATTTGCCAGAATCGCCTGAGCCACACCCGATTTTATCCTTTCCATATCGAGGAGAACCGGCGCTGCCTTAAAGCAATTTCTCGTAAATACTGCCGATGCTTTTGCCGGTACCACGGAAAAAATCAGGGCGAGGTCCTTAAGGCCATTTTCTTTGATGCCCGCATGAATGCCATTCGCCAGAAAACCAGGAACGGCGTATGTCTCCGACTCTTTACAGATCATAAAACACCTTATTTGAGAGGTCTATCAAAAAAATTTGTCATGCCTTTTGCACATCTTTTCACTGTCCGCAGCATTTCTTATATTTCTTCCCGCTGCCGCACGGACAGGGATCATTTCTCCCCACCTTCTTCGTATCCCTCTTTACGGTAGAGGTCTCTGCCATTTGTTCTCCACGGCTCATGATATAATCCTGACTGGCCTCTTCCCGCATTTCTTCAATCTCTTCTTCCCTCTTGATTCTGACGATACAGAGTTTTTCGATGGTATCCTCTTTAACGCGGTGGATCATTTCCATGAACATTTCATAGCCCTCTTTCTGGTATTCCCGGACAGGATCCTTCTGTCCGTAACCCCTGAGGCCGATGCCTTCCTTCAGGTGATCCATGCTCAGGAGATGATCTTTCCAGTGAGAATCAATAGACTGCAACATGATTACCTTCATGAGATAATCCATGAGGGGTTTGCCGTATTCCTCCTCCTTGTTTTTCAGCAGCGTTTTCACGGAGTCAATAAGCGTATCTTCAATCGCGTCCCTGCTGAGATTTCTCCCCGTCTCACTGAGGTTCAAACGCAAAGAAAATTGCTTGAAAACAATATCGTCCAATCCCCTCAGGTTCCATTCCTCCGGATGGGACTTCTCGTCCACGTACTGCGAGACTATTCCGTCTACGAGTTCTTCCAGCATCTCTTCCACATCAGACCACAGATCCTCTCCCTTAAGCGCTCTCTTGCGCTGTTCGTAAATCACCTGTCTCTGCCTATTCATTACATCGTCAAATTCCAGCAGGTGCTTGCGGATATCAAAATTATGAGCCTCGACCTTTTTTTGCGCATTTTCGATAGCCCTCGAAATGAGGTTATGTTCAATCGGCTGATTCTCTTCCATGCCAATCCGGTCCATTATGGACGAGATCCTCTCTGCACCGAATATACGCAGAAGATCATCCGCGAGGGCAAGATAAAAGCGTGAAGACCCCAAATCCCCCTGGCGCCCCGCCCTGCCCCTGAGCTGATTGTCGATGCGGCGGCTTTCATGCCTTTCCGTCCCGAGGATGTGGAGTCCACCCATCTCGGCGACGCCTTCGCCGAGCTTTATATCGGTTCCACGGCCCGCCATATTGGTTGATATGGTCACCATGCCCGGCTGCCCCGCCTGGGCAATGATCTCCGCTTCTTTTTCATGATGCTTGGCGTTCAGGATGTGGTGCTTGATACCCGTCCGCGAAAGATGTCTGCTTAGGAGTTCAGACTTTTCGATGGATATCGTACCTACCAGAACGGGCCTTTTTTCCTTGTGCAGTTCCTTAATCTCCTCGATGACCGCATTAAATTTTTCTGCCTCAGTCTTGTAAATCACATCAGAATTATCTACCCTGATCATGGGCATATTGGTTGGAACCACGACAACATCGAGGTTGTAGATCTTATTGAATTCGGCGGCCTCCGTATCTGCTGTGCCTGTCATTCCCGCGAGCTTCTTATACATCCTAAAGTAATTCTGGAAGGTTATCGCTGCAAGTGTCTGATTTTCTCGCTCTATTTTAACTTTCTCCTTCGCTTCCAGAGCTTGATGCAGACCGTCACTGTACCTTCTTCCCGGCATGACCCTGCCTGTAAACTCATCAACAATTATGACCTGGCCATCTTTGACCAGATAGTCAACATCGCGCTTGAAGAGCGTATGGGCCTTCAATCCCTGATTTACGTGGTGAAGAATCTCCATATTCCTCGGCTCAAAGAGGTTCTGTACCTTCAGATAACCTTCGACCCTGGCGACGCCTTCCTCCGTCAACACCACGGTCCGGCTCTTTTCGTCAATAGTGTAGTCCTTGTCCCTTCTCAATTTAGGTATTACCTGATTGATGTTGTAGTATTTATCGGTAGATTCCTCCGACGGGCCTGATATTATCAGAGGTGTTCTCGCCTCATCGACGAGGATGCTGTCAACCTCGTCAACGATAGCATAACTGAATTCCCTCTGAACATAATCCTCAAGGCTGAACTTCATATTATCACGCAGGTAATCGAACCCGAATTCATTATTTGTACCATAGGTGATATCGGCATTATATGCCTTTCTTCTTTCATCATCATCCATGCCATGAACAATGACTCCGACGGTGAGGCCGAGGAATTTATATATAGGCCCCATCCACTCCGCATCCCTCTTTGCCAGATAATCATTTACAGTCACCAGATGGCAACCTTCCCCGGACAGGGCATTCAGATAGAGCGGCATGGTGGCTGCCAGGGTCTTTCCCTCTCCGGTTTTCATCTCCGCAATCTTCCCCTCATGGAGAACGAGGCCTCCTATAACCTGAACATCAAAAGGTCTCATCAGCAAGGTTCTTCTCGCTGCTTCTCTGGCAACGGCAAATGCCTCAACCAGGATATCGTCGAGTTCCGCACCACTGCTCAGCCGCTCCTTAAAATATGGCGTCTTCGCTTTCAGTTCCCCATCACTTAAGCCCATCATGGCGGGCTCAAGATCGTTTACTTCATCAAGGATCAAGGAGAGTCCCTTTAATTCCCGGTCATTTTTAGTGCCTATTACCTTTCCCAGCAAAGACCCAAGCATAGATAATCCCCTCAAAAAAAAACCGGTATCAAACCGGGCTGTTAGATAACGAATAACGATCCGTCCCGCATAATAGTTGCGGGCGGGCAAATCTAATTTAAATATTTTCTCGGATTAACGGGAATGCCGTTTAGTGATACGGAGTAATGGAGATGCGAGCCTGTACTTCGTCCGGAATTCCCGACATAACCGAGGAGGTCTCCCCTCTTAACTATGTTCCCCTGTTTCACGACACTTCGAAAGAGGTGACCGTACCAACTCGTCATCCCGTACCCATGATCTATCTTAACCATGTGTCCCACATCCCGATCATAAGATACCTCAGAAACTAAACCATCCGCAGGCGCCACCACATGCACGCCCATCCTCGTCGCAATATCAATTCCCTTGTGAAATTCTCTGCCGCCGCCGATTGGTGATGATCTGAATCCAAACTCCGATGTAACCCAGCCCTGAACAGGCCAAATCGACGGTGTCGCAGCAAGTATGGACTTCTGTTGCTTAAGGAATTTGAATAACTCATTGAAACTATTCTTCTGCTCGACCGCGTCTTTAGACAGCTGCTCGACATTTTGATCGATCTTGGCGATGACCACCCGCTGGTCCGTCTCGGCGTGCGATTTTATCCCTGCATCGTCATTTATCGAGCCGCCGATGCCGAGGATCTGCCCTTTATAGCGCTTATCTTCGACGTTAGCCACGGTCCTGATATTCTTATCGAGCTGACTGAGTTCTTCCATCCTCACGGCAAAATTGTTTACCTTTTCTGCCAGGCCATCGATCTGAACTTTTTGTTCCCTTGTTTGTCTTCTCAAACGTTCCAGCTCAATCTTGTCCCTCTTTATTTTGATGTAATCGTAATATGTATACATGGATGCCAGAATAACAGCCATTATACAAAATGCAACGCCCTTCAAAACCTTGTTTGAAAGGGTCAATCTCTTCGCAGAACTTTTTTTCTTGGGGATTATCAGGAAGGTATAAAAATTCTTTGGCATCTTTATTCCTTTCGAGCATCCTTACGACAAACCGGGAATGTATAACTACCACAATCATGCCAAATGTCAAGCAAAGTTTAAGCTTCTTTTAGAAAATTGACTTGACTTTGCAAGGGGGAATACGCTACACACCGCAAACATCTTTACCAACTGCCACCGGTAACTGTAGAAAGGAGTTCCCATGTCAAAATATGAACCTAACTCGTTAAGAAATATAGCAATTGTGGGGCACGGAGCAACAGGCAAGACCTCTCTCTGCGAGTCCCTCCTTTTCATTGCCGGTAAGACGGACAGGCCGGGGAGGGTTGATGATGGAACTTCATCAATGGATTTTGAACCGGAAGAGCAGAAACGGCGTATTTCCATCAGTGCAGCGACAAATTTTTTCGAATGGGAAAAGCATAAAATAACCATCCTCGATACGCCGGGAGATTCCAATTTCGCCTATGATACGAGGAATTGCCTCCGCGTAGCCGATGGAGCCGTTGTCGTCATAGATGCGGTCGGCGGCGTCGAATTTCAAACCGAGAAGGTATGGGAATACGCCGACGAGTATAAGCTTCCCCGAATCGTTTTTATCAGCAGAATGGACCGTGAGCGGGCTGATTATTTTACAAGTGTGGAGACTATCAAGAGCCGCTTGGGTAAAAAGGCCACGCCCGTACTGCTGCCAATCGGAAAGGAGGACAATTTCAAGGGGGTCATCGATCTCATAACCAAGAAGGCCCTCATTTTTGACGGCAGTAGTGGCGCGTATAAATCGGCGGATATTCCCGCCGACATGAAGGACATCGTGGAAAAATACCGCGAGAACATGGTGGAAGATATCGCAGAGTCCGACGAAAAACTAATGGACAAATATCTGGATGCGGGGGAACTTAGCGATGATGAACTCAAGGCGGGGCTGAAGAAAGGCGTAATGTCTTTGAGTCTTTTACCCATCGCGTGTGGGTCTGCAGTGAAGAATGTCGGCATCGCACCCTTTATTGATCTGGTAATAAATGCCCTCCCCTCCCCGGTGGAACGCGGACCGGTTACAGGGAAAAAACCCGGTAAAGACGAAGCAGAAACAAGGATGCCTGAGGAATCTGCACCCTTCTCTGCCTTGGTCTTCAAGACCATTGCCGACCCTTATGCAGGGCGGCTGACTCTGTTCCGCGTATTCTCGGGAACGGTTACCTCTGATTCAACTTTTTACAATTCGTCACGAAAAATTACGGAAAGGTTTGGAAATATCTTTTTCCTGGAGGGAAAGAGCCAGAAACCGGTTGAGTCTCTGGTGCCGGGAGATATTGCCGCTGTGGCAAAGCTCAAAGAGACCTCCACCGGAGATACGATATGCAATGAAAAAGCAGCCATAATTTTTGAAAAAGTCGTACCGCCGCCGCCCATCATGTCCTTTGCCGTGTCGCCCAAAAGCAGGGGCGATGAAGACAAGATAGTTTCCTCGATCAACCGCATAATCGAGGAAGACCCCCCCCTGACGTTCCGGCGGGAGGAACAGACCAAGGAAATGATCCTGTCCGGAATGGGGCAGGTACATATAGAAGTCTCTATCGAAAAGATGAAGAGGAAATTCGGCGTGGAACTGACCTTGAAAACACCCAAGGTTCCCTACAAGGAAACGATCAAAGGCAAGACCAACGTCCAGGGCAAGTACAAGAAACAGTCCGGCGGGCGCGGGCAATTCGGAGACTGTTGGCTCGACATAGAGCCACTACCGCGCAGTGGAGGCTATGAATTCGCGGACAAGATCGTCGGCGGCGTAATTCCTCAACAGTACCGACCTGCCGTTGACAAAGGCATTGTCGAGGCCATGTTGGAAGGCGTCATTGCCGGGTATCCTGTTGTTGACGTGAAGGTTTCTCTCGTGGATGGATCTTACCACACAGTCGATTCCTCGGAAATGGCCTTCAAGATAGCCGGCTCAATGGGCTTCAAGAAAGGTGTACTGGCATGTCAGCCGGTCCTGCTTGAACCCATTGTTAACATCGACATCGAGATCCCCGATGAATATATGGGCGACGTCATCGGTGATTTAAATGGCCGCCGCGGCAAAGTCCTGGGTATGGAATCAAAAGGACCGAACAGAATTATAAAGGGACTGGTTCCCCTTGCCGAGATCCTGAGATACGCGCCTGATCTGCGATCGATGACGAGCGGCAGAGGCACGTTCACATACGAGCACTCACATTACGAAGAGGTCCCGCCATTTATTGCAGAGAAGATAATCGCCGAATCGAAGAAGGAACAGCAGTAAGTTGCCCACTGAACACTCTCATTTTTTTGCTTTTCACGAGGTCGTAACTTGTCAATTCACGCAGGTGTCATAACCATAAGTGATAAAGGGTTCCGGGGGGAGCGAGAAGACAAGAGCGGTCAGGAAATCATTGCGATGTTGAAAGATGCAGGCATTGATGTCGCCTGCATAAAAATAATCCCCGATGAAAAAGATCAGATAAGAGATACGCTGATCGACTTTGCCGATAAGAAGAACCTTGCTCTCATCGTAACGACAGGTGGTACCGGCGTCAGTCCCAGGGACGTCACTCCCGACGCAACTCTGGAAGTAATCGACAAAGAAGTGCCGGGCATGGCGGAGGCAATGCGGCAGGCAAGCGCAGCCATAACACCGCATGCAATGATATCGCGCGCCGTTGTCGGGATCAGGGGCAGGTCTCTGATTGTTAATCTGCCGGGCTCTCCCAAGGCTGTTCGAGAACACTTTGTAGTGATCCTGCCGGCGCTGAAGCACGCCGTTGAAAAAATCAAGGGTGATGACGCCGAATGTGCGTCTTAAGATGGTTAAGAGTGTTATCTATGTGTGTGCCGGGCCAGTAGATCCCTTTGCAACTGGGACATCTGCGAAATGCGCTTTGGGTGTCATATACGAAGGCCGGGACCATGCCGGCAACATCCTCCTTCTCGACCGCCTCTAATGCCTCATTGCATCTCAAGCAGATACTGAACAACTGGCCGAGATCAGCGGCGATAGACAGTTTCTCCATCACTTCGCCGAGCTGTTCCTGGACATGATCACTCCCGACGGTGACGAGCTTGCCGGAAAACTGTCTGGCTGCCATATCCTTTTTTCTCGTCAGAACAACTCTGCCTTCGCTCTCCGCCTTCCTCAAAAATTTTCGATCCGCTTCTCCCCGGTACGATACGGTATCGTAACCCAAGATACGGAGCCACTTCGCAAGTTTCCCGAGGTTACTATCCGTTATGAACTTCACGTCTCAAGACAGTCCGCAATCTATCTCTTTTGTGTTCATTGATGATCAGCGGGGACTTGCGTTTCCTCCTCACTGATCACTTCCTTCTTACTATCTCTGACCTCTCTTCTGAGTTCTCTGATGGTTGTGTTTAACTTGCTTATCGTCCTGTTCAATCTGAACCGCTCCACTATTCCCATAAACCCGGTAAAGATGACGCCGCAGAGGAACGCTATAAAAATCAGCATATACGTCGGCGCGGTCACATTGAAACAATCATAGTATTTTAAGCGGACTGGAAGAGTATTCTCTAATGAAAAGGTAATTACAAAAAGTACAACCAGAACAACAATTACAGTGTATATAACCTTCATCTCAGACCTCCGGACGATATTTTTCGAAATACGGCAAAAGAATCTCACAAGTTTTGTGTATGTCCTCGGGGATTACACGGACTTCGCCCACAACGCTCATGAAGTTGGCATCCCCGCTCCATCTCGGCACTATGTGCACATGGATATGATCGTCTATACCGGCGCCCGCTACCTTTCCCAGATTGATACCGATATTAAACCCATCGGGGCTCATAGCCTTTTTCAGGACTCTGATTGCCATCTCCTGCAAGTTGAATATTTCCAGTTTTTCTTCGGAAAGAAGATCTTCCAGCTGGCTTATATGCCTGAAAGGAATGATCATAAGATGGCCGCTGATATAAGGGTAGCGATTCGCCATTACAAACGCAGTATTCCCTTCAAAAAGCACGAGATCATCACTTCTCTGTGCTTCCCTGCAAAAAATACAGCCTGCCGGTTTTTCGCCTCTAATAAATTCCATTCTCCAGGGCGCGTATATTTTTTCCATTTATGAAACCTAAATATAATTCAGCTCTATAATTTCCCCTTTAATCCCGTCCCCGATCTCCAGAATGCCGATAGTATTATGGGATGCAAAGCGTCTGTCCGTCGCCGATCCCGGATTGAAGAAGAGGATGCCATCCTTAACCGCATTCGTTGCACGATGCGTGTGACCGTATATCAAACAGTCCACTCGTCCTATTTCTTTTAGAAGTTTGCGTTCAATGCCGAATGGCATCCCCCAGCCATGAATGAGCCCCACTTTATAATTGTTGAGATCAAGCACCAGCTTCTTGGGAAGGGACTGCCTTACGGAAGGCAGATCCATATTGCCGCAGACCGCCTTCACATCTTTTCCTGCAAATGCGTCAAGAACACTCATATCAACCAAGTCTCCTGCATGTAAGATCAGATCGGCATCGCGAAAATGATCTTTCAGGAGACGCGTTAGTCTTTCATCACAGCCTGTAAGGTGGGTATCTGATATTACCCCTATCTTCACCCTTCAACTTCCTCAACATGTTTACTGAGAATTATATCGATACAGCCCAAAAAGACAAGCATTATTTGTATATGGCGATGACCCATCGGCAGAGCATATATCAGGCATGAACCTGTAAATCGGAAAAGAGGAGACGATGCTTGGCCGTTTTCACGGGTATTCCGCAATGGAGTTTGCCGGCGGTTTTAGTTTGACTTTATCTCCTCACTTTTTATACTATTTATTTAAAGACCTAAGAAAGGAACTGATAACCGTGCTTGAATCCGCATTGGATAAGATGGCAGAAAACATCCTCAATCTTGATGAGGCATCCCTCGCCAGTCTATGGGAAAAATATAAGACAAGAATGGAGCATTTCGATACAACGAAAGAGTGGGAGAAATCCGTTATCATCTTTTTCATCATCAATGCCGTGCGCGTGAAGAATCACATCTTTAACGAAAATATGCTTGAACTCCAGAAGAAACACGTAAAACCACAAAAGCCGCCAAAAAAGAGGCCTGACTTAAAACTGGTTAAGTAAAGAGACATGGATAAGGCTGCCGCAATTAAGAGAATTAAAGAGCTCCGGGCATTAATCAACTACCACAACAGACGTTACTATCAACTGGATGCCCCGGAAATATCCGACGTCGAGTACGATCGTCTCATGAAGGAGCTCATCGAGTTGGAAGAGCGATTTCCGGAAATCGATGTCTCCGAATCTCCCTCGCAGCGCGTCGGGGCTGCGCCATTGGACAAATTCAGCACCATCTCGCATCTTACGGCGATGCTCAGCCTTGCCAATGCCTTCTCAGAGCAGGACATTTTAGATTTTGACGAGCGCATCAAACGCTTCCTTGGTACGGACGAAAAGATCGCCTTCGTAGTCGAGCCGAAGCTGGACGGCACGGCGGTTAATCTCATTTACGAAAATGGGGCCTTTACCGTCGGAGCCACGAGAGGCGATGGAGAAAAGGGGGAAGATGTCACGCAGAATCTGAGGACCATTGATTCCATACCGCTACGCATGAAGAAAGGCAAGGAATCCCCTATCCCGGAAAAAATTGAAATCAGAGGAGAGGTGTACATCGAGATCGATCCATTCAAGAAACTGAACAAACGCAGGTTAAAGGAAGGCGAACAACCTTTTGCAAACCCCCGAAATGCGGCCGCCGGATCATTGCGGCAGTTGGATTCAAGGATAACCGCCAGAAGACCCCTGGAGATCTTCTATTACGGTATTGGCCTGGTCGCAGGAAGAACATTTAAAAAACATTGGGATGTCCTGCAAACTCTTTCCCGATGGGGCTTCAGGGTCAACCCCCATGTCAAACAGGCCAAAGATATTCATGAGTGCGTCGCATACTATCACCACATCGATAAAATCAGGGCGGAACTGCCCTACGAAATCGATGGCGTCGTAATCAAAGTGGATGATATCGAAATCCAGGAGCGACTGGGCGCCGTATCCCGAAGTCCGCGGTGGGCCATTGCGTGTAAATTCGCCGCCACGCAGGAAACGACCATCATCAAAGACATCCGCGTGCATGTGGGACGCACCGGTGTACTCACTCCCGTGGCCATCATGAAACCTGTCAAAGTCGGCGGCGTCACGGTGAGCAGGGCGACACTCCATAATATGCATGAGATTGAAAAGAAGGACGTTCGCATAGGAGACACCGTCATCATTCAGAGGGCAGGAGATGTCATCCCTGAAGTCGTAAAGATCATTGAGTCGAAGAGAACCGGCAAGGAAAAGAAATTTGTTATGCCGGCTGCGTGCCCGGAATGCGGCTCACATGTTGTGCGCCTTGAGGGCGAGGCTGCCCACCGCTGCATCGGGCTGGTCTGCCCTGCCCAGATTAAGGAGCACATTGCGCACTTTGCCTCGCGCGGCGGCATGGACATAGAGGGACTCGGCGATAAACTGGTCGCACAATTAGTGGATACGAATCTGATACGAGACCCTGCCGATATCTACTTCCTCAAGAAGGAAAATCTCCTCATCCTTGAAAGGATGGCGGAGAAATCGGCCAACAACCTCCTTGCCGCCATAGAGCGTTCGAAAACGCCGCCCCTGGAAAAATTCATCTATGCCCTGGGGATAAGACATGTGGGAGAGCGCATGGCGAGAGTCCTTCCCCGGTCATTCAAAACACTCGACAGCCTGCTGGAAGCTGCGGAAGATGACCTTCTCGCAATCAGGGATATCGGACCTGAGGTAGCGAGCAGCATTACCGGATTTTTCAGTGAGCAATCCAACAAGAGAGTGATTGAGAAATTCAGGACAGCCGGCGTCAAACCCGTTGAAAAATCCCGGCCTAAAGATACGCATCTGGCGGGAAAGTCCTTCGTTTTCACGGGAACGCTGAGCAGACTCACAAGAAGCGAAGCGAAAGAGATTGTCGAATCCTTCGGCGCTTCAGCCACGGACTCGGTTACAAAGACAACCGATTATGTCGTCGCCGGCGAATCACCCGGCTCAAAGCTCGAGAAGGCAAGAGCTTCGGGCATCAAAATCATCGACGAGAAAGAGTTCCTGAAACTTACCGGCAGGGAATGACAAGAATGAAGAGGATGCACGTTATCATCTCCGGCAGGGTACAGGGAGTTTTTTTCCGGGCATATACCAGTGAGACTGCCGTGGCTTTGAAACTGACAGGATGGGTGAGAAATCTCCACGACGGCAGTGTTGAGGCAACATTTGAAGGAGATGATAAGAATGTGGAGTCCATGCTGGAATGGTGCAGAAAAGGGCCCCCGCACGCCATTGTCAAACACATTGACGCCACCGAGGAACCCTACAGCGGCGAATTCCGCGATTTCCGTATAACCTACTGACGGAATTCCTTAAACGTCTCTTCAAAACCCTTCATTGAATTAACAATCGTGGCATCATCAACACAGAAAGCGATCCGGAAATTACCGGGCCATCCGAAGCCGCTTCCCGGAACGGTCAGAATTTTTCTCTTCGTGAGAGCACTGACGAATTCTATGTCATCACCTCCGGGAGCCTTGGGAAAGAGGTAGAATGTCCCATCCGGCTTTATAAATTCGTAACCGATGGATGAAAGGCCGTCGCAGAGGAGCTCTCTCTTTTTCCTGTATTCCTCCACGTCCACTGTCACGCCCTGTATTTTTGCGATCACCCTCTGCATCAAGGCCGGAGCATTCACAAAACCGAGAGTCCTGTTGAAAAGGATCAGGCCGCCCATGATCTCTTCAACATCGGAAATCGTGGGATTGACAGCCAGATAACCTATGCGCTCACCCGCGAGCGAAAGGCTCTTCGAGTACGAAGATGCAATCATGCTGTTTCTATAAGCCGAGAGGATGCTCGGCACCGTGATGCCGTCGTAGACGATCTCTCTATACGGCTCATCGGAAACGAGGTAAATATCCTTGCCGTATGCCCTGCTTCTATCCTCCAACAGTTCCGCAAGTCCCCGAATCGATGCCTCGTTATATACCTTCCCCGTCGGATTATTGGGAGAATTGATGAGGACTATTTTCGTCTTTTCTGTAATGGCGTCTCGCATCGCGGCAAGATCGAGGGAAAAATCATCCTTCGTCCTCACGAACTTGGCGACACCGTTTGCGTTATCGGTATAGATTCTGTATTCCACAAAACATGGCGTAGGAACGAGTAACTCGTCACCCGGTTCAAGAAGGACTTTACATATGACATTCAATGCCCCTGCCGCCCCGCAGGTCATGATAATGTGATCCGCGGAGAGCGCTACACCTTGATCCCTGCTGAGAGCCTGAGCAACAACCTGCCTCGTCTCAAGGTATCCTGCATTCGGCATATAGCCATGGGCGCCGGCGACTTCTTCATCTGCAACCTGGCGCAGCGCTCTCTTAAACTCAATCGGCGGTTCCACACTGGGGTTGCCGATGCTGAAATCAAAAACCTTCTCCGCCCCGAATTGCTTCTTTAGCCTGTCACCTTCCTCAAACATCTTCCTGATCCAGGAAGACTGTGAGATGAAGCCGCGAACTTTTTCAGAAACCGCCATACGCTGCTCCTCAACGCCGATTAATGTATGCTCATATGAGTCATTAACACAGCATGCCAGTTGCGTCAATATGACGAATCACCACACGAAACTGATTTTAGTTCTGGAAGTGACGCATTCGCGAAGTTAAAAATGCTCCAACGACGAACTGAATTTAAGATTTTTATAAAGTTTAGCACTGGATATTCTGCTCCACGTATCTTCAAGACTATACCCGTTCCAAAGTTGCATAATATAGCTGATTGAAAAAATCACGTGACAGTTAAGGAATATTCCTCTCCAATTTTTTCATAATCTGCTGTTAACGAAAATTGGCGACAACACCTACTAACAGTCACTTTTCAATATCAGCACCGATCAAGGATAACCATGTGAAATATAGTATAGAGTATAACGAGCTGGTAACCGGATTGGCATTAGCGTAGCTACGGAATAGAAGCAATGAAGCCAGACACCTTGGAAACAAAGTCTATCGCTCCATTCAGGATATCAGGCGCTTTGATAGTATCCCACAGCATTCTAATTCTCGATTTATCTTTTTCATGTTTGTTGAGTTCTTTGCACAGGTCTGTAAAGTCATTGAGAAGAGCTGTATCGCCGGAAGATTGAATGATCTTGCCGATTTCATGGAAAGCGTGGACTATGCTAGGTCCTGCTCCTGCTCCCGCACCAATAGCTATCGAACCGGGACCAGCATATGCATTTCGACCAACAGCCATAGTCTGATTGAGGATCACGTTTCCTCTGCTATCGGTTGGACCAATGACAACAGATCCATCGCCAACATCACCCGATACATCCCCTATGACAACGGCATCCTTTCCGATACGCAGCTTTCTGTCTTTATCCATGTAACACTCCTTAGAACAGGCCTACACCTCCCCGCTTGAGCCTGTTCCTAAAATTCTCGATGGCATCGTCCATGTCCTTGAGGCTGGCGTTCTTCTTCAATATAACCGTAAAGCCAGCTTTTCGAAGTGCTGTCGCAATATCTGTGGCATCATTGGTGGGATTTTTTAGCCGACCTGATTCGTATGCGCTGTTACCAATGACAAGGGCTGGAGATGAAACAGGTCCTTACTTTTTACCCACAGGCTTTGCCTTTTCTGATTCATATTTCATTCTATCCGTATCCATTGGACGATAGCTTTCATCCTTGTTGTTGTAGAATTTTTCAATAATAACGGAAATGTTGCCGGTAAGTGCACTGAATACGAGAGAAACGAACGCTATTATGAGCAGCCAGAAGAGAGTCCTTCTTCTCCTCTTCTTTCTTCCCCTTCTTTCTTCTCCTCTTCTTTCTTTTCTTCTTCTTTCTTCTCCCCTTCTTTCTTTTCTTCTTCTTTCTTCTCCCCTTCTTTCTTTTCCTCTTCTTTCTTCTCCTCTTCTTTCTTCCTCCTTTTCTTCTTTATATAATCCCATATTACTGCTTCCTTAACGATGTTTTGGTTGATGTTCCCCCGAAAAAGCGGACACACATGCTTTTTGATGTTCGGAGTATAAGAAGAGCGGTTTTGTATGTCAAAGGAATAATGATCAATGATTACCAATTAAAAGGTTGGGTTTTTGAGGAAATCACCGGATACTCCCTTTCAGGAAGAAGTTAAGCAGCCGTTCAACCCTATCTATCAGGTACAATCAGAGAAGCGTAGTGGATAATCCCTATGCTGACCGAAGCGGCATCAGCGATAAGTGCAAGCCGATGCCGCGCCCATTCAATTATCCCCGAGATGACCCGCAAGGCGTGGAAAGAGGCGGGCGCTTCGCTAATCACAATCAGAACATTTTCAGAGTAGTCGCAGGCAGCATACCGGAATGAAAAAAGGGTCGCCGCCATAAAGGCTACGACCCTCGATATATCTGGAGGCGGCAATCGGATTCGAACCGATGAATAACGGTTTTGCAGACCGCTGCCTTAACCACTTGGCTATGCCGCCAAATAAATGGAGCGGGCGAACGGATTTGAACCGTCGACGTCCACCTTGGCAAGGTGGCACTCTACCACTGAGTTACGCCCGCTCATAAAGTGCATCTTCCTATATCAAATTGAACCTGTTTGTCAATAGAAATTCATTTCAAAATATTATTTTGTCCGAGGGCCGCCGCTCTTATCCACCAGCCACCTTACGGATTCCAGATACGCCGACATGCCATGTGAAAAAATATCGTTGTGATTCGCCCCCGGAATTTTTAGAAATTTCTTACACCGGGACTGACTCGCTTCAAACAGAAGCCGCCCTTCAGAGAAAGAAATAATATGGTCGAACTCTGCGTGAATGACAAGAGTGGGTTTATCGAAACTGCGCATCTTATCCAGATTGCGAAAGCCCTGTTCTTCACTTATCCCTAAGGCCTGCATATCAATTCCGAAAAGACCAAGCAGCGGACCTGCGTAGGCAAAGCCGCTGTCAATAATGAGACCGTCAATCTCATCTCTGTAATGAAATGCCAGTTCGAGGGCGGGAGCGCTTCCGAGCGATCTCCCCATTATTATGATGGGGCCGGTGTATCCTTTTTTTGTAAGATGGCTTTTCAGGTAAGCGAAAACCGTGTGACAGTCCCTCATTATGGCCGTGACTGTCGGCCTGCCTGTAGATCGTCCGTAGCCGCGGTAATCAACGGGGAGAAAATTTATGCCCATATCGGCATAGACAAGTCCCAGATCGTCATAATCCGCCACAATCTCACCATTTCCGTGAAAGAAAAGTATTGTGGCAGCAGCCGCCCCGGCCATGTGTAACCTGGCGCCAACCACAACATCCTTCTCAACGGGAATAACAATCGATGCCGCAGCCTCATCGTCAGTGGGTGCACCCCATTCGGGGCGCGGATAAAACAAAGAGGCTGAGATCATGGGGCTATCAAAGGACGAATAATCTACTTTAGAAATATCGATCATTGCCATCCTTTTTATCTGCTCAGGATGTTCTTATAGAACTTTATCAAATAGTCTATGCCTGACGAGACAGATAGCACAAGGGCAATGTAGAGTATCACCGTTCCGACTACATGGGCATCTGCGCCCAGAAAGGGATAATGAATCATAAGGGCGGATACGGCAAATATCTGACAAAGGGTTTTTCGCTTGCCGAGTCTGCTTGCCTGAATAATATAACCCTCCGATTGAGATATAGCCCTGATGCCATCGACAACAAAATCCCTGATGATTATGATAGCGACAATCCATGCAGAGATACGTCCTATGGGAATCATCAAGATCATCGCCGTATTGACGATGAGCTTGTCTGCAATGGGATCCAAGAATTTCCCCATAACCGTGACGATCCCATACTTCCTGGCCAGATACCCGTCAAGGAGATCCGTGAGGGCAGCCAGAATGAATAAGCCCGCAATTATCAGACTCCCGTTCCGGCCGGGAGAAAGAAGCAGAAAAAATAATACGGGAATGACAGTAACCCGGAGGAGGGTTATTGTGTTGGGAAAGTTTAAAAGCGCCCCCTTCTCCGTCATGTCCGGCAGCCAGCCAAAAGATTTTTTTATGAGACCAATCATATCAGCATGTCCATGCCTATTATCTGTTCTTGGGGACTTTTTTCCAGTCAGCTAAAAACATCTCTATGCCCTTATCCGTCAGAGGATGCTTTGCGAGCTTTTCGATCACATTAAAGGGTATAGTAGCGATATCAGCGCCCATAAGGGCCGCTTCAAGGACATGCAGCGGATGTCTAATACTTGCTACGATAATCTCTGTCTCAAAGCCATAGTTATCAAAAATTGTGATCATCTGTTCCACAATTCCCATTCCGTCGTGACAAATATCGTCAAGCCTCCCCACGAAGGGGCTGACATACGCGGCGCCTGCCTTTGCTGCCATCAGTGCCTGTACGGGTGAAAAGATCAGCGTCTGATTAACCTTGATTCCTAAGTCTGCAAAGATCCTTGTGGCTTTCAAGCCCTCTGTGGTCATGGGAACCTTTATTACGGCGTTGTCGCCCAGGTTCACTAATTTCTTCCCTTCGCGGACCATCCCCTTTGCCTCTGAGCCGACAATCTCCAGACTCACCGGCCCGTCAACCACCTCAAGAATCTCCTTTACAACTTCTTCGAATCCCCTCGTCTCCTTCGCAATCAATGAAGGATTTGTCGTCACCCCGTCAACCATCCCCAAACTGATGCCTTTCTTGATCTCGTTAATATTTGCAGAATCAATAAAAAATTTCATGCGGCCCCCTGCGCTTTCTTTGTTGAGTGCTCCGATATGTATTTGTCAAAGCACTTTTCACTGCAAAAATATAAGTCCTGCCCGTCAATCGTTGCTTTATGGGCCTGGCTCATCGGCACGTATATATGACAGTACGGATCCTCCGCCAGATCCTCGCCTTGCGCGGCAGCTACCTGATGCTCCGGCATGTCCCGGCCCTTGATGCCCGGCGAGAGGATTATCCATTTGGCGAGCCTGTAAACAAGGTAAATGAGAAAACCGAAAATTACTAAACGAATCAAGCTAAGCATGGCTCTCCATTTGCGCGGTACAGGTAAACACTGCTGTCATCATCAAGTCTCTCCATCAGTCCGCGGACAGAAACTCCAAAGACCGGGTGAATCGCATAAGACGCTATTTCACATAGAGGTTCAAGAATAAATCGTCTCTTGTGAAGCTCGGGATGAGGAATTACCAGGTCATCATCCTCTACTACCTCCTGGCCATAAAGAAGGATGTCCAGGTCTATAACCCGCGGTCCCCACCTTGGCCCTCTTATCCGTCCCATTTTGTGCTCTATCTCTTGCATAGCTTTCAAGAGCTCTTGGGGGGGCAAGACCGTTCTTATTTCAGCTACGGCGTTAATAAACCAGTCCTGCTTTTCAAATCCAACAGGCTCCGTCCGGTAGAAGGACGACTGCCGCAGGATTTTTATACCACTTAATTGAGATAGGCAACAAAGAGCCTCGCTACACCTTGCCGCAGGATCGTTCATATTGGAGCCTACACCAACAAAAGAAATAACTCCGTGAGTATCATCTGGCAATTCCACATGCACCTAAAGTCACTTCTCCCTCATCCCCAGGACATCCTGCATATCATAAAGACCGTTTCTCTGATTTACGATCCATTTCGCCGCCAGTATGGCGCCCCTTGCGAAGTTGTCCCGGCTGTGGGCCCGGTGAATAAATTCCAGTCTCTCACCGACACCGCCAAACATGACCGTGTGCTCCCCTACTATATCACCGGCCCTCAATGTCTGAATACCGATCTCAGATTTAGTCCTTTCACCAACCATTCCTTTTCTCGTGAAGACACCTACCTTCTCCAGGTTACGGCCCAGTTTTTCCGATATGATCTGCGCCATTTTCATCGCTGTTCCGCTGGGAGCATCCTTTTTTAGATGGTGATGCGCTTCTACTATCTCCACATCGTAATCGTCCCCGAGTATTCCGGCGACATAGTCGAGAACCTTGAACATGACATTTACGCCGATACTCATATTCGGTGAGAGGACACAGCGCGTTCCAGTGGCAATCTTCTTGACGCGCGCCATTTCATCGGCGGTAAAGCCCGTTGAACCTATTACTATGGCCCGGCCTTTTTCGCGAGCAACCTCGAGATGGCCCACTGATACCTCGTGATGCGTAAAATCGATGACTACGTCGCCTTTTTCGACACATGCGGCAAGGTGATCATCGACAAGAACGCCAGTTTTACCGAGGCCGAGTTTCTCCCCTATATCCTGGCCGATAAGAGCATGCCCTTTCTGCTCCACGGCGCCTGACAGCTTTACATCGTGAGCCTGGGAAAGAAGGCTTATTATCCTGCCTCCCATCCTGCCACCAGCGCCGGTAACAACGGCTTTGATCATCTGTAATCTCCTGTTCGTTACTAAGACCTTTATTATGAGATTAGCCCGTAATTCTTCATCACAGCCTTCAGCTTCTCATAGTTGCTGTCTGACATCTTGTACATGGGAAGACGCACATCGTAGGAAATCTTACCCATTATTGAGAGCGCTGCCTTGACCGGTACGGGATTAGTTTCTATGAAGAGGGCATCAACCAATGGAACCAGTTTGTGATGCAGCTCCTTCGCCCTTTTGATGTCACCTGCCTCAAAGGCGTCTATCATGGCCGCCATGTCGGCTGGCACGATATTGGAAACAACAGAAATGACGCCCCTGCCGCCTATTGACAACAAGGGGAAGGTAAAAAAATCATCTCCCGAAAGGACGTCAAATTTTTCTCCGCAGAGACTGATTACATCCTGCATCTGCTTCAGAGAGCCGGATGCCTCTTTAATTCCCACGATATTGCTTATTTTTGCAAGTCTAGCAACAGTCTCCGGCATAAGATTAACACCGGTCCTGCTGGGAATGTTGTACGGGACAATCGGAATTGGAACAGTTTCCGCGATAATCTTAAAATGCTGATAAAGGCCCTCCTGGGTCGGCCTGTTATAATACGGGCAGACACTTAACGCCCCATCCGCACCCGCCTCATAGGCATGCCTTGTCAGCCGCAGCGCTTCATCCGTGCTGTTCGAACCGGTGCCCGCGATGACGGGTACCCTTTTCTTTACGGCGTCTACCGTTATTTCAATCACCCTGTCATGTTCCTCATGAGACAGGGTTGAGGATTCGCCTGTGGTTCCGCAGGGAACAATGCCGTCGGTTCCATTCTTGATCTGAAACTCAATGAGTTCCCTCAGGGAACGTTCATCCACTTTTCCTTCCTTGAAAGGTGTGACGATTGCCACAATTGCTCCACTAAACATAATCCCTCCTTACCTTAAAAAATCGGGTATCTCCTCTCCCCTGATTAAATCCGCGTAACCCTCCCTTTTCCTGATTACGAAAAATTTGTCGTCTCTGACAAGAACTTCCGGTAACCTTCCTCTTGAATTATAGTTGGATGACATTGTGAAGCCATATGCACCGGCGCTCATAACCGCCATCAACTCCCCTCTTTCAAATCTGAAAATCTTTCTTCCCTTCGCCAGATAGTCGCCGGATTCACATATGGGGCCAACCACGTCAGCTATAATTTCCTCTCTCTCTTTTTCAATCACCGGCCGGATCTGATGGTACGAATTATACAGACTGGGACGGACCAAATCGTTCATCCCGGCATCAATGATGATAAAGTTTTTCGCGTCATTGCTTTTCGTGTAGAGAACCTCCGTTATGAGAATTCCGGCATTTCCCACAATTACCCTTCCCGGCTCAAAAATGAAAGTACAATTTATATCCTTTGAAGCATCGATAATGGCCTTGGCGTACTCAGAGGGATGAGGGACATCCTCCTTATCGTAGGTAATGCCGAGGCCTCCTCCCAGATCGAGATACTGGATGTCCATGCCCTCTTCCCGGAGCAGCCGGACAAGCTTCTTAAGATGTCTCAGGGCATCAAGGAAGGGGGAAATCTTTGTCACCTGAGATCCGATATGACAGCTCACGCCTTTAACATCCACATGTTTCAGCATCCTCGCCCGCCGGTATTCTTCCAGAGACTTCTTGATGTCGATCCCGAATTTATTGCTCATGAGCCCCGTCGATATGTGGGGATGGGTTTCAGGATCCACATCCGGATTGACCCTCAATGCTACTCCCGCCTTTTTTCCCAGCCTTTGGGCACAGCTATTGATGACCTCGAGCTCCTGGGAAGACTCCGCGTTAAACATCAGAATATCTGACTTGAGAGCATATTCGATTTCATCGACTTTCTTCCCCACTCCGGAATAAACGACCTTGCGGGCATCTACGCCCGCCTGCAGTGCTCGATACAACTCCCCTCCGGAGACTATATCTACACCGCTTCCCTCAGTAATAAAAATCCTGAGCACGGCAATATTTGAATTAGACTTAACGGCAAAGCATGTAATATGCGGGACACCGGAAAACGCCGCATCAAACACGCGGAAATGGTGCTTCAATGTCCTCTGACTATAGAGATAAAATGGCGTCCCTACCGCCCTGGCAATGTCTGTGACGGGGACTTCTTCGCACCAGAGTTTATTATCTTTGTAATGGAAATAATTCATTTACCCTTGGTCTCAAAAATAATAATTTCCCCCTTTATGGTCGATTCACTTCTTTCCAGATCCTTCCTTTCCACGAGTAGAATCCGGGCTTACCACAACTTCCCCGATATTGGACGCCTGGCTGCATATTCCCGACAAATCGCATGTTATAACGCGATACGTATAAAGATAGCCGGCCTTAACCGCTGAGTCCAGATAGATCACAACATTCGCTCCTTCCTTCGCCAGCTTGGGATCATTGGATGCAATGTCGGCCACAACAGCATATTCAGCCGGACAATCCGGGCAGGTAGTCCCTTTCGCACGAAGTTCACTCCTCTCGATCCTGTATCTTTGAATGCCGCCTTTGTCATCCGGAATAGTCCAGCGCAGAATAACCCCGTAATCGGCAAGACTCACCTTCAGGTCCGAAACGGCCTTTGGCGCGGCAACACCGGAAGGACGCGGATCTGCCTTTTTTCCGCAGCCGTAAAGGACTCCCCCGAGGACCAGGCCAGAGCACAATAGTATGATCAGCAACCTGAGAATCTTTATCACTTTTTTCTACCTCTAATATCTTTGATCCGCAGCGAAACATTTTTTTTCGAAGTCCCGCCGTGGCTCTTCTTTGAATGCACCGCATGCTCTACCTTGAGAAATGCATAGATGTCTTCCTCAAAGCCCCTGTGGAACCGCCGGAATTCCGCCAACGTCAAAACGGGCATGTCCTTCTTCTTTTCAATACAATCAGCAACGAGTCGCCCGACTACTTTATGGGCTTCCCGGAAAGGAACGCCTTTCATGACGAGATATTCAGCCACGTCCGTCGCCATTGAAAACCCGCCGGAGGCGGCTTTCAGCATTTTCTCCCTGTTGAATTTCAAATGCCCCGCCATCTCACACAGAATGTGGGCGCAACTTTTTACCGTATCTACTGCATCAAAGAGCGGTTCCTTATCCTCCTGGAGATCCCTGTTATATGTCATGGGAAGTCCCTTCATCATGGTCAACACGGCAATAAGGTCTCCATATACCCGTCCTGTCTTTCCCCGGATAAGCTCAGCCACGTCGGGATTCTTCTTCTGCGGCATGATGCTGCTTCCTGTGGTAAAGGCGTCAGATATCTCCACAAACTGAAACTCACCCGTTGACCAGATGACGAGGTCTTCACAGAATCGGCTCATGTGCATCATCAGAAGAGAGGCAACAAAGATAAATTCCGCGACAAAGTCACGATCCGATACGGCGTCCATACTGTTGTGAGATATTTCCGGAAATTTCAGCAGTCTGGCGACATACGCCCTGTCAACAGGCAGACCCGTCCCTACCAGGGCGGCCGAGCCCAAGGGCATGATGTTCACCCGCTGATGACATTCGCATAATCGCTCTTCATCCCTGTCCAGCATTTCCCAGTAAGCCAGAAGATAATGGGCTAAGAGCACGGGCTGCGCCCTCTGCAGGTGCGTATATCCCGGCAGGATTGTCCCGTCTTCCTTACAAGCCAACTCAATGAGCGATGCCTTCAGCCGCGACACTATTTCGACAATCTGCCGGATTTCATCTCTCAAGTACATGCGGACGTCCAGCGAGACCTGATCATTTCTACTCCTGCCTGCATGGAGCTTACCGCCCGCTTCACCAGTCATCGCTATCAGGGCCTTCTCTATGGCCATGTGGATGTCTTCGTCCTCAGGCTTGAAGGCAAATCGCCCTTTTTCGATTTCCGCAAGGATAGCCATAAGCCCCTTAACTATCACCCTCTCATCCTTCTTGGAGATAATTCCTTGTTTGGAAAGCATCCTGGCATGGGCAATGCTCCCCTCGATGTCATAGCGATAGAGGCGTTTATCAAAGTGAATAGAAGCAGTGAATGCCTCTACCATCTTAGCTGTCGGCTGGCTAAACCGCCCGCCCCACGGTTTTTTCTGTTTTTGTGACATCGGTCTGTCCTTACACTTTTCCTTTTTTCATAAACGCTTGAATTTTCAGCCTCAGGGCATTGAGCCTTATGAAGCCTGTGGCGTCCTTCTGATCGTAAACCCTGTCTTTCTCAAATGTGACAAATTCCTCACTGTAAAGCGAGTTCGGCGACTTGCGTCCGACAACAATGCAATTCCCTTTATACAATTTCAGACGCGCAGTCCCCATAACATTTTCCTGCGTTTCATCGATGAATTTCTGCAACACCATCATCTCTGGTGAATACCAGAAACCGCTGTAGACGAGCTGCGCATATTTGGGAATCAGGGAGTCCCGCATCAACATCACTTCGCGGTCCATTGTAATAGATTCTACGGCACGATGGGCCGCCCAGAGCACCGTGCCGCCGGGCGTTTCATAGACGCCTCTTGACTTCATACCGACAAAACGATTCTCCACCATGTCGACTCTGCCGATCCCGTTAGCCCCCGCCATTTTATTCATGCTACGGAGAAGCTTTGCAGGACTCATCTTCACCCCGTCGATCGCTACAGGATTCCCTTTCTGGAAATCAATTTCCACGTATGTGGCAAGGTCAGGAGATCTCTCCGGGGCTGTCGTCAATACGAACATATCTTCCTTCGGCTCCATCCATGGATCTTCGAGGATCCCGCCTTCGTGAGAAATATGGAGGAGATTCCTGTCGCTGCTGTACGGCTTTTCCTTTGTCGTAGCCACAGGAATGTCGTGCTTCCGGGCATAATCGATCATGGATCCTCTCGAATCAAAGAACCACATGGGGTCCCTCCATGCCGAGATGATCCTGATGCCTGGGTTCAGGGCCGTGTATGTCAGCTCAAATCGCACCTGATCATTTCCCTTGCCTGTGGAACCATGGGAGACGGCATCAGCCCCTTCTGCCGCGGCAATCTCAATTTGTCTTTTTGCAATGAGAGGCCTCGCGAGCGATGTGCCCATGAGATAGGTGCCCTCATAAATGGCATTGGCCCGGAGAGCCGGAAAGACAAAATCCCTCACGAATTCTTCCTGTAAATTGTCTATATAAACCTTGCTGGCGCCTGTTTTCTGCGCCTTTTCCCTGAGACCGTGGAGCTCTTCTTCCTGACCTATATCGGCAGCAAAGGCAATTACCTCGCACTTGTATGTCTCAATCAACCATTTCAGAATGACGGATGTGTCCAATCCTCCCGAATAGGCCAGTACTACTTTTTTCACCTCATCTGCCAAGACCTTATCCTCCTAGAATCAGTATCTCCATAATCGCCTTCTGCACATGAAGGCGATTCTCTGCCTGATCGATTACCACAGAATGGGAACCATCGATAACATCATCCGTTATCTCCTCGCCCCGGTGGGCGGGTAGACAGTGCATGACAATGGCATCTTCCCGTGCCCGGGCAAGCATTTCCTCATTGACCTGATACTCTCCAAATATTTTTTTCCTCTCTTCCCTTTCGGCCTCCTGACCCATGCTCGTCCAGACATCCGTATAGATTACATCTGCATCCTTAACAGCATCAGCGGGATTGCGATAAACGGTTATACCCCCCTTAGCCTTCTTCATACCTCTATCCAATATATCATGATCGGGCTCGTATTTCTCCGGACACGCAAGGTTTAGCTGAATAGGAATCCTTGTTGCGGCGTCGATCCACGAGTTTGCCACATTGTTGCCATCTCCTACATATGCAATCTTCAACCCTTCATATTTGCCCTTTTTCTCAATGATGGTGAAAAGATCGCTCAAAATCTGACAGGGATGCTGCTGGTCTGTCAGGCCATTGATAACGGGAATAGTCGCATATCGGGCGAAGTTTTCCACAAAGGACTGGGAATATGTCCTTATCACAACGGCATCAAGGTACCTCGACATGACCCTTGCAGTATCGGAGATGTCCTCACCCCTGCCAACCTGGGTATCGCGATTGTTCAGGAATAAAGCCATTCCTCCCAATTGATAAATGCCCACCTCAAAAGATATTCGGGTTCTCGTAGACGATTTATCAAAAATCATCCCGAGGGTCTTCCCGGCAAGCGGCGTATGGGACACACCCGCCTTGAGCATCTTTTTGACTTTATCAGTCTTTTCGAATACCGCCTCAAAATCAGCTCGTTTAAGATCATAGAGGCTAAGGAAATCTTTTTTCATTTATCCATTATCACCTCGCCCAAAATTGCAACAGCAGCATTTACATCTTTCTCCGTAATAGTCAATGGCGGGACAAATCGAAGAACATTTCCACCAATGCAATTGATCAACAAGCCCCGGTCCATGCACGCATGGACTATTTGCGACCCTTCAATGCTGATCTCTATACCGATGATTAAACCTCTTCCTCTTATATCCTTTATAATAGATGATTTGTTTTTCATCTCGTGCAGCCTTTTTATGAAATAAGCCCCAACCTTCCTGACGTTTTCCAGAATTCCGTCATTCATGATGGTCTCCAGAGTTGCCAGCGCTGCAGCCATGGCCAGCGGATTCCCCCCGAACGTTGAGGCATGACTGCCTGGCTGAAACGCGGATGCAACGCGATCGGTGGCCATCATCACACCTATGGGAAAGCCATTGCCGACGGCCTTTGCCAGTGTGACAATATCAGGCTTTACTTTATAATGTTCATAAGCGAAAAGGGTTCCCGTCCTTCCCATCCCTACCTGAATCTCGTCAAGAATCATGAGTATTCCCTTTTCATCACAAATTCTCCTGACTTCGGAGAGGTATTTGTCATCGGGAATATTTATGCCCCCTTCTCCCTGAATCGGCTCCAGCATGACTCCGCACGTCTTATCCGTGATTGCGTCGGAGAGCGCAGAAATATTGTTAAACGGCACATATTTGAATCCCTCAAGGAGCGGTGCAAAGCCAACTTGAAACTTAGTCTGTCCGGTGGCAGTCACCGTCGCCATCGTTCGCCCGTGGAATGAGTCTTTCATGGTAATCAGTTCATATTTTCCCTCTCCCGTGTTCTCATAGGCATACTTCCGGGCAAGTTTTATCGCCGCTTCATTTGCCTCCGCTCCGCTATTGCAGAAAAATGCCTTGTGGGCGAAAGAATTCTCCATGAGCTTCCGGGCGTACATAATCTGCGGTTCTATATGATAGAGGTTTGACACGTGGGTGAGAATCTCCACCTGCTTTTTTATCGCCTCAACAACTTTGGGATGCGAATGTCCCAGGCTGCAAACGGCAATCCCTGCAACGAAGTCAAGGTATTCTTTCCCGTTGCTATCCCAGACCCTGGCGCCGGAGCCCCTCACGAGCACTATGGGAAAGCGTTTATATGTGGACATAATATATTTATCTGAGAGCGCTATCAATTCATCTGTTGTCATTTATAAACCGCCTTACTCATCAAATACTTTACTAAGCTAAGAATTGACTTCGGAAGATCTCACAGCACAATTTCTGTTCCTATGCCTCTATCCGTGAAAATCTCGAGAAGCACGGCATGCTTCAGACGCCCGTCGACAATATGGGCTTTCTTTACGCCGCCTTTAAGGGCTTTAAGACAGCACTTAACCTTAGGATACATGCCCCCGCTTATAGTCCCGGTATCTATCATGCTGATAACGTCCCTGTCCTTCATGGTATTGACCAACTTGCCATCCGCATTAATGACACCTTCCACATCAGTTAACAGAACCAGTTTCTCCGCCTTAAGCGCGGCCGCCACCTCGCCGGCAACGATATCCGCATTTATATTGTATGTCTCACCATTGTCTCCCAGGCCTGTGGGGGCGATCACAGGAATAAAACCATTATTCTCAAGGCAAACGATCAACTCTGCATTGATGCTCTTGACCTTCCCGACCAGACCGATGTCTATAATTTCCGGAGGTGTAGACTTTGCCTTCTCTTCACTCAAATAGTATTTTTCCGCCCGGATCAGATCTCCGTCCTTTCCGCTCAGCCCCACTGCCTTGCCGCCGTGTTGATTTATAAGACCGACAATTTCCTTGTTAACCTTGCCTACGAGGACCATCTCCACGATGTCCATCGTCTCTTCGTCAGTTACCCGCATGCCCTGGACGAATTTAGAGTCCTTGCCAAGTTTCTTCAAGAAACTGCCGATCTGCGGGCCGCCCCCGTGAACCACCACGGGATGGATGCCTATATACTTCATCATAACCACATCCTTGGCGAAGAGATTCTTGAGCTCCGCATCGACCATGGCATGGCCGCCGTACTTGATGACGATGGTCTTGTTATAAAACCTGCGTATATAAGGAAGGGCCTCCAGAAGAATTTCAGCCCGCTCAATGGACTTCCCTATATTATCCATATTAATCTCCCTTTATAGGATATATCTGCTTAAGTCTTCATCCTCGACGATGTTCTCGAGTTTCTCCTTTACATAGTTTGCATCAATGACTACTTCCTGTCCCGCCATATCCGGGGCATTGAAGGAGATGTCATCCAAGAGGGTCTCCATAATGGTATAGAGCCGCCTGGCCCCTATATTTTCCGTTCTTTCGTTCACCACTGCCGCCACTTCTGCAACCTCCGCAATCGCATCATCCGTGAAAGACAGTTTAAGCTCCTCCGTAGCCATCATTTCTATATATTGCGTAATAAGGGCGTTACGGGGTTCCGTGAGGATCCGGATGAACTCCTCCTTCCCGAGGGAATCCAGTTCGACCCTGATCGGAAACCGTCCCTGAAGCTCAGGGATCAGATCAGACGGCTTCGAGGAGCTAAATGCACCCGCAGAGATAAAAAGTATGTGGTCCGTCTTAACCATTCCATAGCGTGTGTTTATAGTGGAACCTTCCACAATGGGCAGGAGGTCCCTCTGAACGCCCTCTCTTGAGACATCCGGACCGTGCGCTGAACCACTTCCCACGATCTTATCGATCTCATCGAGGAATATGATGCCCGACTGTTCCACCCTCTCAACGGCCGCTCTTGTAACCTTGTCCATGTCTACCAGTCTCTGGGCCTCTTCCTGCTCCAATATTTGCAGCGCCTCGGGGACTTTCACCCTTCTCTTCTTTTTCTTCTGCGGAAAAATATTTCCAAACATTTCCTTGATATTCAAACCCATATCCTCGATGCCTGAAGATGTAAATACTTCTATCATCGGGCCGCTTCTGACTTCCGATATCTCTAATTCCACAAAGCGGCCGTCCAGTTTCCCTTCGCGGAGAAGCCTGCGCATCTTTTCACGGGTATTATCTATTTGTAGAGGCTGCTCGGCTTCGTGCAATTCCAAATGTCTGTCTGAAATAAGATCTTCCACCTTCCTCTCAATAGGCTTTGGCGGAAGCAAAACATCCAGAAGTCTTTCCTCCGCCAGCTCAGCCGCCTTGGGCTTTATATTCTCCTGCTCTTCCGATTTAATCATGTTCACAGCCAGTTCAACGAGATCGCGAACCATGGATTCCACATCCCTGCCGACGTAACCAACCTCGGTAAACTTTGATGCCTCCACTTTCAAGAAAGGGGAGTTTTCCAACTTCGCCAGTCTACGGGCGATCTCCGTCTTGCCTACGCCGGTTGGCCCGATCATGATGATGTTTTTTGGGGATATTTCCTCTCCCAGTTCTTTCGTCACATTCTGGCGCCTCCACCTGTTTCTGAGTGCAATTGCTACTGCCTTCTTAGCCTCGCCTTGACCAATGATGTACTTGTCTAATTTTTCCACGATCTCTCGTGGCGTTAGTTGCTTAGATGACATAATAATTCTTGCCTTTTCCCATCCATGATAGTTTTTTTACAAATCCAAATCTTAACCTGCGCCGCAGATCATAATCCTTACGGCAGGAGTCTCGACCTTATTCTAATGAAGGAACTACTTCGATTTCTTATCGCTCCTGCCGCCCGATTTCTGATTAACGTCCAACTCCTCAATGGTAATATTGTCATTTGTATAAATACAAATTTCTGATGCTATCTTAAGGGCCTCTTTTGCTATCTCCGTTGCCGTCAAACCCGAGTACCTGACGAGGGCGCGCGCTGCCGCCAGAGCGTAAGCGCCTCCGGACCCTATGGCCATTACATCGTCGTCGGATTCGATGACATCGCCGTTTCCTGAAATGATTAGGAAGTGCTCCTTGCTCACGGCAATCATTAATGCCTCAAGATGCCTCAATATCCTGTCCGTCCGCCAGTCCTTCGTGAGCTCAACGGCGGCCCTCAATAGATTGCCCTTATACTGCTCCAACTTCTGATCAAAGCGGTCAAAGAGGGTAAACGCATCGGCCGTTGCACCTGCAAAACCGACAATGACCTGATTATTGTATAGTCTGCGGACCTTTCTGGCGCCATGCTTCATGATCGTTACATCAACTGTAACCTGACCGTCACCGGCAACCGTAACCTTTCCCCCATGTCTGACGGCTAATATCGTTGTTCCTTTTATATCCATGAGCGCTTAAAACCTCCCGCAAAGAGTCTTCTTGATCACTTCGCCTCTATTGCATTGTCGTCACTTGTTTGAACTTCCTTTTTTTCGAACTTATCACCTCTGGCCTTCGGATGGGCTTTATCGTAAACTTCCAACAGCCTGCCGATGGTGACAGACATATATTTTTGCGTCGTGGAAAGACTTTCATGACCGAGAAATTCCTGAATAGCCCTGAGATCAGCTCCTGCTTCCATCATATGTGTGGCGAAGGTGTGTCTCAACATGTGGGGGCTTATTTTTTTTCCCAATCCGCTCGCAAGAGCCAATTTATCTAAAATCCTTGCCACAGTCCTCGTACTTAGCCTCGCGCCCGCCCTGTTGATAAAGATCGGTTCATCCGAACTATTTTTAATATTTACCGGAGAAATTTTATTCCTTTTTTCAAGATATGTTTTCAAGGCAACGACTGCCTTATCGCCAACCGGGACCATCCGTTCTTTCTTTCCCTTTCCCCTGATCTTCATCAGACCCAGGCTATAATCTACGTCACTCCTGTTTAGGCCCGCAAGTTCAGATAGGCGGATACCAGAAGAATAAAACAATTCAACAATTGCCTTGTCTCTCAAACCAAAGGCGTCTGTCGGGCTTTTTGAGTCGAGCAGACTAAACATTTCTTCCACCGATAGGAATGTAGGTACATATTTTTCGATCTTCGGCGCCTGAACCATCTGTCCGGGATTGACCTTTATCTTTCCTTTACGCTCAAGATAATTGAAAAAAGTCCTCAGAGCAGTCACCTTCCTCGATATGGTGACCTTCTTGAGCCTTTCACGATAGAGAGATCCCAGGAAGGCTCTGATTACCATGTGATCTATATCAATCACACTGCCCGTATCATCTAATTTCGCAGATATGTTATTAGCATCAAGAAAGGCCTTGAACTGCCTGACATCGTTAATATAATTCTTTATTGTATTCGGGGAGAGGTTTCTCTCAACATCCATGTGAAGCCCGAAATTTGCGATTTCTTTTTCCATATCTCTCAAAAAATAAGAGCCACGAAATTTTTTCAAATTTAAGCACGTCTGTACTCTTTCGTGGCAAACATAATACTTTGACAGTCACTTAGTAATCGAAATTACATCCTGTGAACCTGCAGACCGTTACTAATTATTGATTTTAACTCTCCAATATTTCAATCGCCTCACATCTTATACTTTCCAAAATCGTCAGGAGAAAGGTTCTCCAGAAATTCCTTCAATTTCTCACCTTTTAAATTATCAATATCCGTTATTTTCTTGCCGAAGTCAACATTCCTTGATTTTTCGATAACATTTTCGTCCACAAATATGGGAGCATTGGCCCGCAACGCAAGGGCAATTGCATCGCTCGGCCGGGAATCAACCACTATTGTCTTTCCGCCTCTCAGCAAATGGACATTGGCGAAAAAAGTGTTATTTCTGAGATCATGGATCTCAATCTGGATTACCTCTGCATCGACGGCCTTCAGAATTTCATACATGAGATCGTGCGTCATGGGCCTGGAAAAAGTAATTTTCTCCAGCTCCGTTGCAATGGCGCTGGCCTCAAAAAGGCCTATCCATATGGGAATGGCTTTTTTCTCATCCATATCCTTTAAGATTACGATAGGTGTATTCGTCAGCGGATCTATCGTCAATCCGGCAACCTTCATCTTAATTAACATTCAGTAACCTCCCCCTCAGAGAATGTTGATAGGCATCGGTAATTAAGACAGATACTGTCTTGCTGATCAGTTCATGGCTTCCTCTGAAGTTCACAATCTTATTGGTGCGTGTCCTGCCTGTCACATCTTCCTTGGAGTTCTTGCTTATTTCCTCAACAAGAATTTCCTCCATATTTCCTACCATGGCCTCATTCCTTTCCAAGGTATGCTTTTCTTGAAGTGCCTGGACAATTTTAAGTCTATCACTCTTAACGCATTCGCTTACCTTGTCACCAAGTTTTGCCGCGGCAGTCCCATCCCGTTCCGAGTACTTGAAAGAGAACAAGTTATCAAACCTGATTTTCCCCATCATGTCAATTGTTGCTTGAAAATCCCTATCTGTTTCACCGGGAAATCCCACGATAATGTCTGAAGTAATGCTGATGTCAGGGCAAATAGCCCTGAGTTTATGCACTCTGTCAAAATAATCAGCCCTTGTATAACATCTGTTCATCATTTCGAGGACCCTGTCAGAACCCGTCTGTACGGGAAGATGGATATGTTCACATAATTTATCGACCTCTGAAAAACAGCGTACCAGCCTGTCGGAGAGGTCTTTGGGGTGCGATGTTGTAAACCTTATTCTTTCGATACCTCCGATCGATCCGATTTCGTAGAGCAAATCTGCAAAGTCATGTCCATTGCCAATAGTCTTGCCGTATGAATTGACGTTCTGCCCCAGAAGAGTAACCTCTTTAATGCCGCGACCGGCCAGCACCGCGACTTCTTTTACGATGTCCGATAATGATCTGCTCTCCTCCTTGCCCCGCAAGTGGGGAACGACACAGTAGGAACAAAAATTATTGCATCCCTGCATGATGGTGGTATAGGAAGTCACTTTCCCATTTTCAGTAGGCGCCAGAATGCCGAGAGACTTCACGGCTTCCTGAAAATCTGTTCGAACTACCGGCAGTCCCGTATTTTCGATTGTCGTTATCAAATCGGGAAGATTGTGTATGTTATGTGTCCCGAAAACCAGATCGAGGTAAGGAACTCTTTCAATGAACTTTGATCCCCACTGTTGAGCAAGACAACCCCCTACCCCGATGATGAGTTTGGGTTTTCCTTTTTTAAATCTTTTCAACCTGCCCAGTTGACTGTATACCTTCTGTGCAGCCTTTTCTCTTATACTGCACGTGTTGATAATGATAAGGTCAGCCTTCCCGACATCATCCACACTTGCGTATCCAGAATTTTCCATCAATGCTGCGATCTTCTCAGAATCGTGCACATTCATCTGACAGCCAAATGTGTAAATAAATAAATTCTTCTTTTCCAATCTCTCTGGTTGTCCTAACTATTTACTGACGGCTCCCTGAAATTAATCCTGCTCCACTTAATTGCAGCCTTCTCGCCGCGGCGAAAGCCCATTTACACCGCATCGTAGCATATTTTATTCTGAGCCTGCGCCAGATTCACTATGCCTGCGGACCCTTCCGAAGCCGCCTATTTTTCCATTAATATCTGTCTTCTTTCAAGACGGTCTATAATTTTGAAATAATTAATATAAGGGCAATTTATAGTCAACAAATATTTAAGTCTGAAGAAATCAGCTCAATGTTTTCTGGCGAGAGCCTTTCGCAGAATTATTTCATTGCTGTCCTTCCACAGTCAGGTCAAGAGATGTGCGAGCTCTGAATAAAGGGTTCCCGGTGACGAGTCAATATTTCCGAAAACACTTGAAATGGTGAGAAATACAGAGTATATAGAACCTTAATTATCACCCGGAAGGAACGGGACGCAGACGGGAAGGATAGAAATTGAGCAAACAAGTGGCAGTCAGCTTTGAAGATAAATCAGTCAAGGTGGTTTATGCATCCTGCGAAAAGGGAAAAACCATCATCCAAAAGACATCCGTTCTAAAGGATGAAGACTTTGATTCTTTCTTAAAGACTGCAAAATTTCCCGATCTCACCGTAGTCTGCCGACCCAAAAGGTTCTACAGCGACACCATGATGGTTCCTCCTGCAAAAAAGACGTATCTTAAAAAAATCGTTGAGGCTGAAATAAGAAAACGTTTTTCAGAATTGAAGGACTTTTCCTATTTCTACAGTATTCTTGTCGAGAAAACACCCGGTGAGAAGGGAATGAGGGAGATATTTTTCTTTGCTGTCGACAATAATGAACTCTATGAAATTACCGAACGATTCAACAGATATGGCATAACGGTGAAATACTTATGCCCCGACATTCTGGTACTTTCCCATTTAATCAAATCATCGGACAACTGGAAAAATAAGACGGTCCTATGCCTATTGATTTCCGAGACGGAAAGGACTTTTTTTCTCGTTAGAAATGGAGAGCTTTGCTTTATCAGGATCACACCGTCTTCAGGATCGGAGCTAACTGATCTCGATGTGGACAATATCAATATGACCGTCAGTTACTGCCGGCAGAATTTGCGACTTAATGCCGAGCAGATCATCTTGATGAATGCCGCAATAAAGGAGGGCACTTTAAACACAATTATTCCAACAGTCCCCGTTGCGTACCCGACAAGTGTTCTCGCCTCTGATGCGACTCTCAAAAATTTCATTGCACCCATATCAGCCATCGTTTTCGGACAGGAACTGGGAGACGCAAATCTTCTGCCCCTCAAATACAGAAGGCTTTTTACGCAGAAGCGCGTTGCTTCTTACGGAACTGTTTTTTTTCTTCTGTTCTCGCTCATCGGACTTGGATTGATGTTAATAAATGTGTCGCAGATTTTTCTGATGAAGGAAAAGATTAACTTACTTAGAAAAGATCTCACAGAAATCAACGCAGTTGCATCCGCTTATGAAAGAGATACCTCAAAATTGCAGCAATTTTTGCCTCTAATTAATCTGATTAATGAAGCGCGCTCAAGTCCCGATATTCAAAAGGCGCTCCTCTCATTGAGATTCCTTCCCATGGAAAACGTGATTGTTCAGACCGTCCAGTTAAACAATAAGAAAGATTTTTTGCTGATTCAGATATCCGGGAGCATCACCTCAAAAAACTACGGAGATATGCACAGGACATTCATGAAGCTTCTCTCCAATTGCAGTAACGTTTCTGGTCTCGTGGTGGTTTCAAAGAATATTGAATTAAGAAATGGACACTTCCAAATTGAAATTCAAAACAAGACATAAACCAGCCGATCGCATTCCCATTGATGCGAAACTGAAAAAGCTCCTGTTACATTATGCGGCTTCGGCATTTTTGGCTACAGCGCTCATCTCAGGCGCAATGATTTCAGAGTCTTATATCACAAGCCTCGCAGATACATTAAATAAATTTCAGACTGTCAAAATAAACAGTGTGAAGATGAAAGAGGCGACGAGAAAAGAAGGCGAAACTGTGGCAAGTGCCAGATTGATCTTACGGCCGTATGATAAGAGCGAGGCAATGGAAGGTACCATCTTGACGGCCATCGATTCTATAAAGTCGCGCATGAAAAATGTCGACATCATGGTTGACAATTTTGAAAGAAAGGGCGACGAAATTGCTTTACCTGTAGCCGTGACGGGCGTGATTCATGACTATATTGCATTTATTAACCATATCGGTTACTTGCAGTCACTGATTTCACCTTTTTTTTATATCAACAGTGTAAGTATCTCAAACCTGTCAGATGAAAAGGGCGCAGTTGTTAACTTTGAAATAAAAGGCACATTAAGAATGCAATCTGTTAACTATGGATAGTAATTCGTGAACGAAAACAAAAAAATTGTTATCTTCTTCGTTTTGATTCCTGTGGCTGCCGTTATGATTATTCTGACAAGTTCAAAGGCGAGGTTCGCCCCATCCTTTTCTCCGGCGGAGCGAAAGGTCTTCAACTTCACCTATGGGCGTATTCCCGATATCTCGGAGAGACAGCCGCTATCCGTAAGTTCCGTAAGAAACCCTATCGACCTGCGGCGAGGCGGAGAGCAAGGATTCCCCAAAACAGCGCTTGCGGAGATGGTGCCTCCTCCGGAGACCGCGGAAAAAAGAGTTTCATTCATCCTGGTCAATCAGAAAAAGAGGTTAGCTATAATTGACGGCAAATTTGTTCATGAAGGCGACGTAATTGATAATCATAAGATTGCAAAAATCGAAAAAAACAAGGTTTTACTGAAAGGTAAAGAAGGTGAAAAATGGCTGAAGATGGATTGAACAAATGTTCCGTGGTAACATTGTTTCTCTTTCTGGGACTTTTCACATGTATAATATCTTGTTCTACTCTGGGTTCTACTCTGGAAATTAAGAGAGAAATACAGATACCGAAAGAAGCGAAAGAAAGGGCGGCCGTGGAAGCGACTCCTGCCGCACCTCTGAAAACACCCGATTTTGTTCCGGCCCATGAAGACGTTTCACCGCTCAAGACGAGGATAATAGATATCTCCGCGCGAAACACGCCCTTGAGGGATGTCCTCTTTATCATTTCAGAGGCGGCGGGACTGAATCTGGTCATGGAAAAAGAGGTAAATCCCGAATTGCCGGTAACAGTCAGTTTGAAAAACGTCACCGCCGAGGACGCTTTAAACAGGGTGTGCGCTTCTGTCGATTACTTTTACACGGTAAAAGATAACATGCTCTTTATTAAGGCAACAGAAACACGGAGCTATGAACTCGGTCACCCGCCTGTGATCCAAACTTATCATACCGATCTGGGCGGCGACATGCTTGGCGGTGCAACTACGGCGACCGGCGGCAGCACCAGCATTAAGGGCAACATTTCTCAAAAATCAGAAACCGATAAAGCTGCCTACAACCTCTGGGACGTCATTGAAAAATCCATCGAGAAAATCGTAGGCGCTGCGGCAGGTACGCAGTCCGCCGTGCAACAGACCTCTGTGGTCAACCGTTTGACCGGAACCATCGTCGTGACGGCAACAAAAAAAACCCTTGAAAAAGTGGAAAGCTATCTCAATACAATCAGAAATGTTATGAACAGGCAGGTTCTGGTGGAGGCAAAGATCATCGAGGTCAACCTGTCCGATGGCCTCCAGTTCGGCATCAACTGGAGTTACGTATTGAATACCCGTGACGGACAGAGCACAACTGCGGGCACAGGACAATTTGCCGACGTCGTTTCCACCTCGGCTGCAAACTTCAGCATAACGACTGTAGCGGCTGACTTCACTTCCCTTCTCCGCGCCATTCAAACGCAGGGCGAAACGAGGATCCTTTCCAACCCCCGTGTAAGTATCATGAATGGACAGACAGCAATTCTAAGTGTGGGGCAAGATAGAAATTATATTTCAAAAATCGAAACAACATTCCAGAAAGATAGTACTACGGGTCTTGTTACACCAACCTTTACGATAAATACAAGCAGTCTGCTTTCCGGGATCATGATCGGGATTGTTCCGTTTATCAGTGAGAGCGGCGAGATATCTCTGAGTATTACTCCTATTACCTCAGACCTCGTAAAACTAGATGAACGGAAACTCGGCACACCGGATGCCTCTGGGAACTATCCGTACCTCATTCAACTTCCCACCGTTAATCTCAGACAATTGAGCACCTCGGTGAAGGTGAGAAATGGGCAGACAGTAATAATCGGGGGGCTCATTACAAACAGGGAAGATATTCAGGACAGTAAGATCCCATTTCTGGGAGACATCCCTATTCTGGGCTATCTCTTTAAAAGCAGGGCAAAATCGGTAACAAAAACCGAACTTGTCGTGTTAATCCAGCCAATGATTATTTCTAAATAAGAATATACTAACCGTTATCGTTATAGCGAGGATGTGAACCGTATGGCAGCAGTGAAGATTGGAGAAATCCTTCAGTCAAAGAATTTCATAAATGAAGCCCAGCTTCAGATTGCTCTTGTTCAGCAGAAGATTACCGACGAGCTTCTCGGTGATACAGTCGTAAAGTTAGGCTTTGTCTCATCAAAAGAGCTGGGTCAATCTTTGGCTGAACAGGCTGGCATGGAATTCATTGACCTCGGCCAATATCCCCTTTCCGAAGAGGCTCTGAAACTCATCCCGAAAGAGGTTGCGGAAACGGCAGGCTTCATTCCAATCGAAATCACGGATGGCAGGTTGTCCATTGGTGTAACCAATCCGAGCAATATCGTCGCCGTTGATAAGGCAACGTCCATAACCGGGCGCCAGCCCAAGGTCTACATGGTTGCCCCTGACAATTACCGCGAACATCTGGAGAAAGGCTACTTTTTCCTCGAAAACCCGATCCAGCAGCGCAGGGTCAAGATCATTGGAGAAATAAAGGAATCACATTCTGCCAGCGGCACTGCTGTGACAGCCCTGTCGGACCTCATTTTCATGGATGGGATCAGGAGAGATGCAACAGATATACATATTACACCAGCTTCAGATATTATTCACGTATTCTATAGAATAGACGGAGTATTACAATACGGGCACGGGCTTCCACGCATAGTTCATGCGGGCATCGTATCGAGGATAAAGATTCTGTCCAAGCTGGATATCGCGGAAACACGGCTTCCGCAGGACGGCTCCTTTACATTCGATTTTCTCAATAAAGGATATGATATCCGTGTATCCACGGTGCCAACAATATACGGTGAAAATGTTGCGATGCGTATTCTTGCCGGTACCGGTCCACTCCTTAGAATGGAAAACCTCGGATTTGATGAACATAACGTAAAGACAATCAGATCCCTGTTTCAAAAACCATATGGCGTCATACTCATCGCCGGACCGACAGGCTCCGGTAAAACGACCACACTTTATGCAGCGCTAAGAGAAATCAACCTCCTGGAAAAAAATGTTATTACCGTCGAAGACCCTGTAGAATACAAGTTAAGCCTGACAAGGCAGAGCCAGGTCAACGAGAAGACCGGATATGACTTTGCCTTTGCTGCAAGAAATTTTATGAGACAGGATCCTGATGTCATGCTTATTGGAGAAATCAGGGATGAAGAGACGGCAAGGATCGCTGTCCGGACATCGATCACGGGGCACCTTGTCCTTTCCACTATTCATTCAAATGATGCCGTAACTGCCATACCACGGCTCCTGGATCTCAAGGTCGATAAGTTTCTCATGTCGTCATCGCTTCTGGCTATCATCGCCCAGAGGCTGGCAAGGAAGATATGCCTTTTTTGCAAAACAGTCCATGCCTTAAGCGACTCCGAACATGAACTGTTAGAGGAACGCAAAATACGGATCGACAAGATATACAAAGGTGTGGGATGCAGCAAATGCAATGGCTCCGGTTACGCAGGAAGGTCGGTTATAGGAGAAATTTTGACTATTGATGATGAATTAAGAGATTTGATCTATTCTGACGTTCCTATCACCGCCATTCAGTCTGCGGCCGTAAGAAAGGGTATGATTCCTCTGAAGGAAGATGGTCTCAAAAAGGTCGCGGCCGGCATTATATCTCTGGATGAATTGCTCAGGGTGGCGGGATGAGCAACTATTCCTACAAGGCGCTGGATGCCGATGGCGATATAATCAAGGGTATGCTCGAAGCGGATGATACATCTTCAGTGTATGAGAATCTTAGAACCCGAGGCTTATTTGTTGTTGACGTCAAGAAATCAAGCATATTTCTTAAAAACATCTCGGACAAATTGCTCACATGGAGGATACGAAGAAAGGACACCATAGAATTTTCATCAAACCTGGCCATCATGATTCGCGCCGGTGTTCCGATCCTTGCCGCACTTGATGACATAATCGATACAATAGACAATCAGCATTTAAAATCCACCATAGACGACATCAAAAAGAATATAAAAATGGGCTCAAGTCTTTCCGACGCTCTGGAACTTCATAAGACAATATTTCCAGACATATTGGTCAGACTGGTGCGGATCGGGGAAGAGACAGGACGATTAGAAGGAAGTCTTGCGGAGGTGGCGAGCCATCTTCAGAAGTTGGAGGACTTGGCTTCCACAGTAAAGCGGGCTCTTATTTATCCCGTATTCTCATTGATCACTACAGGAATTGCCGTCATTTTCTGGCTTGCATATGTCCTGCCTAAAATCATGCAAGTCATTCGGGATTTGGGCGTCAAAATGCCCCTTCTCACAAGAATTCTCTACGAGCTGAGCAAGATCACGGAAGAGTACTGGTACGTCTTATTAGTGATACCCGTATTGATTATTCCAGTTTGGCAGGCCATGAAATTGAGGTCTGTATCACGATACTACCTGGACTATATAAAAATCAAAACACCCATTATCAAAATCCTCGTCTATAATAAACTGCTCGCCCTTTTCTGTGAACAAATGAGACTGCTGATTACAGCGGGTATTACGATTGATCGGTCATTGGACGTTGCCGCAGGCGTTATGGGAAATGAAGTCTTCAAAAGAGCAATACTGGAAGCAAAGATGGACATTGTGGCTGGAAATAAAATTTCTGAGGCGCTCAATGCCCGCGCCATATTCCCTTCCCTGCTTATCAGGATGGTTGCCATCGGGGAATCAAGTGGTAATCTCGATCAGCAGTTTAGTTTCCTCGCAATCCACTACTATAAATTAGTGGATGACTTCTCGGACAAGATAGGAAAAATGATTGAGCCTGTCCTTATAATAGCTCTGGGTTGTGTCATGGGACTCATGGTTGCGGGGGTTCTCCTGCCCATGTATGATGTTTTTACTAAGCTTGCCAAATAGTGGGCCATATGGATTACTTAGCTTTCTTTAATCTCAGCGAAGATCCTTTCGGACTTACACCGGACTCGCACTACTTCTACCCCTCGAAGATGCACAATGATGTCCTGGCGTCTCTGGATTATGCGGTGGACCAGAAAGAGGGATTTTCTCTTATCGTCGGTGAACCGGGTACGGGAAAGACGACCATCCTTAAGATATTTATTGATCGATGGAAAGAAAGGGCGGAAATTGCCTTGATTATGACACCGAGACTTTCTCCTGAGGAGCTGTTGCAGGCTATTCTGGATGACCTTAGTATCCACATTGAAACAACGAACAAAAACGAAATGATCAAAGTCTTCAGGGATTTCCTCATAAATCACTCCCTCGCCGGCAGGAGAGTAATCATCATTGTGGATGAGGCCCAGAACCTGTCAGACGGCTGTCTCGAAGAGCTGCGGCTGCTGTCAAATTTAGAGACGGAAAAAGAGAAACTCCTGCAGATCATCCTCGTCGGGCAACCCGAGCTTCAAAGAAGATTACATTCCGAGGGATTACGCCAGCTGGATCAGAGGATTTCGATCAGGGCAACTTTAAGGTCCCTCACGGCGGCGGAAACCTCCGATTATATCAGCTTCAGGTTGATTAAGGCGGGTAAAGGGTCTGCAATTCTTGACGATAAGACGAAGAAGTTGATCCATAAGCTGTCCGGCGGTGTTCCTCGATTGATTAATCTCACCGCCTCCAGAGCCATGATGATAGCCTATATAGGAGCAAGCCATCATATCACCAAGAGACACGTTCGGGATACGGTTAGGCACATTCCGGACACTCGACTGAAAATGGGTTTTCGCACCGCTACTCTCAAATATGCGGTTATTGCCGTCATTCTGATGGCCACTGTTTCGGTCTTACTCGTAGGTTACAATATCCTTCACCACAGCAGTGATTCATCTCCGACTCTTATGAAATCCATCGACCCGTATCATGCAGTGAAAGCTGCACCCCCATCAGTCAATCTAGCCGGCGGTCAAAGAATCGCAACTGTAACTGTTCGTGCCGCCAGACTGCGAGAATGGCCGTCTGTTAAGTCAGGAATAGCGAGTGTCGTTTCCGAGGGTGAAAGTTTTGAAGTCACCGGTGAGTGGACGGCATCTGGCGGAAGCAAGTGGTACCAGGTGCGAATCCCCAATGGGGGAGAGTACTGGATTGCTTCATATATAGTGAGCGTCAGCTCATCACTTAGTAAGCCGCATTAGTCTATCGTTAGCCGTATTCGATGCCTGAGTATCTGCAGTATCTGTCGATTTGACCATCCTGTAAAAATGAATTGCATCGGCAATTCTGTTCTGCTTCTCAGCTATTCGCGCCGATCCCAAATAACCTTGAGCATCCCCCTCCTGAGATAGTCTCGTGTAGTATTGATCGGCCTTGTCGAAGGCGCTTTGTTTTTCATAAAGTAGCGCAAGATTCAACAGCGCATAGCGGTTTGCCGGTTCGATAGTTAATGCCCGCCGGAAATAACTTTCGCTCTCAGACGCTTTGCCAAGGCAGCTGTAATCAATACCCAGATTGACCAAGGAAGGCACATAGTCTTTCCTGATTTCAAGCGCCCTTTGGGCATACCGCATGGACTCCTCATATGAACCCAGATGAATGAGCATGCTGGAAATATTATTCATGACGGCATAATTATTTGTTTCCATGGCGAGCACATCCTTATAGTGGGATACTGCTTGATGATATTTCCTTTGCATTTCATATGTTCTTGCCGTGTATAGTGCAAAATCCTTATCATCCTTGGTAAACCCCCTCGATGCCTTGGTCGATGCCGGCAGTTCCTCGCCTGATGCTGTCTCCCTTCTCATTTCATTCATGGAGCCATTTGCTTCCCGTCCAATTCCTTCGACATATTTTTTTGCTATGACCTTTTTTCTCCGAGGATGATCTGGAGAAGTCCCTCCCCGTTCAGGCCTTACGGCAGTTTCCGTCATATTTTCGGCCTTCGCAGTTGCCGCAATTTCCTCCACCTTTGGCTTAGCTTGCAGAGCCGGAGATGCCATCTGAGAGGCTGGTTTAAATGCCGGTGTGGTTGTCACGGGCGCGCGCACGGCTGAAGGAGGCTCCTTCAGGTACTCCAGGAGGTAGGCTGCACCAAATCCTGCACCAATGAATACAAGTGTGATAAGAAGCACCATCGCCAGCCTTTTTCTGGTCTGCCTCTCCGTTGTTGATTTGAATACGGCATCTTTCAGGATCGGTGGAATATCCCTCCTGGGTTCCCGTTGCTTGACTCTGGAGAGTAAATCAGTGATGAGACTCATGGCTTTTCGCTCTGTACAGTGCTTTCTGCCTCACGTACCCTGAAATGCAGCGATTGACCTGAACTTGCATTTTCGGGCAATGATTCCTTCTTCTTTGCTATCTTCCTTACTTTTTCTTTTTTTAGTTCACGGAATATTTTCCATGAATAACCGACCCGTTTGCCTTTGCTCTTCGCATTATAACATCCAACGGCTTCCCATGTATATCCGTGTTTGTCTATGCACTGCCTGAGGATGCGGGCCCCGGCCATAACATTATAGCAAGGATCGGCAATTAGCTCTTCCCTGTTCAGGTGCATAGGATCGATCCATGCAGAGTTGATCTGCATCAGACCCAAATCCGTTGTTCCATTTCTATTTACGTGAAGAGCCTTTGCATTCAAGCCAGATTCCACCCGGGCAATCGACTCGAGAAGATTATAGCTGATATTATTGGCTCTACCCGCCTCCTCAAAACAGAAGGCGCGCGCAGATACCGGGCAAAAAATCAGAGAAAAGACAAAGATTGTAAGGGAGAGACACAATATCATTTTTCTATTCATTCTCAAAAATCTTCCTTCGTGCATGCTCACTTCACAACGGCAATGAGGCTACATGCAAGAAATCTTTCAAATTCTATCAAAGGTCGCATGCAAAATACCATATAAAATTATAATTGCAAAATATTTTCATATCAATTACTTATTCTGACAAACTATTTAATCGGACTCAGGAGATTAAATCATGGTTTCCATCCTCCTCATCGAAGACGATATTGCCCTAAGAAAGCAGATTCGCTTTTTCCTGGAAAGCACGTTTTCCATATTTGAGGCGGGAAATAAGAAAGAGGCCGTCGACGCCCTTAAGACCAATAAGATTGATATTGTCATCTTGGACCTTGGATTGCCGCCCAACGAAAGCACGCCGGATGAAGGGTTACGAGTGCTTGATCATATACTGGGCAAATACACCTGTAAGGTTATCATTCTCACGGGTCAGAAGACAGAAGGAATTGCCTTGGAAGCAATTAAGGCGGGGGCTTTCGACTACATCTTGAAACCCGCCAGCACAGAGAAAATTCTCTACGCCGTTGAAAGGGCTCTGCTCTTTAAGGAAACGGAAGAGCAGCTTGAGCGTCAGGGCATCAAGAAAATTTCATTGGATGTGGAGATGGGGAAAGGCCTCCAAACGCTTCGGGATGAGGCAGACAAGAACATCATTTTGCGGATATTGAGGGACACAAATTTCAACGTTTACCAATCAGCAAAAATCCTCGGTGTCAAAAGAGAGAGTCTCTATTATTTCTTGAAAAAGTTTGGCGTCAAGAGAACCTATGACGATTGAATCCATCTATCCTTTTTTCATTTTCGCCGGTCTTGTTATCATCGGCGTTCTCATCTACATCAGATACCTTACCCGAAAGGCCATCCGTTCCGTACTTGAACTTTTCGACCTCAATACGCAGTTCGACTACGACCTTCACCGTTTCTTGCCGGAGGTCATACGGGTGTTAAAAAAAATAAATATTGATGATCTGTTTTATGACGTCCTCTACCTGAATACTGCTCTCATAAATGAAAAAACAATACGCGGAAACGCTCTTGAAAAGGACATACAGCGGGTTGATTACCGGATAAAAATAGGGATTGTACCGCGTCATTCACGAGGCGAACAATATTATCTGAATATGATTGTCCTTGAAATCCTCTTTTTCCTCGTCGAAATGGATGTGCTTCTCAGGATTAAAGTCATTCATGAAGCCTTTTATAAATTTTCCAAGCTCCAAACATTTATTCTCCACGATGCCAAGAACCTCGCCCAATTCATCGAGTTTCTGTCGTATAACGTGCGCCATTTAGAAACTTCGGAAAGACAGGAGCGTTTTATCTCTTATCTTAAGGAAACCCTTCCTGCACAATCCCGGCGGGGGGCAGCAATCATCAGCTTTCTGGAGATGGAAAAAGAGCCTGATATAGCGACGGCCCACAAGACAACGATAGATATAAAAGCCTTGCTGGAAAATCTGTCAAATCACTACAGGCTCAACTGTACTGTAACGGGCGAAGGATCGATAGTTGCCGAGGAATACAAAGTGATCTCTATCTTCGACAACGTCCTAAAAAATGTCTACGACAAATCTCTAAGCGAACCTGATCTAACCTGCCATCTCGATATCGCTGCTACAGGAGACAGCTTAAGAATTGAGATCTCCGATACAGGGAGCCCCATAAAAGACAATGCGCGTTTATTTGAACCCTTTTACTCCACTAAGAGAGGAGGGCTGGGAATCGGCCTCTTTCAGGCAAAGAACATTGCCGATGCCATGAAGGGCAACATCCGTGTTCTTCCTCAGGCAGCCGGCGCCGCATTTGAGATAATACTCCCCGCACATAAAGAAGAGTAAAATTCTTTTACACTTGATAATTCATTCTTATAGACTTTTAATTGATAAACAGGATTGTAACCGCCTATCTGTAAAAGAAAAAAGGAGGTAAACATGTTCGCTTACACAAACAAACGTGAAAAAGGTTTTACCCTTGTCGAATTGGCCATCGTGCTGGTAATCATCGGCCTCATCCTTGCCGGTATCATCAAGGGACAGGAACTTATCACAAACGCAAAGATCAAAAGAACGTACAATGTGCAAAAGGAGATCGCTGCAGCAGTCTATACCTACTTTGACAGGTATCAGTTTTATCCGGGTGACGACCCGGTGGCAGCAGCAAAATTTATAAATCCCGTAGTTACAAACGGCAACGGCAATGCCCTGATCGCTGCCGGTGCCGCAACCACAGCCGCCAATTTCGCTTGTGCTGCGACAGGCACGGAACAGTGTGATCTCTGGGCTGAATTGAGACAGTCCGGTATTCTTACGGGCAGCGGCTTTACCAACCCTACGCATCCCTATGGCGGCGCAATTGCCGTCAGCTATTTCAACGCGCCTCTCGCCCCTGCTCTGTTGGCTCACTGGATCCATTTCCAAAACGTACCGTATGACGTCTGCCAGCTCATCGATCAGCAATTTGATGATGGGAATTTTGCGACTCTTGGAGGTGCGGCAACGGGAACCATCAGGGGAACGACAGACTATATGCCGGCTACTACTGGTGTTTTCCAGCTTGAATTCAAGCTCTAAACGAAATTTATGTGAAAGCAGTCTCTACAATTAGTGCACTGCTGGTTCAAATCTTCCTATCGCCAAAACTTTTCATTATTGACGGATAAGGGGACATACTCCTCCCCTTATCTGTCCTTTATTCTTTTCTTCTCGTTATTGGATGAAGGTCGTTTCATTGGCTAAGAGGCTCATTAATGGTTGGCACAAAGAAAAGTGAACGAATCCTTCTTCGAGCATATTTACCCCGGCGCCCATTAAGACTGACCTCCCATCAAGGCTTTTCACTGATTGAAATTGCCGTAGTCATGGTAATTATCGGATTAATTATGACTGCGGGTATCACGTTCTTTCGGTCTTCAATTTTAGGCACAAAATTATCCACAACAAAAACCAACCTGGATAATATAAAAAATTCCGTCATAAATTTTGCTATAGCCAACGGGAGGCTCCCCTGCCCCGATACAACAATCCCTCCGAACAACACAGGATTCTCTAACCCTAACAACCCCACCCCACCTCCACCACCTAACAACTGTTCTCTCACTTGCCCGGCTCCGCCATGTTTTGTGCCTTTTCAGACCCTTCAGCTCTCGTTGCCGAAGGGCAGGGATTCATTCGGTAATGTATTTTTTTACGACACCAGTTACGACATCGCAGGAACGGGTGGACTAACTAACACCACCACGGATACATTCTGCGGTGTCTTATATGAATACTCATCAAAATCTGCAGGCGTACCAGCTCTACCAATACCATATGTCACAGACGCAACAGGCAACAGTTACAGCGTTGCTGCCGTGATAATTAGCGAAACATCGATTGACAATGTCTTCGGTGTGTTATCTCCACCTGCCCCTGGTTTAACCGGCATGAATGCAGTGCTCCATGTAGCAACTAATCCACGCCAATACAATTCGGCCAATACGGCAAATGTCCCTGGTCCTCCTGGGTATGGTGACCTTGTTGCCGAAGTGACATACGGAGATCTATATAACAAGGTATGCACCATGCAGAAAACAAAGATCAGGATAGTAAATAATACAGGGGCAACAGCGTATGCCAAAATCCCAGGTGCAGGATGCACGCAAGTATTAAACCTACAGTCTGTAGATCTTTATCAGGGCAGCACCGTCACTTTTTGGACTTCCAATGATTGCTCAACAACCGCATGCGGAGCCCCCACCACGTACACCTTCAATATGTCAGCACTCCCCTCTGATGCTGGAAACGTGGACTGGACCGGAATTGGTGGCACAGGTAATAATATCCGAGACGGGATAGTTCGTATTACTCTTGCCACCTGCAATTTAAATGATAATTAAGACAGTAACCCCCATAAGCTCAATCTTACTACTATGCTTCAGATATTATATCCATTCCTCACGGCGGCTTCCCCATTTTTGATACGAAATTTTTTGTGAAAAATCTTTGCGTCTTGAGCCGTTTTGAGTTAAACGTAGCAAATATAACTTACGAGTAAGAGGGGTGTCATTGTGGATGAAAGAATCAGCACGATAAACAGAGATGTCAAACGAAAATTTGTCATCGTGGGTTCGTCGATTATTGTATTTCCGGCACTGATCCTTGTATACTTGCATTTTCAAGCGGAAGTAACTTTCAGTTACTATGTAAGAACACTTTTTATCCTTATTTTTCTCATCTACCTCACCGGTTTATATATACTTTTTAATATATTCGACAACGTCTTCTCCTTCGCGGAATCAATTATAAAAGAACTGACGCAACAGGCGTCCCAAAGTTCCATAGAACTCACCGCCATTAGTAATGTTGCAAACAAAGCCTACCAAAACAGGGACTTCGAAGAACTTCTTAATACTTTTCTTGATGCTGCACTCTCAGTGACAAATTCCCAGATCGGCTCATCATACCTGGTCGATCCCGAAACAAAACGCTTTCGCCTTGTCGGATCGAGGGGTATAACGGGCTTAAAAAAGGGCCAATATATCGACATCGACGACTCTGTTATTAAGCACGTAATTACCGAAAGGAAACCGCTCCTCGTGAAAGATATCGAAAGCGATCCGAGAACCAAGAAGAAAAACGATCCCAAATACGGTTCGCCTTCGTTTCTCAGCATGCCAATCTATGCAGGGCACAAGGGCGATGTCACAGCTATAGTGAATCTATCGCGTAAGAAATCGGAAGGGTCTTTTGATGCCAAAGATGAAACTCTCTTATCAACCATGCTTATTGAGATCAAATTAACTCTCGAGAAAGCGCTGCTTCAATCACAAATCGCAGATTATATAGAAGATATAGAAGAGCGAAATATCAAATTGGAGCAGGAAATTACCGATCGTAAACGGTCAGAGGAAATCCAGAAAAAACTTCACGAAGAACTGATGCAGGCGGAAAAATTGGCCACTGTGGGCACATTTGTTGCCGGAATTGCCCACGAGGTGAAAAACCCTCTCGCAATCATTATTCAGGGCATCGATTATTTGAAAACATCCTCCGGCTCTGATGCTCTGCTGGCTGACGTTGTGGAAAGAATTAAGAAATCCGCACAGCGGGCGGATACTATAGTGAAAGGGCTGCTGAGTTTCACGCGCCAGATATCAATTCAGACAGAGAAAGCGGAGATTACACCCGTCATTGAGGAGACTCTGTCATTTGTAGAACATCAGATCAATACCAAACATATAACAGTACTCAGGCAATACTCGCCGGATGCACCACTGGTAAGTATTGACAGCGATCAAATAAAACAGGCATTCGCCAATATTCTCTTGAACTCCGTAGAGGCCATGGGGGACGGTGGAACAATAACGATCGCTGTCCGGCAGATAAGAAATGAAGCTGGAGAGCCGTATCTCCAGATCTCTTTTGCTGATACGGGATGCGGCATCCCGGCGGACAAGATTGAGAAAGTGTTCGATCCTTTTTTCACGACAAAGGATAATTTGGGAAACACAGGTCTGGGACTCTCCATCACAAAAGGGATAATTGATAAGCACCACGGCACTATTCGGATAGATAGCAATCTTCAGGAAGGAACCCGGGTTGTCATCGAATTACCACTGACTTCAACAAACTAAAAGACCGTGTGTACCACACAAATATGAGTATTCTCGTTACAGTTCCGGAAGCATGCATTACGTTGCGTCCGGAGAGGCATTGAGACGCATGATGGTAAAAGAATACACTCTTCGCCAGCAGATAGAACGCAATGGTCTGATATTAATTGCCCTCTTCATGATATTAATATACTGGATCATAGATTCTCTGGCGTCCGATCAGGTACTTTCGCGTGTACTCATTGCCTGTTTTGTCATTATATACGGAATTTTTACCCAAACCCTCATCAACTCCCGCAAAGAGGCGCTTGAGGAAAAGGAAAGGACACAAAAGCAGCTGATCCAGTCCGAGAAGTTAGCAGCTTTAGGCATTGTAGCTGCCGGCATTGCGCATGAGGTGAAAAATCCTCTTGCGATCATTATCCAGGGGGTCGAGTACCTGCGGACATCCGCTGATTCTGATGTTCACATTGCGGATATCTTGGAGAGAATTAAGAAATCTGCATTCCGGGCTGATTCCATCATAAAAGGACTCCTGAGCTTTACACGTCAGATGCCGATTCAGACCGAACAGGTGGAGATTCCGCCTGTCATAGAAGAAACGCTGTCATTTATAGATCACCAGTTGAAAGTAAAGCATATAAAGCTTGTTAAACAATTCTCTCCCGGTTTGCCGAAGGTGACAGTTGACAGTAATCAGATCAAACAGGTATTTCTCAACCTCCTATTAAATTCTATTGATGCCATCAAGGACAGAGGAACTATTACCATTAGTGCTGAAAAAGTTGAGAGTGCGCCCGGAGAAAGCCACCTGCAGATAACCCTTGCTGACACCGGGTGCGGAATCCCGAAAGATAGAATTGAAAAAGTGTTTGATCCATTCTATACTACTAAAGACAGTTCCGGGAATGCAGGTTTAGGGCTCTCTATCGCAAAAGGGATCATCGATAAACACCATGGTACAGTACAGATAGAGAGTGAATCTGAAGGAGGCACATGTGTCATCATCGCATTGCCCGCCAGCGATCCCGCTTAACAATGTAGGCGATTCCAATCCACCAATATAGGAGAGCATCATGAACGAAGAAATTAAATCAGAAGCAGCGCCTGAAAAGAAGAAAATATTGCTCATTGATGACGAAGAAGATTTCTGCTTTTTTGTCAAGCTCAACCTCGAAAAGACCGGGAGATTTGAGATACTGACAACTACGAGCGGAAGCGGCGGCGTAGTCCTGGCTTCGAAGGAGCGTCCCGATTTAATTCTTCTGGACATAATTATGCCCGAAATGGGCGGCGGTCAGGTGGCGGAGCTATTGTTCGAGAACCCAAAAACACGGAAGATCCCCGTATTGTTCATTACCGCCATCGCGTCGAGACGGCAGGTTCAATCACAGGAAGGAATCATAGGAGGAAGAAATTTTATTGCCAAGCCGGTAACGCCTGAAGAGCTGATGGCTAAAATAGATGGGGTCTTAAAAAGCATCCAATGAAATGTTAAATTGAGGGATCAAGGAATTACATAATTGGCAGGAATTTTAGTTTGCAAAAAAAGTAAAGGGGTTAAGAATTTCACTTAACCCCTACATTTAAGGTGAGAATTTTCTCACAATTCCTGAGCGGGACAATAAAAAAGGGCTTCCGGTTTCGTTGAAAGCCCTTTTCTTTTTTAATTCAAGTTGTCGTGCTCAGTTCGATGAGATCATGACTTTGGCATTAGCAAGGTAATCATTGCCGTGAAGAGTAGTTTCCTGGATGGCTTTTGCGCTTTCCAGCTTAATCAGTATCATTCTCTCATTGGTGATGTCTTCTGCGGAAATAACCATGACATTATCTCCGAGATGCGTGTTCTTCAGTGCCTGATCCACCGTATCGGCATAGCGAACAACACCATAAGTGCGAACGACATTGGGGTTTACGCTTTTTGCAGAGTAAACCGTGAAGGAAGTCTTATTCTCCCCTGTAGTGACGATAACTGGCATTATGACACGCTCAAACATCCGACCTTCCAAATTGAATACAATACCGGTAACCGGCTTTGTGGTATCGTACGCATATACCTTGGTTCCTTTTGGTTGAGGAGGAACTTCTGCAGGCGGCATAGGCTGCGGAGGCAATTGCGGAGGAGTCGTAATATCTTCCTTCCTTTTGTCCAGGCCTAACGCTTGGACAAGTGAATTTGCGCTTTCTTTGCATTGATTCATACAGATGCGCATTGCCACTGTGGCGGCAATGGATCCGTCAGGTTGCTTTTCAAATGATTCCATTACAAGGTGTGCGCCCTTAACGACACCCGACACGTTTGTCTTTATGATATCCTGCGTTACCGTGAAGTTTTCAACAGTCGTCTGGGAATCAACCTTTACGCCATTAATTGTTTCCAGCAGATTTCTCTGGGCATCAACTACAGCAGCTCGTCTTGCTAGCAGTCTCGCTTGCGCTAATGATGGTTTTTCAGAGGTGCCGTTGCCTATCGCAGTAATGTAACCCCCTACCCAATCTATTCCGCCTTTTCCTTCTTCCCCGGCATGCACCAATGTTGCCAAAGGAATGCCTATGAATAAATACAAAAGAACAAAGATAAAGATTCTCTTTCTCATAAAAGAACGACCTCCTTACTGTTTCTGGTATGTTCCTGAAACATAGGCGCCAGCCTCACATTGTGCGCAAGCGCCGGCATATTTCAGTTTAAACCCATTATCTGAAATATCGATTTCCACCTGGTACGTGCCAATAATGAGTTTATTTCCTTTGAGTTCTGCCAGAACACCGATCCGACACGTTTTGCCATGCTTGCTGTTTCCATTGCCGTCAACGCGGTTGGGCGGGGCCGGTTTTAATTCCCCCTGATCTCCACAAACCCTGCACCAGACGAACCGGAGTTATGCGACCAGGTAGCTATGTCGGAATCGATTACCGTATAGGTACCAGGTTTGAGCTGCACATTCGGCAACACAAACCAGTATGCGTTGGGAACACCTCCCTGCCCCCGCGCTCCGGCTGCCTGCCATGGACCATATACCGTTCCATCGGCATGTCTGAGGGCAATCGTGCCTGGTAACTTGCCATTGTTGAAATAGTGATAGGTGTAAATAAACGTCACCTGGTGCATAGCCTCGATAGTGAAGGTCGTTTCAAGTCTCGGATTGTTCTGAACGCCGGCAATATTGCCATTTGAATAGATTACAGGCTCGCTCACCGAAGGCATGTTCTGCTGCGTTACCGGCGGCTGCACTGGTGGTTGAACCGGCGGTGTCTCTGGTAGAGTTACCGGCGGCTGCACTGGTGGTTGAACCGGCGGTGTCTCTGGTAGAGTTACCGGCGGCTGCACTGGCGGTTGAGCCGATGTGGCTGTGCCAGCAATGGCAAAGGAGGCCTTGCTCTCCCGGGACGTACTGCCGCCCCCATCGATCGCCTGGGCTATGACAAAATAATTGCCCGGAGGAAGGGTAAAATCTTTGGATGTTCCTTCCCACACCGTTCCCGTTGCCGATATCTGCTGGCTATCGATCTGTTTATTGCTGCCGTCGAAGACACGGAAGTTGATCTCCTTCAGTCCTACACTGTGCGTTGCCTTGGTTTTGAAGGTAATTGTACCTGAACCCGGATTGTTGACTGTAACATTATGAATAAATGGCGGAGCTGCAAGGACCTGAGCGACCTGGCGGAGCTTGTCGATCATGTCGGGCCGTTGCCCCCCTTGTTGCCCCGGACCGGCGAGTTTATTTTTTCCCCATCCATCATCTTGCTTGGCTACAGATACAGGAATCTGAGCCTTGCCAGTCACCAGATTACTCTTCTGCCCGTCTTCATCTTCGATCTGGATGGAATAGGGAATCGATTCCTGCATGAAAGCGGGCTCTGTCTGAAGGACGATATCCTCTTCACCGGAGTATCCGGCGGGATTTCTCTTGTTGCTATACGGGTCTACCTTGATTTCTTTCGCTTCTTTCCCGGCGGCTACTTTCACCGAGACAATTGGCTCCGTTGATTGCCATTGTACGGTGATCTTAACAGCCTTATCGAGATACTGGGCATCATGCCTGACAATTTCCGGTTTTTTTGCATATGCATTTACTCCGGACAATAGCAGCAATGCCAGAAAAACCATTGTGAACCTGAGATAATGTCTCATATGACAACTCCTTCTCTTGAGCAATTATTGAGATGCCATTTCAAGGTCAGCCGGCTTCACCAGTTTGATATTAAACGATTCATCTATCAGCGAAATCCGTGCATCCCATTTCTTGGGTTTCATATCATCCGTAAGTTCCGCATTAATGATTGCTATGTTGATCCTTTGGCGGATAATCTTATCGGTTAGTGGATCGATGCGGGAATAGATTATTCCCGTATAGTTCTGGCAGTCTTCAATAACAGGCCAGGCAGGAAAGGCTATCGTCAATTTTTTACGTTTGGGGTCTGTTGATTTTAACTCTACAATCCAGGCTGCTACCATATCTTTGCTCTTGGCATCGGCTTTAGAACAGGCCCAGACAATATTTCTGGGGAGCGACTTTCCTGTGCCCGGATCGATGAGATTTAAACGGGCCGTTGCGAACAAATTAGCTTTTGAAAAATCGGCTGTCTTGTCCAGTTCTAGGGGTATATTGCCCGATTCCTGTTTCACATAAGTTTTAGAGTCAATCATGTGTAGTTTGTAAGCTACGACAAGTCCATCCCCTTCAGTTCCCCTTCTTGCTTGACTGCCCACTTCCGCGGTTGCCGTTCCGCTGCCGATTTCGATACCGGCTCCGACATTGATGCCGGCTTTGTTGGATTTTTCAGCTGATATCGAGAAATTATTCAAACGCAGAGCTTCAGTTATGTAAGGAGTTTTCGTTTCAAAGGCGATATCTGCCAATGAAACCGGCGAAACGATCTCCAGTCCGGATAATTTTGCTTTTTCCACGCTTCCGCCCGAGGCTCCAATCTCAGCCTTGGGACCAACCACTGTCTGTCCTCCCAGGCCAACACCAAGATTATAAGCATAATCCTGCTGCATGCCACTCAGGGATCGTTCCTTTTTTACACGGATGTCTTCTGCTGAAGGGTCCTCGATGGGGCCAAACTGCTTCGACCATGCACACCCGATAAAATGACGGTCAACAGGTTTTTTTGTTGTAAAATATTCATCTTCTGTTATCGACGTCATGCCCTTTTTGTGGGTCTCCATGGCGGTTCCTCCGGTACTGACGCAGCCGCCTATAAAAGCAACCAGGAGCACAAGGGCAAGCATCGTAAAACCTATTATGCAGGCACCTCTCTTTGGCATCGTTTATTTCCTCCTTCCTCAATTATTATTTAACTTGATATGAGACGGGTACTTTACTGTTAATCCTTATACTAATAAACTAAATAATTGGAATGCAATGCTAATTTATTGGCAATATGCGAGGTTGAAGCTGGTATTGTAATAGCATTATAAGAGTTCTTGAGAATTGTCACCTTTGTATTTGGAATATTTATGGAATTCATTTCATCATTTTCCATATATTCCGATGATGCAGCTTGTAACTTCACCCGATCCTCCCCAGTTCTTACATGAACCGATAATTCTCCGGGTGGAGACTTTTTTGATAAAACATGGTTTGGGGTAACGCAGGGATGGAAGTATAAAAGAAAGGCGATCTAATGTCAAGAAAATCTCATCAGAGGTTTGGGGAAGGAATAAAACTTTTGTTTAGGGTTAACCGTCAACGAATTACGTCTTTACCTATTTTTCTTGATGTGCTGTTAAGCGTTGAAAAAACAAATACAGATATTTGTCGCCATTGTCATTGCCGTGCCATCTTATAATATCAGTATATTCAATTTCCGATGTTTCAACATTTATCAATTGCACACGGAATAAAATTGCCCTGTTGCCGTAGAGTTCCTCTCCTTCTTTTTATTATAAAGAAGGATATGGCTTGCACCGAGTAGTTTCCCCATCCTGATGGTTTTTTCTTTGTCCGTCAAACCGCTCATTTGTAATTGCTGTTCTCGTATAATGAGATCAATATGCTTCCTTGTCAGGAATTTAATGGGGCTTGACATGATGAAACTATCAAAGATTCTTTCGGGACAATTATTGCTTGATTCTTCGGTACATATCATTAATATTACCTTGATCGGGGTTATCTTTTCGTAGCTATGAGATATTCCGGCAATGAAGGAAAGTATGGCCACGATTAAAATAATTCTTTTCATTGCGTCTCCCCGTCCCTTATTCTATTCAAGGATTTCTCTCACCCGGTGTTTATGTCGGCATGGCTATACGGCATGACAATTTTATGACCACGATGCTCGAAGATATTTGCATATTTATTAGAAATCGTCAGCTGAAGAGAAGGGGTCCATTTTCCCCTTGACACACAAAATCATTCTTCGTATAGTCCCAGCATCAAGAAACAATGCCTTGTCAGATTAGAGGTGTTTCAGTTTTCACTTGCCTATCAAACCAAAAAATTAAGGAGGAGAACAATGAAGCTTACAAAATGGGTCGTATTATTATTGGTCACAATCTCTTTGGTTGCTTTGCCGCTAATAGGAAATGCCCAACCCTTGGATCCCAAGATACTTCTGAGAGATGCACATCTCAAGCGTCCGCAGACGATCAGGCCGCATGATGCCAGTCTCGCCTCGTGTACCGCGTTAACCAATCAGGTGAACCTGATCAATCGAACCTACGCTTCCTGTATGAACCCGAATACCGCTCCTCAGGGCAGCCCGGTATTCAATTTTAATCGAATGACGAACTTGCAGCTCGGCCAGTTCTGTGGAACACAGACCATGCAACAGTGTGTCGACGGTGTCCTTAACCAGCAACATACCTATTGCGACAACAGTGTGAAACCGCTACAAGCTCAGGCCGATAGGATGAAGGCTGAATGCAGTCAGGCAAAGAAAGAATGTGTTGACGCCAAAGCCAACAAGCTACGAGCCGAACAGGCCCATGCTACTCTTGAGAACCAGAAGCGACAACTTGAGGCGCAGCTCACAACAGTGTTCCGTAATTTGGCGGCAGCCCATACCGCTCTTGTCAAGGCGAACCAGGAAGTGCAGCGTCAATGCAGTATCCAGGTCGTTCATCCCCCAGTGCCGGCGCCGATCCATATTCTGCTTCCTCCGGGCTTCCCCGCTCTTCCGCCTCCGGGCAAGTAATTCACATAAGAACGCGGTGAAATAATCCGCCATTTTGTCTCTTCACTGCCCCGTTTTCTTCATGAAAGCGGGGCAGTGTCGTATTGGAGATCAGCCTCTCACCACGAAATGTCGCAGTATCTCCTCACTCTTGTTGAAATATGCAGACACATGGATGGAGAAGAATCGCCCATCATGAAGAATATTTGCTATGATATGTCCCACTTCGGTAAGAAATCGGTAGATTCCACGACTTTTTTTACTGACCCGTCGTAAGCAAAATTTATCAATCGAAGTAACAGGCATGAACTCCAGGATCAGCATTGGACCCTGTAAAAAAGAAACGACCCAAATGCCGAGGAAGTATTTCGTTAAACTTTAATCGGTTTCAGCGGGCAATCAGTGATTTTTTATTATAAAATTAGTGTTGCCTCATAAATTGAAGCTCTCCGCAGCAAGCTGCTGAGAATCTTCGATTCTTAAGGAACAGTATCGTTCGTCATTCGCTCGCTTACCCCGCAGCAAGCTACGGGGAATGCGCTCGCTACCGAATTCAATCCACGCGCTTGTAACGTAGCACCTTCAATTCTAATGTTAAGTACATCCCGTATAAACGCTGTATTTTATTTTAATCCCCCTCATTCTTTAACACGCGTCCAGGTTGTATCGGGATTGTATGATCTCATCTCCCGGGCGATCTTCGCTGTGTCCGGCCCAAGATTCTTCTGGTAAACTTTCCCCTCCTGATTGACAATAAATATCATGACCCCGGATTTTCCCCAGTTTGAGGGAAAAGCAGCCAGGGCGAATCCCCCAACCATGTTACCGTTGATGATATAGTTGTATTTTCCTCCCGGCGCGTTTTTCCCCTGCCTTGTTAATATCTTGAAATAGTAGCCGTGAAAAGGTGTCGGCGCCTCCTCCCTGAAGGCGGCCTTTCCCTTCTTGTATCCCTCATGCCAGGCTCGTGCCACGAGCTCACCCAAGGGGCTTACCTCTTCTCCCGGCGCGTGTCTCCAGAAGAGGCCGTTTCTCTTCCCGGGATCGCTCCGAAGTTTCTGCGCGTATGCAAATATCCCGTCGCCATCCCAGTCTTTAAGCGTGTACTCGCGTTGCGCCTTCACATAGGCGCGGCTGACCAGTATGGCAGTGAGTTCGTTTTCCCCGATCCGGCGGTTCAGTATCTCTTCCTTACCTGCTTCCGCGTCAAAGAACCATTGATTATCTTTTTTTACAATAGGAATAGGAAAGGGCCAGTTCTCGTTTCCTATGTGAAGGATCACTTTTGAATCGCCGTCTTTCACAAGGCTGGTTTTTTCAGCCAGGTGTTTGGCAAGCTCTTCAAATTCTGCGGCATCCTGCACCCTGTCACCGGAGCGAAGGTCTTTTCCGGATGACCCGAAGATCTGATCGAGTGCGGCTTTGTCTTTTGTCTTGACGGCATCAGCAAGACTTTTCAAGGCGTCTTCGGGAGAGGAAAAGGGCCTCTGCAATGGCGCCCCGACTACCGGTATAGTCCAGGCAAAGATAAGCACCGCAGTCAACAAAAGCAAAGCGGTGAAAGTTGTTCCCGACGATGAGCGACATGCGGGTTTCTGCTCTATTGTACCCATAGTTTCCTTCCTTTCCAAATTCATTAATTTTCTGTTGCTAAAAACATCTAACAAGCCTGCCCTGCCTATCGGCCTGGTCTGCCCCCGGAGGAACTCTTGCCCACGGGAGCACTTCCTCTGCTTACAGGGGCGGCGGGTGGTTGTTTTTCCATGCCGCTCTGACGGCTGGACTGGCCGCGGAGGCTCTGCGATCTTGCCTCGCTGCCTCCCCTGTAACCGCCAAAGGCAACTGACGGCGTTTTGGGAGGCTGCATGCTTTCGCCGGCAGGACGAGGTTGCGAGGAAGCGCGGCTTATAGCAGGAACCGGCATGGACGGCTGTCGGCTGATACCGGCAGCCGGTGGCGCCTGCCGTTGGTTGATTGTACCGAGGCTCTGCCTGCCGCGATTGCTGAATGAATTCGTATCGCCCCTGGGACCGAAAATTACTCCCGGGATACTTGTCGGTGTTGTCTCTATTCCCCTGGCTTCAGGCGTGTGTGCAACCCTGCCCGTGCTAACGCGGCCAGGTTGTGATGTCCGGAACCTTTCAGGGTCGCCGTGCGACATGTCATGCCTCCATGTCTGATTTATGAAAGGCCTGCTTCTGTTGATATAAACATTCGGCACGTGGATATAAGGCCTGGCATGATTGACCCAGCCCGGCCGATTCCAGCCATGATAGATTACGTGGCTCTGGCGCCAGTCAAAATCCATGCTCAACCAGCCCCCGATTGCCAGACCAGAGCCGTAGGCGATGAAGGGCGGCCGGCCCGGAACCGAACTTTTTTCATATACAACGGAAGCATCATACTGGGGAACGTACATATAATCTGGTTGAGCCGGGATGATCTCGATGTTGTCCCCGTCGATAATGACTTGCTGTTTATCGTTACTCGCCAGATTGCCGGCGTCTCTGGCCTGCCACCTGAGCCGCTGGATCGATCTTGTCACATCTTCCGGCTGGTCTAGAAAGGCATCGCCGATATAGGCAGTCCTGTCCAAATTTCCGGCCATCATTTTAAGAATGTCCGGATAGTGGGCAATTGCCTTGACAGATTCATCCCAACTCTGTCCGTCAATGCCTGATGCAGTTCCGCCTCTTTTCAACCATGCGTCCGCGTCGGCAATTTCCGCCGGATACGTCGAGGCCGGCAACATTACGGCCAGCAGAGGGTCCGGATAGAGGGCGATGGGTGCGAGGATATTATCAAGCTCCTGATCAGAAAATGCGTATTCGGGTGACGATCCAGCGCCTTCAGCCTGCGCCAGGAAAGCGCCAAAGAAAAGAATAAAATAAATTACTGTGCGTACTGTTTTTTTCATACTGTCTGATGAGGATAAAGTTATGTAAGATTATAGCTATCTAAAAACAAAGTCAACCAGCATCATCATAAATTTATTAATGCGCTTCTATGCTTTTTGAAAGAATAAAAAAAGGGTAATGTATGAGATAAAAGAAGTTTAAGATTGAGGGTGGGAGACAGCGTACAGGATAGTACTGAAACAATAAATGAATTAACAACAATGTTAGCAACAGATTAGCAGAGCAAAAATGAAGGGGTTAAACATTTTGCCCAACCCCGTAATTTTTCTGGTGAGCCCTGCCGGGATCGAACCGGCAACCTACTGATTAAGAGTCAGTTGCTCTACCTGCTGAGCTAAGGGCCCACACGTTTTTTTCAAAAATTCACTAATGATCCAATAATTTGGCGCGCCCGGTACGACTTGAACGTACGACCAACAGATTCGAAGTCTGCGACTCTATCCATCTGAGCTACGGGCGCTTTTCTTATCTCAACGATCTTATTAAAAATGGGGTGAGTGAAGGGAATCGAACCCTCGACCTCCGGGGCCACAACCCGGCACTCTAACCACCTGAGCTACACCCACCATTTATCTCTGGCACGCCTGCGGGGATTCGAACCCAGGACCTACGGATTAGAAGTCCGTTGCTCTATCCAGCTGAGCTACAGGCGCATAATACAGGCATCTCTAAACCGTATAAGGTTGAAGCTAATAACCCCTTTGAAAAATTTTGTCAAGCTAAATGCTGTCAATAAGCACAGAACAAAATGCATGTTTTTATCATCTCACATATCCGGCAATACCATCAAAACGATAACCCTTTTTGCTGACGGCTTCTCCGTTCGGATCAGTCGAATAAAAGTGACGGCCCGTAGACGGATTATACCAGCGATATAGTTCCTTCGTATTTGTCAGCCTGGAAGTTGCTATGTTTCCGATTACTCCTTCATATACATAACTCTTCAGGGGTCTTCCTTCTTCGTGCAGGTCGTAAGAGTAGAAGTGGTCATTTTTTTCGGCATTATACCATCTGTGAAAAGGCGTTGTTCCGGGCGCTCCCTGGCTGAACAGCCTGTATGCGATGCCTTGTTTTTTATACGCTTTAGCGTGAATAATATTTGCTTCTGCCTTAGGATTTGCCGTATACAAATAATCGTTTCCTGCCGCATAGCGATAAACATCCACAACCCGCGTCATTTTATTGTCTGCTGATATTTCAAGGGATACCTCAATGATCGCTTTCCCGCCATTGGAATTGAAGATTATATTTTCATCATAAAAGCCCGGACTCAGCTGTTTAGTACTTGCCATGATGTTCACATAATCTATTTCCCTTGTAGTATCACCTGAATCCGGAAATATGCTTATCAAGCCCGTGGTTCCACTCTTCACGTCCCTGCTGTGAATTCTCACTCCCTCAACAACCAGATGAGAACCTTTGTTGATGATGGTAAGGACATGCTGACCATGCGGCAGCCCTTCGGCAACCAGGCACTCCTTCGTTTCTTTCTCCCCTTCACGACAATCAGGCTCGATGGCATGTTTGTCGTCCACGTGGAAGGCTACGCTTTCCTCATCATTATCCATCGATAAAAATACAGTAATCCCCGATCCCCAAAAACGATATAGTATGGCGCTGGACGGCACTGAGCTTGACGGAAGCCCATTATTTTCAGTCCATTTGCCGGTCATATCTACACTTTCTTTCAAATGAGATGGCGGCAGATAAACTCCGGTTCCCTTGATGTCTCCGTTAAAGAATGAACTATATCTGCCGGCTTCAGGGGATGTACCATTGGCACTGTTTTTAACGGATACTTGCCATCGCAGTATTTCCTGTCCTTTGTTTGAAACTTTAATCTTCCTGGTTGCATATTCCCCCGGCTTCACGGCTCCAAAATCGATCCTCACAGGATCCACATCAATCTTAGGTTCTGCATCTCGGGAAGCCAGTTCAAATCTTATAAAAACGGTCCTTGTTCCTCCATTCGACGCAAATTTCAACGCCTCTCTGTAAGTGCCGAATGGCAGACTTTTGCGATAAATGTTGATACCGTTGTTAGCTTCAAGACTCAGTTGGATCAGATTTTTCCCGTCCGTCTCGGCGCCATTTGAGTTCAGAGTCTTTTTTAGAAAACTGACGTGAACCTGGAGGTTTTCTATGCCATTTTTCAAGACACCCGATAATTTTCTCTCATCCAGAAAGGACCACCCCTCCGATCCGTCTGCATGCCAGTTCAACGAACCCGAACCGACATTTTTCAAAACAAAAGTGCCCTTGACACCTTCATCCGGTCCAATGACGCCAAGATCTATTTCTCTCGGCGAGATATTTAGGACGGGGCTTTGCGCATTCGTCATTCCCTGATCAGAAGTCACCTTCTTTTTAGTCTCTATGTCCGACAAATTGTCAAGAGCCCACACCCCGGATGAATTGATAAGCACGAGAGTCAGAATAATCAGCAAAGGCAAGCGACGGACCATGAAAAACTCCATGTGAAAATATGCTGCTTTCTAACCCAAAGATTGGGAGAACGCAACGGTTTTTAACAATGAAATGTCTTGACACCTTTTTGATATCCGATATATCTTGTCACCATTTATGACTTTCCTGAATTCTTATCATCTAACGGGGGCATTCCATTCTAAAATATGATCGCGAACGACCGGAAATACTGGATAGCATTAAAATCTATCGATGGAGTAGGATGTGTCGGCTTCAAAAATCTTGTTGATGCCTTCGGTCATCCAAAAAAAGTATTCAGTGCATCTCTTCAGACCCTGACGGCCGTTCCGGGAATCGGCCCCAAGACAGCCGCAAATGTTAAAGACTTCAATGGCTGGCATAAAACAGAAGAAGAACTTGAGCTGCTCAAAAAATATGATACCCGCTTAATTACGTATCAGGATTCTTTATATCCAAGAAGCCTCTTAAATATCTATGATTTTCCACCCTTTCTATACACTAAAGGGCTTTTGAAAGAAGATGACGTTAATATCGCTGTCGTCGGTTCCAGGATGGCGAGCACGTATGGTAAATTTTCCACACAACGGCTCTGCCGCGAACTTGCCATAAACGGCATAACAGTTGTGAGCGGCATGGCCAGGGGAATCGACTCGGCCGCACATAAAGGCGCCCTCACAGGCAGGGGCAGAACCATTGCCGTCTTGGGATGCGGCCTCGATACTGTCTATCCTCCCGAAAATCAAGATCTCTATGAGGAGATTGTTTCCAAAGGCGCCGTCATAACCGAATATCCATTCGGTACGCCGCCCTCCGCGTCAAATTTCCCTGCAAGAAATAGAATTATCAGCGGTATTTCTCTGGGGGTAGTTGTTGTTGAAGCTAATGAAAAGAGCGGATCTCTTATTACGGCAAAACTGGCCTTGGAACAGGGACGGGAGGTGTTCGCCGTACCGGGAAGCATCGATTCCGCAGGATCCCGGGGAACGCATAAATTAATCAAACAGGGGGCAAAACTCATAGAAAATGTCTATGATATTCTGGATGAGATCCTCCCGCAGGTGGAAATGCGTTCTAAAAATGTTCCCCCAGAAGAAAGAATATTGACGCAAGATAGCGGCGAAGAGAAAAGACCTGCACAAAGAACAGTCACCAATAGATTAACCGATACGGAAGAGTCTATTTTGAAAAGTATGTCCTCAAAAGCCTTAGATATTGACAGTATAATCACTTCCACCGGGTTAAAACCAAACGAAGTGTTAAATATTTTGTTGACTCTGGAGCTAAGAGGGATTATCAAGCAACTCCCTGGAAAAAAGTTTATGGTTAAGGAGTAGTCATGCCGCATTCCCTCATTATAGTTGAATCGCCTACAAAGGTAAAAACTATCAAAAAGTACCTCGGCTCGAATTATGAAGTCCATGCCTCCATGGGGCACATAAAGGACCTTCCCAAGAGCAAGCTCGGCATAGATCCAGAAAAACATTTTGAGACTGTATTGAACGTCATTGAGTCCAAGAAAAAGGTTGTTGCCAATCTGAAGAAAGCGGCAAAGAACGCAGAGCACATCTACCTGGCGCCTGACCCGGACAGGGAAGGCGAAGCTATAGCCTGGCACATTGCCGAAGAGATAGGGAGGAAGAACAAGGACATCCACAGAATTCTTTTTAATGATCTCACGAAAAAGACCGTCCTGGAAGCAATGAACAACCCCTTGGAACTGGACGTAAACAAGTACGAAGCTCAACAGACACGGCGCATCCTCGACCGGCTCGTGGGATACAAAATCAGTCCTATCCTGTGGGATAAGGTAAAACGCGGTTTGAGCGCCGGCCGCGTGCAGTCTGTTGCCGTAAGAATTATCTGCGACAGGGAAGAAAAAATACGCAAATTTGTCTCACAAGAATACTGGCACATCACGGCACAACTGGAAGGGGAAAATCCTCCTCCGTTTGACGCCCGCCTCACTAAAGTCGAAGGGAAGAAGGCAAATATAGCGAACGAATCCCAATCGTCAGAAATTTTAGAGTACCTGAAAGCAGTTCCCTTTATTGTTGCAAAACAGGAAAAGAAAGAGATAAAGAGGTCTCCCCTGCCCCCCTTTACTACGAGCAAACTGCAGCAGGAATCCTCGCGATGGCTTCGCTTCTCTGCAAAAAAAACCATGAGCATTGCCCAGAAACTCTATGAAGGGATAGAATTAGGTGCAGAAGGTCCCGTCGGGTTGATTACGTACATGAGAACCGATTCTGTCCGCACTGCTGAAGAAGCGATCGGAGACGTAAGAAAATACATAGAGGAAAATTATGATCGCGCTTTCCTTCCTCCCAAGCCAAGGACATTCAAGAATTCTGCAACAGCCCAAGACGCCCATGAAGCGATACGTCCATCGTCCATGGCCTATAGACCCCAGGATATAAAGACATACTTGAGCAATGATGAATTTCGCCTCTACCAGCTCATATGGAACCGCTTTACGGCAAGCCAGATGAATCCCGCTGTTCTTGATCAAACTACAATTGATACGGAAGCAGGGAAATACCTATTCCGCGCGCAGGGATCGGTAATGAAATTTCCCGGGTATACGATCGTTTACACAGAAGGCAAGGAAAACGGAGAAGGTGACGATGAATTCAGCAAGACCCTCCCCGACGTTTCCGTAGGCGAAACCCTCAAACTTATTTCTTTGAACCCGGAGCAGAAATTTACTCAACCGCCGCCGCGATTTACAGAAGCCTCACTGGTGAGAGAACTGGAAGAAAACGGTATTGGCAGGCCGAGCACCTATGCAAACATTCTGAGCACGATCCAGGACAGAGAGTATGCGCGTCTGGAAAAAGGAAGGTTTATCCCGACAGAGCTGGGAATGCTGGTTACAGAATTGCTGGTGAAAAATTTCCCCCAAATACTGGATGTTGAATTCACGGCATCTCTGGAAAATAAGTTGGATCTGATCGAAGAAGGAAAGGCCCAGAAGTTCGACACATTGAATGATTTCTATTCCTCTTTTGAAAAAGAGCTCAAGAATGCCGAGCTGCATATGAGAAATATCAAAAAGGAAGAAACGCCCACGGATATTATATGCGATAAGTGTGAAAGCCCGATGATTATAAAATGGGGCAAGAGGGGCAAGTTTATCGCCTGTTCCAACTACCCAACCTGCAAGAATACAATGAATATCCCCGATGGCAACCAGGAAAACGCAAGCCCCGGTGAGACACCGCCCACTGACACGATATGCGGTCACTGCGGTAAAGGCATGGTTATAAAAGAGGGCAGGTTTGGAAAGTTTTTGGGCTGTTCCGGATATCCTGAATGTAAAAATACTATGCCCGTCAACCTCGGTATAGAGTGTCCGGAAAAGGAATGCACGGGGAAGCTCTGCGAAAAAAGGACGAAGAAAGGAAAAGTATTTTTTAGTTGCACCAGCTATCCTTCCTGTACATTTGCCATATGGGATAGACCCGTGTCAGAGCCATGTCCCCAGTGCGGCGCACCGTTTCTCGTCGAAAAGCGCTCTTCACGAGGAGGCAGTCATAAGGCATGCCGTGCCGCGGATTGCCGATACAAAGCCCCCCTGCAATAGAGATGACCCCTGACAGACCCATCATTGTTATAGGCGGCGGCCTTGCCGGCTGTGAGGCAGCGTGGCAGTTACTGACAAGGGGGCGCCCGGTTGTCATCTATGAAATGAAACCAGAGGTATTTTCCCCCGCCCATAAATCACCCAACCTGGCAGAATTGGTATGCAGCAATTCACTTCGGTCGAACATGCCGGGGAACGCCGTGGGTCTCCTTAAGGAAGAGATGCGTGTCATGAGCTCTCTCATCATAGAGGCGGCTGATAGAACGGCAGTTCCTGCAGGCAAGGCCCTCGCCGTGGACAGGGCGCGTTTTTCCACGTATGTGGAAGAGAAGCTCCTTTCGCAGGAAAGGCTTACCATCATCAGGAAGGAATTGCGGGAAATACCCGATGACCATATGGTCGTTATCGCAACAGGTCCTCTCACATCTCATGCCCTGGCCAAGAGCATTGCAGAACTTACCGGCAGCGACTACCTTTACTTCTACGACGCCATCTCCCCGATTATTTACGGGGACTCTATAGATCATGCCAGGGTTTTCCGGGCTTCAAGATACGGCGGCGGAGAAGGTGATTATCTTAATTGTCCTATGGAAAGGGCAGAATATGAGCAGTTCTGGCAGGCATTGATAGAAGGCGAAGAGGTCCCCCTGAAACCGTTTGAAGAATTGAAATTCTTCAGTGGGTGTCTCCCCATTGAAATTCTTGCCCGAAGTGGAAAACATACCCTGGCGTTCGGGCCGATGAAGCCGGTGGGGCTGTTAGACCCAAAGACAGGCAAGCAGCCATTTGCGGTGGTACAATTGCGGCAGGAGGATGAGGGCGGCAGACTCTTCAATATGGTGGGATTTCAGACAAAGCTTACCTGGCCTGAGCAGCGTCGCATATTGAGAATGATTCCGGGACTGGAAAATGCGGAGTTTGCAAGATACGGGAGCATCCACCGCAATACGTTTATCAACTCACCGGCGCTCCTCGGAGATACTCTTCAATTGCGAACTAAGGACAATGTCTATTTCGCCGGTCAGATAACAGGGGCGGAAGGATACGTTGAATCTTCGGCAATCGGTCTTTTGGCCGGACTGAGCGTCTTCTCTCGTCTTTGCGGCCGGGTGATGACGCCGCCACCCGCAACAACGGCATTGGGCGCCATGCTGCACTATATAGTTCATGCAGATCAAAAAAATTTTCAGCCCATGAATATCAATTTCGGCATATTCCCGCCCCTTACGCAGAAAGTACCAAAAAAAGACAGAGGTCAGCATTATGCCGAGCGTTCTCTCAAAGCTCTGAGAGATTGGAAAATTTGAACAAGTCACTATCATGCTTATCACCTGAAACTACGCGAAATAACCTCTCGTTCATCTGCATTCTCATCGTAAATAATAGCGTCTGAACCTGTTCCTTATCCAGGGTGGGCGCCACAGACATAGCATCTTTCAGGGCAGCCTCAAAGGCGTTGTTTTTGCGGACTGTTTCATCCAGCATTTTCGCTTTGTAGGCTTGAATTTCCCTGGAATATGAAGGTTCCGTTTCTGTGTTATTTCTTATCGGAATAGCCATAGTTAACCCCGGACTGTAAGTTATGTCCATATTCCTTACAAAACACATGCCAACTTTACCCGATATATGATACCTTTAATCTCCATAATTGATAAAATACGCTTGACAAAATAGCAATTTTATCCGACAGTTGCGGCATACTTATAGAATTTTGTCTTCGGATTTTATTGAAGTTATTTAACTTACATGTTGAAAAGATGAAAGGAATTCATAGTGAACTCAAGTGAGCAACTAACATCCCAGGCACCAAACGGTGAATTATTTCCCCTTCCCAGCGAGAGTGACTATGTCTCGGAATTCGAGCGTCTGCAAGTGATCGTGCATGAACAAAGGGCACTGGGGCGTGAAATAGTTGTTGTCATGGGCCTGGGATTTGTGGGCGCCGTCATGGCGGGCGTCGTCGCCGACACGGTTGACCGGACTACGGGGAAACCAAAAAAGTTTGTCATCGGAATGCAGAGACCCTCTACGCGTTCTTACTGGAAGATCCCCTATATCAACAGGGGCATTGCGCCTGTCGAATCGGAAGATCCGGAGGTCGCGCCCCTGATCAGTCGCTGCGTCAATGAGAAAAAGACTCTCATTGCTACTTTTACCTACGATGTCCTTTCCCTTGCCGACTGCGTTGTTGTGGATGTCCAGTGTGATTATAACAAAGAAACCCTGGGCAACGTGAGGAGAGGGGAGGCGGATATCACCGCCTTCGAAGACAGTATAAGAATCATCGGCGAAAGGATTAAGCCGGAATGCATGATTCTGATTGAGACAACGGTTCCACCGGGAACGACCGAATATATAGCGTACCCAATAGTAAAGAAGGCCTTTGAGAAACGCGGCATGGCTGACCGGGAGCCTCTCTTGGCCCATTCCTTTGAAAGGGTTATGCCGGGACGCCAGTATGTTTCTTCAATCCGCGATTTCTGGCGCGTCGCGAGCGGCATCAATGAAGAGGCACGGAGGCGCGTCATAGCCTTCCTCTCTGATATTATTAACGTGGGAAAATACCCTCTTACGATTCTGGACCGCCCCATCGAAAGTGAAACCTGCAAGATCGTCGAGAATTCTTATCGGGCCACCTTGCTTGCTTATCTCCATGAATGGAGTCTTTTTGCAGAGCGCAACGGGGTTGATTTGATCAAAGTATTGGAAGCCATCAGGGTCCGTCCGACTCATTCCAACATAATTTTCCCCGGCCCCGGCATCGGAGGCTATTGTCTTCCGAAGGACGGCGGATTAGGGGTCTGGGCTTATCATACCTTGATGGGGTTTGAAGACGACATCTTTAAAATTACGCCCATGGCTATCGATATAAATGATACCCGCCCCCTTCACGCAGTGCAACTGGTGCGTGACGCGCTCAGGAACATGGGGAAGATTGTAGCCGCTTGCAGAGTTGCCGTTCTCGGAGTGTCTTACCGGGAAGACGTGGGCGATACCCGCTACAGCGGCTCGGAGATCCTGGTTCGCAAGCTCTCTGAGATGGGGGCAGATGTCGTCGTACATGATCCCTATGTGAAGCACTGGTGGGAATTTGAAAAGCAGGAAAGCTATCCGGCGCCCGGCCATTCAAGGGCGCGGTTCTTCCGAAATCAGGACAAGCTCACTGAACTTCGTGTCGATAAGGATATTTCGGAGACTCTGGGAAGGGCTGACGCCGTTGTGCTCGCAGTGCGTCATGAGATGTACCTGCAACTGACACCGGAGAGAGTCGTAGAAATGACGGGACGGCCTGTTGCCGTTATCGACTGCTTCGGTATATTGGATGATGCGAAGATCAGGCGCTTCTTTGAGCTTGGCTGTGAAGTGAAGGGATTAGGCCGCGGCCACGTAAAGAGGATCAAGGATGAGGTACGAAAAGCGCAGGCATAAAAAAAGAAAAAGGGGTTGTCATACCGGCAAGCCCCTTGATTTATTTTGGTAGCGGGGGATGGATTTGAACCATCGACCTTTGGGTTATGAGCCCAACGAGCTACCAGACTGCTCCACCCCGCGTCATTTCAATTCTTCACAAATGAGTGCGACTTTGTAAACTAACACCTGTACTTTGTCAAGGTATTTTTCGTGTTTCTCCTCGCTTACACGGGAGTTCTATCGAAAAGACAGATCCTTTACCCTCCTCGCTTTTCACGGAGATAATCCCGCCGGCTCTTCTTACAATCTCATGAGAAATATAGAGACCCAATCCCGTCCCCTTACCGACTGCCTTAGTCGTGAAAAAGGGCTTGAATATGTTTTTCATCTGATCGTCAGCGATCCCCTTCCCAGTATCCCTGCATTCGATTAAAACAATGTCCGTCTCCTTCTTATACTCTGTCACCAACGTGATCTTTCCGTACCCTGTGTCCATCGCCTCAATAGCATTCTTAATCACATTCATAAACACCTGACCCAGATTGGCAAAATTACCTTCCACGACGGGCAAGTCATTGTCGTATTTCTTCTCGATTTCAATCTGCAGATGTTTATGCAGATTATGTAGAACCCGCAGGGCATCATCGATTGCAATATTTATGTTAACAGGTTCTACGTAGACCTGGGTCTGGCGTGAAAGATCCAGAAGGCTCCGCACAATATCTCCGGCTCTCTTCAACTCTTTTATTGAGAATGCGAGATCGTTTATAACCTCATCCCTGTTCCCGTCCTTGATCTCCCATTCACCAACTGACTCAACACTGGTCTGAATAAGACTTGATGCACTTGCCAGCGGATTGTTCAGCTCATGTGCCGTGCCCGCAACTAATTGCCCGATGGCGGCAAGGCTCTCCGATTGAATCAACTGCTTCTGCGTCCTCTCCATCTCCTCCATGGCCTTACGCAGAGCAGCGGTTCTCTCTTGCACCTTTTTCTCCAGCTCGCGGTTCAGCTTTTCGATCTCCTCGTATGATTTGGCATTTTCCAGGCTGGTAACGCTCTGGTTCGCAATAGTTGTCAAGAGTTCCAGATCCTCATGAACAAAAAGTTCCCCCGATTTTTTCTGCCCGAGGGCGATCATGCCAATCAGCTTAGAATTAGAAATCATAGGAACTATCAGGGATGCTCCCAGTGAATCGAAGACGGAGAATATCTGAGCCTCTTCATCCGGGTCAGACGCCTTTTTTTCAACAATGTATTTGTTTAAGGGCTTTCTTGTCTTTTCAAAAAAGGTAACGATTGGATGCATCTCATCAAAAAGATCTTTATCCGTCTCTTTGGACAATTCTGCGTCATCAGAAAAAAGCTGAAAATATCCTTTATTGTCAACATAGACGATAAGGCATACATGTGTGACCTGTAAGGCTGCGGAAACTGACTGGAGTATCAAATCCTTTATCTGCTCAAATTTCAACAGGGCGGCCATTGCCCCGCTTATCTCTCTCAGAAGCTTTTGGTAATTGTACTTGCCCCGGAAAAATAGATTATCAATCCATCCCTGCACCTTCACTCGTAGCGGGTTGAATAGAAGTACGATCAGCGCTGCCAAGACCAGTGGCAAGATCAGCGAGCTGTCATCGTCGGATAACATGAACGATGCATGAAAGAGATAAATGACGGCTATATAAAAAACTGTCAGAATACCTGTCAGAATGAAATAGATTGTCCCCCTTCTGATGATGACACCCATATCCAGAAGATCATACTTAAAGACCCCGAAAGCCAGAATGACAGCGGGAACACAGCTCGCACTCCCCATGGGGTATATCTTAAGGCCACATATTGTAAGTATGTTCGATGCAATGAACAATGCGCCGATTCCCATGCCGCCAAATATATACTTTATCCGGTTTTTCTCTTGATTATCTTTAGCCTTCCGCATGCTCACAAACAGTATGGCAAGGCAGTAAAAGATAATCATACCGGCGATCAATGAAAATACATAGTAGGCCGGCCCGGCTTTGGCGATGACTCCAAAATTATAATGCTGAAATCCGCTTATAAAAAGATCTGAAGGGACAAAAAAGATAAAAATGAAACTGACAAGAAGGGCGGCGGACACAAGCCATCTCCGCCCGGAAATATGGAGGAACGAATGAATGAATTGGATATAGACGGGCAAGCCAAGGACAAAGAAAAAATGGAGTATCCTGTCTATAGTAAGGGCGAGGGTCTTATCCGAAATGGTTGAAACCAGTACCATGTCGGCATTAACCAATGCGCCTGTAAGACAGATACCGGCAAATAACGTATTTGTGGGATTCTTCCCGCCCCTCAGAATGGAAATCAAGGTGAGAGATATCAGAACAAGAAAGCCGAGAATCGGGGGAATCGCATAGGCGCCTGACGTTTGCAGGTAGTCCGTAAGCATTTGCCTGCTCCCTGTATTTACAATTTTCCCGCCTACTTCGCCTCAGTCAAATAGCCCATCATTCTATAGATCAATTTCGCAGTAAGGAAATCGGGGGCAACCATGCCGGGAATAGGTGAAAGCTCAACGACATCAAAGCCCCGTACCCGGCAACGTTTTGATACCTCTCTTACGAGACATAAGATGTCTTTCCAGTAAATGCCCCCTGGCTCAGGAGTGCCGGTTGAAGGCATGACAGAAGGATCGAGAACATCTATATCAATAGTGATGTAGATGTCACCGATTAGGTTTTCACAGATTTTTTCCCACGAGTTGCGTTCTTCAAGTATAAAATCCGCAGAAAAAGTCTTTATCTTGCCTTCCTTCATGAAGGCTGCTTCTTCTGAGCTCATGCTTCTGATACCAGCCTGGACGAGGGGACAGATTTCAGATATACGGCGGCCGACAGATGCATGGCTGTAAGGACTGCATTGATAATAATTCCTGAGATCCGCGTGTGCATCAAGTTGAAGGACGGATATACCGGGGTACTTTTCGTTGAACGCCTGAACGGCGCCAAATGAAATGCTATGCTCCCCCCCCAGCAAGACCGGAATCTTGTTGGAAGAGAGAATATCAGCGATCGCATGCCTTACGGCATGAACCATCTCACCTGGGCCGCGCGCATCGGACTCGAGGGGAGGCAGGGTATATATGCCGGCCAGATAAGTCTCTTTGCAAAGCTCCTCATCGTAAAGTTCCATCTGGCTGGAAGCCTCCAGGATGGCATGAGGCCCTCTCCTTGACCCGGACTGATACGTTGACGTCAGGTCATAAGGAATGGGTACAACTATGAATGTTGACTCTTCGAAAGATGGAAATGCAGGATCAACTCCACCGAAATTCATCATAACTCCTTTGAAAAATAGGTTTTATGCTTAGCATACATGGCGCAGCATGTCCAGTTTTCCTCACCTGCCTCCGGAAACGCATCACGCGGATTTGTCCCCTTCAGATGAAAAGACCGGCTTGTAATACGATAATGTGAAGCGGCCATCCTCATAGCAGAGATAAGAATAGTGTCTGATCCAGTCACCAAGGGTCACAAACGTTTTTCTCCGTCCTCCGATCTCATATTCCCTCAAAAGCGGGATATGGCAGTGACCAAGGATTACGGCATCAATACCTTCATGAAACTTATTTAGGGCGAATGCCTCCATCTTCTTTGCAATAATAGTTTCAGACTCAATTGTAAGTTCCTTACTCACAGCGGAGCTTGCGCGGGCAATTTTCCACAGGACAGATGGAGGGATGCTCCTCTGCATCCTGTAAAATACACCGCTCCTCAGGAGTTTCCTCAGAAGAATATACTTCTTGTTTGTCCTGTCTATGGTATCCCCGTGAGATATGAGTACGCTCCTGCCATCCAAATCGATATTAGCCCATTCGGTAAAAACTGTTATGCCGTGCGTTTTCGTAAAATAATCGCCGAGGTAAAAATCGTGGTTCCCCTCGAACAGGTGAATGCGCATCCCCCTCTTCTTAAGGTCAGCAAGCTTTTCAATGACAGTCTTAAACCCCGGATAGATGTGGCTATCCCGGCAGAACCAGAAATCGAATAGATCACCCACGATAAAGAGATCGTCAATATGATCTCCGGGGAAGTCCAAGAACTTCATGATGTGATGATAGCTGTCATCAACCTGATTCTTTAAATGCGTGTCGGACAGGAATACCGCTTTCGTCATCCCCCTACCCTCTTCTCACGTCAATAAGAAATGACCATACTTTTGCCGTTTCAATTAACACAAATATGGAGGTATCAAAAGCCTAATTTTTATGCGGCTGTATTTCAAACTTAAAATAAGATTGTGAGTCGTTCAAAAAAGTTGTAGATGGAGAAGGACTGATTAAATTTTAGTGACAACGGAGGTGTACGATGGAATTTAGGGAAATCCTGTTTAACGTTGATCAAGGCATAGCAACAGCTACACTTAACCGTCCTGATATTAGGAATGCTATTACCCACCCGGAAATTATTGCGGAGATTAAGACTGTATGCAAGCAGGTTAACCAGAATGTGGATATCAAGGTGCTCATTGTCACTGCCGTGGATCCTGCTTACTCGTCCGGCGGGAATGTCAAAGACATGAAGGATAGAAAAGGCATGTTTCAGGGCAGCCCCGCCGAGATTATGGAAAAATACCGAAGCAATCTCCAGGATGTCCTGCTTGCGGTCTATAATGTAGAGATCCCTACCATTGCCGCAGTCAATGGCTCCGCCATCGGTGCAGGATGCGGCCTTGCCCTAATGTGCGATATAAGAGTCGCCTCCCGGAAGGCGACGTTTGGTGAGACCTTTCTCAACGTGGGACTTGTGACTGGCGATGGAAGCGCCTTCACCCTGCCCCGGACGGTAGGCATGTCCAAAGCTTGCGAACTCATTTTCACAGGCGCCACCATCGATGCTGATACTGCACTCGGCCTCGGGCTCGTAAGTTATGTCGTGGAGCATGAACAGCTGTTAGTGAAAGCCAACGAGATCGCCGCAAGCATCGCATCCAAACCTCCCCAGGCGCTGAGAATGACAAAGCGGCTCATACGCACAGGCCAGCACTCAACGCTTACCCATATAATGGAGGAAGCGGCAGCATTTCAGTCTCTGTGCCACTACACAGAGGACCACATGGAGGCCCTGTCGGCGATGTTTGAAAAGCGGCAACCAAAATTTGCAGGCAAATGATATTAATGAGGTTTACTGTTGACGGGAACACTTGTAAATACGGGAGCCATCATTGCAGGAAGCGTGATCGGGATTTCTGCAGGCCGTTTCCTTTCGGAAAGAATCAAGACGATTGTCGTGCAGGCCCTGGGTCTTTCCGTCGTATTCATAGGTTTCAAAATGGCGCTTTCCGGCAAAGAGCCGATCGTCATTATCGGATGCGTTTTGTTAGGCGCAGTTACCGGGGAGTTGATAAGAATCGAGCAGGGTGTTGAGTACCTGGGGAGATGGCTTAAGGCGCGCACCCGCTCCGACTCTTCAACATTTGTGCAGGGTTTTGTTTCAGCCTCAATTCTTTACCTTACCGGCGCCATGATGATCGTAGGCTCGATCCAGGACGGCTCTTTCGGAGACGCCAGCATTCTCTATATCAAGTCGTTGCTTGACGGGGTAGCCTCAATTGCCTTTGCGTCCACCCTCGGTATCGGCGTGGCATTTTCTGCACTACCCGTTCTTATCGTCCAGGGCTCAATCACCCTTTTGTCTTCAAAGCTTTTATTTATGCAAAATCCCGCCGTTATCGAAGCCGTCACTGCTTCCGGCGGTCTCCTCATCATAGGCATCGGAACCAACATACTCGAACTTACCAAAATCAGGATAGGAAATTTTATCCCCGCCCTTTTTTATGCTATTCTCTGGGCGGTATTCACTTAAGCGATACAAGAGCTAATCATTTCTGCTCAGGCAACTCTCTCCCCAGCGCATGGGCACTATGACTGCAAGAATGCAAAGAAGGAGAACCAGAGCAAAAGAAACAACAAGCCATATCCACTGAAGAGTGGATAGGCTCGCTCCGCGAAAGGCTGCCATAAAGACCGTATAGACGGGCCCTGCTTCGAGAACAATAACAGTAGCAATGAAACCAGCACAGAGAATCATGTATAGGAGACCGCCGAAGCTTGTTACAGACTGTGCCGGATTTTCAGATTGAAAGTCAGGATAGGCCGCGCCAAAACCTACCCCCATAGATACAATCCCCGGAACCATAAAAAAGACCGTCGTGACCGACAGAACCATCATGAACGGCGTTACATGAAGAAGTATATTGGAGACGACGATGAGGATTTCAGTAAGTATGAGAAGGGGCACATAGTACACGCAAAATTTTATCCAGAGAAGCGTTCGCATCTTGACAGGTGATGATCGTACAATCCAGAAGGCCTCCCCCTCCATACTCACGGCAGGATAAACAAATCGCGCCGCCACTGCAGTGAGAACAAATGTTGCAAGTCCCATGTTTAAGAAAGAAAAGATATTCTGAAGGTACACCGTCTTTATGGGAGACTTGTCGAGGGGCAGAACGGAAAAGTTGTACAGATAGATAACGATCAAGGCAACGATAAGAAATATTTGCGGCCACTGGGTCTGATCCCTGAAAAAAGTCTTGATTTCCTTCACGGCAAAGGCTCTCACAGGGCCTGATAGATGATTCAATATATATGTCCAGTCACGTCTCCTTCCACTGCGAAATGGAAACAGGCGCCCGGCTGTAGTCTGTGCCTTCGAGTAACCGATGAAATACGTTGCCCCTGAAATCCAGGTTATTACAAAGATCGTGGCAACGGCAAAACTCCAGGTAAGGATGAGATCGAAGACTGCACTGCCGACCTGTCCTTGAAGGGCGGCCTGTATGCTGTCGAAAATCCACGTTGTCGGAAGAAAAGGTGAACCCGGCGTCTCAAGAGATTTGAAGTAGAGAATGAGAGAGACAAAGGTGTCAGGATTGACAAGCCTCTCGGGTCTCATCAGGCGAAATCCTATGAGCAGAATCAAAAACAGTGCAAAGCCGAGGAAAATGAAAAATGACCTGAGGCGGCCTGCCGGCAGTATCAAAGCAACCAGAACTACGGCAACGGCGCTGATGCCTGAGGCAATGAGACATAGCGGTACAATTGTCAGCCCCACCGTCGCATAAAAGAATAATCCTGCCTTATATACGATACCGTAAGACAGAAACACCGGCAGCATGTACACGATGACCATCCATGAACTGTCGACAGTACTCTCAAACCAGCGTGCAAGAAATATCTTCGCCGTGGACACAGGCATGGAGTGGACGAGAATCAGGTCTTTGCTGAGATACAGCTTCGTGAGAGAAGTTATTATACTGCTGAATATAAGCAGTGAAAATAACGTCACAAGCACCATGGACATGAGCTTACGGGCAAGGATGTCCCCAAAACCCTCAACACCTTGAAAATAGACGAGGACACGATAAAAGATGACAAAGATTCCCGCCCAGAATAGCAGGCCCACCGTGCAGAAAAGGAGCCCCTTTAATTTGCGGTTCTTTGCATCTCTTGAGTAACTTCCATTCTTAAAAGACCAAAGACGCGGCCTCAAAAGGGCAAGTATCTCTCTCATTAAATCTGCTGCCCCTCTGTCAGAATTAAAAACACTTCTTCCAGGTCCGCCTCTTCTACTCCGGCATCCCTCTTCAGATCCCCCGTGGTACCGGTCGCGATAAGGGTGCCTCTATGAATGACGCCGATGCGGTCACAAATGTCTTCCGCCACCGCCAAGGTATGGGTCGACATGAAGATTGTCATCCCTCCACGAGACAGTTCCCGGAACATATTCTTAACCATTTTTATCGCCGCAGGATCGAGACCTACCATTGGTTCATCGACAATAATCACGGTAGGATCATGAAGGAGGGCTGAAGAAATAATGAGGCGCTGTTTCATTCCGTGGGAATAAGATTCAATGAGTTCATCCGCCCAGTTAAAAATGGCAAATTTTTTCAATAGCGACTGTGCCTTCTGCAAGAATACCCGTTCATCGACACCATATAGGTCTGCCGAGAACCTCATGAATTCCATGCCTGTCAGCTTTTCGTAGATAAAGGGCCTGTCAGGTATGAAACCGATCCTCCGCTTGACGCTCTCCGGATCATCGGCCATGTTTATCCCGTCGATAACAACCATACCCTCGGTTGGTGCGAGGACGCCGCCCATAATACGTATCGTCGTGGTCTTGCCCGCACCATTAGGACCTATGAAGCCATATATTTCTCCTTTCGATACGGAAAGGTTGAGATTGTTTACAGCCAGAGTATTCCCATAGCGTTTGGTAAGATTCTTTAATTCTATCATTTTAACATATCATTGACTTAAGGAATTCGTGTTGAAAAACCCCCCTGCCCCCCTTTTCTAAAGGGGGTAGGCATAAAGGATTATTAATTCTATCATCGTGACGTATCTAGGACCTTCAGCCGCACCTTCCCAATAACACCGATCAGATCGATCTGCTGATCCGCCTCCCCTCGAGCGAATCGAATGTGCGTAACATCCGCCGGCATCTGGTCCATGACAGCATCCGCAGTAACCCATGTTCCGATAAAAAGTACATTCCACGCATGATAATAAAATCTTCCCCTCTGATAGACGAGTCCTACTTCCACCTGTGCCGGAATGCCTAGCGCACGGGCCAGTGCAGCAAGCAGGACTGCGTGTTCATTGCAATCGCCAACGAGATTGTTCAGTGTCTCAAGGGCATTGGGAACGGAGAGTACAGGCCTTTTCTCCACGTTCTTATAAACCCACGCTACAAGCTTTGAAGCCTTCGCAGAGACGGGATCATCAGGAGAGATAATTTCCTGCGCCTTGCTTACGATCTTCTGATGATCAGATTGAATAAATGGACTGGGCTTTAGAAAGTCTTCATTCCCTGCAATATTTGCGACCCGGAAGCGGCGTGTCGGAATCGTTTCTTTCTGAATCACCAGTGTATCCTTTCTTAACGTTTGTCTGCCTCCATTTAATTTGAGGTTATTCTTCCCTATATTGGTTATCTTGACCTTCAGCATCGCCAGCGCAGCTGTATCGTCAATGACCACATTTGAAGGGACAGAAGCAATCTCTGTCAGGTCAGCACTCGCGTTGAGACTAAACCCATCTAACGCCTGACTTTTTGTAACCTGCTCCAGGGTAATCCCCAGAATACCCTGCTCTTTTAAGATATCACCGGCCTCTCCGATCCATGCGAGTTGCTTAGCTCCCATAAAATCAACAGATATTTTTCTGGCTTTTCTGCTTTGACCCATAATCGTGATGACATCATCGCCCAGCATTGTCAGCTTTACAGGTCTCTGACCCATCGTTGCCGGATCAAAGACATTAACACTTCTGGTCTCCCCCTCTTTCATTTCCGCAATGTTGGCGGACTCAAGAATGCCGTTAGCCAGATGTGGCGCGTCTTTGAGATTAATCACCGTCTTCTTCTCGGAGCCTGGCATTTCCGTATAGAGTGTAATCTGTTTGCCGTCTACAACCCCATGTGCCTGGAAACGAAAGAGGCTTGAACGGAGGTCAAAATCAAAAGAAGACATGGTCATATCGGGATTCAGATTTCCGTCCGTCTTAATCGTCATCCCCTGAACTACGCCCATCGTATTGATCTGCAAGAAAACAGATTCCGAAAGATGATGCCCTTTCTCGGTCTTTGAAAAATGTCTATGGCTATACCCTATTTTTTGCCCGTTCTGAGAAATATTCATCCATGATTCTTTTTCCTGCAGCTCTTGGACCCCGGAAAGATAAGGCGCTTTGCCGTCTCTTGACGGAAATAATTGGTATCGCCCCAAGTTAAAGACCTCAAGACGAAAGGCAAGGAGCAAGAGAAACAGTATTACGAATCCAATACCGATAATCCAATGCCGTTTTACTTTGAAGACAGCCATATTCAATCCCGATCATTCCCGAAAATCTTGAAGCCCATTGACATTGGGAAGTTGACGGTCACGATCCAATTTTTTAGAGTATAATTAACTGGCCTTGAGATGTCAATTAAACTCACAATAACGTCGGGGTTATCTCACAAAAATCGATCTTGTCATGGATTTTAATTTCTGATAGCCTCCATTCCGTATATTATATTGTTCAATTTCTCACTTTTTGCGAGGTCATCAGCATCCAATGAAAGAAAGTCAATCAATGAAGCGGGCAAAAGAGGTCCTGAGGATAGAGGCAGAGAGTATTTTGGGTCTTATCGATAAAGTAAACACCAGCTTTGATAAAGCAGTTAGAATTATTTACAGATCCAAAGGCAGGGTTATCGTAACCGGTATAGGCAAATCAGGATTGATCGGCAAAAAAATTGTCGCCACCCTTACGAGTACGGGCACGCCTGCCATCTTCCTCCACCCCGTAGAAGGCATGCATGGAGATTTAGGCATTGTCACAAAGGATGACGTCATGCTGGCCATTTCAAACAGTGGAGAAACCTATGAGCTCAATATGATCATAGGAAGTGTCAGAAAGATCGGCGCGCACCTCATTTCCTTCACCGGCAACCTCTCCTCAACGCTTGCAAAAGCCAGTCATGTCGTCATCGATGTCGGTGTGGAAAGAGAGGCCTGTCCTTTCGGACTGGCCCCGACTTCAAGCACTACGGCGTGTTTAGCCATGGGAGACGCTCTGGCGGCTGTCCTAATTGAGAAAAGAAAATTTAATGAGAAGGATTTTCATAGATTTCATCCTGCGGGAAATCTGGGACAGCGCCTGAGGGCCAAGGTAAGAGATGTAATGATAACGGGCGCACAGATACCCAAAGTTCGTGCAGGGACGTCAGCCGTGAAGGCAATTGAAGAAATGGACAGAGGCAACAGGGGATTCGTTCTCATCACGGGCAGGGAAAATTCTTTGCAGGGAATTTTGACAGACGGTGATCTGCGACGTTTAGTACGGCGGGGTACGGATTTTAGAAACAAGACTATCGATGATGTAATGACTTTATCACCGAAGACGATCGAGGAAAATGCATCTCTTGCCCGCACCATAGAATATATGCAAAAGGAAGAGATAACTACCCTCGCTGTTGTAAACGGGAAAAACCGCCTCAAAGGATATATACATCTTCACGATATCCTGGGCAGAGGGGGAACTTTGAAGATCTCCGTAGCTTGACCGTGGGGAGCGCCAAGTAAGGCGCCCTGGGCAGACAAGTTCGGCCATACTGACAGAACTTTACAGACAGCCCGGATATAAAATTTAATCAAAATCTGAAGATGCTTAACTGACAGCGACCCGATCATACGGCAGATATTGCAAGAAGAATGAATCCGTATAGCCACTGAAGGAGCCGGAATGTGCGATTCTTTTAAAACTGGTCAGAATGTAGTTATGAATAAAGATTAACCCAATATGGTTAATCATTTGATATCATTGGTAGGCGGTACTGGATTTGAACCAGTGACTTCTACCGTGTGAAGGTAGCACTCTCCCCCTGAGTTAACCGCCCATTAAGTGCCTCCTATATCCTAAAGAAAGGTCATTTTCAAGAGAAAAAGCCACAAGAAAATGTATGCTTTATTCTGTTACGGATCGTGCAGGTCCTGTCATCCGAGCGTTTCAGATTTTATTTCTCTCGCCATTCATTTTTGGTTATAATAACGGCAGGACTGGTGCATAACATTTAGCAAGTGACCAGTGCTGATTTATGGCAATGAAGAAAAAAATGATTCGCTATATTTTATTATTCATAATTCTTCTTGTGGCATTTCTTGCCTACTCCCTGTTGAAAGTAAGGTCTACCCCCTCTGTCTCAGTCAAGAGGCGGGATACAACGCTTATCGGCGATACTCGCAAGTTACACAAGCATGTAAAACATTTAAGCGTCGATATCGGTTCAAGAAGCGTATATGAATATGACAAAATAGAAGCGACAAGAGAGTATATTGTCTCCTGCCTCGAAGCCTTCGGCTATGACCCCAGCCTTCAAACGTACACCTACAGTGGAAGAAAATACAGCAACGTCATCGCTTCAATAAGGGGAGCAAAACTTCCCGATGAATCCGTAATTATCGGAGCTCATTATGATACCGTGTATGGAACACCCGGCGCTGATGACAACGCCAGCGCCGTTGCCACCCTTCTCGAAATTGCCCGGGCTTTGAAAGGCTTCACTCCTGACAGGACGCTAAATTTGATTTTCTTCGTAATTGAAGAACCTCCTGTATTCAGATCCGAACACATGGGAAGTTATGTCTACGCAAAGGAGGCTAAAGCGAGGAATGAAAACATAAAGTCTATGATTTCCCTTGAAATGCTGGGATATTATAGCAATGAAAAGGACGGCCAGACGTTCCCCTTTCCCATGATGAGCCTTATTTATCCATCTACACCCAATTTCATTGCCGTTGTTGGCAATCTAAGTTCGAGAAACCTCGTAAGGAAGATTAAAAATTCCCTGAGGACAGGTTCTCGTATCCCTGTCGAAACTCTGACTGCTTTCAGTTTTGTTCCCGGTGTAGACTTTTCCGACCACCGATCCTTCTGGAAAATGGGGTATCCTGCTGTCATGATAACAGATACCGCTTTTTACAGAAATCCGAATTACCATACAGAAACGGATACCATTGACACGCTGGACTTTGATAATATGTCTGATCTGTTAAGAGGCCTGACACAGGCGGCCAAAGACCTCACAGATTCTTCACTGCCGTAAGGCAAAAAAATCCCCCCATCCCCTTTACAAAGGGGCCCAGGGGGGATTTTGTTTGAGTTCATGCCTTTCAACCAGACAGGCGTTGGTTCAAATCAGGACTGGAATAAATCAGTAGTCATAATCTCCCATATCGGGCGGCATTCCTCCCGGCATAGGCAGCGCCATCTTCTTTTTGGGTTTCTCAGCAACCATGGCTTCCGTGGTCAGGAGCAGCGAAGCTACGGAAGCGGCGTTCTGAAGGGCGAAACGGGATACCTTCGTGGGATCAATAATTCCTGCCTTTGTCATATTCGCATACTTGCCGGTATCGGCATCGAATCCGAAATCATCCTTGCCCGCCTTAACCTTCTCCACAACAACGGAACCTTCATACCCCGCATTTATGGCAATCTGCCTCGTTGGTTCTTCGATAGCCCGTTTAACGATATTCACCCCATACTTTTCATCGTCAGCGACCTTGGCCTTCGCCAGGGCAGGCAAACTCCGCAGATATGCGACTCCACCGCCCGGTACGATGCCTTCCTCAACAGCGGCACGTGTTGCATTCAATGCATCCTCGACGCGCGCCTTTTTTTCTTTCATCTCAAATTCCGTTGCCGCACCGACCTTGATGACCGCAACACCGCCGACTAATTTCGCCAGACGTTCCTGCAATTTTTCCTTGTCGTAAGTCGACGTGGTTTCCTCAATCTGAACCCGAATCTGCTTTACCCTTCCCTCGATGTCGGATTTCTTCCCGCCTCCGTCGATGATGGTCGTGTTATCCTTGTTTATGTTCAGGCGTTTGCATGTTCCCATATCTTTTAAAGTAATATTTTCCAATTTGACGCCGAGGTCTTCTGAAATGACCTTCCCCCCTGTCAAAATGGCTATGTCATCCAGCATGGCTTTTCTTCTGTCGCCAAAACCGGGGGACTTCACCGCCACACATTTCAGGGTGCCGCGGATCTTGTTGACGACGAGCGTTGCCAGGGCCTCACCTTCCACATCCTCCGCAATAATTACGAGAGGCTTGCCCATCTTTGCAATCTGCTCCAATATGGGCAGCATATCCTTCATGTTGCTTATTTTTTTCTCGACAAGCAGAATATTTGGACCTTCCAGGTTAACTTCCATTTTTTCCGGGTCCGTTACAAAATAGGGCGAGATGTAACCCCGATCAAACTGCATCCCTTCAACAACTTCCAGGGTCGTCTCGATTGACTTCGCTTCCTCCACCGTAATGACGCCTTCCTTGCCTACCTTTTCCATCGACTCGGAAATGATCTCGCCGATGGTCGCGTCGTTATTGGCGGAGATTGTGCCAACCTGGGTAATCTCTTTCTTATCCTTTATCGGCTTGGACATCTTCTTCAATTCGTTGACAACAATCTGTACCCCTTTTTCGATGCCCTTCTTGAGTGCCATGGGATTCATCCCGGCAGCTACGAGCTTGGATCCTTCACGGTATATAGCTTCCGCCAGAATGGTAGCTGTCGTGGTGCCGTCTCCCGCCACATCTGAGGTCTTGGAGGCCACCTCCTTCACCATCTGCGCACCCATATTCTCAAATTTGTCCTCCAGTTCGATCTCCTTTGCCACAGTTACTCCGTCTTTGGTAATTGTCGGGGCACCCCAGGATTTTGCGAGGACAACATTGCGTCCCTTCGGCCCAAGCGTCACTTTTACAGCGCCGGCCAGGATTGCCACGCCTTTCATAATCTTTTCGCGGGCAACCGCGTCATATTTGATCTCTTTCGCCGCCATACTTATACCCTCCTTTCATCAACCAATAATGCAAAATATATCATCTTCTTTCATAATGACCTGCTCAACGCCGTCTATCTTGATCTCCGTTCCGGCATACTTGCCAAATAAAATCCGGTTTCCTTGCTTTACCTCCATGGCGATGCGGTTGCCGTCGCGATCCCGTCTTCCGGGGCCCGCAGCGATCACCTTGCCTTCCTGGGGTTTTTCTTTAGCCGTATCGGGGATGATAATGCCCCCGGACGTCTTCTCCTCCGCTTTGATGTGGGAAACCAGCACATAATCATTCAATGGTTTGAATTTCATGATTTCTTAACCTCCTCGCTGATAATGATAAGTGTTATAATTGATGAACTCGTAAAAAGTCAAAAACCATGTCACTCCCGCGGAGGCGGAAGTCCAGAACTATATAATATTACAGGATTCCCGCTTTCGCGGGAATGACAAATAGAGACGAAACCTGACTTTTTAGGAGGGTGTTATAATTAATAGTCACTAAATTGAAATTGTCAAGGCATCGACATGATTTTGTGATTATTTTTCAGATTTTCTCTCCTCCGGATATATAAGAAGCAGATCGCCCGGTTTCACCTGTTTCTTAGACTCCAGATGGTTCCAGATGAGCAGCGCCGGCAGCGGCACGTCAAAATGCGAGGCTATCGAAGAAAGATTCTCACCCTTCTTGACGACATAGACATGTTCTTTGCGCTCTGCCAGCCATTTCTTCACGAGACCTTCATACCTCGCCTGAAATCCCAGAGCGGCGCCCCTGGGAACCATGATGTCATATTTCCCTTTGGCTAAATAATGCCTCCTGATTTCAGTATTCAGATCCTTAATCACCTTGAAGTATGTCCCGGCAGCCTGAGCAACCAGATAAATAGGCGTTTCCTGATCACATACAAGCTCAACACGATCAAACTGCAGGGGCGGATAAATATCTTCCTTTGACAACTTGAATCCATATCTTTCGGGGTTGGATAGAATCTCCTTTGCAGAGATCGCCCGGAGAATATATTGCTGCGTCTCCATGGGAAGATAGAGATAATAGTAATTGTTCGTATTCTGAAGGAGCATTTCCGTTTTCAGACCTTCTTCACCCATATTATAGGCAGCCGCCGCGAGCGTCCACGACCCGAATTTCTCGTGAAGTTTTTTTAGATAATTAATGGCGGCCCTGGTGGACGAAAAAAAATTTCTCCGCTCATCGACGTCTGAGTCAATCTTGAGACCGTACTTTTTCCCCGTCGCTTCCATAAACTGCCAGTTGCCCCTCGCTCCCTTTGATGAAATCAGATGGGACGTAAGCGAACTTTCTATGATAGCCATATATTTAAGGTCCATGGGCATATCATTCTGTTTCAGCATTTCTTCGATATAGGGCATGTAGCGTCCGGAGCGTTTCATCCAGAGGATAACCTGGGGACGATTCCAGATAGTAACCAGAAATTCTTTTTCCAATCGTTCCCGGACTTCCGGATTATCAAGCGGAACAGGCTCTCCGCAAAAATCCAGCGGCCCCGTCGTATTGATCAACGTGATCATCGAAGAGGAAGAAGGCGGCTCAAGAATAGAAGGAAGATCTCCCCGGGCAGGTGTACCCGCGAGCAGCGTCATACAAAAAGCAAATAGAAAAAGCCATGAGCGTCTTTTAAAAAAGCTTGCATGTTCAAAATCTTCCGACATGTTCCTCTCCTTGTCATTTCTTTGGATTAATAATCAATGTATATTATCATATATACCCGCAGTCAAGAACGGTTAGTTTGAGCATCTAATAAACATGGTATGCGATTCTGCGATAAAGGGGTTTACAAACAGGTGTGATTCCTTTAATGTAAAACAAGACAAATCGTAGACATCTCTTGCACCCATACGTTTGTTATACTTTGCAGTCACGTCCTCTAAGACGATTTGCGGAATATTACTATCCCAGCAGTTAAGAAATATGGCCGTTAAACCGAAAGATGCCGCAACGGTGATTATCCTCCGTCAATCACCGAGAGGCCCGGGAGACTTTGAGGTCCTCATGGTCTTGAGACACCTGGACAGCAAATTCGTGCCCGGTTCCTATGTATTTCCCGGAGGCTGTCTGGATCAGGGAGATTATTCACCGGACATAGAGAGCCTCTGCACCGGTATTGACCCGAAGAAGGCGCAAGCCATCCTTCACGATATGTCGTCACCGGAAAAGGCCTTGGGTTCTTGGGTGTCAGGCATCCGAGAGACATTTGAAGAAGTCGGCCTGCTCATGGCCTATCGTGGTGAGAAGACTTTGATGTCTTTTGATTCGGAAGATGTCCGGAACCGGTTCCGTTCTTATCGCAAAAAATTGCAGACCGGAAAAATCACTCTAAAAACCGTTCTCCTGACTGAGGGACTGACGCTCGCCGCAGATCGTCTTCACTATTTTTCCCACTGGATCACCCCCGAATTCCTGCCGCACCGTTATGACGTCAGGTTCTTTATTGCCGAGGCGCCTGCAAACCAGGAAGCCCTCCACGACGGCATTGAATTAACGAGACACGTCTGGATTACCCCGAAGAAAATCCTCGAGGGCTTTCGCCGGAAAGAATTTGATATGGTAGTTCCCACTCTGGTGACAATTGAGGAACTCTCCCGCTACCAGACGATACAGGAAATTATCGCCTCCACGGAGAAGAAGAAAGTCAATTCTATTCTCACCGTCATGATCGAGGAAGGTGGTGAGATTGTCGAGTACTCGCCCGACGGGCGGATTTTCAAAAATATGCCGCCTTCCATAGTGTAAAAGCTCAGGCAATTGATAAGAAGGAATACGGAGTGACATCATGAATGTCACTTCTTCCTATTTATGGGCAATAATTTGGAGAGAGAAACTAAGACCGTTCGCATAATGGTAGAGATGTTTTGCAAACATCACCATCATAGAAGCGAACTCTGTGAAGGGTGCAAAGAGTTATCCGATTATGCCCAGAACAGGATAAGAAAATGCACGTTCGGAGTCAATAAACCCGTTTGCGCCGAATGCACAGTTCACTGCTTCAAGCCGGACAGGCGATCTCAAATAAGAGAGGTGATGCGATTTGCAGGGCCGAGGATGACTTTCAAACATCCGGTGCTTGCAGCTCATCATCTATTCCGCAAATACAGTACGTAGAATGCAGCAGCATCGGCCTAACGCACTAATTTTTCTGTTGCCGCAATAAATCTTCCCCATTTACTTCTGTATTTATAAATCTGATTTCTTACCGAAGCGTCATTTCTACCATGAGTCTTTGTAATAATTCTTTTTTATATCATTTCGACTGCAAGGAGAAATCTTGAGTAATGAACTCTATGACCCAGCTATCATCTGCATACAGGGCGCCGCCGCTATTTGCAAAATACAGGACTGACGCGGGATGGTTTTTTCTCCTATTCAGATGTCTGTTATTTATATCAGAAGTATTAAGAAAATAACACAATGATTACGGGTGAAGCCCTGCAACTTCGACGAGGGTGATGATTTGTGGATTGGATAAAAGGAAGGAAGGGATGAGAAAAAGATCACCGCTAACACCTACCTAAATGATTTTGAAAAACCCTATCGTTGTGAATTACGGTTTGAAAGAAAGAGTAACGGGTGAACTGTGCGGGTACCATAGGTGATCCGTACGAGTGATTTATTAACCTGTGATTGCAATGTATTCTGCAACGGCATGTGCTTTTGGAATAGGTAGGTGATCTTCATTTAAACCTTGGATATGCAATTCAATTGCTTCACGCATTTTTTTCGCAGCCTGATCTTTTGTTTTTCCCGTTGCTATACAACCAGGAAGATCGGGAGAATATGCAGAATAATTTCCATTGGCTTTTTCAATTACTATTAAAAACCTTCGCACACTGTATCCTCTCTATTTTCTATCAGATTTCTTTATTCCGGTCTGTTTGAATACACTATTTAAAGTTCCTGGGGCCAAATCATCACCAGGATGTCCCGCAATTGTTACACGACCCTTCTTCTCATGGTGCTTATACTGTCGATGGCTTCCCTTCTGATACACTTAAAACCAGCCATCCTCCTTAATTATCTTTATCACATCTCTAATCTTCATATCACCATATTTAAACTATCCCATACTTCTATTCAGGTCAAGTTATTACAGGTAAACATTCGGTATCACCGGGAACCGGCTTTATGGGCGATCCGGTGCATGCCGTGGTTAGCTCTCCTTTATTTGAGAAGATCGGATATCTGTTTATCAATTGAAACAAAGCATATCTGTCAAAATTACCGGACGCTTGACAAGGAAGAAGCAAATGCTGGCTCTATTACAAAGAAACAAGAATGCTAATTCAAATATAGGGAGTGCTTTCCTTTATATGCTTATCTATAAGTTCTTCCAGTTTCTTCCTGTTCCAACCCTTGCAAACATCTTTCTTCTCAACAATAAAGGTGGGATATATACGGAAGTGGTGAACCAGGGATTTGTAAATTCCCAGAGGCGATTGTGCATCGATAAGACGGATACGGATCCTATGCTTGTAAAGCTGGTAAAGTTCACATATTAACTCAGAGAGTTTCAAAGAATCTTCTTTTAGGTCAGAAGGGTACTCATCAATATCTTCCACCTTAGACTTCTTGCCCACTCCTGATTCAAGGAAAATGGGCTCACACCGTATACAGTGGCCATACGTAGTAAGAACTTTGCTTACCACTTCTATGGAAACTGGTTTCATATCAATAGCTCCCCAATGGATTCACAAATGCGCCATCCATTGGTGTGAATTGTCGGGCGTCTCGCATCAGAATTAAAGCATTATAGGTCTGCTACCCGTTGCTTTTTTTATTACTCCCATTTCTCTCAATACAGCTGCGATATGAGAAGCATGTCTTGGCGTGAATTGAAGTCTCCTTATTCGATTTTGGTGTGTGATTCTCTTTCGCATCTTTAGATTATAAGTCGCCGGCCACGAAATCGGTTAGATCTTTTTCTCTCAGTATCCGGCGTTTCCATTTTTGGGTGACAGGAAATAGGTAAGGAAGTAACCTGAGGGAATAATAGGGCGGCAGAACCGGCAGACCCACCAGATCGCCGCAGACCACGAGCAAAAAAAGATCTTCCAAATGACCTTTTTCTTTCTTCATTTCAAGGTCCAATTCATGGCGTGTTAAACCGTAAAGAATTTCCTGCGCCACTTTTTTCCAATGCCTGAGGGCCGATGTAAGATAATCCAGTTTCATATTATCCTTTTTTGAAGCTGTCGAGAGGAGCGATTGTTTTTCGTAATAAAATCTCAGAATATCCGGAAACGATAAAGTCCTTTAATTAGCCGATATTGATAACAACTTCTTTTTTTATGGAGGGAGTATAAGAAAAACTGTCTTGTGCGTCAATTGAATTTTGGCCACAAAATACGGGATGCGGTGCCGATGATCGAGAAAGAGATGCGTCGAGACTTCCGTCCTTTTGAGAAATCAATTCACCTTTCGGGTTGTTCATCCGTCACAAAGGCCTTTTGAGTACAATTCAGAGAGACCTCTCCTCACGCCTCTTTTTCACAATACGTTAGGATCACTTATTGATAACGAATTGAAACCCATCATTTTCAGCGACACTGTCGATTTGTTGAATACAGGAAGATGTACACTTTCCTCTTTGTGGAAATTCGGGGGCGCGCTACTTAATTCCAGACTGAATCACCCCAGCGTACAAGAGATAATTGAGTATGGTATCCCCCGAATTAGTGAGCATTAACAACCGTCCCCTCTTTCCTTCCTAATCTTTACTATCATCCAATTCAGCCCGGTCAACGGACATTTCGGGTGATTGCAGCGACCGGGCGGACCTGTCTATATTTTCCGGCGCATCTATATCTGCGCCTGTCGAGGCCCCGAGTTCTTTGAATTTCCGCGCCGTAACCAGAACCCTCTGTTCCAGAGAGCCCACGGCTTTGTTATAAAGTTCCACCGTCTGATCCAGACTTTTTCCCATCTTGAAAAAATGTTCGGCCAATACGCCGATACGATCATACAGGGTCTTGGCTAAACTGCTTATCTCCTCTGCATTTTCCGCGATCTTCTCCTGGCGCCAGCCATAGGCAACCGCCTTCAAGAGTGCGATTAAAGTGGTAGGCGTTGCCAGGATGACACGCTGATCGACGCCGAACTCAATCAAGGCCGGGTCCTGTTCGAGAGCCGCGCTGAAGAAGGTTTCGCCGGGCAGAAACAGCACGGCAAACTCGGGAGTAGGCTTGAATTGATCCCAGTATGTCTTCGTCCCCAGGTTCGTGAGGTGTGTGCGTATCTGCCGCGCGTGTTCTTTCAATTTTACGACACGGTTGGTCTCGTCCTGACATTCCAACGATTCGAGGTAAGCCTGCAGGGGCGCCTTTGCATCCACCACAATGTTCTTCATATTGGGAAGCTTGATGACCATATCCGGACGGAGGCGACCGTCTTCAGTCGTAACGGATTCCTGCTGCAGGAAATCGCAGTATTCAAGCATGCCGGCAATTTCAACAACTCTTTTCAGTTGTATTTCACCCCAGCGCCCCCGCACGGTGGGTGCACGGAGAGCCCGGGCAAGGTTTGTAGTCTCCAGCTGAAGCAGATTCTGGGTAGACGCGAGCGACTTTATCTGCTCCGTAAGGGAAACATAGGAGGTAGTACGCGCATGCTCGATTTCGCTCATCTTGTTATCGACCTTCTCCAGAGACTCTTTCAAGGGTTTAACGAGATCGTCGATGGCCTTTTGCCTTGTCATGAGATCAGTTCTGGCAGATTCCTGATATCTTTCCAGGGTCTCCCTTGCCAGTTCGAGAAAGGATTGATTACTGCTCTTGAGTGCGTCTGAAGACAGCGCCTTGAACGCATCGGACAATTTCTCACGGGCTTCATCGAGGAGGTTGAGTTTTTCTTCTCCCGCCTTTCGTTCCTCTACCAGTCGCGTCTCAAGCTCCGACAGCTTTGCCTTTAGATCCGCATTTTCTGTCTGTATCTCCGCTAACCTCTTTTCCTTGTGCAGAATTGCAGACTCCATCTCAGGTATGCGTGTATTCTTTTCCTCCGCCGCTGAACGTCTGTCCGACTGGAGTTTAATCTCCTCGCGCAGGCCAGTAACCTCTTCCTTTGTCTTATCAAGAGAAGACTGCAACTCCTGCAACTGCACTTCCCTGTTTCTGGCTCTTTCCGTCAGAGTGGCTCCCCTGGATCTCTGCAAGAGATAAAGTCCCAATACTCCCAGACAGGCTCCCATCAGAAAAAAAATAACTTCGGCAAGGTAATTCATAAGGCAGATCCCCAATGCAATGATATTTTGTGCATATGGTCAAAGGTCTAAATATTTAATGACTATTCTTACCATCTCTTGCAATTTATCTCAATGTAAAGGAGGGGCCAAGTCTCATTGAATTTAGCATTGCGGAATCGGAACATATTAAATAGTATATAGTCATGAGACGATGCAGGAAGCAGCGCCGGATGCACAACCGGCGGAATTACACAGCAGGATATATGTGAGATGAAGAATTCAGAAATCGCGAGGGTGTTTCATGATATGGCCGACCTTCTCGAACTGAAGGGGGAAAACATATTTAAGATACGGGCCTACAGGCGGGCTGCCCAGGTTATCGAACACCTCCCCAAAGAGATGGCCATCATGCTGGAACAGGGAGAGGACTTTCAGAAAATACCCGGTGTGGGCGACGCAATAGCAAAGAAAAGCACCGAACTGATAAAGACGGGAAAAGTCGAAGCCTACGAAAGCCTCAAGGACGAGTTTCCCGAAGGCATAACGAGGCTCCTGGAGATTCCCGGTATCGGGCCAAAGACGGCACACCTTCTTTCGTTGGAGTTGAAGATAACGTCCGCCGAACAACTCGAAGAGGCAATAAAGGAGGGAAAGGTCGCCGATCTCTTCCGGATGGGGGACAAGACCGCGCAGAACCTGCTCCACAAGATAGAGGCCATGCGCCGCAAGGATCAGCGGATCCCTATCGGTCAAGCACTGCCCATTGTCGAAGACATCTTGAGTAGTCTCAGCAGCCTTCCGGGAGTGAAAAATATGACTTCTGCGGGGAGCCTCCGGCGTTTCCGGGAAACAGTCGGAGACATAGATATCATGGGAACCGCCGACAATCCGGAGAAGGTAATCAATGAATTTGTCGCTCTCCCTGTGGTTAAGGAAGTCCTGGCCAAAGGGCCAACCAAGGCGAGTGTTATCATCGCACCGGGTCTCCAGGCGGATTTAAGAATGGTGGAGCATGACTCCTTCGGATCACTTCTTCAATATTTCACAGGCAGCAAGGAGCACAATATCGCCCTGCGAACGAAGTATCAGAAGAAGGGACTCAAGCTCAGCGAATACGGAATCACGGACGTCGCCCATGACAGGCTGGAAAAATTTGCCACGGAAGAGGCCTTCTACAAGCGCCTGGGAATGCAATATATTCCCCCGGAAATCAGGGAAGACCAGAGAGAAATCGAATTGTCGGAAGAACACGCAATCCCCCGTCTCATCGATCTCCGGGACATTAAGGGAGACTTTCATGCGCACTCAGACTGGAGCGACGGCAATAATACCATCGAAGAGATGGCCCTGGCTGCAAAGAATGAAGGCTACAAGTACATAGCCATCACCGATCATTCCAAAGGACTCGGCATAGCGCATGGCTTGACGGAAGAACGTTTAAGAAAGCAGATTGAGGAAATTCGCCGGCTCAATCAGAAATTCAAGGGCTTTCGTATTCTCTCCGGCATGGAGGTCGATATAAGAGCCGACGGTTCAATCGATATGCCTGACCACATGTTAGCGGAGCTTGATTGCGTCGTCGGCGCCGTTCACTCATCTTTCAATCAGAGCGAGGAGCGGATCACCCGGCGCATTATAAAGGCGATTGAAAACGCTCACATTGATATCATTGCGCACCCGACGAGCCGCCTCATAGGAGAGCGGGAGCCGACAGCCGTCGATATGGAAGCCGTTTTCAAAGCAGCAGTAAAATATAAGAAGGCACTGGAGATCAATGCCATGCCGAGCCGCCTCGACCTCAAGGACATCTACATCCACCGCGCCCGGGAGCTGAGCGTCATGCTCGCCATCGGAACAGATTCCCACATCGCGGGCCAGTTGAAACTGATGCGCTTCGGTATCGGTATCGCCCGCCGCGGCTGGTGCGAGCCCAAGCATATACTCAACTGCCTCTCTCTCGAAAAAGTTCTGGCTTTCTTCAAAAGGTAAGTGGGAGAAATTGACTATGTTCTTTCTTCTGAAAAGCGTTCGCAAATATAGCGTCTGTTTCTTCCCATTGACTTACCGCACTCATTTCTCTTATACTCATATTGGGCTGGTATAATGCTTGTACTACAATGAAAACTCTCTTAAAGACATCATGATTTCAAGGCGTGAGTTTTTAACAACTGTTGGCAGAGTGGCCCCCATCATTGGCGGCGCGGGCATCATTCTGTCCGATCCTCTCTGGCAGGGGTTTTTGTCAGGCGGTGTCTCGGGCCTTGCCCTCGCAGGCAATTCCATAGATGAGATGGTGCGGTCAGCCCCCAGGGCGCGTTACTGGACTTCCCTTCACAAAGACAACGCCGTCAGATGTTTCCTCTGCCCCCATAACTGTATCATCGGTGATGGCGAGCGGGGCAAATGCCGCACGCGCGTGAATGTTAAGGGAGGGTTGCGGAGCCTCGTTTATGGCCGTCCGGTGAGCATACATGTCGATCCGATAGAGAAGAAACCTTTTTATCACTTTCTCCCGGGGGCCGAGGCATATTCCCTGGCTACCGCCGGCTGCCCGCTTCAGTGCAAGTGCTGTCAAAACTGGGAAATTTCGCAGGCCCGTCCGGAGGATTATCAGGTTCCCTATACGCCGCCGGAGAAGATCGCCAGATCTGCATCCACCAGCAAGGCTCGCGTCATAGCCTTTACCTATAATGAGCCAACGGTCTTTGCCGAATACATGATAGACATCGCACGGGATGCAAAGAAACAAGGCCTCCGTTCCGTATTGATAAGCTGCGGCTTCGTAAATGAGGCGCCTCTTGCGGAAATGTGCAGGGTTCTCGACGCCATCAAGATAGACCTGAAGGGCTACAGCGAAGATTTTTATCGCAACGTATGCGGCGCGGAACTGAAACCTGTGCTTAAGAGCATCAAACAGATTGCCAAGAGCCGTGCCCATCTGGAAATCGTTAACCTCGTAGTCCCCACGTTAAACGATTCCGACAAGATGCTACTGGAACTGATTAACTGGGTCTTGGGAGAATTCGGTCCCGATGTGCCCCTGCACTTCTCCCGTTTCCATCCCGCCTACCAGATGCTCAATCTCCCTCCCACACCCGTAGCCACTCTGGAGCGGGCCCGTGACATGGCCATAAGCAGAGGCATTAACTATCCCTATGTGGGGAATGTACCGAGTCATCCGGGGGATAACACCTATTGCCCAAGCTGCAAGAAAGTCCTGATACAAAGGCGCGGATTTTTTGTCACAGAGATGAATATAAAGAATGGGCGCTGCAAATTCTGCAGCCGGAAAATCGCAGGCGTTTGGGTATAGAAAGAGGTCATGAAAAATGAAAATACTGAGATGGTGTACTATACTGTTCATGATTGGTCTCGGTTTTGCTCTCGCTTGTCAGGCAAACAAAGTGCCGGACGCTGACGTTCGTGAACCTGCAGTGGCGGGAAAGTTCTATCCCAACTCCGCATCCACACTGAAGCTGGCCATTGAAAAATTCCTTCAGGACGCGGTACCGGCCAAAGCCAAAGGGACTGTGGCCATTATCGTCCCCCATGCGGGCTATAGCTATTCAGGCCAGATATGCGCCGACGCCTTCAAGCAGGTTAAGGACAAGCGGTATGACGTAATCGTCATCTTGGGAACAAATCACACAAACCCGGGGTTTGAAAAAATTTCTCTCTATCCGGGCGGTGGATTCAGAACACCCCTCGGCATCGCCCCGATAGACAGAGAAGTCGTATCCCAACTGTTGGCGGCAGATCCCGGCGATTGTGTGTTAGATAAATCACTCCATGCGCGTGAACACTCCGTTGAAGTGATAGTACCGTTTGTCCAGGTCGTCTTTCCTGAGGCGAAGATTGTTCCTGTTGTCGTCGGCTCGCCGGATGTAAACATGTGCACCCGCTTCGGCCAGGCCTTAGCAAAGGTGCTGAAGAACAAACGCGCATTGATTGTCGCCAGTTCCGACCTTTCACATTATCCGGCAGCGGAGGATGCAATCGCCGTAGACAGGGAAACTCTCAAGGCGATTACGAAACTTGACCCCGCCTCATTTCACTCAGTTATTCAATCGCAGATGAATAGGCGCATTTCTAAACTCCACACCTGCGCCTGCGGAGAGGCCCCCATCATGGCAGCCATGGCAGCCGCAAAATCTTTGGGCGCCACCCGTGGCGTAGTTATCAGCTATGCCAACTCGGGAGATGTTTCCATCGGTGATCGGTCGGAGGTTGTCGGCTACGGTGCTGTTGTGCTCACCAAGAACGGTAACGAGAAGAACACAAGCAAGGGAGATGTCCCCGCCCCTTCCCCTCTTTCCGGTTCGCTTAGCACCTCCGACAAAAAAGCCCTGCTTGTCTTTGCGAGGGAAACCATATCCAGAATATTTTCGACTGATACGGTTCCCCTGGCCAGGGGTTTCAGTGCGAATCTCCAACAGCCACGGGGCGTTTTTGTAACTCTCAAGAAAAAAAATGAGCTCCGCGGTTGCGTTGGCCGGATAATAGGAGATGAACCACTCGGGAAACTCACGGGCGCCATGGCGCTGCAGGCAGCTTTTAATGACGGGCGGTTCAGGCCGGTGACTGCCGATGAACTCCGTGAAATAGAAATTGAAATATCCGTGCTGACACCCTTGAGAGAGATGTCCGGCGCCGCGGAAATCGTCGTCGGGCGGGACGGTGTTGTGCTCGTTAAAGATGGGCATTCGGCAGTCTTCCTTCCCCAGGTGGCCACAGAACAGAAATGGAACCGTGAAGAAATGCTGGATAACCTCTGTGCAAAAGCGGGGCTCCCGCCGGGAAGCTGGAAACAGGGAGTGCAGTTGTCAACCTTCCAGGCAGTGGTGTTCAGCGAGGCAGACTTCAAATAATCTCCATGATCATCTCACTTTTTTCCATCGGACTTATATCCATTCTGGGACAGGTTGTACTCCTTAGGGAATTAAACGTCTCCTTCTATGGAGTCGAGCTGATTTACCTCTTAGCCCTCGGCATCTGGCTCTTCTTTACAGCCATAGGGGCGCTTGTCGGCCGCCGCACTGATTTCCCATCAGGTAAAGCCCTGGCGCTGCTTTTTATTATCTTCGGCATCACTCTTCCCCTGGATATCGTATTCATCCGCGGGAGCCGTCTCCTCTTCGGTGGCGTACCGGGTGCATACCTTACCTTTCTCCAGCAATTTACGATTGTGGTCATTTCACTCATGCCTGCGGGGATACTGTCCGGTATTTTATTCCAGTTCACTGCAAAGTTATATGTCTCGCAGGGGAGAACCGTAGCCATTGCCTATGCCATCGAAAGTCTTGGCGGGTTGGTCGGCGGCCTGGCTGCAACCTTTTTCCTCAAATGGGGAATACAGAACTTTGCCATCGCCTTTGTATGTGCCTTTGCCTCAGTCATCAGTCCCCTTGTCTTTTTGAGACCAAAGAGGACATCCCCACTGCAATGGACGGCAGCAGTTTTGGCATGTATCCTTCTCTTGCTCATCTGGAAGGCACCTCCCATCGATCATCTAATGGTAGCCTGGAACCATCCGAATTTACTCGAGAGCAAAGATTCTCCATATGGCAGAATCACAGTGGCCCAATCGCATGGGCAATTATCCGTTTTCGAAAATGACGCCCTGGCATTTGAGACTGAAGGAACGGAAGCTGAATACTTCAGCCATCTGGCGGCCCTCCAGCATGCGAACCCTGAGCAAGTCCTGATCTTAGGCGGAGGCGTTGAAGGGATAGTCAGAGAGGTGCAGCAATACAAACCAAAGAGAATCGATTACGTCGAACTAAACCCCGTCATGCTTGAGCTGGTCACACGACATCTTCCCCCTGACATTCAGAAATCCATCAGGGAACCGAATGTCCGTATTACCCTTGCCGATCCCCGCCGTTTTCTCAAGGACAGCGGCCGATACGATCTCATACTGGTCGGTATGCCGGAACCGACGTCAGGCCAGGCAAACCGTTTTTATACAAAGGAGTTTTTCGAACTGTGCGCAGCAAAACTGAATCACGGAGGTATTCTCGCCTTCCGGCTCCGGTCGGCTGAAAACCTCTGGACACTGCCGTTGACGCGGCGCACGGCGAGCATCTATCGCGCCCTGGAGACTGTTTTTCCTGAGATACTTTTTCTTCCGGGACAAACGAATGTTGTCACCGCCTCCCGCGAACCATTGCCTCGGACACCGGAAATCATGTCCAGGCGTCTACAAGATCGGAAAATTGCAACGCGGCTGATTTCACCGAATTACATCAGATATCTTTTTACAAATGACAGGTTTTTTGAAATCAGAAATCTGCTCCGGACAGAGGCTGCACCTGCAAACACCGATGTCAGACCCGTCTGCTACCAGTATGCCTTCACGATCTGGTTGTCAAAGTTCTTCCCCGGCATTGCCCTTATCGATTTTTCTTCCATTCTGGACAAAGCCGCTGCAAGGCCTGCCCTGCCGCTCCTGCTATGGATAAGCCTGCCTCTTTTATTTCTGCTCTCCCGCTTCGTGCCGGCCTGCCGCCGTGTGTTGCTGGTCGCTATCGCAGGCTTTCTCGGCATGGTTCTGGAAACAATCCTCATTCTCTATTACCAGGTAAAATACGGAGTCCTCTATCAGGATATCGGGCTGTTGCTCATGAGCTTCATGGCGGGGCTTGCTCTGGGCGCAATGATCATCGATATGCTGATGGCCAGGTTTGCCAATCGGCAAAGATTGATCAGATGGTATGCCGTTGCGCTCCTCGTCGGATTTTGCTTCCTGTGTGTTGTTGCAGCAACTCGCATAACAATGAGCGCCGCAACGGGTTTGGTACAGACTTCAGCGCTCCTTATGGCAGCGGGATTTCTTGTTGCCGGTATTTTTGCATACGCGAGCCTTTACGAAATAGAAGACCAACAAAGTGTAATCTCACCCCTCTACGCGGCGGACCTGCTTGGTGGATCCGTTGGCTCTCTTCTTGGCAGCCTTATTTTGATTCCGGTACTGGGTCTCGATGTCACAACACGGGGGATGCTTCTGCTTGCCGCTTTTTCTCTCCTCCTTGTCTGATGTTAATCGTGATGTTAATCGTTTGACACATGGAATCTATTTTTCTATAATCCCATTGAAATATTTTCATTACGGCAGGAGGAAAAACTCGATGGCACAGATTACGGGTGGGCAACTGGTAGCGAAGACCCTGAAGCAGATAGGTGTGACAACAATATTCACTCTTTCCGGCGGCCACATTATCGATATCTATAATGGCTGCGTGGATGAGGGGATCAGGGTCATCGACGTGAGGCATGAGCAAACGGCAGCCCACGCCGCTGAAGCCTGGACCAGGCTTACGGGCGTTCCAGGTGTGGCTGTCGTAACGGCCGGTCCCGGCGTGACCGATGCTATAACCGGTATAGCCAATGCCTTCCGCAACCAGGTACCCATGCTCGTTATCGGCGGGCAGGCCCCGCGGAGCCAGCTTCTAAAAGGTGGGTTGCAGGAGCTGGATCATGTTTCGCTTACGAAGCCCATAACCAAACTGTCCATCTCTATTTCCGATACGGAACGCATTCCCGAATTAATCACCTCTGCATTGAGAGAGGCGTATAGTGGCCGGCCGGGACCGTCCTTTGTCGAAATTCCCATAGACGTGCTGGATACTGCTGTGGACTTGGATACGGTCACCTTCCCTTCATACATCCGCTCGCAGGGACGTCAATACGGTGACCCAGCTCTCATCGAACAAGCGGCAGAGCTGCTGGAAAAGGCCGAGCGTCCGGCCATCATTGCGGGCACGCAGGCATGGTATTGCCGCGCCGACGACGAGCTTTCGTCATTTGTGGAAAAGGCCTGCATCCCCACTTATCTCAACGGCGCTGCGAGGGGCTGCCTTTCCGGAGATTGTCCCTTTTTTATGGTCCGCTCGCGAAGACACGCCCTTTCCAAGGCCGATGTGGTAATGGTTATAGGCACGCCCTTTGATTTCAGACTGGCATACGGCAAACGCATTTCCGCAGATGCAAAGGTAATTCAAGTCGATTTAGACTATAGTGAACTGGGACACAACAGGGAAATCCATATCGGCATTCAAGGCGACATAAAGGCGGTACTCACGCAACTTACTGAAGCATTTACAGCTCCTCGGCACAGCGAAGAATGGCTTGAGGAACTATGCCGCATCGAAGAGAATTTGCTGGAAAAGGACAGGCCGTACCTTGAATCCAATACTGTGCCCATCCATCCTCTGCGCCTCGCCAGCGAGATTAAGGCATTCATGCTGGAAGACACAATCTTTATCGCCGACGGCGGGGATGTAGTAACAATGTCGGCCAGCGTCGTCACCCCGTGCATACCGGGTCGCTGGCTCGATCCTGGCCCCTTAGGCACCCTGGGCGTGGGAACACCGTTTGCCATAGCCGCCAAAGCGGCCATGCCTGATACGGAGGTTATTGTCCTGTTCGGTGACGGGGCCTTCGGACTGACGGGCTTTGACTACGATACACTCATCCGCTTCAATATGCCGGTAATCGGTATCGTGGCGAACAACGCCGCATGGAATCAGGTGCGCTATGGGCAAACGGAAAGATACGGCCAGGTCCGGGGCGACGTGGCGAATATACTCAGCCCCCTCAGGTATGACCGCGTGGTGGAGGCCATGGGCGGGTACGGCGAGCATGTCACCGAACCTTCCCAGATCCGCCCTGCCCTTGAGCGGGCCAGGCGTTCCGGAAAGCCAGCCCTGATAAATGTCATGGTGGACCCCAATGTATTCAGTTCGGGAACGATGACACAATCCATGTTCAAGTAATGGATGACAAAGGCTTGATAAAGGCATGAATAATATAATTAAAGGAAATTCCAGAAGAAAGGGAATGGAGATAATCACCTTCATCCTTGTTCTATCGGCTTTTCTAATTTATTTCCCCTTCACTTCAGCGGCCGAGATGTACAAATGGGTTGATGACAAAGGAGAAATGCATATCTCAGATTCGCCGCCACCTGCGGTTAAATCGCCTGGAGACATAAAAGTTTACAACGACAGTCCGGAGGACAGCCTCGATACACCGCCAGCATCAGTCAGAAAAAAGGAAGAGTTAAGACCCTCCGTCGAAAGGAAGAAGAAAACTGAGGTAGTGCTGTATACCACCAGTTGGTGCCCATATTGCCGCAAGGCGCGCGATTACCTTCGGTCACGGGGAATTGATTTTATCGAGTATGACATAGAGAAGGATAAAGAAGCAGCAATCCGCAAAAAACAGCTGGACAATAGAGGCGGTGTTCCCTTTGCCATTATCAACGGCCGCTCCATCAGCGGGTTTTCAGCATCAGCTTATGAAAGGGCGCTGCAAGAATAGATTGGATTTAAGGTTCATCCGATTCATGCGTACTTTTGAGTTGATAATCTGTTGCATTGGGCCGTTATTGACAACAGGAAGAAGCAGTGTGTCCGCACATGGGCGATAGGGAGTCTTTGTCAGGAATAACGAAGAACTAACCAGTTGCATCGAAATGCCACCGATTTTCATTTTCAGCGAATTCTGTTGACTGCTCAGTGGACGAATTCATACGGGTCAGATGTCAGCACGAATTGACAGTTGCTTGGCGCAGACATTCCGGTAGCTGATCTGAAATAGCAGTCGAGTCCAATTTGAGAATGCGTCTTGTCAATTGAATGGAATCCGAGCTGTTTCATCTCCTGATATGCCTGCTCGCCGGGCATACCTTCTATGAGATGCCTGTATAAGCCTATCACGAAACCAGTACGATCCTCGCCGTCACGATCATGGACGTAAAGGGGGTAGTAACTCGGGTCTTTGAGAATCGCTATGATTTGATTCACGCGCTCATCCGAGGGTTTAAAGATTGAATCCGGAAGTTTCATAGATATGAATGTAACCCCGTTTTTATCAGCGGCTTTACGTTCGGTTTCTATTATCCTACCATTTGTTTCGAGGTTGAGAATAGTTTTGATATGGAGCTCATCATGAAGAATTTTTACGCCTTTATCCAATTTCTCCTGTAGCTGATATGTCCACTGTGCCGGGTGTCCGATTTGTCCAACGATTGGAACTGCTCCTCGATAAAGACCATACTTTAGAGGGTCAGGTGCGTTACCGGGTCCAGGTTTACCAATAGAAACTAAGTGGAAATGTTCAATGACTTTAGCGACTTCCGCTACTTGATGATCTACGCGAGGATCTTTTGCATCGTTGAGGGTGGAATAAGAAATATTGGAACAAGCATTCAGTGTCACGAAAGGGAAAAACAAAAAGATGCATGCACAAATAAAATACCTCATTTCAAATTATCTCCTCTCTCATGTGGTTAAATGAATCTATATAATGATGACTCCGATGGGGCTACCGCGTTCTCTTAAATGAATAACGGGGTTTCAGTAATCGGTTCATGGCATCATCCTTACAAAAAGGTTTAGATAATTTGTTAACCAATTGACGATGCCTTATTCAAATATGTCCCTCCTTGTGACCTTGCTTAATTGAAAAGTCAAGGAAATGTTTTGTTGATAACCATCTGAAATAATATATATCTGTTAAATTTACAGGATGCTCGATTACAGGAAGTATACATCAACCAGATGAACCGGATTTAATTCTGAATATCAACCGCCCATCTGTCGTATCGCAGAAGGAGCAGCAAGCCAGGAAGAGCTAAAGCAGTACAAATTACAAAGAACATCACCCAGCCCACGGCGTCGGCGAGATATCCTGTCGGCGCCCCCGTCACGTTGCGGCCCACGGCCATAAGACTGCTAAGTAAGGCATACTGGGTCGCAGTAAACTTCCTGTTACACAAGCCCATGAGGAATGCCGTATATGCCGCCGTCCCCATGCCGCCGCAGAAATTCTCAATCCCGATAACGACAGCCAGTGCCCATATCTCGCGGCCTGTAAATGCCAGCAGAATAAAAGCCAGGATAGATACCCCCTGCAGCACCCCAAAGACAAAGAGAGACCTCTTCAGGGGCCACCTGGACATGATGGCGCCTCCCATAAGCGCCCCCACGATCGTCGCCGCCATACCGAAGCCCTTGTAAATGGTCCCCAGCTCTGTTCGCGAAAAGCCCACGTACTTCAGGATATACGGCGTCGTCATCTGGGCTGCGGCAATATCCCCCAGCTTGTAAAGGATGATAAAAAGGAGAATCTCCAGAGAACCGGGCCTTCTGAAGAATTCTATGAAGGGTGAGACAGCTGCTTCATAGAGATTTTTCGGAGGTTCGACCGTCTCGCCCGTCAAAGTAATCTTGAGAGGCTCGGGCGCGACCAGCGTGGCAATGCAGCCGATAACCATGGAAAGACCCATGATACAATAAACCATTTTCCAGGACACGTAATCAGAGAGTATTAGGGCCAGAGCGCCGCTCACCAGAAGGGCGATCCTGTAGCCCATGATCCATACGCCGACTCCTGCACCCCGCTCTTCAGGCTTCAGGTACTCCGTCCGGTACGCGTCGAGCACGATATCCTGGCTCGCGCTGAAAAAGGCGAGGCTAAGCGCTACGGCGGCTACGAGCAGGGGCATGGAAGCAGGGTTGAAAAACCCCAGTGCGGAAATCGTGAAGATGAGCGCAAGTTGCGTGATGAGCATCCATCCCCGCCTCCTCCCCAGGAAGGGCGGCACGAACCTGTCCATCAGCGGCGACCACAGGAACTTGAAGGCGTAAGGCAACCCTACGAGAGAATACAATCCGATGGTTTTTATATCGACTCCCTCTGCCACCATCCAAGCGGAAAGGGTGGAACCCGTGAGCGCGAGAGGCATGCCGGAGGCAAATCCGAGTATGAACATGAGGAGCATTTTCCCGCTCAAATAGACCTTGAACCAGTTGAAAGGGTTTCGCTCCATCGTTCAATCACTGATAAGTTTCAAAGGAATTACTTTTTCCGGGCCGCCTCAACCAGGGCTCGAAAGATATTCTGTTGCGGTTCTTCATCCTGCATCTGTTCCGGATGCCACTGGACCCCCAGGATGAGTCTGCCGGAGAGGGCCCAGGGCGAGCCTTCCGAGGGCTCGATCGCTTCGATAACACCGTCCGGCGACCAGGCGGAGGCGTAGAGATCTGCGCCGATCTTCTGAGGATGGACAGCCTGATGGTGACTGGAATTTGTCATGAGCAAGCCGCCCGCGGGCATATTCACGGCCCGGGCAGCGAGGCTGCTCTTCTCAAGGTGCACGGGATGGCGGAAATTCAGGTCTTCATCACCCCTCTCCTTCCTTGAGTGCGGAATGTAGGAACTGCCCGCGGGGACATCCCATTCTGTTCTGATATCCTGTATCAGCGCGCCCCCCTGCGCTATACTGATCAGCTGATGGCCGCCACAGATACCGAGGATCGGCAAGGCAGTTTTATGCAGTGCCCATTTCGCCATCTCCAGGTCAAAGCGGTCACGGCGTTTCGGCATCAGTTCATCTTCCGGCTGCGTATGCCCCCCGAAGTGATCCGGCCAGTAGTCATCGCCTCCGATGAGGACTATACCGTCAATAATAGGCATGAGAGCGTGTATCGTAGTGAAATTTTCACAGGGCGGGAGGCAAAGCGGCACGCCGCCGGCGCCTGCCACGGCATCCACGTAGCTGATGGGAACCAGAAGCCCGTATTTTTCATATTTGTCTATGATATCCATAGACATGTTGAGCCCGATTATTGGACGCCTGATCATGCGGTTTCTCTCTTCCTCTGCATCAAGAAATGTTCCATCAATGCCGCGCCACTATAAGGTAAATGGACATGTGTGTCAACTGCCCTATATTTGTCTCAATGACGCTTTCCCTTTGACATATAACCAGCTTTCCCATATATTTACTCAACGAAAGCATATTTCGTAACCAAAAATCAAGAAAGGTGAGGAGCTTCTTATGAAAGTAAGCATTGACAAGGATCTTTGTACAGGATGCGGATTATGTGCCGATACTGCCCCGGACGTTTTCGAGCTGGTGGACGATATGGCCTCTGTAAAGGTGGCAACAGTAAAAAAGTCGCTGTATGATGCCGTGAGGGAAGCGGCGGACGATTGTCCGACGGAAGCAATCATCATAGAAGAGTAGAAGTCATGGTACATTATGAAGAATTAGGATTGGTAAATACCAGAGATTTGTTCAAAAGGGCCATGCACGGCGGCTATGCCATACCTGCATTTAACTTCAACAACCTGGAGCAACTGCAGGCTATAGTAGCTGCCAGCGTCGAAACGAAATCACCGGTTATTCTGCAGGTCTCAAAAGGCGCCCGTCAATATGCAAATCAGACCCTGCTCCAATACATGGCCAAAGGAGCCGTGGAAGTGGCAAGGGAGATGGGTTATGCAATCCCCATAGCCCTCCATCTGGATCACGGCGATTCCTTTGACCTCGCGAAATCCTGCATTGAAACCGGCTTCTCCTCGGTAATGATCGACGGGTCCCATTTGCCTTACGAAGAAAACATAGGACTTACCACACGGGTTGTTGAATTGTCCCATAGTTACAATGTGACGGTTGAAGGGGAATTAGGTGTGCTCGCAGGTGTTGAAGACGCGGTTTCATCAGAGCAGAGCCATTACACCAAACCGGAAGAAGTGGAAGACTTTGTGAAGCGCACGGGTGTCGATTCTCTGGCAATATCCATCGGAACCTCCCACGGCGCATTCAAATTCAAGGTCAAACCCGGCGAGACCCCGCCGCCGCTCCGGTTTGACATACTTCACGAAGTGGAAAGGCGCATACCGGGTTTCCCGATAGTTCTGCACGGCGCCTCTTCCATACCGCAAAATATAGTTGATGAGATCAATAAATACGGAGGCAAGCTCGATGATACCGCGGGGATTTCTGAAGACCAGCTGCGCAGGGCGGCGAAGTCCGCCGTATGCAAGATAAACATTGACTCTGACGGAAGATTAGCCATGACAGCGGCGATCAGAAAGGTCTTTTATGAAAAACCGGACGAATTCGACCCGAGAAAATATCTCGGTCCCGCCCGTGATGCATTGAAGGAACTCTACAAACACAAGATCATCAATGTTTTGGGAAGTGACGGCAAGGCCTGACACTTTCACTGTCGTAGAAATAAGACAGAAAATTTATGCGCCACAAGACGGGGGCCAGCAATGATAAAAGTTACGCCTGATAAGCTCCAACCGGGAATGCGGCTTGCCAGGCCAGTCATGAACAAGGCCGGTATGGCGCTCCTCGGTGAAGGCACAGAACTTGCGGAATCGAGATTACTGCAGGAGCCATAGAATATTTACGCAGATGAGGGACTGTCAATGCCGGGAGTTTTTGAAATCTCTGTAACAATCGAATTTTCCGCTGCCCACTCCCTGCAAGGTTATCCGGGCAACTGCTCGCAGGTGCATGGACATAACTGGACCGTGGAAGTTTTTGTGAGATGCCGGGAGTTGAACGCTATTGGCATCGGCATTGATTTCCGAGAAGTGAAGCGGGCCATAAAAGAATCCATAGAGAATCTTGATCACTCCTGCCTCAATGAACATCCAGCATTCGAACACGCAAATCCATCTTCCGAGAATATCGCCAGGTTTTTATACAAAGAACTCGGCGCGAGAATCAATTCGGAGAACGCAAAGATTTCCAGAGTGAAGGTCTCCGAGACGCCGAACACGGGGGCATATTACTGGGAGGAATAGTTGCTGAAGATAAATGAGGTTTTCTACAGCATCCAGGGCGAATCTTCCTATGCCGGACTGCCCTGCGTTTTTGTCAGGCTCACCGGATGCAACCTCAGGTGTTCATACTGCGACACCCGGTATGCATATGAGGAAGGCGAAGATCTCGAGATTGGAGAGATCATCAACAGGATAACATCCCACCGGTGCAGGCTGGTTGAAATTACGGGCGGCGAGCCTCTGATGCAGAAGGACACGCCCCTTCTCATACAGAAGCTGCTCGATATGGGCTTCGAGGTGCTCCTGGAAACCAACGGCAGCATGGACATAAGCGTAATCGACAACCGCTGCGTAAAGATCTTAGACATCAAGTGCCCCTCAAGCGGAGAGGCAAAAAAAAACGATCTGGAAAATCTCAA
>Ga0208102_1000027_pt1 | contig 105976 bp, 91 predicted proteins | sample CryBogmetaGMA17M_FD_184549 | JGI IMG/M metagenome (GOLD analysis project Ga0208102, IMG submission 184549) | Freshwater microbial communities from Crystal Bog, Wisconsin, USA - MA17M (SPAdes) | ecosystem: Environmental > Aquatic > Freshwater > Lake | place: Crystal Bog, Wisconsin, USA...
GCTTTAGTGGAAAAAGTAAAGTTCACGGCCCCAAAGGTTGTTGAAGACACTAATGTGGAATCGGATTTCGGTAAACAGGACCTTCTGAACCAGAACAAAAACAACGAAGCTCCCAGTGAAGAAGTTCAGGTGGAGGAAAAAGAGGTAAAGACACAGGTAATTGAACAGAAAGTGGAAGCAGAGGTTTTCCTGATCGTTGAGGAGCCTCCTACCTTCCCGGGTGGTGAAGCTGCCCTTTACAAATGGCTGGGTGAAAACCTGAAATATCCTGAAGAAGCCAAAGAACTTGGAATCCAGGGACGTGTATTCGTTTCTTTCGTTGTTGAACCTGACGGGTCAACCAGTAACGCGGTTGTGAAACGTGGTATCGGCGGCGGTTGCGACGAAGAAGCAATCCGTATTGTTAAAGCCATGCCCAAATGGGGACCAGGCAAACAGCGCGGACAGCCTGTTCGTGTGCAGTTTAACTTACCTATCAAATTTACCTTGCAGTAAACCTGCAATACTCTAACCAGGGACCCTTAATTTTTCCTGCCCCCCGGCATTAATTCGGGAGGATTGAAGGAAAAATTAAGGGTTCTTTACTTGAAGCATATGAGCGCCACTGCACTTAATCCTTTTGTCAGCAGCAAATTCAGGTTCTGGTCCTTTGTTTCCATGGCGGTGCTTGTGTTTGTGCATGGTTACAATATGCAGGAACGTTACCTGCAGCCCTGGACCATCCCGGGTGAACCTTTCTCATTTTCCGGCTTTATAGAGTATTTCCTTGCAAACGGGATCTTCCGTTTCAGGATACCGATGCTGTTCATCATTTCGGGCTACCTGTTTGCAATGCATGATGACCGCTCGTACAAATCACGCGCAGGGAAACGGTTTCGCACCTTGTTCCTTCCCTACCTGATCTGGAGTGCGCTCGGACTTGCTTTTACTTACGGGCTTGAACTGTTTCCCTGGAGCCGTGCCCTGGTCTCGGGTTCGCATGTTGCACAGATCGATGATACAAGGCAGCTGCTTCATAATTACAAATGGTATGAGCTGCTGGTGTGCTGGCTCCTGCTCCCCATACCCTACCAGCTCTGGTTCATCCGTGTTCTGTTCATATATAATCTTGCTTACCCCGTGCTCCGGTGGTGTGTCATGAACAGGACAGGGCGTTGGATCTTCTTTTCTTCTGCTACCCTGCTCTGGTTAGCCACTATCAATGTCGGCTTAATTGAAGGGGAAGGCCTGTTGTTCTTTTCCCTTGGAATATGGATGCAGAAAAACAGCTTCGATATAGAAAGCCCCTCATCACGGCTTAAACCAGCGTTATGGGGTATTATGTTCGTTTCTTTTGCATTTATAAAAACCTTCCTGGCATGGAAAGGTCAGCCGTTACTTGGTGGTGCAGTATTTCCGATCCTGACCCTGATGCATAAAGCGGTAGTTCTCAGTGGGCTTGTTGCATGCTGGTATGGCCTGGATCCCATGGTAAAATGGTTTATGAAGCGCACCTGGTTTACCTGGCTGAGCGCTTTCGCTTTTATTATTTACGCATTGCACACCCCCCTGATCGCGTATGTCATAACCCCTTTTCTGTCCCTTCTTGAACCCATGCCCGCCTTCCACCTCGCGGCTTTTATCCTGCTTCCAATAATAGTCATCGGGTTTTGTATTATTACAGGATTTATTCTTCGTTTCCTAACTCCGAAGATTTACAGTGTCCTCACCGGCGGAAGAGGAATGTGAACCGTGAACCGTGAACCGTGAACCGTGAAAAACACGACGGAAACAGAGAATCAGGACCCCACCTAATTTAGATTCTGTCCAAAAGAAATCTTTAGTAACTTTGGACTGTTAAAATATTAACAGTTCCAAGGAATTTATATGATAACACTCTCATACAAAGGTAAGAACGCTTTCCTGGAAGCCGTGAATAAAAAAAGCGGCGCTGATGTGCTGGAATGTTACCAGTGCGGCAAATGCGTATCGACTTGTCCGGTCTCAAATTTCATGGATTTTCCACCCCGCGAGATCATGCAGATGATCAAGCTGGAACTTAAGGAAGAAACCCTGATGGCTAACTCCACCTGGTTCTGCCTTACATGTTCGGCCTGCTCGGGACGCTGTCCGCGTGAGATCAACATACCTGCAGTAATGGAAGCAGTACGTCACCTGGCCATTGAAGAAAACTTCACCTCTGATTCCAAACAGGTAAAGAACATCAGGAAATTCCACGAGATCTTCCTTGATATGATCAAGCGTTACGGAAGGAATTACGAATTAAGGATGATGGCTGAATTCAATATCCGTACCCGCAACCTCTTCAAGGATATGCACCTTGCGCCGACAGCGCTGCTGAAAGGCAAGATCCCCTTAGGAGTGAAGCCATTGAAGAGCAAAAAGGCCATCAAAAAGATGTACGAGATGGCAGAAAAACTTGAAAAACAGAATAAATAAGACTGTTTAAGATGAAGAAAGTAAGTTATTTCCCGGGCTGTTCGGCCCATGGCACCAGCGAGGAATTTGACGAAACGGTAAAAATGGTTATGAAGACCATGGATGTCGAAATGGAAGAGATCCCCGACTGGAATTGCTGCGGTGCCACCTCAGCCCATACCCTGAGCGAAAGCCTTTCTTATGCCCTTCCGCTGCGAAACCTGGTCCTTGCCGAAAAACTCAGCAACGATACTATGACTATTCCCTGCGCTTCCTGTTACCAGAGGATGAAGGCAACCAAGGTGCATATGGATGAAAATCCCGAACTGGCCGCAAGGATCAACACTGCAGTGGTGGGTGAAGGCAATTATGAAGGAAAGGTTGCAATAAAATCCATGCTTCAGTATTGCTATGAAGACATGGGCCTTGAAGCTATTAAGGCGAAAGTGACCAATCCTATCAGCGGGATGAAGCTGGCCTGTTATTACGGCTGTTTGCTTACCCGCCCTAAAGCAATCACCCAGTTTGATTCACCGGAATATCCTATGTCGATGGACCACATCGTGGAAGCCCTGGGTGCGAAGGCTACCCCTTTTGATTTCAAGACCGAGTGCTGCGGCGCTTCTTTTTCAATTTCCGATACTGATGTTGTGCTTCAGCTGAGCGGCAAGATCCTGGAAATGGCGAAGGAAAGCGGAGCCCATGCAATCGTGGTGGCTTGTCCTCTCTGCCAGTCGAACCTTGATATGAGGCAGCGCGATATTGAAAAGAAATACCATGTTAAATATGATCTCCCGGTTTTCTATCTGACCCAGTTGATGGCCATTGCCTTCGGGTTCCCGAAGGCAAAGATGATGTTCGCCAAACATATCATTCCCGTCGACTCTGCACTGGCCCATATTGGAGAAGTTATTGAAGAACCGAAGAAACCCATAAAGGGTAAAAAAGCCGTTCAGGCAGAAAGTGAGGTTGAATAATGGCAAGAGTAGGAGTATTCGTTTGTTTCTGCGGCGCCAACATTGCCGATTTTGTGGATGTCCCGACCGTTGTCGAGGAAGCCAAAAAGATCAGGGACGTCAAATTTGCGATTGACTATAAGTATATGTGTTCCGATCCCGGTCAGCAGATGATCAGGGACGCCATTGTACAGCACAGGCTGACGTCTATCGTCGTTGCCGCCTGTTCCCCCCGCATGCATGAGAAGACCTTCAGAAAGGCCCTCAGCGATGCAGGCATGAACCCTTACCTCCTGGAATGTGCAAACATCAGGGAACATTCATCCTGGGTGCACCAGAAAGACAAGAAAGGGGCGACCGATAAAGCAGGTGACCTGGTAAGGATGGCTGTTGCCAAATCCATAGCCAACGAGCAGCTGCACGAGATCTCAGTCCCCGTGACAAAACGTGCCCTGGTTATCGGAGGCGGGATTGCAGGAATACAGGCAGCCCTGGATATTGCAGATGCCCGTATCCCTGTAACCCTGGTTGAAAGAAGCCCGTCCATCGGCGGCCGCATGGCCCAGCTGGATGAAACCTTCCCGACACTCGACTGCTCACAGTGCATCCTTACTCCAAAAATGGTGGATGTAGCCTCCCATCCGTACATTGAGCTTATTCCGTATTCCGAAGTGATAGAACTCGACGGCTACGTCGGGAATTACAAGGCCAAGATCCGGAAGAAAGCCTCCTATGTGAATTTCAAGACCTGTACAGGTTGCGGCGCCTGCTCGCAGAAATGCCCTGTAAAGGTACCGAACGAATATAATATGGGGATAGACAAGCGTAAAGCAATTTATACGCCTTTCCCCCAGGCCGTGCCAAACAAACCCGTTATCGATGCCGAACACTGCACCTATTTACTGAAAGGCAAATGCGGTATTTGTGCCAAGGTATGCGAAAAAGGCTCTATTGATTATAAGATGGTGGATGAGGTGATCGAAAGGGAAATAGGCGCTGTTGTTGTTGCAACCGGCTATGACCTTTGGGATGCTACGCCTTACGAAGAGTACGGTGTAGGACGTTATAAAGACATCATAAATTCGCTTGAATTTGAAAGAATGGTCTCGGCTAACGGCCCCACCGGAGGTGTGCCTGTAAGGCCATCCGACGGGAAAGTTCCCAAGACCGTTGTTTTTATCAAATGCGTCGGTTCCCGCGATAAAGCCAAGGGAATAGAGTTTTGCTCGAAGATCTGCTGTATGTATACAGCCAAGCACGCCATCCTCCTTCATCATAAAGTACATGATTCAAGGGCCTACATTTTTTATATGGACATCCGTGCCGCAGGCAAGGGATATGAAGAATTCGTAAACCGCGCCCAGGTGGAAACAGGGGCTGTTTACCTCAGAGGGCGGGTATCGAAGATTTACCAGAAAGGCGAAAAACTGATGGTTCGCGGGGAAGACGGTCAGCTTGGACAGGAAGTTGAGGTTGAAGCAGATCTCGTGGTGCTGGCAACTGCCGTCATTCCCGATAAAGGGAACCCTGCACTGGCAAGGCTACTGGGCATATCCTATGATAAGTACGGATATCTATCGGAAGCACATCCCAAACTTCGCCCTGTTGAAACGGCCAAAGCCGGTATTTTCCTGGCAGGATGCACCCAGGCTCCCAAGGATATTCCCGAGACAGTAGCCCAGGCTTCGGCTTGTGCAGCCAAGGTTTGCGGACTTTTCGCAGGCGATACCATCAAGAAGGACCCGATGGTCTCAACGGTCAACAAGGAATTCTGCAGCGGCTGCCAGAACTGTGTGAAAGTTTGTCCTTACCAGGCTATCGTGACTGAAGATATCCCCCTCGGGCATGGCGCAAAGGAAATGCGTACCGTGGCAAAGATCAACGAAGGCGTATGCCAGGGTTGCGGCTCATGCGTAGCCATCTGCCGTTCCATGGCTATAAACCTGGCCGGTTTTACAGATCCTCAAATCATTAACGAGATAGTTGCTATTTAATGGAAGCAGAATCAAAAGACAAAATCGTCAGCATTGAGAAACCCGAGCTCATCGCGCCTCCGGACTGGAAACCGGTGATTATGGGTATTCTATGCAACTGGTGTTCCTATGCGGGCTCGGACCTTACAGGTACATCCCGTACACAGTATCCGCCGAACATCCGCATCATCAGGGTTCCCTGTTCTTCACGGGTCGATCCCTGGTTTATCATCAAAGCGTTACAGACCACTGCGGATGGCGTGCTGATCTCGGGCTGTCACCCGGGCGACTGCCATTACATCAGCGGGAATTATTACGCCCGCAGGCGTTTCCTGGTAACCAAAGAACTGCTTAAAATGGTGGGATTCCATGAGCACAGGGTACAGTTCAGCTGGGTATCCGCTGCCGAAGGCGCCAAGTTCGCCCAGGTCGTGAAAAAAGTGACCGATGATGTTGTAAAACTCGGCCCTCTACATTTGTATAAAAAAGAAAACTTCAACCGATAATGGACTATTCAAACCAAATCCGGGACATTGCCGCAAAGCTGTTCGCAGAAGGGAAGATCGACGTGTTCGTCGGTTACCGGATGAGCGGCTTCGACGACAACCAGGTACCCGTTGTGATTACCGATCCAAAAGAAACGTCGGTCCTTGTTTTTACGGAAAAATCCGTATTCAACCTTACAAATTACCTCAAAGCCGATCATACCAGGAACAAGAAGGTGGGTGTGGTTGTGAAAGGTTGTGACAGCCGTTCCCTTAACCTCCTGCTTACCGAAAGCCAGGTAAAACGAGATAAGCTGTATATCGTAGGGGTCGCCTGTGAGGGTGTGGTTGACGATAAAGGGAACAAGATGCAAAACTGCATGGAATGTTTCATCCCGGATGCCGTTGTATTTGATGAAATGCTCGGAAAGCCACAGGGGAAGAAGGATTATATTGTAAATGCCGATATTACTGAGCTTGCCACCAAAGGCCTGATCGAACGCGGGAAATATTTCGAAGAGATCTTCGAAAACTGTATACGCTGTAACGCCTGCAGGCATTCATGCCCTCTCTGTTATTGCGCTAAGTGCTGCATTGATCAGGAAACATCAACTTTGTACAACGGAACGAACACCTCTTCCAGCGCATTCCATGCCCTGATGACGTGGTCGCTGCACCTGGCAGGCCGCTGCGTTGACTGCCGGAACTGTGAAAAAGCCTGTCCCAGCCATCTTCCGCTGCACCTGCTGCATAAACAGAACGAGAAGGTGATTTACGAAAATTTCCAGAATCACCTGGCAGGAGTTGAAGAAGGCGACCGCGGGGCTTTCTATAAATACAGCCTCAAGGATCCCGATGATTTTATCATGTAATCCGAAGAAAGAATTATGAGTTTTTCAACCTTTGTTACCGATAAAGCTGGCTTGCAGAAACTGTTTGAAGCCATCATCAGCAAGCACGAGACCTATGCTCCTGTGGAGAAATTCGGGAAGTATGATTATAAAAAGGTTTCATCGCTGAAGGAATGCGATCCGGATTCACCCATTGCCATGACGATGAGCGTGAAGCCCCTGTTCTTCCCGCGTTCCTCAAAGATCATGAAATATGAGTCAAACAGCGCCGGGACCTCCGTCTCTGAAACGGAGGATGACCACCTGGCTGTGCCCCGTGTCATATTGGGAGTGAAGCATTGCGATGCCCGCGGGCTGCAGGTTCTGGAAGCCGTGAATAAATGGGATTATATCGACAGCGACTTCCTGAAGAGAAGGGCTGATACCGTGATATTCTCCTCCCGCTGCGATAAGGCCGATACCCATTGTTTCTGCACATCACTTGATTATGATGTGGAAAACCTTGATGCTATGGATGTGGCCCTCGTCAATGGATCCGGAGGTAAGATCTATGTTCAGGCCCGGTCAGAGAAAGGGGAGAATTTTCTTAAGGAAAGCCTGGACCAGCAGTCAGCAGTCGGCAGTCAGCAGCCGGCAATGGATGATATAAAAAAGCAGTACGAGGCATTTGCCGCTTCGTTCCGCCTGAAAATGGATTACAAGGACGTGAATGAAAAAATGTCGAAACGCTTTAATTCGCCTGCATTTGAAGAAGCTTCGCGCAATTGCGTAAGCTGCAACACCTGCGCATTCATTTGCCCGACCTGCCATTGTTTCAAGATTTCCGACGTGAAGATCAAGGATACAGGTGTTCGTTACAAGAGCTACGATTCCTGCAACAACGTTTACTTTACACTTGAAGCAGGAGGCCATAATCCACGACCGGCAAAATACCGCCGCTGGAGGCAAAGGTCCATGCACAAGTTCGTGTTTTACAAGGAACGCTTCGGGGTGAATCTCTGCGTGGGCTGCGGGCATTGCGCCATTTCCTGCCCTGTGAACATTTCAATTTTTGATGTGGTTAACCATGTAGCATCCTCTCCCTTAGAGTCGTAATTAAAAGTATGAACAGAAATAGCGAAAAGCGAAAAGCGAAAAGCGAAATTTAATTTCGCCATTTCGCCATTTCGCCATTTCGCTTTTAATAAATAACTATGGAAGCATTATTAGTTCCCTCCCTGGCAAAAGTTGACAGAATAATACAGGAAACGCCTGACGTGAGGACTTACCGGTTGAAATTCAAGGATGAAGTCCTGATGGAAAAATTCACCTGGGAGCCTGGGCAATTCGTTGAATTCTCACTGCTTGGGTCTGGTGAATGCACGTTCTGTATTTCATCCTCTGCCACGAGAAAAGGATATTTTGACTGCTCGATCAAAAAGGCCGGTGTGGTTACCGCCGACATTCACCTGAACATCGAGGAGGGGGATGAGGTTGGAATTCGCGGCCCCTACGGTAATTGGTTTCCCGTGGAAGAGATCAAAGGCAGGAACCTTTTGTTCGTGGGCGGTGGAATAGGCTTGGCCCCGTTGCGTTCACTGATACAATACTGCATCGACAACCGTGCCGATTACAAAGACTTTACGATATTATACGGGGCCCGCACATCCGCAGACCTTTGTTATAAAGAAGAAATCGAAGAGTGGAAGAAAAACCCAAACCTTAAGGTGGTTCTGACAATCGACAAACCTGAGGAAACCTGGAAGGAAAATGTGGGTGTTGTTCCAAAGATCCTCGAAGAGGTTGTGAAACCTGAGATCGTCAATACCAAGGTGATCACCTGCGGACCGCCGATCATGATCAAATACACCCTGCAGTCGCTTGACCGCCTCGGATTCGCGCCAAAAGACGTGATCACCACCCTGGAGATGAAGATGCAGTGCGGCCTTGGCAAATGCGGTCGCTGTAACATCGGCAGCACGTATATCTGCAAAGACGGTCCGGTGTTTACATACGAGCAGCTGAAAGCCCTTCCCGACGAGTTCTAAGGAACCCTGATTGCCGATATTTCTGCAGGTTCGGTCTCGATACTTTCACCGTAAACTGCTTTTACAAAATAGTTATTAAGAACATTGCCTCTCGCCGGTGAGCGGTCGGTGATGCAATTTTCTCCGGGTTTCGCTGTACCTATCAGAACGGGCTCGCTTGTTTCGGTAAACCTGAAGACTTTGAATGAGGTTAAGGCGGGGTCGCTTATTTCAGACCATTTCACTATGACGTTGCCCCCATCGTTAATCAGGGAAAGGTCGCCAACCTGTATCCTTGCAGGTTCAGGTATCTCAATTACAAGGGGGATGCTTCTCGGGCTTTCAATGCCTTTTGGATCGACCGATGCGATGGCGTATTCAACTGTTTGACCCCCCATGATAGTTGAATCTGTAAATGAATTTGTAAGGGATGACAAGGCGGACTGGGTAAGCCTGCTGAAATCAGTCTTCCCGCCGGCTTTGCGATATACCATATACCCACGAACCATTCCGTCATCATTGAGAAGATTTTCCCAGAAAAGCATAATCCCTGAACCCTCAATGCGGTAACTCAGGTTGAATGGCATAGTTATATTTCCGTTTGCCGGTAACATGACGGATACTGAATCGGAAAGCTTACTGATACCGTTTCCCTCTCCCAGGGCGGCAACTGCATAGCGGTACGCTGATCCGGGCAATGCCGTAGAATCGAGGTAAAGCGGGCTTGCAGAAGGTTTGACGATATCACTCAGCTGTTTTAACTGCCCCCTGTATCCTTCTCCCCTGTAAACATAATATCCTATGATAAGGCCGCCCTTGCCTGACCAGCTGATTTCAGCCCCTTTTTTTGACGCCGAAATTTTGGGAGCAGATGGCGGTAATGGAATGGTGGAAGTGCTTACCAGGTCGAACACCCTTGCACTCGGCATCCCATAGCCGAAACGGTTTGCGACAACGGCGAAATACCAGTAATTCTCATTGGCCAGGGGCACAATATCGGTATATGAAGTGTCGGTTGCCGGCAGGGTTGCCAGATGTATATAACTGCCGTCAATGCCCGACGAACGGAACAGCAAAATTCCCCTCAGGCTCTGTCCTTCGGGTTGGGGCCATGAAAGCCTGATGGCATGTTTTTCGGGTACCGCTTTTGTATAGAACATGCGGATGACCGGTGCCGAATAAACCGAGTAAGCACGGGCGATTGCGGTATCTGAAACCGGAAAAGCATTGCCCAGCCAGTCGAAAGCACGGATAATATATTTGTACGCCGACATAGCTTTAACCAGGGTGTCACTGTTAGTGATGAAAACACTATCGCCCTTAACATTGAATCCCCCGCTGAACTTCATTTCCCCGTAGTCTTTTTCACCCTCCATGAGCCGGTATACTTTGACAAATGCAGGCATTTTCTTTGGAACATAGCCCCAGCAGACACGTATGATCTTTTCGTCTTCAGTGGCCCGGATAAAGCGAGGAACAGGAAGGGATTGAACGGAAGTATGTAAAGTATTTCCTGTTAGCTTCTCCTGTATAGCTTTACCTGTTGCATCAGTGATCAGGATTCGGTAATTATATGTGGCGCCGGCAATGGCTGATTTGTCATAATATGCGATCCCTGCAGCGATGAGGCCTGCAGGATTCATCATAAAGACAGGCATAGAAGGACTGGCATTTAACCCCATCCACCAGGCCGAAACCGACTTTTCATCCGATTCGGGTAAGGCGGTAAAATCCTTTTCGGCGTTTCGTATTCCTTTTTTAAATTCGGATTCGACGACAGGAACCGTGATTTTGACAAGATCTGTAAAGCTGCCGGAATTGTCACTGCGGCTGATCTCAATCACTGAATTTTTATGCCAGGCCGAATCGATCAGAACGAAAACCCCCTTTGGTGCAATTAATGCTGCAGGGTATTGGGCATTAACAGTTGTAAAAACCTGGATGAGCAGGGCTGAAAACAGAACAGGAAATATCTTTTTCATGATTTCTTCTCCTTTGATTTTATTTATTTCAGGTCGATTGAAAAGTCAACGGATGTCGGCTGGTTTTCAATCCAGACATCGCAGTTCAGGGTTTTGCTTAAGGTGGTTGAAATGCACCCGTTGCAGAATGGACCGAAACACATCCCCGCTTCCAGCGACATTCCCACAAAACCCTGTCCATGGACTTTGAACTTCTTCGTTGAAAAGTTGTACGTTCCGCTGTTGATCCCAAACCCGATGAATTGGCTTCCAGTGATATATGGGCAAATCGCACCGGAATACTGCCCCAGGTATACATTGGCATTCCCGAGCATCATAATGCCAAATCCCATTTCGTATGAGTTGGGCAGGAAATTCATCCAGAACCGGGTGTCGACTCCAGCCTCGGCCGAAACTTTATAGCCCACATAATATCCTGCAAGGCTGAATCCTACTGAAACGGAAACAGGAGGAAATATGCTTTTATACCCTGTAAAGAAAAATCCCTTAAGCTGAAAACCTATCTCAGAGGGCCATTCCTTGTTTCTTGCATTCATCAGCACAGTATTTTTCGCACTCTGTGGAATCGGGCTGATGCTCCCGAATATGAGTCCGGCCGAGATTTGCTGTATGATTATAGGATCAACCATTAGTTGAACTGAGCCGGCGAGATACCAGCCATTCGAACCGAATTCAATGTCGGCGGCACCGTTTGCACCAAATCCGCAGAGGGAATAGTCTTTCATTACCAGGGACCCATGAAGGATGTTATTCTTAAAATCATAGGTCAGTTTAACATTTCCGAGAGGAGTGCTCAGGTTGTCGGCCGAAATCGAATTTCCCTCGGAGGTGATGGACCCTTTGACAAAGAACTTGCTGGTTTGCCCAGGCTGGGTTGCATTTTTTGCATTGGCCAGCCTTCCCTGAAACCAGAAAAAGTCCCAGTCGGCTTTGTTCGCCGGCATCCGGCCGTTCAGTTCGGTCATGCGCACAGCATTGGAACCTCCTGAACCCAGGACGAACGACTGGTTTTCGGGGAAGATCTTCACATATCCCTGACTGGTTTCACGTACAAGCAAAGCATCCAGGGTTTTTGTTATCCCCTGGTCGGTGAATGTGAGTTTTCCTTTGCACTGAAAATTCCCCGGGAAGAGAGTATCGGCAAATTCAACCTGGTTTGCCTTGAACCTGACATCCGCAGGTCCTGAAAATTCAAGTGGCAGCGGATCTAAGTTCAGTGCAAGCTGGGAATTCTTATCCCTGTAAAAGTTCAGGCTGGCCCTGTTGTAATTCGGGATCCTGGGAAGATCAAGGTTGTAGATGCCTGTTAAGGTGAACGAATTCTGCCGGCCCGTGATCTGGTTGACTTTAAGGTGAAAGACGTCGTAAAACAGGAGTTCACCTGAATTCTCGAGTCCTGCATACAACTGTTCGTCATTGTCGAGCACCTGTATAGACCCAATATCAAGCTTCGCGGATGGCTGAGTCCCGGGTAACCCGCTCAGTGTCGCTATGGTCTTTTTGGCATCCTGCCCGATGATCTTGATCACATAATGCGGCTTGCCAGCTTCGCCTGCGACCGGATCGAAATAGAAGAGGCATTCTGCTTCATTGCTGATGTTAACAGGAGAGGTGTTCCCGATCTTAAGGTTTGAAATGGTAAACCCTTCAAGGATGAGATCTTCGGGCTTAAGTTTGAAATTCTTTACCGGGATTGTTGCGAACCCTGTTTTCAGAGAAGGATTCTTTCCGCTGAATCCGTTCTGCGAACTGTTCCAGGTCAGCTTATCGACGTGGATTTTCCATTTCTCACCAAGGCTGATGTCAAGGGCTTGATTCACCTCAACCGGGTTAATAACTGAAGCAGTCATCCGCACTTTACCAATATCCATAGTAGTTTGTATGCTTCCCTTGAGATTGGCCTTTACCTTTAAATCCAGGACAATACTGTCGTTTTTAAGGTAAGAGCCCGAAGATCTTGCGGTTGAAGTAAATCCCGAGAATTTCAGCGACATATCATTCCCTCCGAAGCTGCTCAAACCAAACCTCGACACGGGGATGCCCGAACCCTGTCCGGCCATGGTAATGATATTCTGGCTCCCCGAAACACCATCATAGAGGTAGAAAGCGTTTGACTCATCATAATCGAGGAGAGCGGATGGGAACTGGAAGGAATTCTTAAGAAGATGTGCGCGTCCTTTAATGATCCCGTTCCCATCGGAGCCCTTCGTTATACTTAACTTTTCCACTTTTTTAATGGGCCCTGAACCTGCCGGCAGTTGGTTTATCCTGAAGGCATTGTGATAGCGAAGTTCGAGCAGGTGGTTATCGGTCTTGAGAAATCCTTCGGCTGGTTCGGCATAAGGAATTCCTTTTGCATTAAGCTGGTTCGACTTTTTGATTTTAACTTTATAAAAATCAAGCCTGGACCCGTAATTCAGAAGCACAAAGTGCATGTTATTCAGCGGCTGTATATGCCCGCTCAGCAGAGCTGTTCCATCAGGTTGTTTCTGGTAATCGGTAGCTTCGAGAGGGAACCCCAGTATCCGCGAGAGATCTATTTCATTTACGATCTTTAAGGTCAGGTTGACATTAGGATCTGGCCCGCTGATATTGGCTTCTTTTGATTCCCCGACATAAGAGATCAGGGAATCGGTCTTAACAGCGCTTATGGTGACTTTGGTGAGGTATTCAGGGATCCCGTGAAGACTATAAAAACCGTTACTTCCTGTTTTGGTGCTCAGATAAGGATTGGAATTGGATTCTTCAACGAACACCCTTGCGCCAACAACTCCTTCCATGCCGGGACTGGATTTTACAATCCCTGTTATAGTCTTCCCTGTCTTCAGTGCGAAACTATAATCTTTGAACATTTTTGAGGGAGTATTTGTGACGGTCCCTTCCACCCTTACATAATAAGGGGCTGCATCGGGGGGGATCACTTGTACGTGGAATTCAGTGGTGGGTGAGGATACTTCAAATTCAGCATAACCTGTATTTCCGGTTTTCTTCTTGAAACCATCGAGGTCAATCCAGCAATCCCCCACCCCAACTTTTTTCGGAAGGGTTTGAACGCCTGAATATTCTTCATGGTATGCGAAGATCCTTATCCTGTGCATATTCTTTGTCATCTTGAACGTTCCCAGGTCCTGGGGCGGCTGGTTATCAGGAGTTTTATTTACGGTTATGGAATATTTTCCATCCATAAAGGCAGATGAAACGGGGACTATATGAAGTGTTTTGATGCCCGAGGGCGCCCTGAATTTGAATTTCTGGCTGGCCGGTACAAGTATGGAATATCCTGTGGATGTCTGGTGAAATGGCAATGAGTCTATCTGAACTTCCGCCTCAATGGGGTTGCCGTCCTTGTCTTCAATGCTCCCGGTGATATAACCCCAGGGGATAAGCTCAATCCCCGGATTGTAATATTGTCCGCCGGTTTGGAGCTTTCCTATTCCCGTGATCAGCTTGTCTTCGTAACCGTATTTTTTGATAAGCAAAGTTGCATCATCATTGATCACATCCAGACCGGTAATTTCAAAATACCCGTCCTTATCAGTATATACCTCCTGGTTTGAGATGTTGGTCGAACAACTTGCTCCCTGAACTGCATAATTTTTATACATAACCCTCCCGGCAATCCTTGGATAATCGGGATCCAGCTCAACCTTTATGGAAAATTCATCCGGGGTGAACTGGGAGTTGAAAGAGGGCTTGATACCCCTTGTAAACGTCTGGTAATCGGGCAGGTAGTTATAAACCCCTTCCTTTTTGCCTGTATTTGTGGTCAGCTCATACATGTCGATCGGACCTTTGTTACTGACCAGGTCCATAAATTTCACAAGCCCTTTGGGACTTGCCCCAGTAAAGCCGGTTGAGATCAGCGAACAGGAAGGAGCAATCTGCATGAAGTCCTTGCGTTTTAGGTTCTGTCCTTCTTCAAAGGGAACATCTTCGGGTATCGGGGCAATGCGGCCCACCTCCACTTTTACATTTGCCATTGCCGAGTTTGTCCCGGCTGCCTGGTCGGGGGTATCTCCCGATCTGACTTCAACTGTGAGGTTATAGGTGTTTACCAGTCCAACCAGAGTCGAGGGTGCGATCAGGTCGGTTCCGGGCTGAAGTAAAAAGTCGTCATCCGGACTGTTGTAATAATCATTATCTACGACCACCCTCAGATATTTATAGAGGTCGCCTTTTACCGAACCAAGATTCTGGTTGTGACCGCTAAGCGACATCACCTGGGTTTGTCCTCCCTGCGGGCCTTGTCCTCCCGCATTATTATAACCCTTATTATTGAATTTCAACCCGATTTCATCTTTTACAATATTGGCGAATTCCTTACCTGCGAATGTACCGGCCAGGTTGAAGCCGCTCCAGGTCATTGAACCCAGCTCAAAGCCGGCAAAGCTCTTGCCTCCCGAATTTTCAATTAAATTCTCATATTTGAACCCGTTATTTTCAAGCAGGATATTGTCAATCAGTCCATCCCAGCCCGGGATCACCCTGGGGTCTATCCCTCCGATAACCGGGCCGATCTCAACAGGAGTCGGCGGGTAGGTTATGCTCATGGAAGCTGCAAATCCTTCCTGGATGAGCCCGAATTGCTCTTCAGGGTCAATGGTTGTGCTGAAGTTAAAATTCCCCGAATTATCGGTAGTCGCGGTTGCCCTTAACTGCATATTATCATGCGCGATTGTTTTCTGGTTCGAAAATCCCTGGGAAATCGGGTCGAAGACTATTTCGCCTCCCTGGGTTGTTTGTCCGCTTCCTGAGATGGCTGTGGCATTTTTGATCACATAGACCACATGCAGTGAAAGATTGATGTTTTTCATCGGATGCTGCTCGCCGGAAGCCGGGAATTTATAATCAATTTTTCCCGAGAGCGTTGCGACATTGAAAAGTTTGGGTTTGGGGCCAGGATTTTTCACAATGGTCACACCTTCCCCTATCTGCTTTTTGGCTTTTTTATAGACGAAATAACAGATCTCACTCCATCCTCCGTTTTTAAATGCAGCCTGTCCTTTCGTATCGAAAGCCTGGATGGCGAAAGCATAGGTGCGGTTTTCGGTCATAGGAGGAAAAGCGCTGGTATACAAAAACACAGGTGCCTGCGTTGTAGCCTCGAAAAACGGGTTGGGTGGAGTAGTTTTAAAGGCATCAGGGGGAACCTGGTTCCCCGACAGAAGTTCTACTATCCTGAGCCGGTACATGGTTGTTGGGGGTGCGCCGGCGCATGGACTCCAGGTAAAATTCACAAGCTGCTGCGGATCCCAAACGGTATCTCCGCAAATGGGTTTTTGGATTATAGGTGTTTCAAGGTTTGTGACGGGGAAGCTTTTGCATCCCGAGGGAGCGTCATCAGAAAGCTTAAGCCTGGTCTGGTAATCATAAGCCGAAACGCAGATCGTATAATACCCTTCGGGAAATCCGCCGTCCTGGAGGATCTGCTGCTGGCTGATCCCGTTATAAATAAGATGGTTCACATCATACATCTCCTGAATGTCAGACTGGGTTAGTTTGTATACCTGTCCGGGCTGGATCGATATTGACCGGGTTGGAAGATAATTCGGGTCAGTGGCGATCGACATACCTGCGTCGCAGCTCATCGTGCCAAGGAGGTAAAAGTTATAAGCCTTGCCGGCCGGCCCGGCTGAAGTATTCGTGATGGTGACTATGATTTTGTTCGGAGTGTTGATGTAATCCGATATCCGGGTTGAATACGGCGGGATCACCACAACATTCACCTTCAAAGGCCTGGGCTGCGCATTCCCTGATCCGCAAACCAAAAGAAAGATCATAATAAAAGACAGGATGACGGATGTCTTCCTGATCAGCTGAAAGGTTTCAGAATGTAAAAACATAACTCAGGTCTCCTTTTGATTGGTTATAAACGTTTGCGGCGGTTTGATCTGAAATGGTATTGTTCACCAGGTATACCTGGAGGACAAGTGAATGCTTCGGATGAGGCAGGTACCTTACCGAGGCATTGGTATTGAACACCCATCCTGACTGGGAGGCGATATACGAATTCTGAACCGATTCGCCCAGGCTGCAGAACAACTTGTTTTTACAGAACGGCTTGCTCACGCCAACCGATCCTCCGGTCATTCTGGTTTCGGCATAGGCATTCACACAGCTGATATAGCTGAGCCCTGCGTTCAGTCCCAGCTGGGATTTGATGAAGGTGGCGCTGTAATTCAGGAAAACGGTGGTAGCCCTGGTGGTTGCTGCATCGGTATATGCATTGCGGTCGATATAATCACTCTGGTTGAAACTCAGGATCACAGAGTGGATGAGCTTTGGATTGACAAAAAGCAGGCGGGGGTTGATGCTCAGGTTCCGATTTACATTATAGGTTTTAAGCGAATCAACCAGGGGAATGTTCCCTGGTTTCTGATTTGTACTGAAATTGGCATAGGATGCATCGATCCCGAACCATTGAACAGGGTCGTAGCCGATGTTAAGGTTCCAGATGGTCCTGACCGATGTCGCTCGTTTGACATGCCTGAGATTGTCATGCTGGTATCCTGCACTGCCCGAAAACCTCAGCTTCCGTTTGAACAGGTAAAAAGAAGGATTGAACGTGATATTCTCAAGATCGCTGTTGATGTAATAAATTCCCATGGTGCGGTAGGAGGGATCGATGCGGGTATAGACCAGGCCCAGGGAATAGGAGGGTTTGGTGAAGACCAGGGATGCTTTGAAAGCGGTAAAATATTCCGTTGAAAGATTGATAGGCATGAAGTTGTTAAACCGTTTTATCCAGGCGCTGCTGTTTGAATCGGCAAAGCCGGGGGAGCCTATATCGTTCGTGTATAAACTCACAGCCCCTTCAACATCAAGGGTCAGGGGTTTTATAATAGTAAAATGCATTTTAGTGCCAAGTGCGATGTTTGCGGCAGGAGTGACCAGGGAATCATTCGTTGTTTTTTTCAGGGAGCTGCTGTCATCTTTTGCCCGCAGAAATACCAGGTCGACGAAATTTTTCTGGTTCCCCAGCCCGATTTTGACTGCAAAACCTTTTCTTGAAAGCTCAGGCAGGGCGAACAGGCTCTGGTCGGTATTGGATGTTGATGACTTCACGAACCTGCCCCAGATAAAGCCAAAACGAAAAATTCCGGGATTCAGTTCGACACCTGCGCCCAGGAATGTATACCCTGCCATGACGAAATTTGAGAAGTTCACATTCCTGTACCCCAGGTGAACTGTAATCCACTTATATCTCGGGCTTAGGCCGAACTGGTTGAAAGGCTGGGAATAATTGGCTTTTTTATCTGAAAAAGTGAAAGAAAAAGGAAGATCGATCCCGTAAACCGAAAGGGTTGCGTTCGCACTCACCGCCCAAATCAGTTGGGGGTTTTCGCCAGGTTTCCCCGAGTTCAGGAACAGGAAAGTATTTGCGATGGAACCGTGAAACGTTACCGGCTTCTGGTTTTTTATGTTCTGGATATCCTGGCCCATCATTTTTCCCGGGAACAATACGATCATCAAGAAACCAAGCATAATGCTGAAATTCTCAGCTGCTTGTTTCATGCGGATGAAATTGTTCATTTGGCGGTAGTCAATTTTTTGTTATTGGCGGATGATCAGTTTCCGGAATTCAGGCTGACTGGCTTCAGGCGCAACTTTCAGCAGGTAAATGCCCGGGCTGATGCCTGAAAGATCAACATTCTGCGATCCGCAGTCAATACTGAATCGTTTAAGCACTTTGCCCTCACTTGTAATTACAGAGGCCTCCGCCCGTTCCTTACCAGTATAGTTCAGGAAGATCATATTCTTTGCAGGATTCGGATAAAAGCTGAACAATCCACTGATTTCAGTTGTTTCGCTTATCCCTACCGTTGACCATTCCGAATCGAAAAGGGTGCTCTGAAAATTCCCTCCGGGCTCATCAGTCCAGGAGAAACAAGCTTTGTTTTTCTTAAGGTTTACATCAACCGAAGGAAATGCCTTCCATGTCATTTTTGTGTTAAGGTCCCGGTAATTTCCTTTCTCGGTGACGTTTGAAGGAGTGTTCGCTTTTATCGAAACATACCGTAACTCATTGCTTACCCTGGTCTGATACGTCAGAAGATAACTTTCATCATTTTTATTGTAAACGACCCGGCAATCTTTTACTGTATCAGAAGAATGATACCCAATGCCTCCGAAATTGAAATCCTGCCAATCCATCTGAGGCCAGCCTGCGGTAACTAATGTAGAATCCATTGTATACAGCTCAATCATATCAGGACTGTTAAAGGAAAGCATCATTGAAAACCGGTCAGTCGACGGGAAAACCAGGGGGACTTTCTGACGAACTGCAAGAGAAGGGAAGCTGTAGGCTCCCACGGCGGAGAATATTACCGGATTGGTCCAGGCTCCGCTCAAATCGGGATAGTTCATGATAAGACCGATGTCGCCGGTCTCACCGGTTTTGTTCATCTCAAAAGCCACTCCGAACATTCCCGTGAAAACACTGAAGGCGCCGGGGGAACTTCCCAGGGCAAGGCTTACACGGCCCAGGTGTTTTGGCCAGGGCTGGTTATACAGAAAATGGTCGGTGAACGTGCTTCCTCCATCTACCGAAACTGCATAAGTCAGGTGGTCAGCGTTTCCCAACAAAGCCGAACCCGTCCATGCGATTGCTACTGTATATGGGTTAGAGTAGGACTGGTCGGGCGACCTGAAATCAGTGGCAATGGAAACGTTCATTGTAGTGTTTGCACCCCAGTCGTAGTTGTAGACCACCCCAACAGAATCCCCGTTGGCCTTGTATTTTGTTACCATGCAGTATGCACTGTGCGAGCCTGGTGTTCCGGGGTTCCCTACCTCGGCAACGAAAACATTAATATCATTCGGAGTGAACCCGGTTACCACAAAATCAACATCCGCAAGGGCGATATAATCATAGCCGTAGGTACGGCTGCATATTACCTGGAATGTTTTTCCATCATCTGCCGACTTGTACACCAGCCAGCTCTTCTCCCGGTAAAAGTCGATGTCGATAAACGCAAGAACATAAATAAACCCGTTCTCGGCAACTGCAACTTTGGTTTTTGTTACATTCCGTACGTTCATGTCTGTAACAAGAACATCGGTGGCATACATCGGCTTTAATGGTAAAACCTGTGCGTTGAGAGGTGATGATAATGTCAGCAGAAGGATCTGCCCGAGGATCATTAAATGCAGCTTTTTCATTCTTCTTTACTTTATAACGTAAAAGTAAAGAGCAAGCAACTGCCAGGCAATCAGATAAACATATGATATTGGGAACTCAGATCAGGCGCTCGTTCATGGCCTTGATCACGGCTTCGGATTTGGAATTCACCTGAAGCTTTTTGTAGATGTTGTTGATATGGGTGCGCACTGTCCCAATGGATATAAAGCAGGAATTAGCAATCATTTTATAGCTGTCGCCTTTGACGATGCATTTGAGGATATCCATTTCGCGGGCCGAAAGTGCATAATCGTTTTCTTTTTTAAGCGGGGCTTTTGAAAAGAACTTCAGAACCATCCTGGCGATCTCCCCGGTCATGGGCGATCCACCATCGTGAAGTTCCAGAATCGCTTCAATGATCTGCACTGCACCGGATCTCTTGAGCAGGTATCCTGTGGCCCCTGCGCAGAGCGCTTCAAAGACTTTTTCCCGGTCTTCAAACACGGTAAAAATAAGAACGTTTGTGTCGGGGAAATTCTGCTTTACCATTGCGGTCGCCTGTATCCCCGAGATCCCTGGCATGTCGATATCCATGAGGATGACATCGGGGGGATTTTCCCTGCAGTTTTCAATCACCGTGGAACAGTCGGGCCAGCTGCCTGTCAGTTCCAGGGATGAAGTTCCCAGGATCAGATGGGAAAGGGTTTTCCGCAGTGAATCATTGTCTTCGTAGATGGAAACTTTTACAGCCAAGGCAGTACAGATTTGTTTACAATATTACGACAGAAGCCGGGCTGAAACAATCATATGTTCATATGGTTCTTACTTTCAGCAAAATACGGGTTCCGGTCCCGGGTTGTGAATTCACCTCAAGGGACCCCTTTATCTGTTCAGCCCTTTTTTTCATATTCTTCAAACCGTTGCGGTTGGTTTTTTTCATCGGGTCAAATCCAGTTCCGTCATCCTTTACTTCCAGTACCAGATGGGATGATTCTTCCCTGAAAATAATCCATGCATTGCTGCAAGCCGAATATTTAATTAGGTTGTTGATCGCTTCCTTGGCAATCAGGTACAGGTTTCTCCTTACATCCATCTGCAATTTAACATCATCAAGCCTTTCGGGCATGTCGATGAAAAATGCAATATTCTTCGATTCAAACAGGGGGATGGCGTATTCCCTGATCCTGAGTCCGAGGTCCTGGAAGGTGTCATTTGAGGGGTTGACAGCCCAAATAATATCGTCGATGCGTTCAAGCATCTCTTTCGCGCTGTTCCCGATTTCAGAGATCATTCCGGCCGATTTCCGGTCCTCAGTCTGCTGTATTACAATATCGCTGAGGATAGAGATGCTGCTTAAGGTTGAGCTAACGTCATCATGGAGGTCGGTTGCGATCCTTGTTCTCAGCCGTTCGACTTTCAGAAGCTGGTTTACACGATAACGGTAGATGACCGTTATTATCGCAAAGACCAAGGTCATGCAGGCAAGAATGAACCACAATCTTTGCCAGATATGCGGAGGAATAATAAACTGAACAGGCTGTTTCACTTCATCCCATCCCAAACCCTGGGACGCGCTTACAATAAACGAATACCTGCCTGGGGGAAGGTTGGTGTAACGGGCTTCTTTTGATGTTTCGGCATTAACCCATGCCGTATCATACCCGATGAGTTTATACCTGTAATGAACCTGGCCGCTTCTGTGAAAACAGATAGCAGCATAGTGAAAAGTGAGGTTGTTCTGATCTGCATTAAGTTCCCGGATGAAATTTTGCCGGAAGGCAAGCAGTTCAGGGCTTACCTTGCCATTGATCTCAGTCGACTCGACCTTGAGGTAGAGAGTTTGTTGAGCTTTAAACGGAATGTCTTTCATGTTCCTTGTTTCGAATCCGACTGAATCCCCCAGGTAAATGTTTCCTTCTTTGTCAATATACACCCTTGACGATCCGCTGGGATTTTCATGAAGCCCGTTTCTTACATCGATCACCTGGAACTGTTCTATATATGGGTTCACATACAACAAGCCATTGTTTAACACCCAAAACCCTCCATCTGGATCTTTTGAGATCATGCCTGTACCCGGATCATTCATTCCGTTACCCGAATGAAAGGTCCTTATCCCGAAAGATCCGTTGGCCCGGGGTTCTGCTCTCACAAGTCCGGCCTCATCAATGGCCAGCCATATCCTTCCAAGCGAATCTTTTTCCATCCCATTCACCCATCTCTTTTTGATTCCGTATTTGTGCAGGGTATCCATCAGGATATTGCTGAATTTTTTATTTACAGGATCGTACATGCAAACCCCGTTCCTGCAGCCCATCCAGACCCTGTTGAACTTATCAGCCTGGAAAGAAAGAAAATGGGTTCCTTCAATGAGGGATAGAGGATCGCCCGGAATATGCCTGAAATTTTCAATTCTTTTACGGTCCCGGCTGATCCTCATGACCCCGTCGTAGCGGGTTCCGGCCCAGAGATTCCTGTCCGCATCTTCAAACAGTCCGTATACCACAGGGTCACTCAGCTTGGGGGATTTCTCCCCGGCAGTACTGAAAAGCCTCAGCAGATCAGCCTCCCGGTCGTAATATGCCAGCCCGCTTCTTGTGCTCACCCATAGCCTGTTTTGGGAGTCTCTTAAAAACTGGTTGACCGAAAGTCCTTCCTTTGGCAGGGGGAAATCGGTATTGATAAGCTTCCAGGCTTCTCTTTTCAGATCAAATACGGGCATTCCGCTGCATCGATATGCACCGGCAAACAGCTGATCGTTTTTTCCATCCCTGAAAAACGAACTCATCCACCAGAACCTGAAAGGGGCCCTGATCTGCTTAAACGAAAAAAGTTCCCTGTTCTCAATGTCAATACCATTCCCCCAGATCCAGAAATCCTGTTTGCTGTTGAAATAAGCTCCCCCGTGGATCACATCCGGGAGAACGGATCCCTGGTTTTTAGCCTTAGTCTTGTAGAAAAAGAAGGAGGTGTTTCGCTTATTGAATATTGCAAGGCCCATTCCGTCGGTTCCCAGCCATAGTTCATCCCGGTTTTTAGGTATGAGAGAAAGGATTGTGATTTTCTTTGAATCCGGACAAAATAATTTCCAGCTCTCTTTTCTCAGGTCGAAGCAAGCCAGCCCCATTCCCCATCCGAAGACCCAGACCTGCATATTTGAATCGGGGAGAATCCCGCGTATCATAGTCCGCGGTAACACTGGCCCCCCGTAATCCCTGTCTACGGAATTCGTTTTTTTATCAAAACGAAGTAGTCCGCCCATAGTTCCTAAAAGCAGTTTGCCCTGATCACCGGGGAAGGCTGTTATGCAGCTTACGATATTCATATTATACTCCCTTTTCAGGGGATCCGGGCATTGACTGATCCTGATGTGACGGAACATCCTGCCGCTTCCGGAAACAACCACAATCCCGTCATCGGCTCCCACCCATAACGATCCGTCAGTCTCCTCATGAAAAGAATAGATCCGCCTTGCCGGAAAACCACCCGGCTTTTTTGTGTCGAATGGAAAGTTTGTAATCAACCCTGTATTCGGATCATATACGCTCAGCCCGTTCCCTGTCCCGATCCAGATCAGGGAATCTTTTGACTGGTGAAGGTCGTAAATGCTGTTGTCGACAAGTGATGCACTGTCACCGGGGATTGACCTGAAAATCTTCATGTCATGCCCGTCGTACCTTGCAAGCCCGTTGGTTGTTCCTACCCAGATATACCCTTCGAAGTCCTGTATTGCACAGAAAACAACTTCAGAGGGAAGCCCGTTTTCACGGCCAAGATGATCAAAATACAAGGGCGGATAAGGAATCTGACCCGGTACCGGCTGTCTTTGTGCATGCAGCGGCAGGGTTGCTGAGAATAAAAGAAACAAGAAAACGAAAAGATTTTTAAAATTCATTCGTCAGGGCTCGTCATTACAGCAAAAATGCGAAAGTTTTACGCACAAGGGAAGTAAATTTGAAAATTTTCCATGCAAATTTTTTCGCGTTTATTGTCCTCTCCCGGGTTGAAAACCAGGTTCCAAGCCCGAATGTATTTGAAAGCCAGATGATCCTGACCAAGCCGGGAATGATAGTTAAAATAGAGGCGGCAATCCTGGCACATAGCAAGAAGTTTCATCCTTACGGTCCCGAGGTTTGGGAAATATCCTTGCCTTTTTTTATTCAGGTAAGAATATCTTTTTTCCTGTAAATCATAAGAGACAGGCCCGACAGGAGGAGCGCCAGGCCCAGGAACAATGCAATCCGCCAGAACTCGAAAGAAAAATCGCTTTTCAGAACATCCATGTTAACCCATTTGAACGGGCTGACATAACCGAATTCACCACTGACCCCGCTTATCCTTGAGATAGTAAAAATAAAATAAAACACCAGGATAAGCCCCACGCAGAAGAAAGTGACAGGCCTTGGACGTCTTATCATTACAGCCACGATGACTCCCAGGGCACCGAAAAACAGGTTCAGCAGGAATGTATACAAGGTAATAATCAGGAAGGGGTGTATTACAATATCGCCAGAGCGGAATACAATCAATGAAATAAACCCGGTTATTCCTGCAACCAGGTTAAGGGTTGCAATATTCAGCAGGGCAACAGCCAATTTGCTTGCAAAGATCTCATCCCTGCTGATCGGCCTCGACATCAGGTATTCGGCGGTCTTCAGGTATTCCTCTTTTAAAAGGATGTTCGATGAAAGCACCATGGAATAGATGCTTCCCAGGAGCATCATATACACAATATTGTTTGCTGCATAAAAACCAAGGCCGGAGAAAATATCCGTGATGTTTCCGAAGCCCCTGGCTTTCATGGCGGCCATGGGGACTATCTTTACCATGCCCATGATCTGCTGCTGGTACTGCAGCACACTGCGGAACAGCGACATGGTAAAGAAGATCAGGGCGCAGATGGTCACCGACCAGAGCACCATGCTCCTGACGTTTCTGCGGAATTCCATGCGAAACAGAATAATGTTTATCATACAACCCTGTTTTTACTGGTAATAATGCAGGAAGATCTCTTCGAGCGGAGGTTCTTCAATGCTGAGGTTTTCAAGCCTGAGTCCCGACAGGTGGCCGGTGAGTTCGTTTATATCCCCCGAGAACATGAACTCAAGGGTTTTCGGGCTTACAGAAAGGATCGACGCCATGCCGGGAATATGAAAGTTCCCCGACGTTCCCTCATCCGCAAACAATATCCTTACCTTTTTCAGTTGCTTTTCCCGCAGGACTGCAATCTCATCCGATTTAACGATCCTGCCCTCCTTGACAATGGCCACCCTCCGGCAAAGAGCCTGCACATCGCTCAGGATGTGGGAGGAGAAAAAAACCGTCGTGCCTCTTTTGTTTTCTTCGGTTAGCAGTCCGAAAAGTTTTGATTGTATCAGTGGATCCAAACCTGAGGTTGGCTCATCGAGGATCAGCAGCTCGGGCTTGTGTACAAGAGCCTGGATGATGTTTACTTTCTTTTTATTGCCTGTGGACAGCTCGGTGATCCTGCGCTCCAGGTTAAGATCGAGGATGCCTGCCAGCTCCCTTATCCTGTCTTCACTCTTATTTCCTCCGTAGAATGCGGCTCCGAAGCTGAGGAATTCGTGAACTTTCATTTTATCGTACAGGTTGGCATCGGATGGCACATATCCCAGGCGGCCCCGGATCTTTTTGGAATCCCTGAGCACATCAAGGCCGAATATCCTTGCACTGCCTGAAGAAGGAAAAATGAGGTTCAGCAAGATTCGGATGGTTGTTGATTTGCCTGCCCCGTTGGGGCCGATAAAGCCGAAAAATTCACCCTGCCCTACATCCAGGGAAACGTCCTCTATGCCGCGGGAATGGCCGTAGTACTTAGAAAGATGGCTGATTTCAATGATATTGGAAGCCACGAAATCTTATTTCAAAACAAGCATAACCAAAGCCACAGTCACACTGATCTGACCCATCCAGAAGACGAACATCCATTTAATCAGGTCGGCCCGCATCTTTTCTATTTTTATGTCCAGGTTGTGGATTGCAGTATGCATGTCACCCCGTAAATTACGGATGTCATTACCGGTCGCAAAAGAGTTCATTTCTTGTTTAAGATTTAATTGCACTTCACTTTCCACAAATTCAACCAGGGCTTTTGCTTCATTTTGTCCCAACTTCGATTGAAGGATCTGAAAGAGATCCAATGTTGTTACTGTCATTTTTACCTCCTTTACCATTAATCGGGGAAAGTGATAAAAGTGATACAAATTTACATCAAAAAGCTTCTGTTAGCAAATCAGGGGAAACAAAATCCCGGGTTTCTGCAGCCACACTATCATATATATGTAACATATGTAATTTCATATCATCGAAAAAATGTCGGTACTTTGCATATCAATACCTGACAGGAAGATGGAAAAACACCTGGTTCATATGATGCGCAACCGAGCTGACGGTTATGGCACACGTGAGGTATTTCGTTACCGGGCTCCAGGCACGGAGGAATACAGCAGCTATAGCTGGCTGGAACTGGTTTCCACCACCGACCGGGTTGCAAAAGCGTTGTTGTCCCTTGGTTTCGGTCCAGGATCGAATCTGGGGATTTTCAGCGATAACAAACCGCAGTGGACTATTTCCGATCTTGGCATTCTTTCAATCAGGGCTGCAGTGGTTCCTTTTTTTGCAACGACTTCAAAGCAGCAGCTTAAATACATTGTTGATGAAACCCGCATGGAACTTCTCTTTGCCGGGAACAGGGAACAGCTTGTGAAAGCCAAATGGCTTTTCTCCAATTCGGAAAGCTTGAAAACAGTGGTATATTTTAATGATGACCTTTCTGCGGATGAGGACGCCCGTTGCATAAACTGGAAAGATTTTCTCAAACTGGGTGAGAGCGAAGCGAATCGGGAAAGGCTTGAGCAGATCCTGCAGTCAGCAGAACCTGATGACCTGGCGACAATCATATATACTTCAGGGACCACGGGTGAACCAAAAGGTGTTATGCTCGGGATGGACAATTTTTTCAGTTGTTTTAAGAACCATGACGAAAGACTGGTTGTCACTGAACAGGATGTGTCGCTTTGCTTTCTTCCGCTGAGCCATATCTTTGAACGCGGATGGACATATTACATGATATACAAGGGCGCTGTAAATGTATTCCTCGATAATCCGAAGATGGTGATCGAAGAGCTCTCAAAAGCAAAGCCCAGTTTAATGTGCACAGTCCCCAGGTTTTTTGAGAAAACATATGAGGAGATCAGGAAGGAAGAAGCCAGGTGGGCTCCCGGAAAGAGAAAGATCTTTGAATGGGCCATCTTCACAGGCCATGAATATTCAGCATACCTGAAAAATAATTGCCGCCCGCCCTTAGGAGTCAGGGTCAGGCGCGGCATTGCAAACGTACTGGTTCTCAAAAAACTCAGGTCGATATTCGGCGGGAATATCCGCTTTATGCCTTGTGCCGGCGCTGCTATGAGGCCTGAATTGCTCAGGTTTTTCCACGCGGCCGGACTGTTTGTGAATTACGGATACGGGTCTACTGAGGCGACGGCTACTGTTTCATGCTTCAAGGATGATGTATATGAATTTGAATCCTGCGGAACAGTAATGCCGGGGACAGAGGTTAAAATAAGTGATCAGGGGGAGATCCTCATTTTCGGTGCAACTGTTTTCAAAGGATATTACAATAAGCCTGGTGAAACTGCAAAAGTGCTTAAGGACGGGTGGTATTGCAGCGGTGACCAGGGGAAGTTCAGCGAAGAGGGCAACCTCATCATGCTTGACAGGATCAATGACATCTTCAAAACTTCAGGTGGAAAATTTGTTTCTCCTCAGAAGATCGAACTCCTGCTTGGCGATGATCCGTTTATCGAGCAGATCGTTGTACTTGGCGATAACCGCAAATTTATCTCTGCTCTCATCGTACCTTCTTTTGATGCGCTTAGCAGAAAGTTCCCTGCTGTCAGCCAGGGGATCAGGGATAAAAAGGAATTACTCTCCGAATTTCTGATCACCGAGTTTTTCAGGAAGCGATTAGAAGTTATTCAGGAAGAACTAATCCCGTATGAGAGGGTTGTAAAGTTTACATTGCTTCATGAACCATTCAGCATCGAAAATGATGCATTGACCAGCACCCTTAAAATCAAGCGCAAAGTGATCTCGGCCAGTTATGCCGACCAGATCGATGCCATGTACTCATAGTGTGAGTTTCCAGCGTTTATGAGACCATAGCCAGTTTCCAGGGCTTTCCAGGATAGCTTTCTCCAGTTTCTTTGCATACCTTCGTGCGACCTCCCCTTCGGGCAGAGAGGCAGGGTCATCGGCCAGCATTACCGCTTTAACGGTATAATATCCGCGTTTAACCCTTTGTACATCCACATACACAACAGGATAATTATACATACGGGCATATTTTTCGGGCCCGTGAAGGAATGCAGTCTCACGCCCGAGAAAGTTGATCCAGTAAGATTTTTCAGGTCTTGTCGGGCTCTGGTCTGCAGCCATGATGTATACCGAAGGTGTATTCGCATTGGTTTCAAATACCTGGTAAGTCTCATAGATTGAAGCCAGGGTGGTTCCGAATTTCGCCCTGCTCCATTTCAGGAAGCGGTTGATATATTTATTGCTGAGGGGCTTATAAAAGGCTATGATGGGATGTTTTGTGAACAATCCCGGCGACATGCTGCCCCATTCAAAATTGTTGAAATGGGCGGGTAGAGCGATCACGCTCTTTCCCTGTGCAAGCCAGGGTTCAATAATCTCAGGGTTTGTAATAAAGTGGCGCTTTTTTACCGTTCGCGGAAGCATGCTGAACCCTTTGATGCCTTCGGCCAGCACATCGGCAAGGTTTTTATAAACTTTCCTAAGGATGTCATCCAGTTCTTTTTCCGACAGCGTGGGGAAGCAGGACCTTAGGTTCGACAGTATCACCTTTCTACGATATCCCATAATGCTACGCAGGAAATACTGCCCGAAATCCGAAAACAGGTAAAGCAGGCGAAATGGCAGTAGCCCTATCAGGAAAACAAAAAATAAAAATACACCTGTAAGAAGTATGTCCATGGAGGATCTTTATATGAAAGGCAGAATATTATTTCAGGATCTCTTTGAACCCTTCGGCACAACTTTTAAGCTCAAATTCGATAAGATTGTAAGTTGCCATGCCGTTCAGAACATAAGGATCAAGGGACATGATGTTTAAGGCTTCGTCTTTGCTGCCGGCATTAAGCAGGATAAAACCCCCTGTACGCGGGACTCTTGGGCCGGAACAAACAAGAATCTTCTGCTCAACCAATGTCCGCAGATAAGCCCTGTGGGCATCAACATATTTATCAACCTCTTCAAGGGGTTTGAGGTAAACTGAGTGGAATGCGAACATGTTTGGATATTTATGAGGCAAATTTAATTTATTTCCTATATTTACTACTCCTAGTTTTAATCTATGTTTTCGAAAAAGAGCCTGCTGTTTGGATTCTGTATTAGTTTATCACTTGTTATCATTTTACTGCTGGCTGATCATTATGCCTCGCTGAACCTCCCCGAAGGTTTGCTGATCCCTCTTCGCTGGCTGCCTGTACTGGTCCTCTTTTTTTATGTCTTAAAGCAAAAGAGCCTTACCACCTGGGTGTTCCTTGCAATGCTGGCCGGAATGGAGTTCGGGCACGATCTCCCTTCCATTGCGACAGACCTTGATGTACTCAGCCTGATATTTCTCCGCCTGATCAAAACAATCATAGCTCCTCTTTTATTCGGGACCCTGGTTGTAGGAATTGCCGGGCATGCCGACTTGAAGCAGACTGGCCGGCTGGGATGGAAATCCATACTGTATTTTGAGATTGTTACAACAATTGCCTTATTCATCGGCCTTGCAGCCATAAACATCAGTCGTGCAGGGGTTGGCCTGAAACTGCCGGAATCGGCCAATATGAATGAACTGGCTGCCCCCGCCCACCAGGGCTGGAAGGATATCGTCCTTCATATTTTCCCTGAAAATATTGCAAAGTCCATTGCCGGGGCCGAGATCCTGCAGATTGTCGTGTTTTCAATACTTTTTGGAATCGCCATGGTCATGGTGGCCGAAAAATACCGCATGCCGATGCTGACGTTTGCCAGGGCCTTGTCGGAAGTCATGTTCAAATTCACAGGGATCATCATGTATTTCGCCCCGGTGGCGGTATTCGCATCAATAGCATACACTGTGGGCCATAAGGGCATTGGGGTCATCATCTCACTGTTGCAATTACTGGGCACCCTGTATATTGCTCTCCTGGCCTTCATGGTTTTTGTCCTTCTGCCGGTTTGCCTGCTCTTCAGGATCCCGTTGAGGGGTTTCATAAGAGCGATTACCGAACCTGCGGCAATAGCATTTGCCACCACAAGTTCCGAAGCAGCCCTCCCACTGGCGATGCAAAAAATGGAAGAATTCGGCGTGCCCCGGAAAATCGTTTCATTTGTTCTTCCCCTGGGCTATACATTCAACCTGGACGGCACAACCTTATACCTCAGCCTGGCATCGGTTTTCGTGGCCCAGGCCTCAGGGATCGACATGCCCCTGGGCACCCAGATCCTCATGCTGCTGACGCTGATGCTGACAAGCAAAGGCGTGGCTGGTGTATCCAGGGCTTCGCTGATAATCCTCCTCGGGACTGTGTCATCCTTCGGATTATCCACCCTGCCTGTCTTTCTCATTCTCGGAGTCGATGCGCTCATGGATATGGGCAGGACTGCCACGAATGTGATAGGGAACAGCCTGGCGTCGGCGGTGATTGCTAAGTGGGAGGGGGAATTTGATCCAGACAAGGCAAAACAACCTCAACCTGTAACCGGGATTAATTAAAAAAATCAGGATCATGGCTTATGACAAACATCTTGCCGATCGCGTCAACCGCACCTTTGAGATCTTTGGTATTACATACGAAGAAAAGTTCATGATGGGAGGGGTTTGTTACCTGGTGGATGATAAAATGTGCGTCGGGGTTGTCAAAGAAGACCTGATGGCCCGCATTGATCCTGAAGGCACAGAAGATGCACTTAAAAAGAAAGGTTGCAGGCTGATGGATTTCACAGGCAGGACGATGAAAGGTTTTTTATTTATCGACCCTGCAGGAACAGATATGGATGCCGATCTTGAATACTGGATAAAGATTGCCCTTGAATTCAACCCGAAAGCGAAATCGAGCAAGAAGAAAAAGTAAACCTGTATGACGGAAAAAAGATCACACACTCTCATCCTGATCAGTGCATCCCTGGCGATGCTGATGGTAAAGCTCGATGCTTTCATCGTAAATATCTCCCTGCCCACGATAGCCCAGACTTTCGGCTGCTCCCACGACATTGTTTCCCTTGTCCTCCTGGCCTACCTGGTGGCCAGCACAGCCACATTGCTGCTTTTCGGGATGCTGGGTGACCGCATCGGGCTAAAGAAGATCTACATCAGTGGTTTCATCCTGTTTACCGTTGGCTCCCTGCTATGCGGGCTCTCCCCCGGTATTGTAACTCTTATCATTGCCCGCTTCATACAGGGACTTGGAGGGTCGATGCTTGTCGCAAACTGCCTCGCCATCATAGGCAGGTTCATGCCCCATGATAAAGTGGGTTCTTCTTACGGCATGCTTACCACCATTTCATCAATAGGAGTGAGCCTCGGAGCTCCCCTTGGAGGCTTCATCACCTTTTATGCAAGCTGGCACTGGATTTTCCTTATCAATGTCCCGATCGGGATTGCAGCAATCTGGCTGTCGGCAAAATATATCCCGGGAGAGAAGAAGGAGAAATTTTCATTCAGCGGGTTTGATATCCAGGGAGCCCTGCTGGCCCTGTTTGCCTTCACTTTCCTTATCCTTGCGTTTAATTCCTTTGACAACCGGGGCGTCGGGGTAATAATGCCCTACGGGGCACTTACCATCGCTGCTTTCCTGTTTTACTTTTTTATCAAAAGAGAAAAGAAGGCGCTCCATCCTATCCTTGACCTGAGCCTGTTCAGCATCAAGCCCCTGACTTTCGCCCTTATCGCAAGCCTGATGGCAAGCAGCGCCAACTTCGGCTACGCATACATCATGCCGTTTTACCTGGAAAGAGACCTGGGGCTTACTTCGAATATCGTGGGAATGCTTCTGCTGATCTCCTCACTGGTAGTCATGGTACTGGCCCCAATGGCCGGTAAAATGTCGGATAAAATAAACCCCGTAAAGATCTGTACCATCGCACTCATCGTAGGCGTTATAGACTATTCCTTCTTTTCGGTTGCACTTGGAATGATGCAGGTATGGGTCCCCATTGTATTCCTTTTATTCTCGGGTACCTTCCTCGGCCTGTTCCTCTCGCCCAACAACACCATGATCATGAGCATGGCCACCGAAGGAAAACACGGTATTGTTTCCGCCACTTCAAACACTTTCACATCGGTGGCGGCAGTGATTGGTGTTTCTGTTTTCCAGATGGCCTTCTCTCTGACAACAGGTGGTGACAGCACGCATCCTACAACTCTTGAAAATATTGGAGGAGTAAGGAACGCTTTCATCATAGGGGTTGTATTCCTCGTCCTTGCCCTTGTATTCACTCGTTTTTCCAGCCGGTCCCAGGATAAAGCTGCGGCAGTTTAATTGTAATTTTGACTGTGGATGAGGTTTTCGCAAATCCCATCCGTATTCAATAATAAATAAAAAAACACAGGAAACATGAGTTTCAAAGTATCACATTACGGGTGGCAACCCGATATCCCCGACCAGAGGGACTACCGGTATGCTGCACCAACAACGGTCCTGAAAAAGCTTCCACCAAAGACCGATCTAAGGCCCGGCTGCCCCGCGGTGTATGACCAGGGAGAGCTTGGGAGTTGCACAGCCAATGCCATAGGAGCCGCGTTTGAATTCGGCCTGATCAAACAGAAGGCCAATGATTTCATGCCTTCAAGATTATTCATTTATTATAATGAGAGGGTCATCGAAAATTCGACCGGCAGCGATAGCGGGGCCATGATACGCGATGGTATGAAAACGGTAAGCAAGGATGGAACCTGTCCCGAAAAGAACTGGCCTTACGATATTAAAAAATTTACAGTAAAACCCACTGCAGCCTGTTATAAAAAAGCACTTGACCACCAGGTTCTTTCATATCACAGGGTTCCAAGGGTGCTTGACCAGATCAAAGGCTGCCTGGCTGATGGTTACCCCATGGTGCTCGGGTTTACAGTATATGAGAGCTTTGAAAGCTCAGCAGTTGCCAAGACGGGTATACTTAATATGCCGGGGCCGGGAGAGCAGGTAATGGGCGGGCATGCTGTGCTCGCCGTAGGGTATGATGACAAGCAAGGCAGGTTCATAATCCGTAACAGCTGGAGCGCACAATGGGGCATGCAGGGTTACTTCACTATGCCTTATGATTATTTGCTCAACGAGAACCTGAGTGACGACTTCTGGACGGTTCGCCTGATCGAAGAAAATCCGGCAATAGAAAAGAAATAAATTAGCAGACTTCTTATTATTCGTTATTAACCAAAAACCAAAATCATGAAAAAGTACTTTGCAGAATTGATCGGAACTTTTTGCCTGGTCCTCTTCGGTTGCGGAGCCGCAGTGATTTCCGGCATGTCTCAGACCGGTCCGAACGGAATCGGTATCCTTGGTATTGCCATTGCCTTCGGGTTTGCTGTAGTTGCCATGGCATATGCCATTGGCGGCATTTCGGGTTGTCATATAAACCCTGCTGTTACAATTGGTGTTCTGGTTGCCGGGAAGATCAGCGGCAAGGACGCGATAGGGTATATTATCGCCCAATGCGTTGGAGCCATCCTTGGAACTTTTGTTCTTTATGTTATAATAAGCGGAAAGCCGGACTTTCAGCTTAAAGAATGGGGTCTTGGAGCTAATGGGTGGGGAGAAGGGTATCTGGGAGGTTATATGGTCTCCAGTGCCTTCATCATAGAGGCGGTCATGACCTTCCTGTTCATCTTTGTAATTCTTGGCACCACTTCGAAATACGGGAATGGGGCGATGGCAGGACTGGCCATTGGGGTCACCCTTATGCTGATCCATCTTGTCGCTATACCTGTTACAGGAACTTCAGTAAATCCCGCCCGGAGCCTGGGGCCTGCATTGTTCGCAGGAGGCAGAGCCCTTTCACAGCTCTGGCTGTTCATTGTTGCTCCCATTGTTGGCGCTGTCATTGCAGCATTAGTCTGGAAGCTGGGATTTGATAAGGAACAGGTATAATTACAAGGGGCCGCTCCGTTCTAACGAACCTGTATATTACCCGGAGTTTACTGCGAAATCAGGGGCCCTTATTTCGGGTTCAAGGGATGGCCTGACCGGTAAGTTGAGTCCGTTACCCTGATGACCCCGGGAAACGGCTGTGTCTCCGGAATTCCATCAAAATAAAACATAAGCAGCCGTACCTATTAAATAATACCTTTGTTTGATGATCCACTGATCATGAAAAGGGTTACCTTGTTATTTCTATTATGCCTTCTGTTGCTCTGTAACGACTCTCTGTTGCACGGCCAGAGTGTAACTTTACAAACCTGCTTAACACTTGCACATCAGAATAATCTCCTGATCAAAGAATCTCAGCATAGTGTTCAGGCCAGGAAATATGCTGTTACAGCTGAAAAGTTATCCGGCCTTCCTAAAGTTGACCTGCTGGCCGGGTATAACTACCTGAGTAATCCGCTTACAATCAATCTACAGTCAGTAAAAGACGGGGTTGTGCTTGGGTCATCAGTACAAAGTATGTATACGGCTAACGCAGTCTATCGTCAGATCACCGGCCTGGACCTTCCCGGTCCCGTTCAGCAGGAGATTTACAATAATTCAAAGAAGATCATTGAGACGGCATACCCTGATTACAACCCTGAACTAAGCCAGCAGCAATATTTTACTGCAGGTCTTTTTATAAGGCAGCCCATCTGGCTTGGCGGTAAACTGAATACTGCGCGAAATGTGGCTTCAATTGAATACAAGTCGGGGACCATCAACCAGCAAGTTGTAGAAAATGACCTGGATCTGACCATCTCAGCTCAATATATCCGGATCCTTTACCTGAATACTTTGATACAGATTAATTATAGAACAGTGGATGAGTTTGAAAAAAATGAGAATTTCACCGTTGAGATGGTTAAAAATCAGGTAATCCCACCCTACTTTCAAAGCTGGACCAAGGTTTTGCTGGTCCAGGCCCGCAGCAGGCTTAATAATACCTCCCTCGATAAACAAAATGCCCTTTTGGAGATGAACCGTTTTCTTGGTTTGCCCCAGGATACCCTGCTGAACATTATGGATACATTAACGTACAGGCCCTCCGCAATGCAGCAGCCTGAGAAAAGCATGATATTGCAGAATCCTTTATTACGCCTGGCAGGGAGCAATAGTACTTTGGCAAAGACCAACATCAAAGGAGCCCGTTCATTGCTTTATCCCAATCTTTTCGGGCTTGCCAATATAAACCTTTATCAAAAAGATTTGCCTGTGACAACTCCTCCCTGGATGATAGGACTGGAACTCCAGTGGAACCTTTTCGATGGTTTGAGAAATTTCAAACAGGTCCAGATAACCAGGCAGCTGGCAGATGTTGCCTCTTTACAGGAAGAAAACACAAGAAACGGGATCAATACAAAGCTCGCTGTAGCACTCAACAGGCTGAAGGCAGTGCAGCAGGATATTTCAACTCTTGACAGTGCCCGCAGGGAGGCAATGACAACTACAGACCTTATCGGCGAAAGGGGAAGGAATAACATGTCGTCGCCCAAGGATCTCAATGACGCCCTGATTATCAGGGAAGAGATTGAAAAATCCTACTATACTGCGGTGTTTGGATACTATCTTTCGTTAGCCGAATATTTCAGCCTGACAGGAGATTCTCACAGGATTACAGAATATCTGGATCAGAAACATTAGAAACCAGGAGTCCTTTATAATTAAATAATTCACCGATGAAAAATTTCATCACCCGTTACTGGACCATCATTGTTCCGGTTGTTGTTTTAATCGTTGCACTGCTGTTTCTTATACGGCGGAGCGGTGTGACCGAGGATAAAACCGTGATTGGAATGGCTGATGCAGAGTTTGTAAACATTTCTTCAACCATCCCCGGAAAGCTTGACTCCCTGTTGGTGAAGGAAGGAGATACTGTTAAAGAGAACCAGCTGCTGGCTGTCATGGGCAGTACCGAAGTAAATTCATTTCAGCAGCAAGCCAGGCTAAACCTTGATGCCGCCTCCATTCAGCTTGACTTACTGCGTAAAGGTACCCGTCCTGAACTTATTGGCATGGCGCAGAATCTGTATCAGATATCGCAGAAACAATATGAAGTGGCGAAACAAACCAACGACAGAATTGAGAACCTGTATAAGAAACAGGTAGTCTCGGGCGAAGAAAAGGATTTGGTACAGCTGCAGTACCAGTCATCGCTTCACCAAATGGAGTCGGCCAAAATGAATCTGGAAATGTTACAGAAAGGGACGCGTCCGGAACTGATCCAGGCGGCGGAAATAGGAGTTCAGCAGGCGGAACAGGGGTTGTCGTTAACCCGCTCGATAAGCGGAGATGCCCGCATCTTTTCCCCTTCCGATGGTATTATTTCTTCGGTGGTGATCCATAAAGGAGAATTTGTTTCCATTGGCTATCCTATAATAACCCTGATGAGGAAAGGTTCCCAGTTCATCCGCTTCAACATCAGGCAGGACATGATGAAAGGCATTGTGCCGGGATTGGTTTGTAAAGTCACTATGCCGGGTTGCGAACCTGAGATCTTTGCTGTAAGGGTCTCTCATATTGAACCCTCCCTCGAATTTGCCGATTGGGTTCCTGTCAAGGAAAGCGGAAAATTCGAACTCCGGACTTTTACGGTTGAACTTAAACTTGTCAATCCAGCACTGATCAGGGGATTTCGTCCAGGAATGACTGCTTCATTAACCCTTCCCTGAAAATGACCACCCTGAAAATCATGATAAGGGAGTGGAGAAGGATTTTTACTTTACCTGTATTTTATTGGCTTCTCCTCGTTCTGCCTCCTGTCTTATTTTTCTTTTATGCATTCATCTATGAAAAAGAAAAAGTAAAAGATCTGCCTTTTGCCGTCTGGGATGACAGCCATTCACCATCATCCAGGCAGCTTACGTTTTTGCTCGAACAAACTGAAAGCATTCATATCACCGCACAGGTTAAAAACCAGAACGAGCTGGAAAATCTTATCCTGAAAGGAGCTGTAATGGGTGCGGTTCATTTCCCATATAATATGGAAAAGAATATCATGAGCGGTGAGCCTGTTAACATTACATTATATACTAATGCATCGTCACTCGTGCCTGCCAAACTTCTGTTCAGGAATGCATCGGAAGTGATTATCACCGGGGGAGCCGGAATAACGCTTCAGAAGCTTGTTCAGACAGGTATGAACCGGGAGAAAGCCATGGCATTGGTACAGCCGGTTAAACTTACGACCTTTCCCTTGTATAATCCGGGCTACAATTACTTCCAATACCTCGTCCCCGGCCTGATCACCGTTGCCCTGCAGATGATCATTATCATGGTGGGGGTTTTGATTCTCAACTATGAGGCCAAAACCGGGACCTGGCAGGAATTGTATGCCCTCTCAAAAGGATCAGCATTCCCGATTCTGTTTGGAAAGATGCTTGCCCACCTGGGAATTGCCTGGATCAATTTCATTCTCGTTACAGGGATTATTTTCCCGATTTTCGGGATTGGACAAGATATGGCAACCTTTCACTTCTTTTTCCTTTTTACTTTGCTCGCAATAGCCTGCATCAGCATAGGATTGCTTATTTCGGTCATGTTCAGTGACACCATGCTCGCCACTGATATCGCACTCTTTTATACAGCACCGGCATTTGTCTTCAGCGGGTATACTTTCCCAAGATGGGCCATGCCATGGTACGACCAGTATTATGCATGGGTGATGCCCTATTCTTCATTTCTTGATGGTTTTGTGAAACTGTACCAGATGCATTTACCTCTCAGGTTTGCCCTTCATGAGATGGGTGTTTTATTGCTGTTTATCCTGATCACTTTTCCCCTTGCCCTGCTGTTATTGAAAATTAAAATCCGCAAGGAATATATCTTAATATGAAGTTTATCAATAGCATATTAAAGATTTTTTTCAGGGAACTGGACCGCATCGGGAAGGATCACAGCCTTTTGCTCACCTTGCTTATTGCCCCCTTGCTATACCTGTTTTTTTACGGCAGCATATACTCCTTTAAAGAAGAACAGAGAGTGAAGATGGCGGTAGTCGATGATGACAGGAGCAGTTTGTCACGCCTGCTGATCCAGCAGATCAACAACCTACAAATGGTCGATGTCATCTTTGAACCTTCCATTGACATGGCACAGCATCTTATGTATGAAGGAGGCTGCCAGGGTTACATATTTATAGACAGGGGACTTGAACAAAATGTGTTTTCACTGCGCCAGGGAAATGTCGTACTCGCAGTAAATGCTGCCCGCTTTCTTCCTTCCAGCGACCTCATTGCCTCTGTTACAAAGATATGCCTGGCCGTTAGCGCCGGGGTGAGAATGCAGTATTTTGAGATGAAAGGACTTAATGAAAAGGCTTCCCTCAAGGAAGCGATGCCGGTTAACCTCGACTACCGTCCTATGTTTAACGATCGTTCCAGTTATGGTGCTTTTTTACTACCGGGGCTGCTTATGCTGATATTGCAACAAACATTGCTCCTGGGCCTGGCTGAGAGTGTCGCAGCAGAAAGAATGAAAAACACACTGGCAGAATGGTTTCCGATTGGTGGTAAAAATATTTTTCGGGGAATTATTGGAAAGGGCTTATTTTATTTCTTTCTTTTTTCATGTTATGCTTTTTTTGTCCTTACGATAAATTTTTCAGTGTTTCATCTTACTTTAAAAGGAGATTGGTTGACACTGACGTCGCTGATAACCGTATTTATTCTAACCCTGATCCCAATGGCAATGTGGCTTGGTTCCTTTTTCAAATCACAGCTTTTGTGTCTTCAGATAATGGCTTTCTCATCCTATCCGGTTTTTCTTATCACGGGGTATTCCTGGCCTTTCAGCATGCTGCCTTTTTTTATTCAGGCAATTTCATCACTTCTTCCAACAACCCCGTTTATGAGGGCTTTTGTTTCGGTCACCCAGCAGGGAGGAACGCTCATGGATAACTTTCCAACCCTGATTCATATGCTGGCGCTATTGGTGTTTTTTACATTCCTGTGCTACCTGAGATTCAAACATCTCACTATCCGGGCCAATAAGTCACAGGCTTATGAATAATCCAAAGGTTCCCGACACTTTTGTGTGAGAATCGGAACTGCGCTCTGGAGTTTTTTGTACGCATTATCGCTTACTTAAGCGATAATATTGATTTTTTGAGAAAGATCTCTTCGTAATCCGAAATCGAATTTATTTTTATTTTATATTATTGAAATTTGTATAAGTTGATAATCAAATGTATAACTTTACCAAACTTCGATTTTTGCTTTTTTGAATAAATCTGGCTCGCGCTTTGTGTAGTCTATTGGTAAAATAGGTAGATAAAACCGTTTCTGTTACCGGTACTAATCTTAATATTGATTCAAAGGCAGAGTTTGACTTTTTAATCTCTCCCGGTGAATTCGCCGCCCCTGGGGCGGAACCCGGATCAAGGGCTCTGTCCTGTGGTTAATATTGATTTATATGCACGAGGCTAAATAGATAAGGAAGGGTGGAAAAATCAGAAAAAGCCAGGTTGGAAAAACCAGCCAAAGCTCCGTCGCAAACATCGGGCCATCCTGGTAAAGAGATGAACCGCATGATACTGGAGCTTATACGGCCATATTATGGTTGGCTGATCGTAATTTTTTCAGCAATGCTTCTTGAAACAGCCATGAGCATTGCTGCCCCCTGGCCCCTTAAAATTATTATCGATAATGTAATCGGGAAACACAAGCTGCCTGAATTTATGGTATGGCTTCGTGATTTTTCATTTGGTGAAAACACCATGGCTTTAGCAGCGGTAGCAGCGGGTGTTACAGTTCTGATCGCCATTGTGAGCTCAGTGGCCGGTTATATCGACAGCTACTTTACCGAAAGTGTGGCTCAGAATGTCGCAAATGATCTTCGCAGGCGCCTTTACCATCACCTTCACCGCCTTTCGCTGAAGTATTACGATACGCATAAAATCGGCAACCTGCTAAGCACAATAACTTCGGATGTGGCGACGGTACAGGGCTTTGCTTCAACTGCACTACTCAGCATCTTCGTCGATTCTCTTACCATTTTCGGGATGGTCCTGGTAATGCTTTACCTGAATTTCGACTTCGCGCTCGTAGCGGTTGGTGTGACTCCCTTCCTTTTGCTATTTATAGCACGGTTTAAAAAAGCGGTGAAAAAGGCAACGCAGGAGGTGCGCATGCACCAGAGCGACATCCTTGTAGTGGTTCAGCAAGGCTTGGAATCAGTTCGTGCGGTCAAGGCATTCGGGAGGCAGGACATGGAGGAGGAACGTCTTAAGGAAGTGAGCATGGAAACCGTTCATGCAGCTCTTAAGGCCAGGCGGGTTAAGTCACTTTTATCTCCGATTGTTTCGGTGACTGTTTCGCTTTGCGTGGCGTTTGTCCTTTGGCGGGGAGCCGGGCTTATTCTCCGTGATGCTATGACAATCGGAGCTCTGACGGTATTTTTGTCATACCTTAGTAAATTCTTCAAGCCGGTGCAGGACCTCGCGAAAATGGCCAATGTCATTGCTCAGGCCTCGGTAGGGATGGAGAGGATTCTTACAATTCTCGATGCCGACGCAACGATTCCTCAAAAACCCGATGCGGTTTCTCCGGGCCGGTTTAAGGGAGAAATTGTATTCGATCATGTCGCGTTTGCATACGATGCTGCTGCTCCTGTGTTGCGTGATGTGAACCTTATAATTAAACCTGGCAAACACGTTGGCATTTGCGGCCGTACCGGCGGCGGAAAGTCAACCGTACTGAGCCTTATACCACGTCACTACGATCCGACTTCAGGACGGGTTCTAATCGATGGTCTTGATGTCACCGATTACAAACTTGATCTGCTTCGTGAACAGATCGGATTCGTGTTGCAGGATACGGTCCTTTTTGCCGGCACGATAAGCGAAAATATAGCTTACGGAAGGCCCGGGGCCACCTCTGGGGAAATCATTAAAGCGGCTGAAATGTCAAATGCACATGAGTTTATAATGCAGATGCCCTTTGGTTATGATTCTCTTGTAGGGGAGCGAGGGCTGACACTTTCGGGCGGACAACGCCAGCGCATTGGCATCGCCAGGGCAGTCCTGCGTAATGCACCAATCCTGATCCTGGACGAACCAACGGCTGCCCTTGATACCGAGTCGGAGAAACTGGTGATGGATGCATTGCAGCGCCTGATGAAAGGACGCACCGTTATCACTATTGCACACCGTTTAAGCACTATTCGTGACGCTGATAAAATTGTTGTGCTTAAAGGCGGTGTAATTGCCGAGGAGGGAACTCACCAAGAACTGATTAGTAACAATAGTATTTATGCTGAGCTTTACATGCTTCAGGCAGGGGTCAGCCCAGGAACTTAGCATCGGCCGGCAAATTTTTTTCAGGTTTGACAACCTCTTCATTTGTTAAAGCGGTATCCAGCCTGTATTTGAAAAACGCACTTAGAAAATTCAAATTCCATGTCAGACCGCACTCTTATTGTTCTTCCCGACGAATCCTCGAAACCATTCCTTGATGCGATCAATGCTGCGAAGAAATCGCTTCAGGTAAAGATGTTCGTCTTTTCCGACCCGGTTTTACTAAATACCGTTGTCGCTGCTCACCAACGCGGAGTGAAAGTACGTGTTATGCTTAATGCAGCACGACGAGACGGGGAGGATGATAACAAGGAGGTGAGAAAAGCGCTTGAACTCGCAGGTATAGAAGTGAAGGACAGCAATCCCGGCTTCGGCATTACCCATGAGAAATCCATGGTAGTGGATGAAAATATCGCATACGTGAAATCACTCAACTGGGCAACACAAAACCTTACTGAAACCCGCGATTACGCAATTAGTACGACCCACCCTCACGGAGTAAGCGAAGTCATCTCCTGCTTCGATGCCGACTGGAACCGTCAGGATTTTAAACCCGGCTTGAGTGCTCATTTGATCTGGTGCCCGGCAAACGGGCGCGAACGCATTGCACAGTTTATCGATAATACGAAGCACGCCCTCTTTATCCAGAATGAACGTTACCAGGATATGGTGATCATTGAACGGCTCGTTCGTGCCTGTGAACGGGGCGTTAAGATCCATCTCATGGCTCGCCCTCCGCATTCACTGAAAAAGGAAAAGATCATAGAAGGAGTGGGCGGGCTGCGGATTATGGACGATGTTGGCATCAAAATACACAAACTAAAGCACCTGAAACTTCACGGGAAAATGCTTCTTGCCGATGGCCTGCATGCTATAGTGGGGTCTATCAACCTCGCTCCGGGCAGTTTCGACGACCGGAGGGAGCTGGCTATCGAAGTACATGATGAGGATATCGTTGAACGGCTGCACACGATCGCAAGCCACGATTGGGAACATTCATACCCTCTTGATCTCACCGACGAGGGATTATTCACCGACCTCGAAGAACACGGGCAGGGTGGTGCTGAGAAACTGGTGCTAAGAATGGACGATGAGCATGCAAAAAAACATAAATTATAAATCCCGTTAAAACCCTTTACGGATTAACCTTGAGCGATAAATTATTTAATTAAATATTCATATAAAGAGAAAATTATGGCACTGCACGAAAAAGACAAGATCATTGCTAAGATGGATGAAGATATTTATACTTCGACCGATCTGAGGATCAGTATTCCGAAATACAGAATTCCCGAAAAAGACAGCAGGAGCGAAGACGTTTATTCCATCATTCATGATGAACTTATGATTGATGGAAACTCAAGGTTGAACCTTGCAACGTTCTGTTCAACATGGCTTGATGCAGAGATCCATAAAATAATGGATGAATGCCTTGACAAAAACATGATTGACAAGGATGAATATCCTCAAACCGCCGCTATTGAAGAGCGTTGTGTGCACATGATGGCCGATCTGTGGAATGCGCCTAAAAGTAAAAACACCATAGGTTGTTCAACCACCGGCTCAAGCGAAGCAGCCATGTGTGGAGGACTGGCGATGAAATGGCGCTGGCGCGAAAAAATGAAAGCTGCAGGGAAGGATACATCCAAACCAAATTTAATTACCGGTCCGGTACAGGTATGCTGGGAAAAATTTGCCAGGTATTTTGACGTGGAATTAAGGCAGATCCCAATGGAACACGGTCGCTTGCTGATGAACGCGGAAGAAGTTCTGAAACGTTGTGACGAAAATACAATCGGCGTTGTTCCGACTCTTGGCGTTACGTTTACCTGCCAGTACGAAGATGTAAAATCAATCAGTGATGCGCTTGACGGGTTGCAAAAAGAAAAAGGACTTGATATTCCTATTCATGTTGATGCTGCCAGCGGAGGTTTTGTAGCTCCATTCCTTCAACCTGACCTTGTTTGGGATTTCCGTTTGCCCAGGGTAAAGTCAATCAATACATCAGGACATAAATTCGGACTTTCTCCTCTGGGAGTAGGCTGGGTGATCTGGCGTGAAAAAACAGATCTTCCCGAAGGATTGGTTTTTAATGTGAACTACCTGGGAGGCAATATGCCAACCTTCGCACTTAATTTTTCACGACCGGGCGGTCAGATTGTTGCACAGTATTACAATTTCCTGCGCCTGGGCAAAGATGGGTACAGAAGGATACAGCAGGCCTGCGCCGACCATGCTACCTACATCGCACGTAAAATGGAAAAAATGAAAATATTTGACATTATTTATGATGGACAGGGAGCTCTCCCCGGTGCATGCTGGACTTTGAAAAAAGATGCTAATGTCGGTTTCACACTTTATGACTTATCGGATCGCATGCGCAGCAGGGGCTGGCAGATTGCCTCTTACTCCATGCCTGAAAACCGCGAAGACCTTGTTGTACAGCGGGTTTTGATCCGCCATGGTTTCAGTCGTGATATGGCTGATCTGTTAATTGCTGATTTTGAGCGGGCCCTCGAATGGTTTGCGAAACATCCGGTAAATAATTCCACCGGAGTTGAGGATGCTAAAGTTTTCAATCATAATTAGTTTACTTCGTTAATCTAAGAACATCATCATGGAACCGACAAATAAAATCAATATGACAACTACCCGCCTGGTATTTATGACCGGCGCGGCTGTATTCAGTCTTCGTGGATTGTCCTTTATGGCCATTGAAGAATTAACCATGTTTTTCTATGTGTTATTCGGCACAGTTCTTTTCCTGATCCCGGCATCCATGGTTTCAGCCGAACTGGGTGGCGCCTTCGGAAGCACAGGAGGAGGAGTATATACCTGGGTAAAGGAAGCCTTTCATAAGAAACTGGGATTTCTTGCCATCTGGCTTCAATGGATACAGAATGTTGTTTATTATCCCATACTCCTGGGGTTTGCAGCAGCCATCATTGCCTATATGATAGGGAAACCCGAATTAAGTAACAACGGCACCTATGTCGGGATCTTCTGCATTGTCGTGTATTGGTTATCGACCCTGATAACCCTGAACGGAACGCAGTTGATGTCGAAGATTGCGAGTTATGGATTTCTCCTCGGAACCGTAATTCCCGGTGCAGTATTGATAATCTTCACCATTATATACATGATACAGGGAAATCCTTTGGCATTTCTGCATCCTTCAGCTGTTGATACAACATCTGCCTACCTTTTAAATGGCTTAAGCCATCCGCGGTGGTTCCCCCATATTACAAGCCTTGATAATGTTACTTTCCTTGCAGCGGTTATATTGATATTTGCCGGGATTGAAGTGCAGGCAGTTCATGCAAACGAGCTGAAAAATCCCTCGAAACAATTTCCGAAAGTCCTATTGTTTGCTGCAGCACTGATTTTCTTCCTGCAGATATTGGGCTCCCTTGCAATTTCAATCGTGTTACCAGAAAGCAAGATGACCTTGCAATCAGGTCTCATGCAGGCGTTTGAAAATATTTTTGTGAGTATGGGAGTGAAATGGTTGCTTCCTGTAGTATGTATACTGATGGCATTTGGGGTTTTAGGCAGCGTGATCTCGTGGATTGCAGGTCCAAGCCGTGGTTTATTATGGACGGCAAGGGATGGATTATTGCCCGCCAGTCTTGCAAAAGTCAATAAAAAAGGAATACAGCAGAATATCCTTATTGTGCAGGGTTTGATCGTTACACTCCTTGCCTGCATCTATTTTATAATACCTAACGTAGGTGTTGCATTCTTCCTGCTGGGTGCATTAACAATAGGCCTTTACCTGATTATGTATATGCTGATGTATGCAGCCGGCATTAAATTACGCTACTCCCAGCCAGAGCTTGTCCGTTCGTACAAGGTCCCGGGTGGAAAAAATGGAATGTGGGCCATTGCAGGCATTGGATTCCTTGCTGTATTATTTGCCTTCATTGTATCGTTCTTCCCGCCTTCACAGCTGCCGGTCGGAAGTCCGCTGGAATATGTATGCCTGGTTGCCGGAGGAACAGTCCTCTTTACAGTTCTGCCATTCCTGATTACAATCGGGAAAAAGTAGGCCATGAAGATACTCCGGGTATTGCTTATATTATTGCTGCCCGCTTCCTTTAGTGTGTCGCAGGCACAGGATCAGGAAGTGAAGCAGCTACAGGCTCGTGTGGATGCTCTGGAAAAGAAAATGTCGGCACAGGATTCCGCCTTTGTACAAATCATTAAAAGAAATCAGCCAAGTTCCAGAAATGAAATAGAAAACAATTCATATTCAGGGGTGGTGATTTCAAGCGTAAAAGGCATCACCTTAAGTATTGGTGGTTTTGTTGAAACGGACCTGATCCATGATTTGAGCCCGTTGGGTGATAAATATTCGTTTACAACCTCATCCATCGAAATGAATCCCGATAAGGGATCATATAATGTGACCAGCTTCAGCGTAAGGCCCACACGTCTTTCATTCAGGGGAAAAAGCACTAATAATAATTTTACGGCCCTTATAGAGTTTGACCTTGAAGGCAGTAATGGCAAAACAGTTCCCAGGTTAAGGCATGCATACATGACCTATAAAAACCTGGGAGTGGGGCAATACTGGAGTAACTTTATGGACAATGACAACTTTCCCGACATCCTTGACTTTGAAGGGCCAAATGCCACCGTTATCATCAGGCAGATACAGATCAGGTGCGGTTTTAACATAGGTCAATCCAATTTCATGGCAGTTTCCCTGGAACAACCTAATTCGGATGTAACAATACCTGCGACATGGAGTTCGAAAACTATTTTTCCTGATTTTACTGTAAGCTTCGAACACAAGTTCTGGAAAGGCAGCAGTCATCTCAGGCTTGCAGCATTGGTGCATCCGATATCGTATCAGAATGGAAGTTCTGCTCAAAAAAACACCATTGGGGGGGCATTGAATTTTACCGGGAGTATTCAGGTTACCAGGCTCGACAATATCAATTTCCAGTTAGCGGCAGGCAGTGGTTATGGTAAGTACAACAATGACCTCGGAGGACTCGGATATGATGCATTTCAAAGTAAAAGCGATACCAGTAAGCTGGCAACTGCCAATCAGCTGAACTTCTTTGCTTACTATAATCATTGGTGGGCTGCCAGGCTTAGTACTGCTTTGGGCTGGGGTTATGTGGGACTTGGTGACAACAGCGATTTCCCCGGGCCAAATTCGATAAAAAGTACGAATTATGCATCGACCAATTTAATCTATTACCCGAATAATAATATCAAACTTGGGTTTGAGGTTCTTTATGGGAGCAGGAAGGATGCGGACAACAAGGTTCAGGACACTTTCAGGTTTCAGTTCACTTTTTTCGCAAAAATATAATCACTCCGGGTAAATTCCCCCCGGTTTGCAGAGGAAACAGAGGCCTGGGTCCCGCGGGTCAAACCTTTGATTCTCACCCGTTTTGCAGAGGAAACAGGGGTTTTGGCTTGCCCTGTGTCTAATACTATTGATTTCGCATTTTATCCCCTGCTTATCGGGAATAGCCTTCCCGACCAATTTCTGTTGTGTTTTTATCGGGGTTTAACCCGCATTCATCGGGGAAGCTCCTGCGAAGGCCGAAAACCCCTGTTCCCGGCCTTCATGGTGTATTACTTTTGCTTCATCAACAACGCAAAAACAAAAAACCATGAAAGCACATTACAACCTTACCGGCAAACTTCTGAAAAGCCTGATCATTTTCGCAGCAATTACAATTTTCACTATAAATAATTCATATGCAACAGGTTTCAACTTCAGCCCCTGCATTTCGTTCTCGCTGAGCGACCTGGTTGCAATACTTGCACCATCTACTCCAAAAGAGGCCGATTTCGATGAACCTTTTACCGACAGGGTTGAGAATTTTATCACATCTATGCTGAAACCCGCAACCCCGGCCGAAGCCGAATTCGATGATGCTGAAGCCTCAACAACTTCCCTTGCTAATGTTACTCCTGCCGAAGCTGATTTCAGTGATGCTGAAGTTGCCGATACTGACATTACCAAATTTTCTCCCTCAATACCAACTGAAGCTGACTTTAATGACTAATACTATTTTGCGGTAATGTTGCTCTCTATAACGCCAGGGGCGGTTCTGAAAGAACCGCCCCTTTTTTTATACTCCTGAAGTTTCCCGGAACAAAGCTGAAAGATGCCAGGATTTGATGTGCCTACCTGCTATACTAGTTTTGCCGAAAGTGTAATATTCACGGATTTCAGAGCCTGTGAAACAGGACAATTGACTTTTGCTGAGTTAGCTAATTCAATGAATTTTTCTGAGGTGATCCCTGGCACTTTGCCTCCCAGATCAAGGTTGATGCCGGTGATCTCGAAATGATCTCCCACCAGGTCAATGCTCACTGCAGCATCAACTTTAAGTTCATCGGCTACGAAACCAGCCCCGCTTAACATAAAACTCAGTGCCATTGCATAGCAACCTGCATGGGCCGCGGCAATAAGTTCTTCAGGGTTTGTCCCGGCAATTCCGTCTTCGTTCTTGAACCTGGTTAAAAATGAATATGGGGTATTATTCAGTACACCACTTGTGGAAGTCAGGCTTCCTTTGCCTTCCATCCCGTTTCCCTGCCATACGGCTGTTGCTTTACGTTTCATGCTTTCTTGTTTTTTAATGATTAAACTATCTTTCTGTGATAAGGATCTAGCCTCCCCCAAAGATAAGCAAACTCCTGGTAATTCAATTATTCCCGGTACATAGTAGGGTAATTTGACCGGCGCTGCTGCCACTGCCACCGAATAATTTAGTAATTTTGGGCATGATTGATTTAAGAAGCGATACTGTTACGCGCCCTTCAAAGGAAATGCTTGAGGCCATGTTCTCGGCCAAAGTGGGCGACGATGTTTTCCATGATGATCCTACCGTAATCATGCTTGAAGAAAAAGCTGCAGCCCTGCTGGGGAAAGAGGCAGCCCTGTATTGTCCTTCAGGCACGATGACAAACCAGATCGCGGTGAATATTCATACCCGACCGGGTGACGAGGTGATCTGCCATAAGCATTCCCATGTTTATTATTATGAGGGCGGTTCGATGATGCGGAATTCGGGGGTCTCTGTATGCCTTCTCGAAGGGGACCATGGCCAGATCAGCGCTGCGGATGTTGAAGCACACATCAATCCTGATAACGATATTCACCGCCCGGTGACTACCCTGGTGGAAGTTGAGAACACTATGAACAAAGGGGGCGGATCTGTTTATAAATTCGGGACCCTCGCAGCTATCGCAGAAGTTTGCAGAAAGCACAACCTGAAATACCATCTCGACGGGGCACGTTTGTTCAACGCTCTCGCCGAAACCGGTGAAAGTCCGCAAAAATATGCCGCCCTTTTTGATTCGGTTTCAATCTGCCTGTCAAAGGGCTTGGGAGCTCCCATAGGTTCGCTTATACTCGGAGACAACGCTTTTGTCAAGCGGGCAAGGCGTGTAAGGAAAGCCTTCGGAGGTGCCATGCGCCAGGTGGGGTATATTGCAGCTGCAGGCATTTATGCGCTGGATCATAATATAAGCAGGCTGAAGGAAGACCATGACCGGGCAAGGCATATCGGGAAACTCCTCGAGACCTTGCCTTATATCGAGAATGTCATGCCCTGTGAAACGAACATCCTCATCTTTACACTGGGGAAAAAGTATTCGGAGAAAGAATTCCTGGCAAAACTGAAGGATAAAAATATCCATGCAATGTCTCTCGCCCCGCAGGTCATACGTTTCGTGACCCATCTCGATTTCACCGACAGCATGATGATGAAGGTGGAAGAGGTGCTGAAATCCTTATAGGCCGGTCAATGCTCCCTGTATCGCGGTTTATTTGAAAATCGCACTCACCTTATCCAGCCTGAGCATATCCTCGTCGGAAAGCCTGAAGCTCATTGCCCCTGTGTTTTCTTTCACGTGGACCTCTTTTGTTGCTCCCGGTATTGCAACCACCGAGTCGCCATGGTAATTGATCACCCAGTTCAGGGCTACCTGTGAAGGGGTTACATTATACTTCAGTGCAAGCTCTTTAACAAGGTTGATGACAGGGCGGCTTTTCTCAAGCCCGGCCGGCTTGAAGAGGGAAGTATGTTTTCTCAACCCTATGTTTTTCAAAAGATCAGGATTGTCGTGAAATTTCCCCGTGACCAGTCCCTGGGCAAGAGGGGAATAGGCAATGATTGAGATGCCTAATTTTTTTGCCATTTCCATTACACCACTGGATTCTATTTTCCGGTTCAGAAGACTATATGGCATCTGGTTGGAAGCCAGGGGGATCCCTTTCTTGTCAAGGGTTTCCCAGGCGCTTTTCATCTTGTTTGCCGAAAAATTACTGACACCTATGTATTTTATTTTTTTCTGAGCTAACAATTCAGCCATGGCTGAAACTTCACTTTTCTCATTCGAGAATCCCCAGGGCTGATGTACCTGGTAAAGATCGATGGGATAAGGGTTAAGGGCTTCAATCCGCGGATCAATGCTAACTGGTATGTTTGACGCAAAACGGAACATGGGCCACCATTTTGTGGCGATAAGGACTTCTCCCGGTTTTTTCCCTGCTGCCAGGAGTGCCTTGGCCAGGGCTTTTTCAGACGCTCCCTTGCCATATATTTCGGCAGTATCGAACCAGTTGATTCCGCCTTCAAGTGAAAGGGCAACCACTTTGGTTATAAGGTCATCTTCCAGGGTTGGCCAGAATTTTCCTGCCAGGTTGTTTTGCTTGCTGAACTGCCAGCAGCCGAGACCGATTGGTGTAACCATCATCCCGCTGTTTCCCAGTGAACGTAAAGTCTTCATAAAGCTTAAGTTTTTGATTACGAAAGGTAAAAATTTCCTTTCGGATGGTATGCGTCAAAAACCATACCTTTACTAAACCTAAGTCTTGATCATGACAAAAATTCTTATTGGTGCCGATATCGGAGGGAGCCATATAACATGTATGGGGGTGGATCCCAAAGGAAAGATCATTTCAGATGAGTTTAAAATAAGGGAAGATGTCAACAGCCAGGCTACAGCTGAAGTCATTCTGAATAGCTGGAGTGAAGCCCTTTCTAAGCTGATTGCACTGACCGGAAAGCAAAACCTGGGCGGGATAGGGTTTGCTATGCCCGGCCCGTTCGATTACCCGGGGGGCATCGCCTGGTTTAAAGGGGTTCAAAAATTCGACAGCCTTTACGGGATCAATGTGGGGAAAGAACTCCGCGACCGTCTTGGCCTGGATGTTTTGGTCCCCTTACGGTTTCTGAATGATGCCACAAGTTTTGCCATAGGCGAGGCCTGGACAGGCAAAGCTTCGGCTTACAGGAAAAATATGGCTGTCACCCTTGGAACCGGGTTCGGATCTGCGTTCATTTCAGATGGCATCCCCGTGGAGTCAGGCCCTGAAGTCCCTGAATACGGCTGCGTTTATCACCTGCCTTTCGGAAAAAGTATTGCCGACGACCATTTCTCTACAAGATGGTTTATTGGCAGGTACAAAGCAGTTACGGGGGACGAAATTACGGGCGTAAAGGAACTTATGGAACTTGATGCAGGATACAGGATGCAGGATGCGAGATCATCGCCAAAGGTCAGCATCCCGAATCCCGCATCCCTCATCTTCAATGAATTCGGATCAAACATGGGAGCCTTCCTTGCTCCATGGTTACTAAAATTCAATGCTGAATGCCTGACCATGGGAGGCAACATTTCCAATTCATTTTCACTGTTTGAGAAGCCTTTTCTTGAGGCATTGAAAGATCATGGCTGTAATATCCCGGTCTTTGTTTCTGAACTGGGTGAACTTGCTGGTATCACAGGTGCAGCAAGACTTTGCGATGATTCATTTTATTCCAGGCTCCCTTTTATTTCTGATAAATAAACATGTACGATTGTTTTCCTGTTTTTCCCCTGGAGGGTGGACTGATCCATGAGGGTTTCGCCGGCCTGGCGAAACATCTCAGCCTAGAGAAAACACTGATAATCGATGGTTATCATGGGGTTTATTTTGAAGATTTCAGGAAGAGCCTCGATAAATGTTTCAGGGCTTCAGGCTTAAGTGTTTCCTGGCAGGATGCAGGCAGGGCAATGCTGCCATCCGAAGAGATAAGCAAGCTTATTGCACCCTTTCTCGGGGGTGAGGATCCTCTTTTTGGCAAACGCTGCACCCTGAGCCTTTCTGATTTTTTTGATGTTGACAAGATCCGCACCCTGAAACCTGATCCGGGGGCCGACCTGAATATCATTTACGGACCCGGTTCTTCACTGTCGGGATGGGAAGGATGCCTCATATACATCGATTTGCCTAAAAACGAGATTCAATACCGTGCCAGGGCAGGCAGCATCAGCAACCTAGGAGCGCTTGAGCCTGCACATCCGAAAGCAATGTACAAGAGGTTTTATTTTGTCGACTGGATACTTCTGAACAGGCATAAGGATGAAATTTCTTCTTCTGTGGATGTCATAGTGGACGGGCAAAAGCCGGGAAGCATCTTTTGGATGGAAGGCGATGTTTTCAGGTCGGCGCTCAATACAATGAGCCGGAATGTGTTCCGTGTGAGGCCATGGTTTGAACCCGGTGTTTGGGGCGGGACCTGGATCAAAGGACATATACCCGGGCTGAGAACGGACGTTCCTAATTATGCCTGGTCTTTCGAAATGATAGTTCCCGAAAACGGACTTATCCTGGAAAGCAGCGGGAGCAGGCTTGAAATCTCGTTTGACTGGCTGATGTTTACTGAAGCAGCCCGGGTGCTGGGCGACTGTCATAAACGATTCGGCAAGGAGTTCCCCATACGCTTCGATTTCCTGGATACTTTTGACGGAGGAAATTTATCGGTGCAATGTCATCCAAAGGAAGAATATATTCAAAATAAATTCGGCGAAAACTTTACCCAGCAGGAGGCATATTATATCCTGGATACTAAAGGTAAGGCCTTGATAAACCTTGGTTTTGTTGAAAACATAGACAGTGAATATTTTAAAAAAAATCTGGAAAAAAGCGCTGATGAAAAAACGCCTGTGGATATTCCGAAATTCGTGCAGCAGCACACAGCAGCAAAGCATGATTTTTTCCTTATACCCGAAGGAACAGTGCATGGTTCAGGCGCCAACAATTTAGTCCTCGAGATTAGTACCACGCCGTATATTTTCACTTTCAAAATGTATGACTGGCTGAGAATGGACCTGGAAGGTAACCCCAGGGATCTGAACATAGGCAGGGCCATGGAAAACCTTGATTTCAGCCGCAAAGGAAAAGTCATAATCAATGATTTCATCTCGAAACCCGTTTTCCTGGCCGAAGGGCCAGGCTGGAAAAAATTCCACCTGCCAACGCATTCCTTGCATTACTACGACGTATGGAGGTACCATATCCGCTCATCCGCATACATTGAAACAAACAATAAATGCCATGTGCTGAACCTCGTGGAGGGGGATGGTATAAAGGTTGAAACCCTGAATGGGATGAACATGAAATTCAGTTATGCAGAGACCTTCGCAATACCTGCAGCTGCCGGGGGCTATACCGTGAGCAGCCTTTCGGGGAAAGATGTGATGCTGGTCATTGCATTCATTAAATAACAATTTATTAATTTGCGAAAAAATTTAAAGATGAATAGACTGGTAATCTTTCTGAACATATTGACTGTTATCTTGATGATGTCAATGATTGCATGCAGGGAAGGCAGAAACCATCAAAAAGAAATAATTCCTTTGAAGGAAGCGAATTGCTGGGTTTACAAGGGGAATTATAATAACAAGCCGGTCACCCTGAACATCAGGGTAAGCGAAGTAAAAAAAAGGGGAAACCTGACATTTGCAACACTGAAGGGATTTCCCGCCGACATCCTGGGCGGCGAGGATTGGGAACCTTCGGAATGGGGGCTTTTGGTAACAGCGGATCAGCATTATTATAAATTCATCTTCCCGAAGACAGACTCGGTAAGGAAGTCATTTCTTGACAAGAATAATATCCTTGCCGGACTGTTCAGTGATTCTGAACTTTTTTTGGAAGAGTTGGTTGATACCGGGCAGACTTTTGGAGAAGCAGCTCAGCTGACCCGGGAAGACGGGAATTATTTCTGGAGGGTTACCGACAGGCACGCATTTGAAGCCTCATCGATCAGGGGATTAAAATTGCTCGGTCCTTTCGACAGGTATACTGTCAATTATAAAACACTGGCCGATGATATGACGATAGACGTGGTGACGGGAATAGGCATCGTGAGGTACCGTTACAGCCATCATGGAACACCAGGCGAGCTGGATATTAAGCTGGTTGAAACCAACCTGAAGTAAAACTACCCTAAACGGCCATTCCCAGCCGGCTTTCCCGCTTTGCTTTTATCCATAGCGGAATTGCATCCCTGAGTATGATCAGTACCGAAATCATAATCAGAGCAGTCATTACAAGATTTATCAGTCCCTGTAAAAAGTGTTTATCGTTACTCATCTGGGGAATATAGATGCCGATTATATTCATTGTACCTGCAGTAAGAGTTGTGATGCCTACAAAGACAAGCGGAATGATAGTTACCCAGGCATACTTTATTTTACCGTTATTGATGATGTAGGTGGTGCCTACAGTTAGAGCAATAGTCGCGAGAAGCTGGTTTGCGGTCCCGAACATCGGCCATATCGTTGAAATGCTGCCTGTGTAAATAAAATATCCCCAGAAAAATACCACGATAGCACTGGCAAAAAGATTTGCAGGCAGCCACTCGGTGCGCCCAAGTGGCTTATAAACTTTTCCGAACATTTCCTGCAGTATGAACCTTGCAACACGGGTACCGGCGTCTATTGTCGTAAGGATGAACAGGGCTTCGAACATGATAGCGAAATGGTACCAGTAGCTCATCAATGATTTGAACCCGGGGATGGATGAAAAGATCTGTGCCATCCCAACGGCCAGTGAAACAGCGCCGCCTGTACGGCCTGTCACATTTTCACCGACCTCTGCCTGGAGACGGGGCAGATCGGAAGCCGTAAAGCCAAGGGATTTAAGCATGGGAATATAATGGGCCAGTTTTTCGGCAGGAACGTTGATCATGAAATAATCCATAGGCAGCAGGCTGGCAGCTGCAATGAGCGCCATAATGCTGACGAGGCCTTCGGAAAGCATGGCCCCGACGGCGATGGGTTTAATATGCGCTTCGGTCATTATCATTTTCGGGGTGGTTCCTGAGCTTATCAGGGAATGAAAGCCTGAGATGGCCCCGCAGGCAATGGTAATAAAGAGATACGGAAAGAGGGTTCCGGGGATTATAGGTCCGCCCCCGTAAACAAAGGGAGTAAATGCCGGCATCCTAAGCACAGGGGCTACGATGATGATGCCGACCGCAAGCATGGCCACCACGCCCAGTTTCATGATGGAACTCAGGTAGTCGCGGGGGGAGAGCAGAAGCCAGACCGGCAGAACTGAAGCAAAGAACCCGTAACCTGCAAGGAGAAGGGTCATGGTTTTGGCATCAAAGTCGAACCAGGAGGAAATTGGTGATCCCGGAACATATTTTCCGAAGATCACCGCCAGGGTAAGAAGGATGACTCCGAACACCGTTGCTTCGGCGGTTTTATGTTTTCTCCAGACGAACATCCAGACACCCATCAGCAGGGCGATAGGGATGGTTGAAGCGATGGTGAAGGTCCCCCAGGGAGAATGTGTCAGTGCATTGACTACCACCAGACCAAGGCCGGCAAGGGAGATGATGATGATAATGAAGGTGGCAAAAGAAGCGGTGACCCCGCTGGTCGCTTTACCGATCTCTTCGCGTGCGATCAGGGCAAGCGATTTGCCTTCATGCCTGACGGAAGCTGAAAGAATGACCACGTCGTGAACTGCACCGGCCATTACGGCACCCACGACCATCCAGACAAAACCCGGGAAATACCCGAACTGGCAGGCAAGGACCGGGCCTACCAGTGGGCCGGCGCCTGCAATGGCTGCAAAATGATGACCAAAGAGCACCCATTTGTTCATGGGAACATAATTCTGCTTGTCGTAGAATTCAGTGGCAGGAGTAGCCCGGCTGTCATCCAGGGTCAGGACTTTTGCTGTAATGAAACTGAAATAATACCGGTAAGCCAGGGCAAAAATGGCAAGAGCGCCGATAACAAGTGGCATTGCATTCATCAGTATGTTCGATTTTGGTTTGTAAAAGTATAAAATTTGTATATTTACTACCTGATGCTGTAACTTATTAAAGTTTCAAGGCATCTAATTAATCAAATCAACCAAAAACCAAAGCGTATGGATGCACAGAAAGCAGACATGTTCATTTTGACTTATGCAAAGTTTTTCGAACCTCACCTGCTTCCGGCGATCAGGGAAAAATTGTTGCAGACCGATGACTCCAGGTTCATGATGATACAAACAACGACTTACAGGGAACCGATACTGATGCTTATTATCTCTATCCTCGGCGGGCATTTCGGGGTCGACAGGTTTATCCTGGGGGACACCGGACTGGGAGTAGCCAAACTTCTGACCTGTGGTGGCCTTGGCATATGGACCATTGTGGACTGGTTCCTGATCATGGGACGTACAAAGGAACTGAACTTTGAAAAGCTGAGGCTGATCCTTGGTTAAATGACCCGAAGGCGGTTGTATTTCCTGGCCCTTTTCCTGGGTCTTGCCGGGCAATTCTGGATTGCATACAGTTATAAGAAGCTTGAGAGACGGGAAGAAGCATTCAATACCTGCATCTTTAAACAGGTTACAGGAATACCCTGTCCTTCATGCGGCAGCATCCACTCCATCGTGTCTATACTGCATGGAGATCTGAAGAAAGCATTTATTGAAAATCCTCTGGGATTTGCCGGGATTCTCATAGTTGCTGTCATTCCTTACTGGATACTTGCCGACCTTATGCTGGGCAGGGAAAGTTTTTACAGGTTTTATCTGAGGATCAATACATTCCTGAAAAGGAAAGTTGTACTTTTCGGCCTGCTTTTTATAGTCCTGCTCATCTGGCTTGTTAAGCTGGGTATTTATTTTCACTTCATACACTAAAAGCCCTCAGGCCTGACGACCCAACCAGTTCGGACCATTCTTTTTGCCTGTATTTGTGCAGTTTATTAAAGCATTGATTTTTTTACCTATCTGCTTCAGAGGAAAATTGTTTAATTTGTAACAATAATTTCAGAAAACAGTATCTTTGTAAAGAATTAATCTAAATAAACGATGGAAAGAACATTCATTCCTTCGGATTATATCCCGATTCTCGTGCAATCGGTTGTAGCACTTGGCTTTGTCGTGATCACCATGGTGCTGACCCATGTTATTGGCGGCAAGAGGAAGAAAATCCGCACCCTGAGGAAGGATGAAAATTTCGAGTGTGGGATAGAAGTTAAGGGAAATGCCCGCTTCCCGTTTTCGGTGAAATATTTTCTGATAGCTATACTGTTTGTACTGTTTGATGTTGAGATCATTTTCTTTTATCCCTGGGCTATTAATTTCAAGGAATCAGGATGGGATGGATTTTTGGAGATGCTGTTGTTCCTGGGCTTTTTGCTGTTCGGGTTTTATTATATCTACAAGAAAGCTGCGCTGAACTGGGAAGAATGAAAGAATGTACAATGTACCATGTACCATGTACAAATTGAAGACAAATTAAATGGAAACAAGTAAGCCGATATACAGTAAAGTTGAGCCTCCGGAAGGATATTCTGCTCCCGGGGTTTTCGCGACCACGTTTGACAAGGTGATCGGCCTGGCAAGGAGCAATTCCATCTGGCCGCTGCCTTTTGCAACATCATGCTGCGGGATAGAGTTCATGGCAACCATGGGAGCCCATTATGACCTTGGGCGTTTCGGAGCCGAAAGGCTGAGTTTCAGTCCCAGGCAGGCCGACCTGTTGATGGTCATGGGCACCATTGCAAAAAAAATGGGACCTGTTGTGCAGCAGGTTTATGAGCAGATGGCCGAGCCGCGTTGGGTTATTGCCGTCGGGGCATGCGCATCAAGCGGAGGGATCTTTGACACTTACAGTGTATTGCAGGGTATCGACAGGATTGTTCCTGTGGATGTATACGTCCCCGGATGCCCGCCGAGACCCGAACAGATCATAGATGGTTTTATGAGGATACAGGACCTGGTGGCAAACGAACCCCTTAGAAGGCGTTATTCGGATGAATACAGGGAAGTTTTGATAAAGTACGGGATTTTAAAAAAACAATAATCATTCAGAGGGGCGGAGGATGTTATCCGCAGTGATAAACAATGGAAAATTCGTTCATCAACGATAAGCTGAGGAAAAAGTTTGGTGAAGATATACTGGATGTTGATGACAGCCTGGATATTCTTACCATAACCGTTGCCTCGCCAGTTTCGTATGATGTTATTGAATTTCTGAAAGACAATTCAAGCCTGGGATTCCGGTTCCTGACGGACCTTACCGGGATACACTATCCCGACCGCGGACTTGCGTTCGGGGTTATATACCACCTTCATAATTTCTATGAAAACAAGAGGCTGAGGATAAAAACGTTTGTCAGTGGTGACTATCCCGGCGTGAGGACGGTCAGTGACCTGTTTTCAGCTGCAAACTGGATGGAAAGGGAGACGTATGATTTTTTCGGGATCATATTTGAAGGGCATCCCAACCTGAAGAGGATATTGAATGTGGAATACCTGGATTATTTTCCGATGCGGAAGGAATATCCGCTTGAGGATCCGACGAGGGAGGACAAGGATAACAGATACTTTGGAAGATGAATACTCGAATAACGATTAACGAATTAAGAATGTTGAATTGTTTTTGAATAATAGAATACTCGATTAACGAATTAAGAATTTTGAACGATAGGCAATATACAACTCTCAATCTCGGCCCGACGCATCCGGCCACTCACGGGATTTTCCAGAACGTCCTGAAGATGGACGGGGAAATCATTCTTGATGCCGAGCAGACCATAGGGTACATACACCGTGCATTTGAAAAAATTGCAGAACGCAGGCCTTTTTACCAGGTCACCCCTCTCACCGACCGGCTTAACTACTGCTCTTCGCCTATCAACAATATCGGCTGGCAGCTTACTGTTGAAAAGCTCCTGGGCATCAAAACCACCAAGCGCATCGATTATATGAGGCTCATTATCATGGAGCTTGCGCGGATTACAGATCACCTCGTCTGCAATTCGGTGGTCGGAGTTGACAGCGGCGCCCTTACCGGCTTTATTTATGTTTTCCAGGAAAGGGAAAAGGTTTATGAGATCTATGAAGAGATCAGCGGGGCGCGGCTTACGACCAACCTGGGAAGAATAGGAGGATTTGAACGTGATTTCAATACCACGGTCTATAAGAAGATCAGGGAGTTTCTCGACCGCCTGCCCAAGGTGCTTCATGAGTTTGAAAAGCTGCTGATGCGCAACCGTATTTTCATGGACCGCACTATCAGGGTAGGTCCGATCAGCGCCGAGAGGGCGCTTAATTATGGGTTTACAGGCCCGAACCTGAGGGCTGCCGGTGTGGACTACGATGTGCGGGTGATGACGCCTTATTGTTCTTATGATGATTTTGATTTTACCATCCCCCTGGGGACCCAGGGCGATACGTACGACCGTTTCTGTGTGCGGCAGGAAGAGATATGGCAGAGCCTTAAACTGGTAAGGAATGCCCTGGACAACCTGCCTGAAGGGAATTACCATGTGGATGCCCCGCACGTTTACCTTCCTCCGAAGGAAGAGGTATACAGTAAAATGGAAGCGCTCATCTATCATTTTAAAATAGTGATGGGAGAGATCGATGCACCTGTTGGTGAGGTTTTTCATTCGGTAGAAGGCGCTAACGGGGAGCTTGGGTTCTACCTGGTGAGTGACGGAGGACGGGCAGCTTACCGCCTGCATTTCCGCAGGCCATCATTTGTTTATTACCAGGCCTACCCGGAGATGATCAGGGGAGGGGTTTTGTCGGATGCAATATTGACGATGAGCAGTATGAATGTGATAGCGGGGGAGCTCGATGCGTGAACCGTGACTCGTGAACTGTGACTCGTGAACCGTGATCCGGTTCGCGAATCACGAGTCGCGAAAATGATTGAATAACTAATATGGACAAAGGAACCAAAATAGACCATCACTTGTTTGTAAGGGAGAACAAAGCTGTTTCGTTTTCAGACGAAACGCTGGAGAAAATCCGCTCCCTCATCCGCAGGTATCCTGAAGGAAGGCAGAAATCGGCATTGCTGCCTGTGCTGCATATTGCCCAGGAAGAACTCGGTGGTTACCTCAGTGTGGATATAATGGATTATGTGGCTTCACTGTTGGGGCTTAACCCCATGGAGGTTTACGAAGTGGCAACATTTTATTCAATGTTTTATCTTGAAAAAATGGGGAAATACGTACTGGAAGTCTGCCATACAGGTCCGTGTGCGATCTGCGGCGGAGAAGAGGTGTTACAGCATATCAAGGATTACCTTCATATTGAAACCGGGGAAACCACTCCCGACGGCATGTTTACCCTGAAAGAGGTGGAATGCCTGGGAGCATGCGGAAGCGGCCCTTCCATGCAGGTTAACACTGAATTTTATGAGCATATGACGAGCAAACAGGTTGAAAAAATTATTGAAGACCTCAGGAATAAATCTGAAGACGGACAATCAACAGGATGGGCAGAACAATTCTCCTAGATAAGGTGAACGTACCGGGCATCCGGTCCTTCGGGGTTTACCGGGCGAATGGCGGCTACAAGTCGGTCGACAAAGGCCTTCTTGAGATGAGCCCTGCGCAGGTTCAGCAGGAAGTCATCAAGTCGGGTCTTCGCGGCCGTGGCGGAGCAGGGTTCCCCACAGGTCTGAAGTGGAGTTTCCTCGACAGGAAGTCCAACAGGCCCCGTTATCTTGTGTGCAATGCCGATGAAAGCGAGCCCGGGACTTTCAAGGACCGCTTCCTGATGGAGAGATTGCCGCACCTGCTGATAGAAGGACTTATTATTTCAAGTTATGCACTTGGCGTGAAGACCTGCTATATTTACATCAGGGGAGAGTTCAAATACCTTGTGGGAATATTGGAATCCGCCATCCGCGAAGCGAAACAAAATAAATACCTGGGCGAGAAAATACTCGGCACAGATTTTTCACTGGAAATATACGTACATCCCGGTGCAGGTGCATACATCTGCGGGGAAGAAACGGCCTTGCTTGAATCACTGGAAGGCAAGCGCGGCAATCCCAGGATAAAGCCGCCTTTCCCGGCTTACAAGGGATTGTATGATTGCCCGACGGTTGTCAATAATGTTGAGACGCTCGCAACTGTTGCAACCATCATTGAGATGGGAGGCGAAGCTTATTCTAAAATCGGGATCGGTAAAAGCACAGGCACCAAGCTGATATCGGCCTGCGGAAATATCAACAGGCCCGGGGTTTACGAGATTGAACTGGGGCTTGCTGTTGAGGATTTTATTTATTCTGAAGAATACTGCGGTGGGATACGCAACGGCAGAATGCTCAAAGCCGTGATCCCAGGAGGATCATCAGTGCCCATTCTTCCTGCAGATCTTATACTGAATACCGCAAAGGGAGAACAACGGCTTATTAGTTATGAATCTCTTGCCGAAGGCGAAATTGAGAGCGGAAGCATGCTTGGATCGGGAGGCTTTATCGTATTTGACGAGGATCAGTGCATTGTCAGGAATACCTGGAACCTCACGAGGTTTTACAGGCATGAGTCTTGCGGACAGTGCTCACCCTGCCGCGAAGGGACGGGATGGATGGAAAAAGTGTTGTACCACCTCGAGCATGGCAAAGGCAGAAAGAGCGATATAGACCTTCTCGTGAGGGTCGCAAAGAATATTGAAGGGAATACGATCTGCCCCCTCGGCGATGCAGCGGCCTGGCCCGTTGCAAGTGCCATCAGGCATTTTCGTGGGGAATTTGAAGCACATATAAAATGAATACTCGAATACTCGAATAACGAATGCTGAATTTAGAATGTTTAAAGTAACGATAGATAACATCCTTGTCGAAGTTGAAGAAGGCACAACGATCCTTCAAGCGGCGCGCATGATAGGAGGGAAGGTTGTTCCTCCTGCGATGTGCTATTACACAAAGCTGAAAGGCAGCGGGGGAAAGTGCAGGAGCTGCCTGGTGAAAGTCGCCAGGAGTTCGTTCAAGGACCCCCGCCCCATGCCCAAGCTGGTAGCATCTTGCAGTACACCGGTACAGGACGGGATGGTAGTTGAAAATACCCTTTCGGAGGAAGTAAAAATCGCCCGCAAGGGAGTTGTTGAATTTCTTCTCTTAAACCACCCTCTGGATTGCCCCGTATGTGACCAGGCAGGGGAATGCGACCTGCAGGACCTGAGTTTCGGGTTCGGGATTGAAGAAACCATTACACTTGAACCCAGGAGGGAATATCCCGTTGTGGACATAGGCCCGCTGATCAAGCTGCATATGAACCGCTGCATACATTGTTACCGCTGTGTTCTGGCAGCAGAACAAATCACAAATAAGCGTGCCCACGGCATGCTTTACCGTGGAGATACCATGGAAATCAGCACTTTCATCCAGGCTGCAATTGACAATGATTTTTCGGGGAACATGATAGACGTATGCCCTGTGGGAGCGCTTACCGACAGGACTTTCCGTTTCAAGAGCAGGGTCTGGTTCCTGAAACCCATGGATGCGCACAGGGAGTGCAGCAAATGCAGCGGGAAAGTCGCAGCATGGATGTTCGGGAACGAGATCTACCGCATCACGGGCCGTAAGGACCAGTTCGGGGAAGTAGAGGAATTCATCTGCAATGAATGCAGGTTTGAGAAGAAAGACATGAATGACTGGGTGATCGAAGGGCCGCGAAAGATCAAACGGAAATCGGTCATCAGCAGTAATCATTATGAAGAAATGAAAAAGGGATCTATCATTCATCCTATCGAAGGTACAACGGAACCACAGGAATAATGGGCACAATGCTGATATTTAAAATCCTGCTTGCCTCCGCCGTTTTGGTGATGAGCCTTGTTGTGGCCATGTATTCGACATTAATCGAACGAAAGATGGCCGGGTTCTTCCAGGACAGGTTCGGCCCCGACAGGGCGGGCCCATGGGGATTGTTTCAGCCCCTTGCCGACGGCATAAAGCTCTTCTTCAAGGAAGAATTCATGCCCAACACGGCAGATAAATTCCTCTATATCCTTGGCCCTTCGCTGACCATGTTCATTGCCTGTCTTACCAGCGCAGTAATCCCCTGGGGCCCCGATATTGTCGTCAACGGACAAACCTACAGCCTTCAGATGGCGGATGTGAACATTGGAATTCTCTACATCTTTGCCATTGTTTCCATCGGTGTTTACGGCATTATGATCGGGGGATGGGCGTCCAACAACAAATATGCGTTACTGGGTGCCATCCGCGCATCATCCCAGATGATCAGCTATGAACTGGCTATGAGCCTGTCGATCATCGCCATAGTGATGATGACAGGTTCGCTGAGTATGCGCGAAATCGTGAACCAGCAACAGGGCCTTCACTGGAACATCTTTTACCAGCCCGTGGCATTCATGATCTTCCTTATCTGTGCATTTGCAGAGACAAACCGTTCACCTTTTGACCTTCCCGAATGCGAGACGGAACTGGTGGGAGGCTACCATACCGAATACAGCAGCATGAAACTGGGATTCTACCTGTTTTCGGAATATATCAATATGTTCATTTCAGGAGCGGTAATGGCTACTTTGTTTATGGGCGGATATCATTTTCCTTTCATTGACAGGCTTGGTCTTTCACCCAATGCGTTTGCCTTTGTAAGCTTCCTGGTGCTGTTTGCAAAGATCACGTTCTTCGGGTTCATCTTCATGTGGGTTCGCTGGACTTTGCCCCGTTTCAGGTATGACCAGCTTATGAGGCTTGGCTGGAAAGGCCTGATACCGCTGGCAATTCTGAATATTCTGATAACAGGAGTGGTAATTTTATTAAATAAATAAGGGCTGTGACAGGATTGACTAAACGGAGCAGGGTCGTTTCCAACAAAAAGATGTCTTTTTGGGAGAAGATCTATTTGCCTGCCATCCTGAAAGGTATGTGGATCACATTCGGCCATCTCTTCAAGAAAAAGACCACGGTGCGCTATCCTGAAGTGAAACGGGAATTTTCCGAAATTTACAGGGGCAGGCATGTGCTGAAAAGAGATGACGAGGGAAGGGAACGCTGCACGGCCTGCGGGCTCTGCGCAGTCGCCTGCCCGGCCGAAGCAATCACCATGGTGGCAGCAGAACGCAAACCAGGAGAGGAAAATCTGTACAGGGAGGAAAAATATGCATCCACCTACGAGATCAATATGCTCAGGTGCATATTCTGCGGGCTCTGCGAAGAAGCCTGTCCCAAGGAAGCGATCTTCCTCACGAAAGAAATTGTGAAGGCCGGTTATGACAGGGATAAATTCATCTATGGAAAGGATTTACTGGTAGAACCTGTTGATCCTTCAAAAAGAATAGATGTAAGCAAACGGCAGACAGCCGAAGTACTGGAGTTTAAAAAGGATAAAAATCAGAGGCATAATGTTCACTAGTTACATATTTTATTTCCTTTCTTCACTCGCACTATACAGCGCCGTGATGATGCTGCTTTCAAAGAAGCCCATCCACAGCGTACTTTATCTTACCCTGACCTTTTTCGCCATCGGGGGGCATTATATCCTCCTGAACGCCCAGTTCCTGGCTATTGTCCACATCATCGTATATGCCGGCGCCATCATGGTGCTTTTCCTGTTTACCGTGATGCTTTTAAATCTTAATCAGGACGAACAATCCCCGAAGCCAATCTGGGTAAAAGCTTCGGCCATAATTGCCGGAGTTATGCTTGGCATGGTACTTATCGGGGTTTTGAGGGGCTATGACCTGCATGTTATGCAGCAACCCGAAGGATCGCAGATAGGGCTGGTGAAAGAACTGGGAATAGTACTTTACAGGGATTATATGCTGCCGTTCGAAGTTTCATCGATACTGTTTTTAACGGCGATGGTGGGAGCGGTCTTGCTGGGGAAGAAGGAACAGATATGAGGGAAGAAAATGAATACTCGAATACTCGAATAACGAATTTTGAAGTAAGAATTAAGAAATGAATACTCGTTTTGCGAAGCCGAAATGAGCACACAAATGAAATTAAAAATTGGTGCGAATAATACTCGAATAACGAATGATGAAGTAAGAATGGGAAAAGAAGAAGAGAATACTCGGATAATCGAATAACGAATTTTGAAGTAAGAATGGACAGGAGAGAAAGCGTAGAAAAACTTGAAAAGCGATTGATTGAATTTTCTGTGATGATCTTGAATCTCACAGAAAGTTTGCCTGAGTCGAAAGCGGTCAGATACCTTTCAGATCAATTGATCAGATCAGGTACATCCCCGGCTTTAAATTACGGGGAAGCACGAAGCGCTGAGTCTTCGGTAGATTTTATTCATAAAATGAAAGTTTGTCTCAAGGAACTAAGAGAAGCATATATAACCTTGCAAATTCTGCAAAAGAAAATAGGAATAAATAAAGAGAAAGGAAATCTGGAACAGTCGATTTCTGAATGCAATGAACTTATTTCAATTTTTGTGAAAAGCATTCAAACAGCCGAAGAAAACCGTAAAATCAAACCAGTTAAATAATTCGCAATTCAAAATTCGTTATTCGAGTATCCGATTATTCAAAATCAATGAACACACTTACGACCATACCGATAAACCACTACCTGATCTTCTGCTCCATGCTGTTTTCGATAGGGGTGATAGGGGTGCTGATCAAAAGGAATGCATTGGTGATACTGATGTCGGTCGAGCTGATGATCAATTCGGTGAACCTGCTGCTGGCGGCGTTTTCGGCATATTCGAACGACCCGGCAGGGCAGATCTTCGTGTTTTTCATCATGGTGGTTGCTGCTGCCGAGGTGGCCATAGGGCTGGCGATTTTTGTGCTGATATATAAGACGACGCATTCGATAGATATTGATGTGCTGAACAAGTTAAAGTGGTAAAAAGCGAAAAGCGAAAGGCGAAAAGCGAAATTTTATGATAAATGTAACACTGCTTTTAATTCCTGCTCTTCCTCTTCTTGGGTTCATCATCCTGGGCCTGGGCTATCGCAGCATTCCAAAAAAGCTTGCTTCACTGATCGGCCCGGGAACAATTCTCATTTCATTTATCCTATCACTGGTTACATTATTTAGTTTTCGCCTTTCGCCTTTCGCTTTTCGCTTTTTTGACTGGATTTCCCTCGGCCCCGTTTCCATACCCTTCGAGTTCCTCATCGATCCACTGTCAATCCTGATGATGCTGATCATTACCGGGGTGGGGTTTTTGATCCATGTGTATTCCATCGGCTACATGTCGCACGACAAGGGGTTCAACCGTTTTTTTGCATACATGAACCTCTTCATCTTTTTCATGCTGATCCTGGTGATGAGTGCGAATTATGCAGTGATGTTCATCGGATGGGAAGGCGTAGGCTTGTGTTCTTACCTGCTGATCGGTTTCTGGTTTAAAAACCAGCAGTTCAACAATGCCGCAAAAAAGGCATTTATCATGAACCGCATAGGCGACCTGGGGTTCCTGCTGGGGATGTTCCTTATTTTTACAACTTTCCGGAGTTTCAGTTATCAAGCAGTCTTTGCGCTGGCAAAAACAATGTCACCCGGAAGTGAGACAATGGTTGCCATTACACTGCTTCTGTTCGTTGGTGCTGTTGGCAAAAGCGCCCAAATCCCCTTGTACACCTGGCTCCCCGATGCAATGGCCGGCCCTACCCCTGTTTCAGCCTTGATACATGCAGCAACCATGGTCACGGCAGGCGTATATATGGTTGCACGTTCGGGTGTGTTATATGTTCTTGCACCTGTCACCATGGAAGTCATGGGCATCACGGCCCTGGCCACCATGCTTCTGGCCGCGACAATAGCCATCTTTCAGAACGATATCAAGAAAGTCCTGGCATATTCAACCATCAGCCAGCTCGGATACATGTTTCTTGCATTAAGCGTGGGAGCATTTACAGGGGCCATGTTCCACCTTATGACCCATGCCTTCTTCAAGGCCCTGCTGTTCCTCGGGGCGGGAAGCGTCATCCATGCCCTTGAAGGGGAACAGGATATCAGGAAAATGGGAGGGCTGAAAAATGCCTTGCCGAAAACTTATTGGACATTCCTGGTCGGCACCCTGGCTATTGCCGGATTGCCGCCGCTTTCGGGATTCTTCTCCAAGGATGAGATCCTGGGCAACGTATTCGGATCAAGCCTGCCGCTCTGGGTGGTTGCCGTGGGAGTATCGATGATGACGGCCTTCTATATGTTCCGCCTGCTCTTTCTCACTTTTGCAGGAAAAAACAGAGGTAGTGATCCGCAGTCATTAAAAATACATGAATCACCTTCAGTGATGACAATACCGCTATTCATACTTGCCATCCTGGCGTTCTTCGGGGGTTTCCTGAACATCCCGGAGATCATGGGTGGGAGCGGTATGCTTAAAGAATTCCTTGCGCCTGTTTTTGCCGATGCAGTAAGGCTTAACCAGCTTCAGCCTCATCATGTGGCTGCAAGACTGGAGTGGTCGAATATGGTGGTGGTTCTTCTGCTGGTACTGCTGATGGTTTATGTCGCATACCGAAGATTCGTGAAACGAGAACCGGAAACCGTGTTTGGCGAAGCCAAAATGAGCACGCAAATGAATATAGAAATTGGTGCGAATAACCGGAACTTTTTTATCCGTTTGATCGAAAATAAATTTTATGTGGATGAGGTTTACGATTACCTTTTCGTAAGACCGGCTTTGCGCATTTCGGATGCGCTGCATAAATTCATCGAGGAGAGGTTCATCGACCGTATCGTAAACGGGACCGGTACCCTGGTTGTGAGATTCAGTAATGGAATCCGCTACCTCCAGAGCGGGCATGTGGGCATGTACCTGTTCTTTATGATCCTTGGGATTTTGCTGATACTGTTTATTAATATCTTTTTGTGATGCTGACGTTTATACTGATATTCCTGCCCCTGCTTGCGGCAACCGGCCTGTTCTTCGTGAAGGAAGAAAAATGGGCCCGTAACCTGGCGTTCGCAATGGCATTGGTTGAATTCGGCATCAGCATTGCAGCCCTGGTCCAGTATTTCCTTTACTGCCATTGCCATCTGCTGTTCCGCCTCGACTGGCTTGCAAGTTATGGAATAAGCCTGAAATTCGGGATTGACGGGCTGAGTATGCTGATGGTGCTTCTGACTACTTTCCTTGTACCCATCATTATTTACACCACTTTCGGGCAGAAGATCGACAGGACGGCTTCGTTCTACAGCCTTATCTTTCTCATGCAGGCAGGACTCATGGGAGTTTTCACCGCATTCGACGGAATGGTGTTTTATATTTTCTGGGAACTCGCGCTGATCCCGGCGTATTTTATTGCCGCTTTCTGGGGAGGGAAAGACAGGATCAGGATCACCTTTAAATTCTTTGCCTATACTTTCAGCGGCAGCCTGCTGATGCTGGTAGCCATCATTTTCCTTTACTTCCGTACACCGCTTCCTCATTTATTCGATCATATCTGGCTTTATGCAAGCAACCTGACGCCGGGCGAACAGATCTGGGTATTCCTGGCATTCTTTATCGCCTTTGCAATAAAGGTCCCAATTTTCCCATTCCATACCTGGCAGCCGGATACCTATGTAACCGCGCCTTATCCTGGCAGCATGCTGCTGGGCGGACTGATGTCCAAAATGGGACTGTTCGGGATGATACGCTGGATGATACCGATAACTTATTCGGTGCTTAACACTACCAACGGCCTGTTCATTATTTTACCAGTGACGGGCATTGTTTATGCTTCTCTGATTGCAATTAGGCAGGATGACCTGAAACGGCTGATCGCTTATTCTTCAATTGCCCACCTGGGGCTTGTTGCTGCAGGGATCATGGTCCTGAATGCACAGGCAATGCAGGGGGCTATGATACAGATGGTTTCGCACGGGATCAATATCGTGGGGCTTTTCATTATCATACAATACATAGAGACAAGGACAAAGACCACCAGCATTTCGGAACTTGGAGGGATTGCGATCAAGGCCCCGCGCCTGGCGGCATTCTTCATGATCATATTGCTTGGAAGCATTGCATTGCCGCTGACCAACGGCTTTGTGGGTGAGTTCCTCATCCTCCTGGGCATATTTAAATACAATATGGTTTTTGCAGCAGTGGCAGGACTGACGATCATTTTCAGCGCAGTTTATATGCTGTGGATGTACCAGAGGGTTATGCTTGGGAATACCAATGCCGTGACTGAACAGGTAAGCGATCTGAGTTGGAAGGAAATGATACCGCTTATAGCAATCGTGATCATGGTTTTCTGGATAGGAATTTTCCCGGGCATGTTTATGAAAATGGCGGAGAATGGGGTGGGACAAATCATAGGAATTATTAAATGAATAATCGAATACTCGATTAACGAATTTTGAATTACGAATGAATACAACATCACGAGTCACGGTTCACGGTTCACGGTTCACGACTCGCGGTTCACGAAAGAAACATGAATAGTATTATATCATTATCGGTTTTAGGGGTGCTGGTGCTTTTTCTCGGCATTCTGAAAAAGAAGACCTGGCTGCTGCCATTGATACTCGTCGGATTGCTGGCATCGCTTGTAATGACCGTGCTGCACTGGAACATGAACCGCGGACTGTTCCATAATATGCTCATCATCGACAATTCAGGAGTAGCCTTCAGTTCGGTTATGATCTTTTCGACCTTCCTCATTTTCATGTTTGCAGCCCAGTACTACCGTAAGGTCGTTCGTCCCCTCGACGACATTTACGCCATCATGATCTTCGCTCTTGTAGGGGCGGTGCTGATGAGCTACTTCGGAAACCTCGTCATGCTTTTCATAGGCATCGAAACACTTTCAATTGCCTTGTATGTGCTTGCAGGCAGCCATAAAGAAGCCATCACATCCAACGAAGCTACCTTAAAATATTTCCTCCTTGGCTCATTCCTTTCAGGCTTCCTGTTATTCGGCATAGCCCTTATCTATGGCTCCAGCGGCTCATTCGACCTTTATGCCATACATTCCTATGTGGCGGAGCATGCCGGTGCAGGACTGCCGCCTATGTTCAAAGCAGGGCTCTTCCTGCTGATCATAGGACTGCTGTTCAAGATAGCCATCGCGCCTTTCCATTTCTGGGCGCCTGATGTGTACGAAGGAACACCAACCCTGCTTACTGCATTCATGGCAACCGTAGTTAAAACAGCCAGCGTTTTCGCCATGTACCGTTTCTTTAGCATTACCTTCTTCGGCATCCACGGAGTATGGGAGATGACCATAGCCGTTTTGGCGGCAATCACTATTGTTATTGGGAATTTGACAGGCTTATATCAGCCAAACCTCAAGAGAATGTTGGCCTATTCAAGCATTTCCCATTCGGGCTATATGATGCTGGCCATGGTTGCGTTTTCGGGCCTGACTGCAAACGCACTTCTGTTCTATTCAATCTCATATTCCATAGCCACCATCGCTGCATTTGCAATCCTTATTCTGGTGAGGGAAGCCATGGGAAATGATTATTTCGGCTCATTCAACGGCATCGCAAAGAAAAACCGAATCGAGGCCTTCACCCTGGCCGTGGCCATGTTATCTCTCACCGGGATTCCGCCATTGGCGGGCTTTATAGGAAAGTATTTTCTCTTTGCAGCAGCCATTGAACAGGGCTGGCTTTGGCTGGTGATCGTTGCAATTGCAGGATCAGCCATAAGTGTGGGCTATTATTTTAAGCCCATCATTGCCATGTATTTCAGGGAAGACAACGGGATCGTCCTGCAGGTTGGACGTCCCTTCAGGATCTCAATCCTATTCCTTACGATCCTGACAATACTGCTGGGACTCCTTCCTTTCCTTATTAGCGGGTTGATCTAGCTTCAGAATAATTTTTTTTCATTATCACTTTTTGCCTTAAGGCGGATTAAGTGTTTAATCTCTCCGGGTTAATTCCCATCTGGGACGGACCCTGGGGGATTTGCCGGTTTATTTTAAAATGCAACTAAATAATAGTTGCAAGAAACGCTTTTTTGTTCTACTTTTGTAAAAGAAGTTCCAATGAGTATTCAGGAAAAGCTGGTTCAAAAACTTCTGGCCGGGCCAAAAAAATTTACTTATGACGAAATGGTCCGGTTATTACGCGGATTTGGATATGCAGAGGAAAACAGAGGTAAAACATCTGGCTCAGCAGTGATGTTCTATAACAAACGCTTGAATGACAAAATCATGTTTCATAAACCGCATCAGGGGAAAGAGCTGAAGACCTATGTTCTATCACTAATTATCCTAAAATTAAAAAAGAATGAAATGATATAATGGGATTTCATGAAAAGAAAAGAAAAGAATCCGGTAGGGCATAGAACAACAAACATCCTCCTTTATAAAGGCTATATGGGTTCTGTGAATTTTTCTTCCGATGACGAAGTATTCTGGGGAAAGATAGAGCACATCAATGATCTGATTACCTTCGAATCAGATGATGCCCATGAACTTAAAGATTCCTTCGAACGTACAATAGACGAATACCTGGCATTCTGCAAAGAAAAAAACATTCAACCTGAAAAACCTTTCAAAGGCAGTTTTAACATCCGTCTGTCCGCTGAAGTTCACCGTCGTGCATTTATTAAAGCCAAACAGGAAGGAGTTTCTTTAAATAAGTTCATTGAAACTACGCTGGAGAAAGAATTAACAACCTGATCCGCAAATTATCAGCAATCATTGCAGGGATTTTACTTTTCCGGCTGAAGGGACTAATATAATTTTTCCCTCAGTTCTTTGATCCTTTCGTCGGTCACGTAATCATCGTATTCCATGCGTTTGTCGATCATTCCTTTGGGGGAGATCTCGATGATGCGGTTGCAGACGGTCTGGATGAAAGCGTGGTCGTGAGAAGACATAAGGAGGTTTCCCTTGAATTTAGTCAGGGTGTTATTGAAGGCCTGTATAGACTCCAGGTCGAGGTGGTTGGTGGGGGTGTCGAGGATCATGACATTCGCATTGCGGATCATCATGCGTGCGATCATGCAGCGCACTTTTTCCCCTCCTGAGAGCACGTTGGCTTTCTTATAAATTTCTTCGCCTGAGAAGAGCATCTTCCCGAGGTATCCGCGGAGGTAGTTATCGCTGGTATCTTTTGAAAACTGGGCGAGCCATTCCATCAGGTTCATATCGGTCTGGAAAAGTTTTTCATATTCCAGGGGCAGGTAGACTTTGGTGATGGTCTGACCCCATGTAAAAGTCCCTGTATCTGGAGGCTGATGACCCTTGAGGATCTCGAAAAGGGCGGTCATGGCGCGGGGATCGCGTGAGAGGAAGATCACCTTGTCGTCCTTCTGCATGGTGAAACTTACCTTTTTAAACAGCAGGGACCCATCCATTGTTTTACTGAGGTCGTGCACCTCGAGGATGGTGTTTCCCGGTTCCCTGTCGGGGGTGAAAATGATGCCCGGATATTTGCGGGTTGATGGCCTGATCTCCTCTATGTTGAGCTTCTCTATCATCTTTTTACGGCTGGTGGTCTGCTTCGACTTCGAAGCATTGGCGCTGAAACGCCTTATGAACTCCTGCAGTTCGGCTTTACGCTCTTCGGCTTTTTTATTCTGGGCCAGCTGCTGCCTCAGGGCCAGCTGGCTGGATTCATACCAGAAGCTGTAATTCCCCGGGAACTGCTGCACCCTGCCGAAATCTATATCGACGATATGGGTGCAGATGGTATCGAGGAAATGCCGGTCGTGGGAAACCACCAGCACCGTATTTTCAAAATTTGCAAGGTAGCCCTCGAGCCAGTTCACGGTATCAAGGTCAAGGTCGTTGGTGGGCTCGTCAAGAAGGAGGTTATCAGGTTTTCCAAAGAGAGCCTGGGCAAGCAGAACTTTAACTTTGTCGCGGCCCTTGAGTTCCCTCATCAGTTTAGGATGCAGGTCTTCTTTGATACCCAGCCCGCTGAGCAGGCTGGCCGCATTGCTTTCGGCATTCCAGCCATCCATGGCAGCAAATGCTTCTTCCAGTTCCGAAGCCCTGTGTCCATCCGCTTCCGAAAAATCGGTCTTTGCATACAGCAGATCCTTTTCGTTCATGATCTCCCACAGCTTTGAATGGCCCATCAGCACAGTGGAGAGCACAGGATATTCATCAAATTCGGCATGGTTCTGCTTCAAAACCGACAGTCGTTCGCCTGGCCCGAATGTTACGATTCCCTTGGTATAATCCATCTCACCATAGAGCAATTTCAGGAAGGTGGATTTGCCGGCGCCGTTGGCCCCGATGATCCCGTAGCAGTTGCCGGGAGTGAACACCATGTTCACATCCTGGAACAGAATGCGCTTGCCGAACTGGATGCCCAGGTTTGAGACTGTGATCATTGATTCAAATTAGTTTTTTATAAAAGGGTTGCCGCCGAATACCTGCAGGAATGAGGGTTTCATTGGAAGTTTACCCTGGGGTGCAAAAGCCACCCAGAGTTCATAGGTGTCCATTTTAAGGACGATGGACTGAATAGTCGGAGCATGGTCGTTTGAACGGAACAGGGCCCCGGACGATTTTGCATTTCCATCCGTTGAAGGAAATCCCACGATCAGCTTCATTTTTTCGATATCTATCTTTCCCGATTTCAACTGGGAAGAATACTGGGTTTTAAGGTTGGCCCAGCGTTTGAGGTTGCCCGGGTATTCAGGCGTTTCGACAAAATTGCCCGGCAGGCGGTTGTCGTTCACCGTGGCGATAGTATTGGCAATCCCCCATTCGGCACCTGCCCGCACCTTGGAAGAAGGGGTGCGAAGTGAGCGTGCCTTGCTGCCGATGTTATCCTCAAGGACCCCGGCAGAGTGTTCATCCGCCAGGAAAATCAAATGATTGAAAGTATAATCTTTATCCTTCATGAAATCAGAAAGACCTGCAATGGTTGAATCATGTTCCAGCCCGTACCTGAGGTCGAAATGATAGGAACGCCTGCCCTGCACCGGGGGATAAGCGGCACCGGTTTCGCAATCGAGGATGGCGCCGAATACATGGTGATCGTTGAAGCCGCTGACAGGCGTAAGTTGCCCGAGAAAATTAACGAAAACAACCGAACTGCTGCCGTGATGAATGAGGGTGACCGCATGGATCTTGGCCAGGCTGTTGTCTTTGAGGGCATACCAGTCGAGGTTTCGGCCCACGATAGTGTTGCCGCTGGCCGAAGCATCGGCAAAGGCGGCCGAAGCGGAACATTGGGTAGGGCGGACCACATCCGCAAAAAACTGCCATACCAGGAACTCATTTCTCGAAAAAACCCCGTCACCGGGCTCATCTTTAACTGAAGGAAAGAGTGTGGCCATGCCTTCGATCTCATCCCTGTATTCAGGCTGAATGGCCTGTTCAAGTGCAACAGCCCGGTTCTTAACGATCTCAAATGTCAGCCCTGCCTGCTTCAGAAGATCAAACTGGTCCTTCATCATTTCGTCCATGACCTTAGCGTATTCCGGCATGGCCTTAAGGAGTTTTTCACCATACATCCTGCCCATGTCCTTATGTGAAAGCCCTTTAAAATCTATGGTTACAAGAAAATAAGTCCCGTTAACCTTCTTTATCTCCACCGGGCAATCGTCTAAAGCCTGGTGTACTATGCCATGATGGGCCATCAGGATGAAAGGAGTGGTGTTCAGTTCGGGAACCTTCTTCAGCGCTGCTTCCTGGGCAGGTGTATCCATATTGAAAAAATCGGTAAAATGCACGAACTTCCCGTTCTTATAAGCCACGTTATCTCCGGTTGCGAGGTATTCATGGTTGAAGAGGTAGCAGCATGAGCCGGGCGTATGGCCGGGAGTGTGAATGATCTGTATGCGGAGGCCGGCTATATTCAGGGTGTCGCGGTCGCTCAGCAGGGTGTAAGGAGCGTATTTCCAATGCGGACGAAGAAAAAACATCTTCCCGTTCTTGCCGTTGATCATCTGCTCCTCGTCCTTATGCATATAAATTTTTGCATGTTTGAAACTGCCCATGGCGCCTGTATGATCCGAATCGGTATGGGTAAGAAGGATAATCGTCACCTGGTCAGGCTGAATTCCCAGTTTATGCATCTGGGCAAGAAAATTATCCTGGCCCACCCCTGCATCCACCATCACATAACCCTGGCTGGTCCTGAAAAAATATGCATTCACGAATTTATCTTTCACGCAAAAGACCGAGTCGTTGATCTTCTGAGTTTCAGCGGGGGTCATATCCCTTGTGCCGTACCAGAACCTGAAACCAAAAAATCCGGCCGCAAGGACCAGTATGCCGAGGAAAACAAGGAATCCGTAAAGGACACGTTTTACCGGTTTTTTCATATGAATGAATATTATTTCAGGCTCAGGCCCGTTGATAACATATTATATTCAGGACCAGTCAAATTTACGCAATTTTGATGTGGGAACCCTGAATGGAATAGTTTTGCCTTATGAAACGGAACAATAGTGAAAAAGGTACTGATCATAAAAAATAAAACAAGCGAAGGCCCCGGGCTTCTTGAGGAAGTCCTGAAAGAAAGGGGAATAAAATATTCCGTTACCGACCTCGTGTGTTTCTTCTTATAACTTCAATTGGGGTGCTAGGTATTTACTGGTTTGATCCAATCCAATTGGGTGTTAATGTTTATTTAATGAATAAGCAGGATCATTAGACATGCCAAAATTGTCAAGTGAGATAAATGTTTAGCGGTTAGTTATCTTAATATTATTTTTCTCCCTGATACATCCCGGTTTTTAAACTGAAGTTTAAAATAGTACATCCCGCGAACCCAATCCGAGACATCCACTTGCAAAATCAATTGGTTTTTAGGAATTTGCCGGGAATAAATCATTTTCCCCTGCTGATCAAATACTTCCAGCATTATTGCATCCCATTGATAAAAGTTGGATACTGTAGTCATGCCCAATTTTTTATCAACAAGTTGTAAATAGTTTGGAAACTCAATTGTAACCGACGAAGTTGCCGGATCAGGATAAACCATCAATTGAGATGCCTCTGATCTGCTGGAATATTCGTCAATTCCAACAATCAGGTCACAATCCGGATCGATGGTATCTGAAATCACCCCGCCGGAACAAAGGCTGTCATAGACATACTGATGGGTATAGATTGAATCATAATTCAAATCAGCATTAAGTTTGTACAGATAAAGCCAATAATCGTTTACCTGAGCCACGCTGATGAACTTCCTATCCCTGGCATTGGCTGTGTGAGCAGTACCATCGATCCATGAGGGATAATCTTTTGATAGTTTTAAATTACCGAGAGTATCCAATAGCAGCCACTTATGGATATTTTGACTCGCAACGGTACTATATGCATGAGTGATAAGGGTTGTATCATCAACGAAATTTAAAGATCCCCAATATCCTCCCGGACAAAGTCCGTTAAGTAAATCGTGATTATATGATTGTGTCCCATCTGAAAGGACTTTGACAAAACCGGGAGTATCACAATAATTGCTATGGACAACAAAAGAATAGTAATTGCCTGTTGAACTTTTTTGTGTTGCATCCCACGAATATCCGTGATACCCACTGATGCTTCCATAAACTAACCACCAGGTTAAATTACCGCTCGTATCTGTCTTTATAAAATAGGGTCTCTCCCATCCGATATTAGGATTATTTGGATCAGGATAATAGCATTTCCCTGAAATAAGGTATCCATCAGGATCAACCCTGACGTCCCAAGGTTCTTCATCAAAAATCAAACTATCGGGTCGATAGTTTCTTTTCCATAATAAATTTCCATTCCAGTCAAATTTGAATAAGTTAACAATATAGTGTGGATCTGAATACATTGTAAGCATCACGTACTCTCCCTCTGAAGTTTGTTTGCACCGGGTTGCAAAATCATATCTGCCCTGTGTATGAATAACTGAACACCAATCGAGTTCACCACATGCATTCAATTTGATGAGAACAGGATCCTGATTATTTATATCATATTTGTTAAAACCTCCTGTTAAAATGTACCCTCCATCGCTGGTTTGCGCAATATTCCAAAAAACAATACTATAGGAACCAGCCCCGATTTTCTTTTCCCATAATTTATTACCATTAATATCGGTTTTAATTAACCAAAGATAGCCTGGTGGATTTTGATTGCATAATGTAATATAACCATGATCATATGTCTCAATTACCCAATGTACAGCAACCAATGCACCATTTGAAAAAGTTCTTACCCAATTTTGCGAAAGACTATTGGTTGTGATAAAACAGTAAAAGAAAAGGAAAATATAAAACTTCTTCATGGGTAAAAATGTTAAAAAGCAATGGGTGCCTATGGAAGTATGAAGCAACCTAAGCAAATAAAATTCCTATTATCATAAAAACAAGTATAGTGAAAAAAACAACAGATTGCAACTTTTTATATAAGCTTTTTTAAGAAGGCGTTGGAAAATCAAGAATTTTAAGAATTTCACCTTCAATAATGTTTTGATATTCTGAATCCGGTAAGGTCATCCTGCACCACAACGGCCATGCGGTAAACTGGTCATACACCTTTAAAATAACCCTGTTTTCCCTCGGCGGTAAGGAGTCGGCAATTTTTCGGTTTTATAACATCTATGAAGCAATGAACTTTCTCCGGTTCAACCAGCCTACACGGTACATGATCTGGGGGTAACAGTTCGTCTCGTTAAACTCCAGGGCCTTGGTTCCTGAGTTTAATGTCCCGAATAAAAAAAAGCCACCACATTTGTAACCGTAAATGGCTGATTTTACAGTGACCCCGGAGGAGTCATTAAAGGTTTTTCATCTTCACGGTGAAACGGTTCTGCTTGCTGATCACATGCAGCTGCTGGCAAGCGGGAAGTTCTGCCCCACCCAGGTCGTAAGGATTGGCGCCAATGCATACGGCATACAATGCCATTTTGAACTGACGGCTGAAATGCTTGAAAATTGGATGAATGAAGACGAGGACCTGCTCAAAACCGACAAAGAAAATCTGAACGCAATATTCCGGAATGAGCAGCCTGAATACCTCCGTACGGGCCGGCAACTGATGATTAACTTTTTAAAAACAGCAGGTTACTGATTAAAGGAACCTCTTGATCCTTGCTGCATGCGCTTCTTCCTCGGCGATGATCTTTTTGATCAGGGCCTTTGAATCGCTTTTTGCCTTATTGTAAAGCTCCTTGTAAAAAGCCACGCTGTCAATCTCAAACTGGTATGCAATTTCAAGAGCTTCTTTAGGCGTTTTCAGCGTTGCTGCAAGGGATGCCCCGGCTGCAGGCTTTCCAAAAATATGCTTGTCGGCAAGGTTCTGGATGTAAGCCGAAAAGCTTTCATCCCCCTGCTCGTAATCCTCGGGCTCATAATGGTCAAAGATCTTCTGGAAAGTTGCAGTGTGCATGGTTTCCTGTTCAGCCAGGTCGATAAACAGGTTCTTGATGTCGGTTGACTCCCGTATCATTTCGGCAGCGGCAATATAAAAGGCATATCCGTTCTCTTCAATGCGGACGGCGATTTCAACGATTTCTTTTCCTGAGTAATACATAATTCGTGTTTTAGTATCACAAACGTACAGGAATTTGATGAATTTCACAAGGATAGAGGCTGTTTTTTGGTTAATTTTGCAGGCGGATGAGGGAGAGACGTAACACTATCCTTACAACCATCCGGCGCAAATTCATACTTTGGCTCCATGACAAAACATCATACTTCAAGAGAATTCAATCAAAGGGACCTTGAAAAATACAGTTCGGCATTTACCCTGTCGGACATGGAAATTTTCATCTTCCCTGAACTTTTATATGCCCTGGTCTATGCAAATATAATGTCGCCCGAGATCTGGAAATGGCGCGACGATCCATGGTTTGCGGCGATAGACAAGATGGGGCCCCTGAAGAAAATGCACAGGGTAAAGCAGTACATCATGGAGCATTACGATTTCAACCTCGACCTGGAAACCTGGGGGCTTACCGATAAGCAGACTGAGGTAAACCGTTTCAGGGAATTCATCGATATGGAAACCCTGTCGGGGTCCAACGCTTTGTTCGGGTATGAAGGGGATAAATATTATTTTGATCTCGATATCCGTAAGCATTTCGGACTGGATAAATTCGATACCGAGATCATCCCCTACTGGAAGACCGAGACCGTAGAAGCCATGAATGCTTTCAGGTTCAAACCTGATCACAGCAATGGTGCGGGAGAATGCGTTTCCCTTGCATGCCTCTATGTTGCAGCCCTGTTCATCGTAGCCAAGGTGCCGCTGGAAGATATATTCATGATGGGGACACCGCTTCATTCCCAGAATTTCATATTGATAGACGAGGGGGTGATAACCAACAACCGACGCGTGGTTACCAAGTCGATGTGGTATAACGGCACTGAACTTTCGGCCCTGGCCCGGCGAGCCATGGAGCATGAGCAGGTAACCATCGTTGCTCATCCCAGTGGCTATATCCACTCGGTATATCCTGAAGCTTCAATAGACCAGACTGCCTATAAGCGCTTCAGGGAGAAACTCGCGAAATACCTGGAAACCCCTGTCAATTGTGAAATTTTTATTAACTTCCTGAGAGATTACAGCCGTTACCAGAAATTTTTCCAGATCGCATTCTTCTGCCAGGGTACGAACAAATTCATCAAGCTTGAAAGGGCTTTCGGGTATGAGCATGGAAGCAAGAACCGCCTGGGCGACAAGTCAGGGAGAAAGATTCTCTGCGAGATGGATGAAGAAGAGATGAACCTCAGGCAGTATCCCGGCAGGCTGATCCTGACTTTCGAGGATGATATCTTCAAAACCAGGCCCTACCAGGAATTCATCAACCTGCTTATGGAGAAGTTCCCTGAATTGAAAGAACATGAAGACTTCGTAAGCGACTTTAAAAAATTCGTCCACCTTGTTCCCCGCATCCCCTCTGAGAACAAAAACTTTTCGCTACTTCGCTACTTCGCAATCTCGCCACTTTCTTCAAGAGAAGAGATCATCGCATCGGTTTCCTCCATGCGTGCCACCAACCCTTCTGCCGACCTTGCCTTTTATGCCGGAAGGTTCATGGATACCTGCGACTGGAAACCTTTCTTCAAAGCTGTTTTCGAACGCAACCCGGTTTCAATTGCTTATTTCAAAGATAAATCTCTTGAAGAGATCTACGCTGAACTTGGATCCTGGCACGATGAATCCATTTATGAAGGCAAGCGCCTTTCACTGCCTGATGAGGTGGTGAATTACAAACGAGGCGATGGGCTTGAAAAAGCCATTACCCTGGCGAATATATTGAAATCAAGGCAGCAGGGAGATTTGCATTTGCATGCAGGCGGAACTCTGGCTAAAGTTAAAGGCCCGGGATTTACCTATGAATTCGAAACAGGGAAAAACCTTGAACTCAGCCTTTAGCATCCACATTCAGGCGTTATAACCCCAGCTGGTTCAGCAGGAATTCGAAATCCACCGTGGAATTCTCAATCCTTTGTTTCGTGGCCTGTCCTGAGCCATGCCCCACATTGTAGTCAATGTATAGCATGACGGGATTTATCTGACCCTGGTTGTTCTGCAGAGCTGCGGTGAACTTCTTGGCATGAAGGGGATCTACCCGGCTGTCGTTGGCGCCTGTGCGTATGAGCATGGTTGGCATATTCACTCCCTGCCGGATGTGCTGGTAAGGCGAGTACTGCAGCAGGTTGCGGAAATCGGCTTCATTTTCGGAGGTGCCGTATTCGGGAATCCAGTACCTTGCAATCAGGAACTTCTGGTAACGGATCATATCGATCAGAGGCACCGCGCACAGGATTGCCTTATACAGATCGGGGCGCTGGGTAGCGATGGCACCCATCAGCAAGCCTCCGTTACTGCCGCCCCAGGCCACAGTGTGGTTTGAAGTAGTATACTTTTCGCGGACAAGCCATTCGGCACAGGTATTGAAGTCGTCGAAGCAGTTTTGTTTTTTGAACAACATTCCGTTCTGATGCCATGACTCCCCGTATTCATCACCGCCTCGTATTCCGGGCTCAACAACAACAACCCCCCGGTTGATCAGGGGTGCATATCCTCCGAAAAATCCGGGTTTGATCCCGCTGAGGAAACCGCCGTAACCTGTGATGAGAACAGGGTTTGTGCCGTCGAGCTTCATATCCTTTCGATGGACCACCAGCACAGGGATTCGGGTGCTGTCTTTGGAAGTGTAAAATTTTATCTCCCCGGTAATGTTCGACATGTCGACCGGTATTTTCTGCTCGTAATACAGCCTCCATTTGAAATCCTTTGGAGAAGCGATATAGGTCTTACCCGGGGAAGTGAAGGTACTCAGCGAAACATACACCGAATCTTCGTCACGATCATAGCCGAATGAAGAAACATCGCCCAGTTCGGGAAGGCTTATTGGCCCTATCTTTTTACCATCAGCATCCAGCAGGGTCAGCCTGCTTTGAATATCTTTTTTATCCTGGAGAACAAACCGTCCGTCTTTCAGGACTTCCACATTCTCGATCACTGTTTCACCTTCAGGGATCAGGACCTTCCAGTCTTTATATTCGGGTTTGGCCTTATCGGCCACCATGAATCGTTTGTTGGAAGCATTGTCATTGGTGAGAATGTAAAGTTTTTCGCCTATCGCCGAAGGATAGGCCTGGAATTTCGTGCTTGCATAGATCAGCAAACCTTTTTCATCCGTCCCGGTTTTTCTCATCCACACCGAATCGGAATAAAAATCGCTGGTGCCGAAAAAGGTCACATCGCTGTATTTGTTATCATAGATGAACCAGGAATTCTGGGCGTCATTGGTCGAGCCGAGGAATTTCATTTTATCGGCGGGGTCTCCCACTTTCCACAGCCAGGTTTTCAGCGGGCGCTGGAGTTTCACATCTTCAGGGCTGCGCAGGGTTACATACATATGCTGCTGGTCTTTGGTCCACTGTATTCCAAAGGTGTTCTGAAGAGGAGGGAAAAGTTGCTTCCCGGTTTTGGTATCAATGAAATACGTTATGCCGATCTCCGATCCGCTCTGCTGTACATTCACTGCAGCCCTTTCACCATCGTAGGTATATTCCACTCCCGAGGTTGAAGTCTTTCCTGAGGTATCAATCTTTACAGGATCCCAGATCAGGATTTTTTTCCCGCCCAGTATGGTGTAAAGGGAATACTGCTTATCACCTTTCTTTTTGATGGTCTGGAATATGCGTTTCCCTTCTTTATCGAGGGCGCCTTCGTAATCCCGGTCAACATAAGCCGTGATCTCATCACGAAGCCCCGGATGATCTTTCTGGGTTGCTTTCATATACGATACGGTATAATCATGCTGGGCTTTTGTCCAGTCTATGACCTTTGGATCGGTCTTATCCTCCAGCCAGCGGTACTGGTCGGTAAGGAAGTAGCCGTGTAAAGTGTCGGTTACCGGTTTTTTCTCTGTTACAGGAGGATGAAACGGCAGCTGGCAGATTGCCGATACCGGTAATATCATAACGAGGGCGGAAATCAATGTTCTCATATAAAAATGTTTTTGTTTAATCAATTGAAACAATCCCGATTGGTTTCGCATCAACCCAGGCGCCCCGGGTAAAATCAGGCACTTCCACCGAATTCCCGCGGTTATTCACCGAGATATTGCTGAGTTCGACGATGGATGACCAGGTGGCTGCGTCATACACATCCTGGTCGAGGGGCAGGCCTTTGCGAAGGCAGTAGCTGAGGCGGGAATCCATGATGAAGTCCATTCCGCCGTGGCCGCCGACCTGTTTGGCTTTCTGGCCTATACTGGTTGCCAGAGGATGTTCATATTGTTTCATGAGTTTCTGATACTCTTCATCCTTGAGCCATTCGTGTGCCTTGGGCTCTAAAGCAATCTGTTCCAGGGGATACTTCCTGGCCATGCCTTTGGTGCCGACGACCATATGGATGCGGCTGTATGGGCGGGGACTGGTGGTATCATGCTGAACCATGATAGTTTTCCCTTTAAGTGTGCGGATAACGGTCGTGTTCATATCCCCAAGTGCGTATGATTGGCGTGCCTCCGGGCTATCGGGTCCAAATTTTTCCTTTGCGTACAGGCTCATACCGACCTGGTTTGTCGACATGCTGTTGAGGTAGTCCATCCTGTCGCCGCGGTTGATGCAAAGAATCTGGGCAACGGGTCCGAGGCCATGGGTGGGATAAGGGTTCCCGTTATGGTCCCTGCTGAATTTCAGCCTCCACATGCCGGCATAACCTTTTTCCTTGTCGAATTTCAGCCAGCGCAGGTCGTGGATGTAAGCGCCTTCGGCATGCATGATCTCACCAAAAACGCCTTGCCTGGCCATGTTCAGGGTATTGAGTTCGAAAAAGTCATAACAGCAATTCTCAAGCATCATAAAATGCCTCTGTGTTTCTTCGGCAGTATTCACCAGTTCCCAGCATTCTTCAAGGGAAGTGGCCGCCGGTACTTCACTGGCAGCATGTTTGCCCTGCTTCATCGCAAAGACAGAGACGGGAGTATGCCACAGCCAGGGCGTGCAGCTGTAAACCAGGTCGACGTCGCTCCTCTGGCAGAGGTTCATCCAGTCTTCATCTCCTTTGGAATAACCCGCAGGTTCTTTCTTTCCTGCATCGGTCACCACTTTCTTTCCCTGGACAACTCTTTCAGGGATAACATCACAGATAGCCGTAACCTCAACGCCATCCACATACATTAATCTCCCAAGGGTATCCATTCCCCTCATGCCAAGCCCGACCAGCCCAATACGGACGGTTTTCAGGGGCTCACAGGCCAGGCCCATGACGCTCCTGCCTTTTCGTTCGGGGGAAGGCAGTTGGATTGAATTTGAATTTGAGGCAAAGCTGCTGAAATCGGCAAGTGAGGCAGCAGCAATCCCGGCAGCTGCGGTCCTGATAAAGTTACGGCGGTTTGTTTTCATGTTTCGTTTTAAAAGAGATTTCAAATATAGCTTGTTCGGCTTTCATGATAAAAATTTTTCCCCTTTTCTTTTTAAGCAACATCTTACTTATATTTGCTAACAGACGAATTTTATTTATACAAGACTATGACGGAAAATTTTACAGTTTCGAGCTACATTATCTCCCGCCTCCAGGAGATAGGGATTAAACATGTTTTCGGAGTCCCCGGTGATTATGTGCTGGATTTTCTCGATGAGATCGTTACCAGCCCCATTCAATGGGTAGGCACCTGCAACGAACTGAATGCAGGTTATGCAGCCGACGGATACGCGCGTCTCAATGGGGCAGGCGCTGCCGTGGTGACCTACGGGGTAGGGGGACTGAGCATACTGAATGCCGTGGCCGGTGCTTTCGCGGAGCATGTGCCTCTTATTGTGATCAGCGGGGCTCCTCCCGCCCAGAGAAGAAATTCAGGGGCTATGGTACATCACCTGGTTTCAAATTATTACCTGCAGCTGGATATTTACAAAAAGATCACTGCAGATGCGGTACTACTCACAGATGCCAATACTGCTCCTGATGAAATTGACCGCGTTATACAGAATGCAATAAGCCGGAAACTGCCGGGTTACATCGAACTTCCTGCCGATATGGTCCATGCTCCATGCCGGAAGCCCGGGGAACTTGGGAAAGCAGGAACATTAAGTTCAAACAAGGAAAGCCTGGCCGACTGTATTGCAGAGGCAGTTGAGGTGTTCAATAAGGCAGAGCATCCCATGATCCTTGCAGGGATAGAATTGCTTCGTTTCGGCCTTGGAAAAAACGCATTGCACCTGGTTGAATCCACCGAAGTCCCTTTTGCCACCATGCTCGGAAGCAAGTCGGTATTGCCTGAGCTACATCCCCAGTTCGTAGGGATGTACCAGGGTGGCTGGAGCAGGGAACATGTCAAACACCAGGTTGAGGATTCCGACTGCCTGCTTTCACTTGGAGTGTGGATTACGGATCTTGATACAGGGTTGTTCAGCATAAACCTTGAAAACCGCAGGATGATCACTGCAAGTGAAGGGCAGGTGAGGATAGGCAATCATTTTTACCAGCAGATCAGGCTTGAGGATTTTATCAGGGAATTTGCTGCGGCGGTGAGGCCCCGGTCATACCTGGCTTCACACCCGGCAGAATCCTATCGCCCGAAAAACGCTTTTGTCCCTGAGCCTTCATGCATACTCACAGCCATCAGGCTGTATGAATGCCTTAACTATCTGCTGAGCGATGACATGATCCTTCTTTCCGAACCGGGTGACGCCTTTTGTGCCACCCCGGCCTTCCACATAGAAGAAGCAGAAAACTATATCGTCCAGAGTTATTATACTTCCATCGGTTACTGCACGCCTGCTGCCCTCGGTGTGGCATTGGCAAGGCCTTCCAAACGCCCGGTTATTCTTTCGGGAGATGGAGCTTTCCAGATGACGGCCCAGGAAGTTTCAACCCTGATCAGGATGAAATGCCCTGCGCTGATAGTGATCGTTAATAACGACGGCTATCTCATCGAAAGAAAACTCCACAAGGACGGATACTATAATGACATCCAGATGTGGAATTATTCAAACCTCCCTGCAGCATTTGATAAGGGATCCTTCAGTATTGGCATAAAGGTCACCACCGAGGAAGAACTGGATGATGCCATGAAACGTGCGATACGTGAAAAAGACAAGCTTGTGCTTATCGAAGCCTGCATTCCCGGCCGCGACTGTTCAAACGGACTGGAAAGGCTGGGTGAATCATTCATGAAGGCACAACATAAGAAATAAGGCCTCCCGGAGAGTTCCGGGCCGTCCTTCTCCCTACAGCTTAACGATTTTTCCTACCTTTGCAGCCCAAATTCAGACCGATGGCCAATAACGAAGAATTATTCAAAAAGATCATTTCCCATGCAAAGGAGTATGGTTTTGTATTTCCTTCAAGCGAATTGTACGACGGATTAAGCGCAGTGTATGATTACGGTCCATTCGGGGTTGAGTTGAAGAACAATATCAGGGAATACTGGTGGAAGTCCATGGTGCAGTACCATGAAAATATCGTTGGCCTGGATGCGGCGATTTTCATGCATCCTGCGGTTTGGAAAGCGTCGGGCCATGTGGATGCTTTCAGCGACCCTATGATTGATAACCGGGATTCGAAAAAACGTTATCGTGCGGATGTGCTGATTGAAGATCATATCCAGAAGATAGAAGACAAGGTCAATAAGGAAGTCGAAAAGGCAAGAGGCAGGTTTGGGGAGACTTTTGATGAAAAGATGTTCAGGGAAACCAACCCAAGGGTAAAGGAAAACCTTGACAAGATCGAGGTAATCAAAAACCGTTTTTACCCGGCCCTTGACCGCAACGATCTGGCTGATGTAAAAACGCTGATCGAAGAACTTGGGATCGTATGCCCGATCTCGGGTACCAGGAACTGGACCGAGGTAAGGCAGTTCAACCTGATGTTCTCGACCCAGATGGGTTCTGTAAATGAAGATGCCAACGAGATCTACCTCCGTCCTGAAACAGCCCAGGGGATCTTCGTTAATTTCCTGAATGTCCAGAAGACCGCCCGCATGAAGATCCCCTTCGGGATCGCACAGACGGGAAAGGCTTTCCGCAATGAGATAGTGGCACGCCAGTTCCTGTTCCGGATGAGGGAATTCGAACAGATGGAAATGCAATTTTTTGTCAGACCGGGTGAAGAAATGAAGTGGTATGAGTACTGGAAGGAAGAGCGCCTGAAATGGCATCTTTCACTGGGGATGCCGGCAAGCAAATACAGGTTCCACAACCATGAGAAGCTGGCCCATTATGCCAACGCAGCGGCCGATATAGAATTTGAATTCCCAATAGGTTTCAAGGAAATCGAAGGCATACACAGCCGCACCGATTTCGATCTTTCTGCACACCAGAAATTCTCGGGAAAAAAGATACAATACTTTGACACCGAGCTGAACGAAGGATATGTGCCTTACGTGGTCGAAACATCCATAGGCCTTGACCGTACCTTCCTCGCAGTTCTCAGCCATGCTTACCACGAGGAAAAACTCGAAGATGGCAGCGAACGCGTTGTACTCAGCTTACCTGCAAAGCTGGCCCCGATCAAGGTAGCTGTTCTTCCGCTTATCAAAAAAGACGGACTTCCCGAAAAAGCCCGCGAGATCATGGATAAGCTGATGTACGATCACCGTTGCTTCTACGAAGAAAAAGACACCATAGGCCGCCGTTACCGCCGTATGGATGCACTCGGAACGCCCTTCTGCATCACCATTGACCACCAGACTCTGCAGGACAATACTGTTACCATACGTGACAGGGATACGATGATGCAGGAGAGAATCGGGATGGGTGACATTTCCGCAGTGGTTTCAGGTAAAATAGCGAAATAGCGAAATAGCGAAAAGCGAAAAAACAGGTAGCGAGATAGCGAGAAGCGAGGTAGCGAGAAGCGAAATAGCGAAAAGCGAAATGGCGAAAAGTGGCAAGGCCACACTCAGTTTTTTTTAAATATTTTCTAAAAAGCTTGACTTTGGGTGTTAGAAATATCTAACTTTGCGTTAGAAATATTTAACATTATCAGGAATGAAAAGATATATTATTCTTCCCTGGCTTTCCCTTTTTGTATTGGCTGACGGATTATACATGCTGTTAAGTCCAATGGTGAAAAACACATGGATTGACCTGGTGCAATGCATTCTCATGATCATTATCGGGCTTTTCGGACTGTACCAGGGAGTATCGGCTGCATGGTCGGCATGGAGGGGAGATCCCCTGAAGGATGAACTTACACGAAAGATAAGGATAAAGGCTTCGTCTATTTCATTTTATATCTCGATCTGGTGCTGGATCGGGCTGATGTTTGCTGAAAACAACCACGTAAGGTTTCATTCCGGCATCCTCGGCACGGGGGTGCTGATCATGGTAAGCGTGTATATCATTTCCTCGGTGGTGATCAGGATCAGGGGACTTGGAGATGAATAACCGGATCAGGGAACTGCGCCTCAGGCTCGACATCACGCAGGACGAACTGGCCGGGCGGGTTGGAGTGAGAAGGGAAACGATCGTCTTCCTTGAAAAGAACAAATACAATCCTTCCCTCAGGCTGGCATATGATATTTCCCGTGTTTTCGATCTGGCCATCGAGGAAGTTTTTATCTTTGAAGAACCTGAAACACCATAACGGCCTGATGAAGAAATTTCTGAACATATTCATGATAAGCCTTGGAGGGATTTTCGCTTTGATCATAATCCTGGCATTAACTTCAGGGCCTTTCTGGATGTGGTATAATCTCAGTGTTTCCAAAGCAGGGGTGAACCGGCCGCCTGATTATATAGTGGTGCTGGGGGGAGGAGGGATGCCCAGCGAGTCAGGTTTGATGCGTTGCTGGTATGCCGCCAAAACCGCGAATTATTTCACCCGGGCCAAAATCATCATTGCCCTTCCCGGAAACTCTCATGACAGCCTGAGTTCAGTCAACCGCATGAAAAAGGAACTCGTTATCAGGGGCATTGAACCAGAGCGTATACTCCTCGAGGATTCGGGAACCAATACAAGGTCCGAAGCGCTGAATATTTTAAAAATAATTTCGAATATTGATCAACGAATATCGAATGTTGAAGTTGATCATAATTCAAAATTCAAATCTTTACTTATCGTCACCTCTCCGGAGCATCTGCGCCGCGCGGTCCTTACCTTTAAAAAAACCTGTTTTTTGAAGGTGGATGGCGTTCCGGCGTTTGAGGAAGCGATTGAATCTGACCTCTCATTCACCGGCCGCAGGCTTGGGGGCCGGAGGTGGGTACCGGATATCGGCAACAACATTACACTACGGTACCAGTTCTGGACGCAGCTGCATTACGAAGAGCTTATCCTACGTGAAGTCTTTGCACTGGGATATTACTGGATACAGGGATGGATCTGAATCGTGAATCGTGAACCGTGACTCGTGATCCGGTTCACGATTCACGGTTCACGGTTCAAGGTTGTTTCCAGAGTTTTTCGATTTCTTCCAGGGTGCGGCCTTTGGTTTCGGGAACGAGTTTCCAAACGAACACTGCAGCAAGAAATCCCATGAGGCCGTATACCCAGTAAGAGAATCCATGATTGAACAGGGCGGTTAGCCAGGCGTTATCGTTCAGTATGGGAAAGGTCCATGAAATAAGAAGGTTTGCAATCCATTGGGCTGCGACTGCTATAGACATTGCACCACGGACTGAATTCGGGAAAATCTCCGAAAGCAGGACCCAGGTCACCGGTCCCCAGCTCATGGCAAAGCCGGCAGTATAAGTGAGCATGAAAACCAGGGCAAGCAGGCCGGGCTGTCCAAAGTAAAATGAAAATCCCAGGCAGGTCATGCTTACACCCATTGCAAGAGCGCCCATTATCATCAGAGGCTTTCGTCCGAAACGATCCACCGATAAAATTGCAACGATGGTAAACAGCAGGTTGATTGCACCTACGATGATAGTCTGCAAAAGAGATGAATTGGTGCTGGCTCCCACATTCCTGAATATGTTGCCTGCGTAATACAGAACCACGTTGATCCCCACGAACTGCTGGAAGACCGAAAGCGTGATGCCGATAAAGATGACGAAGAAACCATACGAAAGCCATGGAGCCTTTGATTCATGAAGGGTTTCACGTATCTCTTCAAGAATCCTGTTTGCATCACCTTCACCGGAGATTCGCTTCAGTACATTAAGTGCTTTGGCATCCCTGCCTTTAATTACCAGGAACCTGGGGGTTTCGGGCACAAAGAATAGCAGGAAAAGGAAAACACCCGATGGGATCAGCCCTGAAAAAAACATCCATCTCCATCCTTCATTGATGAGCCAGGTCTCATCGCCGTTGCGGGCAATAAACCAGTTCACGAAGTAAATGATCAGCATTCCGAAGATGATTGCAAACTGGTTCCACGAAACCAGCTTGCCCCGTATTCCTGCAGGCGCTATTTCGGCAATGTATATTGGCGAGAGCATGGAAGCAAGCCCCACTCCTATGCCGCCGATGATGCGGTAAGCAACGAATGAATACACATCGAGTGTGCCGAAAACATTGAATGTCTCAGGCCTCCAGGCCCCGATAGCGGAAACTGTAAAAGCAAGGGCTGAAAGGATCAGGCCATTTTTCCTGCCCAGGGATTTTGACACAAAGCCTGCAAGCGCTCCGCCGATGATACATCCTATCAGGGCGCTGGCCACAACAAAACCTTTTACCGAATCAAGATATCCTTTGATAGCAAGGCTGTCGCTTTTAGCAGGCATCTGTCGGCCCAGGTAAATAACGATATACACGGTGAGGATCGCAAGCAGGGTAAGACTTATGATACCTCCTTTTTTAAGCCCCAGCAGGCGGATGATCTGCCCCGAGATGATAATCACCACCAGGTAAAACACCAATGCAACCAGCAATCGGTATTGGCTGATCAGGCTGAAAGCATAAGAAAACTCTGATGGATTCAAAGCCCGGGTTAAGAAATGTTCAACCAGGGATTTTTCAGCACCGTTCACCACGGCGGTATCATAACCGAACAGCAGGCCGCCGAACGTGGCGACAAGGGTCAGAAGAGCGACGTAGGGCTTTAATTTGGGGGGAGGGGACACCTTTTTACAATTTAAAATTTGAATATTCGAATAACGAATAACGAATTATGAATTTTGAAGTATAATTCACTGTTCACGATTCACGGATCACGGATCACGATTCACGGATCACGGTTAAAAGTACATCTGAAGGAGCTGTTCGAATTTCTCCTGTTTGCCGCTGATCTGTTGGGGTTCGCCGAGGCCGAGGGCGAAATCCCTGAGTTCTTCGAGTTTCAGTTTTCCTGCTGCATAATCTGCTCCGGGTCCGTTATCAAAAGAAGCATACCTTTCCTTTTTCAGGGATTTGTACGGTGAAATGTTCAGAAGCCGGTCTGCAGCCATCAGGGCATGGGCCATGGTATCCATGGCTGTGATATGGGAGATGAAAAGATCTTCGGGATCGGTTGAATTACGGCGGATCTTGGCGTCGAAATTAATCCCGCCGTTCGTAAATCCCCCTGCATCAAGGATCACCAGCATAGCCTCTGTTGCTTCGTATAGGTTGACCGGGAACTGGTCGGTATCCCAGCCGTTCTGATAGTCGCCGCGGTTTGCATCAATGCTGCCCAGCAAACCCGCATCTGCAGCGCATTGCAGCTCATGCTGGAAAGTGTGGCCGGCAAGGGTAGCATGGTTCACTTCAATATTCAGTTTAAAATCTTTGTCAAGGCCGTAATGCCTTAAAAACCCTATCACCGTTTCGGTATCGAAATCATACTGGTGCTTGCTGGGTTCCATAGGCTTGGGTTCAATCAGGAAAGTCCCGTTAAATCCCTGTTTCCTGCCATAGTCACGGGCCATGGAAAGGAACATGGCAAGGTGGTCCTTTTCACGTTTCATATCGGTGTTGACCAGGGAAAGATAACCTTCACGTCCTCCCCAGAACACATAATTGCTTCCTCCCAGGGCGATGGTGGCGTCTATCGCATTTTTCACCTGGGTTGCAGCACGGGCAACCACATGAAAATCGGGATTGGTTGCAGCCCCGTTCATATATCTGGGATGTGAGAAAAGATTTGAGGTTCCCCATAGCAGGCGGATCCCGGTTTCAGTTTGTTTGTGACGTGCATAGTCGACCATGACTTGCAGGCGCTTCTCAGATTCTTGTATACCCGCTCCCTCATCCACCAGGTCAAAATCATGAAAACAATAGAACGGGATGCCCAGCTTGGAAATGAATTCAAAGGCATAGTCCATTCTTATCTTTGCCTTGTCGATGGGATCCGAAACATCATCCCAGGGAAATATCCTGGTACCCCGGCCGAAAGGATCGGAACCTGTTCCGCAGAAGCTGTGCCAGTAGGCAACTGAAAACCTGAGATGGTCTTTCAGCGTTTTCCCGGCAACTTCCCGGTTTGCGTCGTACCAGCGGAAGGCAAGTGGATTTTTCGATTGAGGACCTTCGTATGGGATGTTGCCGATAGAAGAAAAATAAGTGTCAGGACTCATATAGACTTGGTTTTATTTGATCTTTACTGATATTTCAGAACCGTTATATTTAACTTTTTTCTCAGTAGTGGGAGCTGTTGGAAAACCCTCGGGGATCACCGGGGAAATAAAAGTCAGCTTGAAATTTCGGGTTTTCAGCATCCCGGGGAATTCCCCTTCGCGCTTCCCGATGGTCATTGTTTTTTCCTTGTCATTCCAGTGAAACGGTATAAGGGCATACGCAGCCTTCTCATAATTATACCCGTCGTTCTCATCTTCATAAAGGCTGAAGTCGGCGTCGGCCCCGGGGAAGATCATCATGTTAACCGGGTCTTCAGGTGTTTCGGTGGTATATTGCATAAGGGGAGCGTATGGGATGATACTTCCAGCGCGTATGTATACCGGGATCACCTCAAGTGGTGAAGGGGTGAGGACAGTCTGCCCGCCTTCAAAACGTTTCCGGGTAAAAAAGTCAAACCAGGCAGACCCGGCAGGAAGGTAAAAATCAACAGAATCGTAGGCAGACCTTATTACCTGTTGCTCTTTCACCGTGTCGGTGCAGATGCTGAAATACTGTTGTTTCGTCACGGGTTTTACCAGGAACGACGGGCCGAACATATATTCATCCCCTATATCGTAAACTTTTTTATCTGCGTTAAAATCCATAGGCAGCCCGCGCATCAGGGTATATCCTTCCTTATGTATTTTCCAGGCCATGGAATAGATGTAAGGCATGATCCTGTACCTGAGCTGGTCCCATTGAAGGAGTGTTTCAAACATTCTCGTGCCTGGTTCTCCGAATTTCCACATTTCACGGGGCGTTCCTGTGCCATGCGAACGGAATACCGGGCAGAACACACCGAACTGGAACCATCTCACATAAAGTTCACGCCAGGCCAGGTCGGTTATCCCAAAAGGATATTCGCCCCCGTGGCCTGAAGGGAAAAATCCGCCAATATCGGTATTCCAGTAAGGGTTCCCGCTCAGGCTGAAATTGATCCCCGCAGCAACCTGGTCTTTCAGGGTTTTAAAACTCGAAGGGATGTCGCCCGACCAGGTGATGGCCCCTGTTCGCTGCTGCCCCAGCCAGGCCGAACGTGTAAGTATCACCACACGCTTTGAATCCGAGGTTTTCCTCTGGTTTTCATAGATCCCTTTACAGGTCAGGAAGGGGTAGGAATTCAGGTACCTTGAAAAGGTTCCTAAAGAGTTCTTCCCGAGGCTGACAATAGCTTTTTTGGAGGTAGGCAGGGATTCCACCCAGTTGAGTTCGGGTTCCGTCGCATCAAGCCACCAGCCGTCGACACCCATAGAGAACAGTCCTACGTTAAGATGTTTCCAGTAGATATCACGGGCTTTTTCACTGTAGGCATCGTATATCCTCCCTTTGTTCCAGTAAACGTCTTTGAACAGCAGCCCGCTGGAATCAAGTTCTGCAGCCAGCGGACAGCCCGGCTGTACGTGCGGCCATACCGATACCATGTAATGAATGTTGAATACCTTGTGCAGGCTGTCGGTCATGGATTTCGGATCGGGATAGGTGTTTTCGTCCCACAGCATGGAACTCCAGCCGTATTTGCCCCAGTACTGCCAGTCCTGCACGATCACATCGATGGGGATATTCCTTGATCGGTATTCCGAAGCGATATCCAGGATTTCCCTTCTTGATTTATATCTTTCTTTAGATTGCCAGTAGCCGAAAGCCCAGCGAGGAAGCATAGGCACAGGGCCGGTAAGTTTACGGTACCCGGCGATCACTTCGTCGGCATTCTTCCCGGTGATAACGTAAAAGTCAATGGCGTCGGCCACTTCCGACCAGAACGACATTCCCGTTTCGCCGCTTTTATATTCGGTTTGCGACGGATTGTCCCAGAGGATGCCGTAATTCCTTGTCGAAACAAGAAATGGGAGGGCCACTTCCATGTTCTTCTGGATGAGGCTCTGGCTTTTGTTGTGCCAGTTCATCACACCATCCTGGTGCTGGCCGAGGCCGTACAAACCTTCGTCGGGGGTAATGATGAATTGCTGCAGAATACTATATGTTTTTTCTCCCTGGATGACAGTATCCCTTAACTCACCCGGGACAATGGCTTCAAGGAAAACAGTCAGGCCGGATGTATCTTTGATGCTGAGTTTTTGTAATTTTTTAGAGACTTCGCAGATCAGACCTGAAGTCCTGAGCGTAAAAAGATTTCCTGACCTTGCTTTCAGGGCATCGGCCATCTGTGCAGGTTCAATCACATCTATGCTGTGTGCCTTAAATATTCTGGTTTTCGAGAAAGTCACATGCAGAATATTGCCGGTATACGCTTCAATCCTGAGGTAGCCTCCGTTCATCTTCAATTCGATGGAAGGAGACTTGTCCCGGGCACTGAGTTTCTCCGGGACTGTGAAACATAAGCCGAGGGCGAACAATATGCTGAGGCCTGTCCTTATCGATGTTCTCATAATGTCTTCTGAAGTTTGGTGTTCAGCAGCTTTTTCCAGTTGCTGTAAGATTGTTCAACTGAGTTACTGTCCTGGTCGGGGGTAAACTGACGTATGCATTTAAGGTTGACGAATGCTTCATCCATCTTCCCGTATATCCCGGCTCCCACGCCGGCTCCCAAAGCTGCGCCGGTGGCCCCGTCGGTATTATATAATTCAATGGTCACCGAAGCCAGGTTTGAAAGTGTTTGCGCAAAGACCGGGCTCAGGAACATGTTAGCATGGCCGGCGCGTATGACAGAAGGTTTGATCTCCATCCCGCCCATGATGTCAAGCCCGTACCTGAAGGCAAATGCGATGCCTTCCTGCACCGCCCTGTACAGGTGGCTTTGTGAATGCCTGGTAAGATCGAGATTTTCGAATGAAGCATTGGTACTGACATTGTTCAGCATACGTTCGGCCCCGTTACCAAAGGGGATGAACAGCAAATCTTCAGAACCTGCGTGTACCTTTGCTGCAGAAGCATTGATCTCGTCATAGGCAGGCGATCCCGACATCCTGCGTATCCATGAATTGCTGATCCCTGTTCCGTTGATACAAAGCAATACACCGTTTCTGTTTGACTGCGGACTGTCGTTCACGTGGACAAAAGTATTCACCCTCGATTGCGGATCAAATGCAGGTTTCCCGGTGACGCAGTAGACGACGCCCGACGTGCCTGCAGTAGCGGCTATGTCACCGGGATCAATCGCTTTCAGAGAAAAGGCATTGTTGGGCTGGTCCCCGGCCCTGTAGCTCACCGGTATTCCTTCGGGAAGGTTAAAAGCCATGGCTGCTTCCCTGTTCAGCCTTCCCTGTATGCTGAAGGTATCGCAAACCGGAGGGATCATACCCGACGGAATCCCGTAATAGTCCATGAGTCCTGTTGCAAGTCCCTTATGTTCGAAATCCCAGAGTATTGCTTCCGAAAGGCCTGACCTGGTAGTGAGCCTTTCTCCCGTAAGCCTGAATGCCAGCCAGTCGCCGGGGAGCATGATGGTTTCTGTTTTATTAAAGATCTGAGGCTCGTGATCCCTCACCCATTTCAGTTTGGAGGCTGTGAAATTACCCGGGGAGTTAAGGTAATGCCTGAGGCAGTATTCATGACCCAGTTCCTCAAAAGCCTTATTCCCTGTGTCTACGGCCCGGCTATCGCACCAGATAATGGAAGGCCGGAGCACTTTCCCTGATTTATCAACACATACCAGTCCGTGCATCTGGTATGCTATGCCTATGCTAACAATATCGGTTTTGTCGATGCCCCCTTTATTCAGCGCTTTGCCGATAGCGGTTTTAGTGTGGAATTCCCAGGCGGAAGGCTGTTGTTCGGCGTGGCCAGGAAACGGGGAATTTATCTCCATTTCAGTTTCAGGAGAATAAGCCGAGGCAACGCATGCAGCGGTTTCGACGTCAACAAGGGCTGCCTTTACCGAGGAGCTTCCTATATCAATGCCAAGCAAATATCCCGACTTTTTCATAGCGTGTAGAATTGGCTGCGGCGGTCATTGAAAAGATCATGATAAAGATTCACCGATTTATCCCTGGCCGGTAAAAGTAAAATTATCTTCCCCCCTTTGTTCAGTTCCGATGCGGTTGGCAGTAACAGCAAAAACATGGTTTTCGATACAATGCGTGACCATAGCCTGTTGTGCCCAGGCAAGCACCAGCAGGTCGGCTTTGCAGCCCGCAAGCAATTCCCTGACAGCAGTGAAATTTTTTTCTTTTTCACCGAAGACCGGGGCAAACTGAACGAAACCGATTTTCATAATCAGGTTGTGCATAATTCGTACATTGTACGTTGTACATAGTACATTCCTTCATTTCCCCTCCCCTCTCTTATTGAAAACATTCATTGTCCGGTCGGGGCCTATCAGGACAAAACTCTTGATCATCTCAACAGCTTCCTTGATTCCGGGAAGGAGGATCTTTGTCTCATCGGAGGTCCAGCGGCCAAGAACATAGTCGACCTGGTAACCCTTTGCAAAATCGTTCCCTATCCCGAAGCGGATGCGTGTGAATTCAGTGGACTGAAGGTGTTCAATAATGCTGATGAGGCCGTTATGCCCCCCGTCGCTGCCTTTCTTGCGCATCCTCAATATCCCGAGCGGAAGGGCAAGGTCATCTACCACGATCAGTATGTTTTCAAGGGGTATATCTTCCTTCTGCATCCAGTACCTTATGGCTTTTCCGCTGAGGTTCATAAAGGTTGAAGGCTTTATCACCACTATGACACGGCCTTTCAGGGAGACCTTTGTAATAGCGGCATGCCTGCCGGTTTTGAACACGGCCTTGCCTTCCTGGGCAAGAGCATCAGCAACAATAAAGCCAATATTATGACGGGTATCGGAATATTCATCGCCTATATTCCCCAGGCCTGCAACCATGTATTTCATGTTTATAAAAAAATTAATTCATCCGCAGTGAAACAGGTAAAAAGTGATCGGTAAAGTATTTCAAAATTAAGAGAAAAATTATGATTAGGGAAGAAATACAAATCAGCATTGAATATTGTATATTTATAGAGTCATTTGCGCAGGGAATTTGTTTTTAACAGCTATAAAACCCAGGATTATGAAAATAAAGTTTTTTATTGTTTGCCTGATCGCGTTACTGATAGTGGTAAACACCTGCCGGGCACAGGAAACAAGTTACCCGAGAAGCGATATTCGCTTAAGTTACGGGATCACAACCGTCGACGAAGTAAGTTTGGGAATGAATTACTTGATATTCGGCGCTTTTTTTGTAGCGCCCTTCAGCCATGACACCGTCTTTAACGTCAATGTTTCGGGTTACGGTGGTTTTTCATTCCAGTATTCGTACAGGATTTCAAAAGTGGTCAGCATCGGAGGGGTTCTTTCTTTCAACCCTGTGAAATCGTCCATCACTTTTGATAACAAAACTTACGGGGCGATCTCATCCTATTTTATTACTCTTATGCCCAGGGTTGACTTTACCTATATACGCCGGGGAATATTCAGCATGTATTCAGGTTTTGCCATAGGCGGGACCTATGCGATCATGCAGAGCAACTATTCCAGCAAGCCTGATGATACCACTACGGGATTTCTTCTTGGCTTCCAGGTAAACTGCGTCGGATTCAGGGTGGGGAAAGATATAGGAGGTTTTGCAGAATTCGGGTTCGGGAACCAGGGGATCATAAACCTGGGACTTTCTGCAAGGCTTTGAAAAGCTGGAGACAGCAGGTGAACTTTGAATAAAACTTCATTGTTTTATCTTTGCAGTGGAGTGTACAGTATGCAGAAAATAGTAATCATCTTCAGGGCGAATGATGAATTTTCCTATTCGGAATTCATAGACTATATGTTGCGCATGGCAGGGCATACTGCAGAAACCTGCAGTCCATACAGGCTGCATATCACTTTTTCGGATGCGGTTCCGCCTGTGCTCTCAGTGATCCCGTTCAAAAAAAGCAAGATAGGATTGATGTCTGTTTATTTTAAAGACTCGTTCTCTTCAGCAGAGATTAAAAGCGTACTTGAAAAAAGCTTAAAAGAGATCAGTAATCCGGCAATCCGGTTAGCAGGTTCTTACGTTGTTGAGGAAGCCCTGCCTGTTTCTTACCACAAGACCTGGGAAGATGCTGTTATAACTCCCGGAGTGTGCCTGCTTACCTTATTCAGACGCAAGCCGGGGATCAGCCATGAAACTTTTCTTGACTTCTGGCATAACAGTCACACTCCCTTATCACTGGAGATCCATCCCTTATGGCATTATAACAGGAATGTGATCCTCGGCCAGCTGGAACAGGGGAGCGAGGCATGGGAAGGCATTGTAGAAGAGCATTTCCGAAAGCGGTCCGACCTGCTGAACCCTTTAAAGTTCTTCGGAAACCCTTTTAGCATGATCCCGAATATGATCAGGGTTTACAAGGATACCAATGCTTTTCTTGATTACAAGACTATCGAGACCTACCTGGTGAGGGAAGTGATCGTAAAATCGTGAACCGTGACTCGTGAACCGTGATCCGGATCACGAGTCACGATTTTGGGTATCTTTGCATATGGATTTCCTTGAACTAGTTTCCCATAGGCGTAGCGTAAGGGCATATATACCGGACCGCCCGGTTGAGCCTGAAAAGCTTGAACGTTGCATAGAAGCTGTAAGGCTGGCCCCTTCGGCATGCAATGCACAGCCCTGGAAGCTGGTTGTTATAACAGATCCTGCGCTTAAAGAAAAGGTTGCAGCCGCTGCCTCAGCCAAATGGCTTGGATTTAACCATTTTACAAAGCAGGCCCCGGTGATGATAGTGATTGTGCGCGAAGAACCAAACCTGACATCCAGGCTGGGGACCGTGCTTAAAGACAAACCCTATACGCATATGGATGTAGGCATTGCAGCAGCGCACTTTTGTTTGCAGGCCGAAGACGATGGGCTTGGGACCTGCATCCTGGGATGGTTTGATGAAGCCAAGGTGAAACAGCTGCTGGGGATACCGAAAAAGAAAAGGGCGGAACTCATCATTACGCTTGGTTATCCTGCAAAGAACGAAATACCCCGGAAGATCCGGAAAACAAAAGCGGAGATAAGCTCATATAACATTTACCAATGACATTTGACGAATTTGGCTTTGAGCCACAGCTTCAGGAAGGGATACATGCGTTAGGATTTGAAAACGCAACACCCATACAGGAACAGTCGATACCCGTGATCATGCAGGGCCTTGACCTGATCGGTACGGCCCAGACAGGTACCGGCAAAACGGCAGCCTTCCTGCTTCCTCTGATCCAGAAACTCATGACGGGTGAAAGCAAGGGAACGGTGAGGGCGCTGATCATCGTGCCTACACGTGAGCTTGCCGTACAGATTGACCAGCATATGCAGGGTCTTTCGTATTTCACTCCGGTAAGTTCCATTGCCATTTACGGGGGGACCGAAGGCTTTGTGTTTACCCGAGAAAAGCAGGCTCTGACCGAGGGATCTGACCTGGTGGTTTGTACTCCCGGAAGGATGATCGCCCATGTGAACATGGGGTATGTTGATTTTTCGGATGTAGAATATCTCATCCTGGATGAGGCCGACCGCATGCTGGACATGGGATTTTACGATGACATTATGAAACTCGTAAACCTGCTTCCCAAGACAAGGCAAACTCTAATGTTCTCCGCCACGATGCCCAAAGCTATCAGGCAGATGGCACAGAAAGTTCTGCGTGACCCGGTGGAGATCAACATCGCCATGTCGAAGCCTGCCGAAAAGGTATTGCAGCTTGCCTACTCGGTGTATGACAACCAGAAGCTTCCCATAACCCAGTGGTTGCTGCAGGGAGCCAAAGACAGGACCGTTCTCGTTTTTTGTTCAACGAAAAGTTCGACGAAGATCCTCAGCCGCGCCCTCCACCAGATGGGGCTGAACGTATCGGAGATACATTCCGACCTGGAACAAAAGGAGAGGGAAGACGTTCTCAACCGCTTCAAAAGCAGGACCCTGAATGTTCTCGTGGCAACAGATATCGTCTCAAGGGGCATCGATGTTGAGAATATCGACATGGTTGTGAACTACGACGTTCCCCATGATGCCGAGGATTACATCCACAGGATCGGTCGTACCGCACGCGCTGCCGCCTCAGGCATTGCCGTGACCCTGATCGGCCCCAAGGAACAGGTTAAATTTCAGTCCATCGAGAGACTGCTTGGGAAAGAGGTCCATAAGGGAGAAGTGCCTGCCCAGTACGGTCCTGCTCCTGAATACCGTGCGTGGAAGCCGAGAAAATAATTTCACCTGACCCGGCCCGGGGGGACTGGAACTTGTTGAAAATAAAGACGCCGGACAATCGCCCGGCGTCTTCACAGAATGTATTCTGAATAAGGGATTACTTTCCTTTCTCCTCTTTCTTTCCTGATTCTTTCTTCCCTTCTTCCTTCTTTTCAGCACCTTCGGCACCTTCAGCGCCTTCAGCAGCAACTGCAGCTCCGGGAACGACTTCCTCAACAACCTGGCGGGCTGTGCGAACACCGATGATCACGTTAGTCGGTGCATCGAGGAATGTAACGTTTGGAATTTTCAGGTCGCTGATCCTGCAGGAATCGCCAATGTCCATAGGACTGATGTCGACCATGATGAATTCAGGAAGGTCCTTTACCAGGGCCCTGACCTTGACCTTGCGCATTTTTTTCTCAAGACGTCCGCCTTTGAGAATACCGGGGGAAACTCCTTCGGACTTCACCGGGATCGCAATAGTCACCGGTTTGTCGGGGAGAACCAGAAGGAAATCCACATGAAGAAGTTTATCGGTGACCGGATGAAACTGGATCTCCTGGTAAATAGTTTCATATTCTTTCCCGTCAATATTAATCTTGATTATATTGACTTCGGGTGTGAACAGGATTTTGGAAAAACTTTTTTCGTCTGCCACGAAGTGGATCTGTTCAGGTCCACCATACAGTACACAGGGTGTTTTACCAGCCCTGCGCTGTAATTTGGCATCTTTTTTCCCTACGCTTCCCCTGAGGGAGCCGCTCAATGATACCGTTTTCATAATTGGTTGTTTTTAAATTGGGGTGCAAAGGTAAGAATAAAAGTGAAAGGCGAAAAGCGAAAAGCGAAATTTTGCTTTTATTCGCAACAGTGGTATATTTCATTTGTGTGCTCAATGAGGCTTCACCAAACGCTATTTCGCCTTTCGCTTTTCGCTTTTTGTTGAAAAACGCCTTAAAACTTGAACAACGACGAAATAGACTCTTTTTTCTTCAAACGTCGGATGACTTCCGCGAAAAGGTCGGAGGTGGTGATCATTTTTAATTTCGGGCTCTCTTTTTTAATCGGTATGGTGTCGGTCACGATGAGTTCGGCGAGAGCCGAAGCTTCGATAAGCTCAAGAGCATTACCCGAAAGTATGGGATGCGTCACCATGGCCCGTACCGATTTGGCTCCGTTATCCATGATGATCTGGGCCGCTTTGCAAAGAGTTCCTCCTGTATCAACAATATCGTCAAGAAGGATCACATTCCTGTTTTTAACATCGCCAACAAGGGCCATTTTTGCAATTTCATTGGGTTTTGACCGGTGCTTGTAACAGATCACGAAATCGGTATGGAAATACTTTGCATATGACCCTGCGCGACGGGTGCCGCCGGTATCGGGAGATGCAAAAGTGAGGTTTTCAAGGTGAAGGGTTTTAAGATAAGGGATAAAGACGGAAGAAGCGTACAGGTGGTCCACAGGCACATCAAAAAATCCCTGGATCTGGTCGGCATGCAGGTCGAGAGTAATAATACGGTTCACGCCTGCAGCAGACAGCAGGTTGGCAACCAGTTTGGAAGCGATAGAGACGCGGGGCTTGTCTTTGCGGTCCTGGCGTGCATATCCGAAGTAAGGAATAACAGCAACGATGGAACGGGCAGAAGCACGGCGGGCTGCATCTATCATCATAAGAAGTTCAAGAAGGTTATCTGATGGCGGGTGGGTTGACTGGACCAGGAAGACATCCGTGCCGCGGATATTTTCTTCAAATGATGGCTGGAACTCTCCGTCGGCAAAACTAAGGAATGTGACTTTACCCAGTTCCATCCCGTAACTCTGGGCAATTTTATCAGACAGGTATCTCGAGACCTGGCCTGAAAAGATCTTAACCTTGGTTGCCATAATGCATGCTTTGTTAGTGAACCGCTAAATTAAGGTATTCATAAAAGCGATGCAAGGAAAGGTTATTAACAGGGGGGAAGATTTGAATACCCAAATAATCGAATAACGAATTTTGAATTGCGAAGTAATCATTACTTTTATAAGCAAAATTATTAATATCCGCATCCATGAAAACGAGGTTGAAAGAAAACGAAAAAGTGGCACTGACCATCAGGCCGCATGGTATTACACTTGTCCCGTCTGCCCTCATCACGCTGGGTATTTTTGCCGGGGGTATCCTGATAATCTATGCCGGATGGGTTTACGGGGGACTGGCTTTCTTCCTGATAGGCGTATTGTTTTTCCTATACAAAATGGCAGAACGGCAAAACAATCTCTGGGCGGTGACAAATTTCAGGGTTATTGATGAATACGGGCTTTTAACCAGGAATTCGAAGGAATGCCCCATCGATAAGATCAATAATATCAGCTATACCCAATCGGTATGGGGAAGAATGTTCGGTTTCGGGGATGTACAGATCCAGACGGCTGCAGAAATGGGAGCCACAACCTATCGTAACGTTGAGCAGCCGAAACTCCTGAAAGATACGGTCACCCAGATGCAGGAAGATTTCAGGAATTACCAGATGTCGAGGCAGGCTGCCGAATTTGCAAACGCTACCGGCAAAGGGAAATCAGTTGATATTGCCGACGAGATCGAAAAATTGCACCAGCTGATGACCAAAGGCATCATCACGGAACAGGAATTCAGGCAGAGGAAGGAGCAGTTATTGAAAGGGTGAGCCCTTACAAGTTTTAAATTTCTAGTTAAATAAATTTAAAAGATGGAAAATGATTCAAATTGGAGGACGAAATTTGCGTCCGCCAATTTTGCATCTTAAAATATTTTCGGACCGGGTTGTATCACTTTTTACCGGATAGCGGATTAATATCTAAAATGATTACTGAAAGTCAAATCCTAATTCCTTGTTTTTCCGCTATCTTTGTAAAAAAATCAGGTATGACACAGGCGCTCATTACTACGGAAACTACAGATGAGATGAAAAAAATCCTGGAGTTGTTCAGAAAAAACAAACTGAAATTCAGAGTTGTTTCCATTAAATCAAATCCTGCCGATACAAACGAAAAGATTGATCCGATAATGGATGATGAGTGGATTTTACCTGGCCGCCCGGCTAATGCTTCAGAAAGAAAAAGACATGCAGAAAGAATTTCCAGACAAAGAGGAGGGATTACGACTGAAGAATTGTTGAAGGAAATTGCATTATGGAGAGAAGTCAAATAATCTGGCAGGCCAAGGCAAAAAGATCACTCCTTTTTATTGAAAAGTATATCTCCACGGACAAACCGGAAGCAGCAGTTAAATTTGTCGATTCAATGGTTGAATTTGGTAACAACCTTGGTTCCTTTCATTCTTATGTTCAATGCCGCCATAAGTAATATGCAGCTAAAGGACTTGGTTGTATAAATTTTGAAAAAAACTATATTTTCTTTTATAGGGCCACAGCAACAAGGTTATATATTGTTGACATAATTCATGCCAGCCGTTTGAAATAGAAGGAGTTTGGGTTTATTCCCTGAACAAAACCTTCCCGTGGAACACTCCTTGCCGTGTTTCAATTGTAATGATGCCGACGCCCTGTAGTCCAGATGCAATATTCAGATCATTCCGGTTGAACGTGTATTCATGCTGACCGGCGCTTTCAAAAGAAATCAGCCTGGAACAAATGGTCCTGCCTGCAATATCGCTCACTAAAATTTTCACATCAGTAATCCCGGAAAGGGTTAAAAGTACCTTAAACTGATCCCTGCAGGGATTAGGATAGATATTTACAGCCAGGGCCTTGTTTTTAATCTCGTTGATGGCTACCGTTGAGCTGTCATATCCTCCTGAAAGGCAAAATACAGATCCGTCACGGCCTCCCACCATCAGTTCCCGGCTAAGGTCTCCAACGATATCAGGTATGGATGAAACCGCATCACAGGGATTAGCCTGGGGGACCGACGTAAACTGGTTGCCGTTCTTCCCGTTAAGGAAATAGGCTTTATTGTTGTTATACAAGGTGCCGACAGCTGCGTCGTTCACCCCGTCCCAGTTGAGGTCTCCCATATTGGTGAGGTTCCAGGCCTGGTCAGAGAGAGGTTTCTGCCAAAGGAAGGTGCCATTGAAGCCGTCGACAACAATTCCCACAGGGCCGCTGTGAGCGACAAGAAAATCAGGATGTCCGTCGTTATTCACATCACCCATGCTTTCAAACTTCAGGATGATATCAGTGGCCACATTAAGGGCTTTCACCTGCGCCCCGCTTACTGCATCCTCGAAATAAATATGCCCGCTGAAGTCGCCCGAAGCAATGTCTTTGATGCCATCGCCTGTCACATCGTCAATCTGGATGAGGGCCCATGTGGATGAACCGGCAGGATTGAACTGCCATTTGATGGATCCGTCAACACCATCCATGCCAAAGACCCGGCCGTTTGCCTGGCTTGCATTGGTGGCACCTGCGACCACATCGGGTTTGCCATCCCCCGTGAAATCCTCAACCCCGATAACCGAAAATGCAGCGCCCTGGGTTGACCTGCTCCAGATGACCTGCCCGGTCTTGCCATCCAGGCAATACACCCTGTGAGGACCGGTATTGTTCCCGTCATCGCCTGCAGCAGCAAGCACATCCGGGAAGCCATCGTTGTTATAATCATATTTCGCATCGACCTGGTAAACCCAGCCACCACCTCCGTATTCATGGGTGTCGTGTTTCCAGAGTTGCTGACCGGTCTTCCCCGAGAGAGCGACTATGGACCTGTCTCCCCAGGCGGTTCCTACGATCACATCCTTATAACCATCGTTATTGATGTCATCAATAATGGCAATGGCATTTTCCTCGTAAACAGAGCCGGAATAAATAAGGGTTTCCCACATGACATCCGCAGTCACAGAAGCATTGCCGTTGAAGCAGCGGATATAGTCATCCTCCGAACCAATGATCACATCGGCAACGGAATCACCAGTGATATCCGGGATGGACCGTATGGATTTCGGACTGTTGTCGTATCCGTCGTTGATGAGGTAAGTCCAGAGTTCTGTCCCCATAGGGTAAAGCGTATCCACCCCCGTGCCGCTGAGACTGACAATAAAAGGGTTCTGAGTCGCATCATTTGAAACAATTCCCAGTGTCCCTGCATCCGCGCCGGCCCCGGTGGGGTGATACCACAAGCCGATCTTGGCCGTTTGAAGTGTAGGAATAGTCAAAGGCAGGGTGACACCCTGGTCAACAATAAAATGGTAATCCGACATGTTCAGGGCCGTGATGATCAGCGCCTGGTCCCCGTCGTTCTGCACCTGGAGGTACCAGCGGGAATATGCGCCCTTCCTGCGCTGATGCCAGTTGTAGGATGTTGTCTGAATGTTGATATGCGGTCCCGCAATGACTGCGTTACCCGTGAGAGTCACATTCACTGTGGGAGTGATCGGGTCATTTGAATTGATACCGACCTGTGTATTGAGAGGGCCGCCAGTCACCGGTGCATAAGTAAAAGGAATGTTAACCGAATTGCCCGGGCTGATGGTGGCTGGTGTGACAAAAGTCGTTGAAATCGGCTGCCCGCCTGGGATGCTGAGGCTGTTGATGACCAGGTTGGCCGATCCCGTATTCTGCACCTGGCAGTTCCAGGTAGATGAGTTGCCGACAGTAACTGTGCCATAATCATGAGAGGTGACAGGCACATGAATGACCGGAGTCCCGCTCCCGTTCATGTCGACCTTGTACAATGTGCTGTTCCCGCCCAGTTCACCGTCGCAGTACCAGAGATAAGTACCGTCGAAAACAACTCCCGAAGGCTTGCCGCCCTGTGATGCATGGCTTTCGATAAGGGCGCCGGTATTCGTGACCTTATACAGCATGTTCCCGTAATAATCGGCGATCCAGAGATCGGCTCCCTGCATGCAGATGTCCCAGGGCTGGTTGTTCGGAGGGACGAACTGTGAAATAACAGCACCCGAACCGTCGACATGGTAAACCATTCCCGGATCAGGGTAGTAGGTGCAAACCCAGTAATTCCCGGCATCATAAGCCACCCCCGACATATAATGGTCGGGAAGGGTTATGGTTCCCACCTGTGCCCCGCCCATCGTAAACTCATTGATGTGGGCAGGTTGTGAAGAGCTGGAAGGCTGGGTGATATTGACAAGGTCGGGCGATTTATAGGTAAGTCCGTATGACTCGCTGAAGGTTCCCGTGCATTGCAGGCTGTAAGTCCCATTCGAAGGATCGAATTTGTACACCTGGTTCCCGTTCGACCAGTACATCCCGAAATAGATATAGGTTCCGTCCCAGGCCAGTCCCGAAGCTTTTCCCGGGATGCTGTATGAAGCCACGATAGACCAGGTGTTCGGGTTTTTGACTGCGGATGGATACTGGGCGGAGAGCCGGTGGGCTGCCGGACCGGCGCAAACAGCCAGTATGAGGCTGAATGCAAGAAAGCGTAAATGTTTTACCATAAGCCGTTGCAATTAAAAGCGATGAGATCATAAAGTTACGGTTTATTTATTTACGGAACTTCCCGAGGAGGTTTCGATTCACGGATTACGATTCGCGGTTCACGGAAATTATTATCTTTGCAGCCCGTTTTACAACTATACCAGCCCGGATGGCGGAATAGGTAGACGCGTTGGTCTCAAAAACCAATGAACGCAAGTTCGTGCCGGTTCGATTCCGGCTCCGGGTACTGATAACGCTGATTAATAGATTGATAATCAGTAATATACAAAGAATCAAAAAGGTTTATGTAAGAAAAAATGTAAGAATTTTTGGCAGAAGGCTGGTGAAAACCGGCCTTTTGTGCTTTCTG
>Ga0208102_1000028_pt1 | contig 103514 bp, 68 predicted proteins | sample CryBogmetaGMA17M_FD_184549 | JGI IMG/M metagenome (GOLD analysis project Ga0208102, IMG submission 184549) | Freshwater microbial communities from Crystal Bog, Wisconsin, USA - MA17M (SPAdes) | ecosystem: Environmental > Aquatic > Freshwater > Lake | place: Crystal Bog, Wisconsin, USA...
CGCCCTCTTCCGATGAAGGCATGGAACAGGGCCATCAGGGGCTTGATATGCCCGACCTGACCCCCGATCAATCAGCCGGAATCAAAAAGATCGATCTTAAGAATATGGCAGATATGACTCCCCTGAGGAACCAGATGCAGGAAAAACGAGCCAGGCTTTCAACCATTCTCATTACGATCCCGATTGACTTGAAGCAGGTAGATTTGATTGCCGACGAGATTGGGAAAACAGCCGCTGCCATGTTAAAGGCACAGATCCGCCATGATCAGGATCTCAGAGCTATCCTCACCCCCGATCAGCAAGTGCTGTTCGATGCCAGGCCCAAACCATGGCTGAGAAGGCCGTGAGACGTGGATGAGCAGACGATAACCAGATATCAGAAGACCGCTGGCAGCTTCAGCAACTTACAATCTTAATTATTCATGCCTGGCCGGGTCATCAAACCCGGCCAGGTTGTTCTATATTCACCGGTAAAAGCACCAGGACTGCTTATGTAAGCAGCCGTTTCGTTGATTGGTTTTGCTTTGGCTCTATTCCATATATACATTTGTTCAAATTCCTGATAAAAAATAAACCGTTAAAAATAATGTGCATGAAACAATTCGACCCTGAAGACCAATAATAAAAATCAGACTAACAATTAAAAACAGGGAATTATGAAAACGAAAAAAGTAAATTTCAGGAAAGATCAGGAAAATACTGCAATCAGTGTCATTCCGGTCAGATTAATCGGGATGTTAAACAGCAGGCTGACTTCAATAGTATTTGTATTACTGCTGATCCCCTTATTGTCAATTTTTGCCGGTTGCAAAAAGGATTCAACCGTAACCGACGCTACCGTTCTGACACCCACCGGTAACGATCAGTACACAATAACCCAGGCTATCTCGGATGAAGCCCAGAGAAATACCATAGCATTCGACGGGCTGGCTTTTCTAACAGGAAATCTCGGATCACAGTCCTTCCTGCCTCCTGGCAAGGTAGCTGACTATAGCGGTTTTCAGTGCCTGCGCGATAATGATCCTACTCAACTTGGACATAATACCAGCTTCGTAACCATCATCGCGTTTAATGTACTGCATATTCTCACTACCGACCAGATCAACATGTATGTTGCACGGGCTCAGAATCAGATCGATCAGATCAATGCTTTTGCCTTGAAACGCTTCCCGTTACTGAAAGCTTTCCGCCGTTTAAAGGAAGGAGATATACCTGGCGGCACAAGCGGACTCAGTAAGGAAGCAGTAATGGCTTATGCAGCTGAACTGTACAGGATTGACGGGCTGATAAGCTACGACAGGGCAAAATTATTCGGAACCGTTGTTAATTCATTCAGTTCTGAACAGAAAGCAAAAATGGATGCCCTGAAAGCTCTTAATGGAGTGGGGCACTGGGATAGCAGTTTATCCAATCCACTTGAAGGGCTGAATTTGCCGCAGGATGTCAATGTTGCTGTTATGACTTATGCAAGTGAAATGTATGCCTGGTATGCAGGCTCGGTTACATCCGATGTTTATTTCTGCCCTGAAAGGCATGGTACCTATTTCGGTTCGTTTTACCTGAAGGACTGGCCGGCTATGGGAAATCCGAACTACACCATTGATGAAACACTGACTGCCAATGCCGGACAGAACTTCCTGGCGATTCTTACAACGACGCAGGCCGACCAGGTGAAAGGGATCGTCGACCTACAGCGCAGTGCCCTCACGGAACTTGTGGCAAAACGGGAAGCCGTATCGACCGAACTTCGTAAATTTGTTGCTTCCGGAACTGCCGATTCAACCACTGTGATCGCGCTGAGCGAACGCTACGGAGAACTCGACGGGGAATTATCCTACTATTATGCTTCAGTTTTCACACAGGTATACAACACCATGTCGGATGAGCAAAAAGTAAAATTAACAAAACTTGCCAGTGACCTGGGATACATTAATCCAAGCGGGGCTTTCCAGTATTCCCAGCCTGTTGCAATGCCTGAAATATTGAATACCGATTTCATGTTCAAATAAATAAACATCCGCCGAAGGGTCCTGTCCCCGGCAAAGGCAGAGCCTTTGCCGGGGACAGGGAGGGCGGAAAAAAGTACCTGGAATATGAAAAAACTAAAAAATATTCATGAGGTCATGGTGATATTATTAATGCTCACATTCATATCATCATCTTGTCAAAAAGACAAGGAGCAATCCCCAACCGCACCTTCAACAGATTCATTATTTACACTAAGCAGTTCTGCTATTGAAAGCGGGCTGCTCCTCAATGCCTATAAATGCGAACCAAAAGTGAACGGCGTTGAGAATTCAATTCCCCTTTCGTGGATTAATGCTCCTGCCACTGCAAATGCCTTTGCAATCACGATGGTGCATTATCCGAACCCGGCCGACAGCATCCACCTGAACTCCTACCTGTTATTATGGGGTATTGATAAAAGTGTAAGCGCAATACCTTTCGGTGAGGCCGATAAAGGTCCATGGTTCATGGGACCCAATAAGGACACGGTCGCGATCTCCTATACATCTCCCTGCTCGCCTTCTTCAGGCGCTCATAAATACATTATTACCATTTATGCCTTATCTGCAACTCCCCCGGGCCTGCCGGTAAAGAGCTCAATGGATGTAACCTACGGTGTGCTGATGAATGCACTCTCAACCGTTACGATAATTGATAAAGCTACACTGGTTTTTAACAATGTGACACCATGATGCCATGTTTAAATCAGGGTATCAAAATTGAATAAACTTTTAAAGATATGTTTACAAACCTAAAATAATCCCATTATGAAAACCCTTTTTGCAATTAAGAAAATCACAGGCATTGCTATTGTCTTAATGCTGATGCTTGTTAATCCCGGAAAAAGTTTTTGCCAGGACAAGCAGAATCCCCCGCAAAAACCTCCCGAAAAAGTCCAGGCCCTGACTCCTGCACAAACAGCAACGATCAAAACTATTTTATCGAAATACAATGCTTCAAAGTTAACGGAAGCTGATGCTAAAGCTATTCATGAGAAATTCAGGGAGGCCGGCATTCATGCAGGTCCTGAAACCAGGGATGCCATCACCGCAGCCGGATTTGATCCTGAAAAGCTGAGGACCCTTGACCCTCCTAAGTCACCTGACAATAACGGGAAAGCTAATCCGCCATCAAATGAAGAAAGGATGAAAACAGTCCAGGAAAAAATTATTAAACCCCTCGCCCTCAACGCGGCACAGACTGAAACGATAACCAACGCATATAAAGATTTCATTACCGCTATGGAAAACCTGAAGAAAACACAGACTAATCCACAACAGCCTGTAGAAAAATCGAAGGTTGAACCTCTTGAAAAAGCAAGGGATGAGAAAATCAGCAAGGTTTTAACGAAGGACCAGTTCGCGAAATACATGGAACTGGAAAAAGCTTCCAGGCCACAGAAGGCTCCAGGCCAGGAACCTCCAAAGAACTGAGCGAAAACGAACAGGCTTGATTATACCGGGCACAAAAGAATCAGATCGGCAAGTGAGCGGAATAAAATATCTTTGTACACGGGATTTCACTTCAACGAAAGGTGATCAGCATGAAAGTCCGAGATAAAACAATCCTTTTCACCGAGATCGCCCTGGTTATATTCGTCTGGCTCGTCTTGCTCATCACTCCGATCCTTTTCAGGGAGGACAACAACAATCCGCTGTGGAGAAGCGTGGCAAACCAGCTGGAAATTCTCATTCCTCTGTCGATTCTGTTTCTTATCAACCGTTTTATTTTTGTTCCCGGATTTTTATTCAAGGGAAAAATAAAACTTTACATCGGCTCTTTATTGGGACTTATCTTTATTCTCACCATGGCCTCCTATTTTTATGATGTGAATAAAATGAATACGCCAAAACAGCGTGGGGCAGAAGCTGGTCGTTCTATAAGACCACCGAAGGATTCTCAGTCAGAACAAAACCCACCGGATCAAAATCGGCCGGAACGAAATCCACCGGAACAAAATAAGCCGGAACGAAATCCAACAGACCGGAATCAACCGGATCGAAATCAGCCTGATCAAAATCCTCCAAACCGGAATCAACCCGATCAAAATCCGCCAGACCGGAATTCTCCTCAGGAACATCACCCCTCTCAGCAACGTCAGCCAAGACCCGTTCCTCCCTTTGCCAATTTTCTGATATTCTCATTTCTTATTGTCGGATTTGATACCGGATTACGTTCCGGCCTGCGCTGGATCTGGGTTGAGAATGAAAAGGTAAGGCTTGAAAAAGAAAACGTTTCGAACCAGCTGGCTTTGCTTAAGACCCAGATCAGTCCGCATTTTTTTATGAATACCCTGAATAATATCCATGCCCTTGTCGATACCAATACCGATGAAGCCAAGGAGGCTATTATCAAGCTGTCGAAGATGATGCGCTACCTTCTGTACGAAACGGAAACCGAAAAAACAACTTTGAAAAAAGAGGTGGAGTTCCTCGCAAGCTATATCAACCTGATGAAACTCAGGTTCAGTGAGAAAGTCAGAATCGAACTCAATTTACCTGTTGTAATCCCTGATACAGCTATACCACCATTTCTGTTCATTTCATTTATTGAAAATGCGTTCAAACATGGGATAAGCTATAAAAATGAATCGTTTATCACGATTGATCTGATATTGGGAAAAGATCGCCTTTTATTCGTAGTAAAGAACAGTAAAACCGACAGAAGCCAGATCAATGAATTTTCAGGGATTGGTATTGAAAATACACGAAAACGACTGGTATTGCTATATGGTACTGATTACCACATTGACATAATAGACAATGAGGAATTATTTACAGTTAACCTATCTATTCCGTTATGATCAGATGCATTGCGATAGATGACGAACCCCTCGCTTTAAAGCAGATTGCCGGTTATATAAGCAAAACGCCCTTTCTTGAGCTGGCCGGGCTATGCGAAAGCGCACTGCAGGCTCTTGAACTATTGGATAAAACCCCGGTCGACCTCATGTTTGTTGATGTGAACATGCCTGACCTCAGCGGAATGGATTTCGTGAAAACACTGGAGAATCCTCCGTTTATTGTTTTTGTCACAGCCTACAGCGAATATGCACTGGAAGGTTTCAGGGTCGATGCAATCGATTACCTGCTTAAACCAATTAGTTACAGTGATTTTTTAAAGTCGGCAAACAAAGTTAAAGCCTGGTTCGATGCAATGCAGCAGAAACCAGCGGAAGTCATGAGCAACAAGGATTTTCTTTTTATAAAGTCGGAATATAAGATCCTTAGAATTAACTTTGACGACATAAAATACATTGAAGCGATGAGTGAATACATCAGGATAAATCTTGTTAATTCGAAACCGGTAATGACCCAGCTGAGCATGAAATCGATTGAAGATCAACTGCCTGAGGACAGATTCATGAGAGTCCACCGCTCATATATCATCAATCTCTCGAAGATTTCCGTCATAGAAAGGAATCGGATCATTTTCGACGGAACAGTTTATATACCGGTAAGCGATCAGTATAAAAGTAAGTTTCAAAACTATATTGAAAAAAACTTTTTAAACTGATCTTTATGACAAGGCTCATAGGCATTTTCATCGCTGTTTCGCTGTTAAGCACTGTCCATGCCCAGCGATATGGCATGCCCGGAATCCATAATTTCAGCCGTTCGGAATATGGCGGGGGCACCCAGAACTGGGCTCTTGCACAAGCCCCTGATGGGATGATGTATTTTGGAAATAACAATGGCCTTGTTGAATATGATGGTGCCCACTGGACAGTTTATCCTGAGCTTGGATTGGTCATCCGCTCGATTTGTGTTGACGGTAATCGTATCTATGTCGGGGCTTTTAACAAGTTTGGTTATTATGAAAATGATGCAAATGGAGGGCTCAGATACAATTCCCTGCTTCCTTTACTGAAAAACCGTATCAATGATTTCGATGAGATCTGGCGAATCCATAAAACCAGTTTTGGTATTGTATTCCAGTCATTCAGGGCTATATTTATTTACAATCACGGAAATATTGACATTGTATACCCAAGATCCAAGTTTTATTTCTCTTATTACGTGAACGGAATTTTATGGATATATGACGAGAAGGAGGGATTGATGCAGTACCGGGAGGGGAAAGTCCGGCAGATCTCTGACGGAGCATTTTTCGAAGGTAACCCGATATGGACTATCCTGCCATTAAACGATGATCAGGTGATAATCGGAACTGCAAAAAACGGCATGTTCCGTTATAACGGGGAAAAAATCAGCATATGGGATAAACCTGTAAATGCATTGCTTAAAAAGTATCAGCTGTTCTCGGCATCACTTATTGATAAGAAATATTTTGCATTCGGGACTATCCAGAACGGATTGATTATTTCAGATACTGCAGGCCAGGTTGTAGCCGAAATAAATAAAGAGCGCGGCCTTGCAAACAATACAGTGTTGTGCACAGGAAGTGATCAGGAAGGAAATATCTGGTTAGGGCTTGATAACGGGATCTCGGTTATCCATTTTAATTCCCCCTTAACATTTATTCAGAACTATTTTAACATCGGATCAGGTTATGCTTCGGCCTTATTCGGCGATAAACTATACCTGGGAACCAATCAGGGGCTTTTTTATATCCTCTTGAAAGACTTTATCAACCCCCTGAAAAAAAATGAAGATTTTCATCTGATTGAAGGTACCGAAGGCCAGGTGTGGTGCCTTTCGATAATTGGCAATACCCTGCTGTGCGGTCACCATTCGGGAGTCTTCCAGATATTTGATAAAACAGCCGTAAAAATATCTTCTGTTCCCGGCGGATGGAAAATAATAAAGTCCCAAAGTAAGCAACCGCTCCTGCTTGTCGGAAATTATTCCGGGCTGTCGGTACTTAAGAAAGAAGGCCCGCTCTGGGTATATAGAAATGAATTATCTGGTTATGACCAATCATCACACTATCTTGAGCAGGACACTAAAGGATTTATCTGGATCAGTCACGGTTATAAGGGATTATTCCGTTTAAAGCCAGATGAGGATTTTCATCATGTGAAAGAAACCAGGTTTTACGATAATACCAAAGGACTGCCTTCCAACCAGGGCAATGCGATTTTTAAACTAAAATCAGGCCTGGTAACAGGAACCCGATATGGGATCTACCGATATAATGAGACTACCGACAAGTTCGAACCCGACCTGCAATTTAATCCTCTTTTTTCAGGTGTGAAGCAAATTGATTATTTAACCCAGGACAGCGCCAATAACATCTGGTACTATAATAATCAACAGCCAGGTGTTTTACGTTTTCAGGAGGATGGCACTTATACGAATATAACTGCTCCTTTCGTCGAACTTTCGGGAATGGTTATCCCGGCTTTTGGCCATATCAATGCACTGGATGCCGGCAATGTAATCATTGGTATCGAAAGCGGATTTGTCCACTATAATTCTGAACATTTTAAGTATTTCAGCACCTTACCGGTTATTTATATAAGTAAATTACGATCAAGCGACAACTCAGAAGGCTCTTACCGGTTTAACAGCAATTGTTTAAGGCAGGAGGTTATCCCAAAATTCAGATATAAAAATAACACTATAACTATTTCTTTTGCCGCCAGCCAATTTGCCGAACAGCCGATATTGTTTCAATATAAATTGGATGGTTTTGACAAGGATTGGTCTGCCTGGTCGTTTAAAAACTCAAAAGAATACACAAATTTGCCGGCCGGAGATTACACCTTTAAACTTAAAGCTCTTACAATCCAGGGAAAAACAACTCCCGTTCTTGACTATAACTTCAGGATTCTCTCACCCTGGTACTGGACAGTTTCAGCATGGATCGTCTACTTTATACTTGCAATCTGCATATTGTTCCTTGTTTTTCGTATCTATCGTAAGAATATTGAAGCATCCCATCTTAAAGAAAAAGAAGCACAGAAAAACAAATTCCGGCAGCGAGAACAGCAAATGAAGGAAGAAGTACTCATTACTGAAAAGGAAATAATCAGGCTGAAAAATGAAACATTAAACCTTGAGATGATTCATAAAGAAAAGGAACTCGCTAACTCTACGATGCTGATCATTCAAAAGAACGACATCCTGAACAAATTAAAAAGTGAACTCAGCAAGATAAAAAATGCACTTACCGATGATCATCTGAAGAATGACCTGAATACCACCATCAAACGCATCGGGAAAGAAATTGACAATGAAAAGCAATGGCAGGTTTTCAATATGCATGTCGAACAGGTTCATGAAGATCTGTTCAACAAACTTAAAAAACAATACCCTGACCTGACTCCCCGTGAATTAAGCTTATGCGCCTACCTTCGTATGAATATATCCAGTAAGGAAATTGCAACATTAATGAATATCAGCACCCGGGGCGTTGAAATAAGCCGGTACCGAATCCGTAAAAAGTTAGGTCTTGACCGAAATGCCAACCTGACCGATTTCATGATGACTCTTTAAACTCATGTACCCTTTTCAGGCTCTGTTTTCCATCGCATCATGTTTTGTTATTGATGTATTTTTATAATACCTTTTTAATCTCTATGTTCTTCTTTTACACACTATTAGGTTAATGAATATATTAGTATGATGTATTAATGATGTAATTATATTGCTATTCCTGCTGCATTATTGATGTACGATAATATTTTGTTACTTCTTGATCAGAATCATACATTAGCCATTGTATTCATGCCTAACACCAGTTTGATGAGACCTTCCGGATTTTCCGTTTTGGATGAATACGATAACCGGTCAAATTCATTAGGAAAAATATTCGGGATTAGTTTCAAAAGAGAACGACATTAATAACAGATATTTAACCTTTTATAAAGTTAAAATGAAAAAACAAATACTATTTGCATTTCTCAGCATTTTGCTTTCAGGATTTTGCGTTGGGCAAACTTCGACAAATTTGCCATTGACGCAGGTAAATCTGCCAGTGACTTTCGATGACCCTGCAGTAAACTACAATCTTGTTGATTTTGGAGGTAATATCTCCAGCATCGTGGCCGATCCGGTTGTTCCTTCAAATAATGTATGTAAAGTTATTAAAACGAATACGGCGGTGTCCTGGGCCGGAACAACCATTGGTGGTCCTGCCGGATTGGCAACGGCCATCCCGTTTGCCGTGGGTTCTACCACCATGACCATGAGGGTGTATTCGCCCGATGCCGGGATTCCTATTCGCATGAAAGTCGAAGTAGTGGGAGATCAGACCAAAAGCGTGGAGACCGACGCCCTCACCACTGTGGCCAATGCCTGGGAGACCCTCACCTTTAATTTCGCTAACCCGGCGAGCGGAACCGCGGCCATCAATTACTCCTATACCTATAAAGTGCTCTCGGTCTTCTTTAACTTTGGGACCACCGGCGCTGCAGCAGGTACCAAAACATATTATTGCGATGACATCACTTTCGGCGCTGCACCCACTCAGATAGACCTGCCCGTGACCTTCGACGACCCGAATGTAAACTATAACCTGCTCGATTTTGGTGGTAATGCTTCAAGCATCGTCACTGACCCCGTTGTGTCAACCAATATGGTGTGCAAAGTCATCAAACCTAATACCGCAGAGACCTGGGCCGGGACAACCATTGGTGGAACAACCGGTTTTGCCACCGCCATCCCATTTGCAGTGGGTTCTACCACCATGACCATGAGGGTTTATTCCCCCGATGCAGGGATTCCTGTTCGTATGAAAGTCGAAGATCCCAACGATCCAACTAAAAGCGTGGAAACTCAGGTGAACACGACTGTGGCCAATGCCTGGGAAACGCTATCCTTTAATTTTGCTAACCAGGCCAGCGGCACCGCGCCTATAAATTATAGTTATACCTATAAAAAACTCTCGGTCTTCTTCAACTTCGGCAGCACAGGCGCTACCGCAGGTACCAATTACAGGCAACTGCAGAATGCGACAGGTACATATACGGGGCCATTGGCTACGAATGTGGACACGATTTCGAAGATACCTAATTTGATCGCTGGAACGATCAGTGCTACCCAGAAAATTGTTTCAGGTAATACCCCAGACCTCTTGAATGGAACTGTTCCTACAGGAGAAACTTCGCCAACCTATCAATGGCAGAGTTCATTGAATAACATCACATTTACCAACATCAGCAGCGCTAATCCCCTTAATTACCAACCTGCTGCGTTGACATCTTCAACATATTATTGCGATGACATCACTTTCGGAGGAACCGCTCCTTCTTCGGTCAACATTGTTTTCAAGGTAGAAAACCCTGATTCAATCCCTGTTTATGTATTTGGAAGCTGGAGCAACTGGAGCAACTGGCCCGGAGATCCTATGACTTCCCTTGGAAATAATATATATGCCGCTACCCTTTCATTGCCTGCAAACAGTAATTTCGAATTTCTTTATGTAAACGGTAATGCACCGATAAAAGAAGTCTTGAATCCGGCCTGGTCCTGCACCAATGGAGATGCACAGTACACCTACAGGGTACTGTCATTGGGTAGCCTTGATACTACAATCTGTTTCGAATGGGCCACCTGCCTAAGCTGCGGCTCACCTCCCATGGATTCCATTGCAGTCACATTCAAAGTCCAGAACCCTGATTCAATCCCTGTATATGTGTTTGGAAGCTGGAGCAATTGGGGCAACTGGCCCGGGACCCCTATGGCTTCAATCGGAAACGATATTTATGAAGCTACTCTGCATATGAAATCGAATCAGAATATTGAATATTTATTTGTGAATGGAGTCGGACCAACAAAAGAAGTGTTGGATCCAACCTGGTCCTGTACTAATGGAAATACACAATATACTAATCGACTATCAATTCTGTCAGATGCAGATACAACCATTTGTTTCCTGTGGAGCACCTGCAGCTTTTGCGGCACCACATCGGTAAACTCCATTTCAAATGATGAAATGAAAGTAAACCTGAATGAGAATGGTATACGAGTTTTCTCCAGCACCATGGCTGATGCTGATCAAATCGGCGTATTTGACATGCTGGGAAGAATGGTCTATTTTTCCGACAAAAAACAGGATTTAAGTAATCTCATCCCGATGAAACTTAATTCCGGCTCAATCTATCTCATTACGATAAAAAACAACAACCGGGTGTTCAAATTTAAAGGGATATTGATGGAGTAAACGTAACCGTTGATTATCTTGTTAGTTTGCCGAGTAGGAACATGCATGCAAGTAATGCAGGCTGTTCCTCTCGGCATTTCCGTATCAGGGTGAAAAGTCAAAAAAGTGTATTATAAAAATGTAGCCGGTGGCAGGAGAAACCTGAATCGTGATATGTAACACTCAATTGATAATGCTAAAACTTTCAGCTTTTGCACTAATTCTTTGCAGCTTATTTACAGGGATATTCTCATTCACCCAGTCATATAATATTATTCCAGGCAGGCCTTCAGCTGCTTCTGTAACTGTCAAATTTTGTTTGATCAGCAATAATAAGTGCACCCTTCTGCCCTTTTTATTCCACTGAATGATTTCCTGATTCTGCAGGTTAAAACATTCTGTTCATTGAAAAGATTTGGGGGGAAGCTCTGGCAAAAATAAATTTGTATTAATGAATAGCAGGAAATCAGGAATTACTATAGGACATGAAATAAACATAAAAATAAATAACAAGTATTATGAAAAGAACCCTTTTTCTGCCTGTCTTTCTCTTGTATGCCCTTACATTATTGTCACAGGAGTCCTTCATGGTTAAAACTGAAACCAGATACTGGGACAATTCGAGGACTTATCCGGGGTATACCCTTTTTGGCACAAGAGGAACCACCTACCTTATAGATTTTGAAGGACATGTGAGCCACACCTGGCCCATCGGGACCAATCCCAGGTTTACCGAGGCGGGAACCCTGCTTGATGCCGTAGGAGGTAACCCGAGCAACCAGAATCAATGGAAAGAGCTGGACTGGAGCGGGAATACTTTATGGCAATACACCGAATCCCGAACCAATTATCACGGGCACCACGATTTTGCAAAAATTTATAATACCAAGCTGGGAGATTCAACTTTCATATTTATTGCCAACAAGGATCTTACGGCACAGCAATGCCTTGCTGCCGGATGCGACCCATCTCATAATTACAACGGCGCCCAGATGGATGCCATTGTAGAGGTCAACAGGGCGGGGACTGTAGTATGGGAATGGTGGTTCTTCGATCATGTGGTGCAGGATATTGATCCAACCAAGTCGACTTACGGGGTTATTGCCAATACCCCGGGAAAAATAGATCTGAACATCCGCGGGAACCCTGTTAAAAGCGACTGGATGCACTGCAACTCTCTTGATTACAACCAGGATCTTGACCTTATCGTGATTAATTCGGTACATGGCGAATTTTACGTGATCGATCATGGCAATACATTTATTTCTGATGATCCTACTGGCAGCATAGCTCTTGCTGCAACCACCGCCGGTGATTTCAAATACCGCTTTGGCGATCCTGCCAAATATGACCAGGGAGATCCTCCTTCGGTACTTGATAACTGGGAGAAAGCAACGGCCGGCAACAAACAGCTGGGTGGTTCCCATGATATTCAATGGATAAAACCAGGTCTGCCCGGTGCAGGCAATTTCCTTGTATTCTGCAATGCTCAGAACCTTTTCGAACTCACACCCCAGTCTTATATCATTGAAATCAATCCTTACCTCAATTCTTCTGGCACGGTAACAGGCAGCTTTGTCAACCCTCCCGATGCGGGCTACAATATCGTATCATCTCCGGATCCCAACCTGATGAAAGAAAACAAGAACGTATCAAAGCAAATCGTATGGACCTATTCAAGCAAAAACAACACTTCGTTTTACAGTACGATAGGTTCCAGTGCTCAAAGGCTTCCCAACGGGAATACCTTAGTATGTGCAATGAACGACGGTCATTTCTTTGAGGTGGAGCCTTCCGACACATCGATTGTCTGGGAATATACCAACCCTATGACACGCGACGGTTTAAAGAAAATAAAAGTCGATAATTATCCTACATACAATGGTGTTTTCAGAGTCTACCGCTATGCTGCAGATCATCCGGCCCTGGTGGGGCATGATCTCACGCCCGGGTCGACGATGACAGGCGCTCCTCCCGCTTACTGGACCCCTGATGATATCACTGCCATTGAAGAACAAACTCAGGCTTCATCAGTCAATGATGATCTGAAACAGAATTATCCAAACCCTTTCTCTTACGGAACTACGATAGAATTTTCAATTGCGGAATCAGCTTCCGTCAACCTCGTGATCTACGATCTGAACGGAACCCTGGTCAGGACCCTGGTCAATAAATATTGTACTGCCGGCCCCTACTCTCTTTACTGGGAAGGCACAAACGACAACGGAAACCGGGTGGCGAGCGGGATGTACTTCTATATTCTTAAAGCTGACAACCGAAAACTCAGTAAAAAAATGATATACAACAAGTAGAGGATAACAGTACGGGATTTTTATCAAACAAACTCAAACAAAGGCAAGCTATGGCAGGTGCGATGTATAAACTTCTTTTTACAGCGGTGATGATCATCGTGTTTTTACAAGGGGTGAACGCCCAGAAACTACTTCCTTTCAAACTGCCTGACACGGGACAAACCGATTGGAGAGTGCCAAATGTAAAGGAAATCCAGTCGTTGAATAACGTAGCTTTATTCAAACCTTCGTTCGAAAAAACATATTTCCCCGATGTACTTTCGGGAAATTTCTGGACTTCGACCACATTGATCCAGGCCACTGAAAAAGCATGGGATATCAATATCGATTATGGCATTGTTTCATATAATGTCAAGACTCTCAGCGAGAATGTTCTGCTGGTCAGGGGCGGCCTCGACAACAGCAGCTTAAATATTAACGAAGTCCATATCCCGGGCGGAGAATATGAGATGGGGGATCATTTTGGTTTTGTTGATCCCCATCATCCCAGCGATGAATTGCCGGTTCATCTTGTCAGCGTTGATTCATTCAACCTGGCAAAAACTGAAACCACAAACCAGCAATATCTTGCATTTCTGAATGCATCATTGCTATCGGGACTGATCCAGGTTAATAACAATAAAGTACATCTTGCTGGAGACACTGTTACATTATGTTACACCCATGAGTATGCTGATTATTACAGCATCGGTTATGATGGTACGGTATTTTCGATGGCCGATTTCAGGGCAAACCATCCCATGGTGGGTGTATTATGGCCAGGGGCTGCAACTTTTTGCAACTGGTTGAGCGGTGTGAACGGACTTCAGGAATGTTATGATCTCACGACCTGGGATTGCGATTTTACAAAGAACGGCTACCGGCTTCCTACCGAAGCGGAATGGGAATACGCAGGCAGAGGGGGGCATCTCGATCCGTATCTCAAGTATGAAAATGGCAATGACGTTATCATTTCGTCGGCTAACCTGCCCAACTCGGGAGACCCTTATGAAATGGGCTCTTATCCTTTATCAACCCCTGTTGGATTTTACGACGGCATCCTGAAGCAGAAAGCCGATTACAACTGGCCCGGGAGTGCATCTGAATACCAGACTACCGACGGCGCTAATGGTTTCGGTTTATATGATATGCAGGGGAATGTGTGGGAACTGATCAATGACTGGTATGGTCAGGACTATTACAGCATCTCTCCTTATGATAATCCAAAAGGTCCGACTACAGGATTTATCATGCCCGACGGAAAGCCGTACCGCGGGATGCGGGGAGGTAACTGGTATAACGGATATGATACACTTGGGGTCAATGACGGGCATTCGCGCGTTTCGAACCGGAACCCTTCGTATTATCGTGGTCCCCAGGACCCGAATCATCCCTGGTATCATATCGGCTTCAGGATAGCGAGAAAATATTCAACGATTACAGGTTTAAATGAAACAGTCAGTAAGCCGGCTGAAACATTTCAGTTGGCACAGAATTATCCAAACCCATTCAACCGGACGACAACAATAAAATATTTCCTTCCATCGTCATCACAGGTTTCTTTAATGGTGAGCAATACCCTCGGCAGGCCGGTGGCTATTCTGGCTGATGGTGTGGAGAATGAGGGATGGCATACCCTGAGCTGGGACAGCGGGCAGCTCGGCAGCGGCGTCTATTTCTGCCAGCTTCTGGCAGGATCTCATCCGCAGACAATAAAAATGATTCTTATTAAATGAACATGAAAAGATAAATACAGCATCTTATGAAGATAAAACTTTTAATTATCGCAATGCTTGTCCTCCCTTTAGCAAGAGTTGCAGGGCAGACAAGGACCATGGGGCTGATGCTTAACGACAGTACCAAAACATATATCGGTTATACGTTGTTTGCTCCCAAGCAAAATACCATGACTTACCTGATCAATAATGACGGACGTAAGATCCACGAATGGGATGCCAGCACTTATCCCCCTGGCCAGGCGGTCTACCTTCTTGAGAATGGGAACCTGCTGCGTGCTTGCATGACGCCCAGCCAGCTTGGTACCGGGGGTGGTGAAGGAGGACGAATTGAAGAATATGACTGGGATGATAACCTGGTATGGTCAATGGATTATTCAACTTCGACCTATATGCAGCACCATGATATTAAAAAGCTGCCAAACGGAAATATTATTATGCTGGTTGTGGAGAAAAAGACATACGCACAGGTGCTTGCTGCAGGTTTTGATCCCAGCAAACTGAGTTCGGAAATACAGCAAAAAGAATATATGCTTCCCGATTGTATTATTGAAGTAACACCGACTTATCCTGTTGGCGGTACCGTGGTATGGGAATGGCATGTATGGGATCACCTGATCCAGGATTTTGATGCTTCCAAATCGAATTACGGTATAGTGAGCGCCCATCCTGAGCTGATCGATTGCGATGGCGACCACAGGAACCTGCCCCTTTTCTGGAATCATATGAATTCCATTGATTACAACGCCTCGCTTGACCAGATCGCAATGAGTGTGAGAGGGAACAGTGAAGTTTGGATCGTCGACCACAGCACGACAACGGCACAGTCGGCAAGTCATTCCGGGGGTGCCCATGGAAAAGGAGGCGACCTGTTGTACCGATGGGGAAATCCGTTAACCTACGGAGCCGGAACAATCAATGACCGTAAATATTTTGAGCAGCATGATGTGGAATGGGTAAAGACCGGCTGTCCCGGCGCCGGGGATTTAACCTGCTACAACAACGGTATAGGCCGTACCCCGCCTTACTCAACGATTGACGAAATAATACCTCCGGTTGATGTGAACGGAAATTATGCATATACTACTGGATCGGTTTACGGTCCGACAGGCTTTACCTGGTCATACACGGCCACTCCCCCCGAATCACTGTATTCTGAAAATATCTCCGGAGCACAACGCCAGCCCAATGGAAATACAATAATCGACGAAGGCGGGCATGGTGATTTTACCGAAGTCACTGCCGCCGGTGAGCTGATCTGGAGATATATATGTCCTGTGGATGACCATGGCCCGATGACGCAGGGTGATCCGATTCCAATTAACCCTGTAAGGCCTGATGAAACCATGAATCAGGTGTTCAGGATCTACCGTTATACCCCGGATTACCCTGCATTTACAGGCAGAGATATGACCCCGGGCGGCTATATCGAACTTTACCCCAGCGGGGTCGGTTATCAGGATTCCCGGAGTTCATCGGTATTCCTGCTTGATCAGAATTATCCCAATCCCGTAAAGTCTTCAACAGTCATAAGTTTTGAGTTGTTTGTAAACACTCATGTAAGCCTGAAAATCAGGGATATTACAGGAAGAGAAGTGTTAATTATTGTTGACGGGATAAAGGTTCCCGGCCGATACCAGATCCCGGTTGATATGAGCAGCTTTTCTGCGGGAATTTATTTCTATTCGATCTCCGCCGGAGGCATCTCCGAAACAAAGCGATTGGTTATCGTTCACTGAGAAACCGAGAGCTAAATTTACTTGATCAGTCCAAGTCCTTCGGTTGCCGATGCATCCTTGGGTCTCATAAGAAGAGCTTTATTGAACAGCACCTGGGCTTCGCGAAGTTTCCCAAGGCGGTATTCAGTCCATGCGTAAAGTACCATGCTGTCGTAATCGAAGGGATACAGGTTTACTACTTTTTCGAGATATTTTTCGGCTTTGGCATAATCTTTCCGGCCATAAAGGATAGAACCCATCCTGTAATTAATCAGTGTGTTCTGGGGATCTATTGCAAGAATATCATTATACTGGGTTATTATCTGATCCCAGTTCCCCAGTGCAGAGGCAGGATTTGCAAAACCGATTTTGGCTTCAATGGCATAAGGTTTCAGTTTGATGGCTTTCTGATAGTATGCTGATGACTCAGTAAATTGACCTGCCAGGTATGTCACCCAGCCCAGCCTCAGGTTGATCTCATAAGAGTCTTCCTGGTAAATGCCTTTCATTGTCGTGATGGCATCGGTGAAATTCCCCCTCGATTCATAGGCGTAGCTTTTCGAAAAGGCAGCCTGTTGCGCAGGGTAGTCGGTTTGGGCAAATGTGGGCAATGCCAAGATTAAAAGTAGCGAAATAGCGAAGTAGCGATACGCTCGCATATTCACACCGCCGCTAAGGTGTTCCACCTGATGCGGCTTATGTGAAATGCTCGCTCCAATAAAACGATTTTCCTTGCGGACTTCCTTTATGCTTAGATTTAAAATTTCCATGTGATTCCTCCAATGATTGAATTTGTGTTATACGGATTATTTTGTATTTGCTGTTTTATACCGGTTCCTCCGATTTTTATGTACGTCTGCTGGCTCTCCTTTCGAAAATACTGATATATGAGCGATAGCTGGATGTGTTTGCTTAAAACAAATACCAGGCTGGCGCCGGCACGATAATCGATCTTATCACTGTTGTTATAAACGATAGCACCATTGAAAATATTGGCATTGGTATAATCTCCGTAATAAAAGTTGGCTTCACCCCACAACCAGGGAGTGAGTTTCGCACCCAGGACCTGGCTGAACAGCAGCCGTTTGTTTTTGCTCTGGAAAAAACCTGTCACCTCTGTGGTTCCGTAAAAATTCAGGTTGCCCAGTGGAAAATAGGTCAGCGATGCCCCGGCCTGGTACTGTGTCTTTCCATTAAGATTAGACCAGCTGCCTGCAAGGCCTATTACAAAACGCCCAATGTCTTTTGATATCCGCAGCGCAGCAACGAAATTATTGAACGTTGTATCTTTTTGCGTAAACCTATAGACCAGTAAAGGGTATGTGAACATATGGTAAGTACTGTCAAGTTTAGAGTAAAAGGCAGTATCGCTGATGCTGTCGGTGCGGAAACTTGTGTTAGTTATGTTGTATTTAACGTTGATCCAGTGAACCGCAGGCATAATCTTTATTCCCCAGGGAAGAGTTAAGGTTGCCCCGAGGTAAGCTTCATTCTGCTTTACATTATATTTTATGGCCGTATCGTGGACTTTCCAGGGAAAGGAATAAAAATAATCATTACTGAATTCCTGGTATGAAATACTGTCAAGTCGGGCTTCACTCCTGCCGTACTGAACATATTTGGTCTTCGCGAAGTTCAAGTAATTGTATGCCAGGCTAAAACTAAGCCTGTTTGAGGCCCTGATGTTCAACCCGAAATTACCGTAGAAATAGTTGTCGTAAAGGTCCTGTTCTCCATAAATACTGTTACTTCCCATGAGGGTGCCAAGATTTTTCGGAGCCCTGTCGCTGCTGAGGGTATAACCGCTTTCAAAATGGATCTGTTGGAGAAAACCGGTCCGGGAATCAGCAGTATCACGGTCTTTCGGAGCGAGGTATGCCTTGAGCAAAAGGGCCTCATCAATCCGGTTGGTATAGATATACGACCAATAAAGATAATCGGTTACATAGGAATCCCCTGAATTAAATTCCCTCGCCTTTTTCAAATGGGTCGCCGCAGGAAAATATTCCTTGATCTGGTAATACGAGATTCCCATCCTCACCCTGAGATAGTAGTAATCGATATCCTGTTTCAGGGCCTTTTTGCCAACAAGGATCACACTGTCCCACTTCTGTTCAGTATAACAACGGTACGTCAGCATATCAACCGTCTGAAAATCGAGCCGGGCAGAGGCATACGCTGAAAAAGTCATCAGCCAGAAAAAAAGAATAAAGAGCGAAGCTGGTTTAAATGTCATCAGGCGAAGCGAGTTTGACTTGTGTCGTTATGTTATTCTCTTTGATGACAAATTCCTGCAAACCATGCGCTCCGATGAAAAGTTCACATTCCATCCGTTTCACTTCCCGCCTTCCGACCTTTGCACTGGCCAATGATTTAAGACGAATGCCCGTCTGCATCACCTCATCCTCCATGCGTGTGTAATTCATGCTATATTCCGAACTGATGAACAGGAAGAAAGGTGCAACGAAATCCTGCAGTAAGCCAAGAATCGGGTTACTGAAAGTATATATGGGATAACTGTCTTTCACAAGAAGCCCGGGATAATACCCCATCATGACTTTATATGCCCCGAGGAAAAACCGGAAAAGCAGGGAAGAACGGTCGCCTTCGAAATGAGTAAAATAATGGATGTCGCCATCGTTACGGAACCAAGCCCTTGACTTTGTTTTCTCACAGTAAATACAGCTTGTGTTGATCGCACTGATCTCGACTTCCCAGGTAAGGGTGTACTCGTTTTCGCTACCAGGATATACAATAAGGCTGAGTTTCTGCCCCGGAATAAAATGAAAGGCCTTCTCCATCGAACTGTTTTTGCTTACATTCGAGACGATGACATCGGTTCCTGGTTTTTCCCAGGAGGTTAATTCGAATGTGCCTTTTTTATGATTGATGTAATGGCTGATAGGATAATCGAGGGTCTTAGATCCTATATAAGGCGTTGACTGTATCTGAAAATGGATGTGTGGAAAAGGTGAACGACCCGAGTTACCGCAGCTTGCAACGACCTGCCCTTTCTTCACGGCGTCTCCTGCCGCTACCTTGAAACTCCCGTTTTTCAGGTGAGAAAGTTTCGAGAAGAGCTGATCCGCATGCCGGAGGATGATCGTATTTCCCCAGTTGTGCTCAAGGTCAACATCCCCGATTTCATTTTCATCCACGCCATCAACGAGCTCCTCAACGCATCCATCAGCCGGCGCTAAAACCGGCTTATTGTAACCATAATAATCTTCGCGATCGTTTCCACTGCCTTCGTAGGTCTTACCTTTCTCATCGGTAATTTCAAAATCCCATGCATGGCGCCAGTCGCCCGTGTGAGTTAATTTCCCGCTATGTCCCTGGCTTACTTTCCATTCTCCCCAGAATGGAAGGGTGAACGGGAAATACAATGCTTTTCCGAAGCGGGCACGGTAATTGAGGTGGGCATACAGGTTTTTCTCAGGTGAATATTGCTGGTAACTGACCAGCTCCGGTTTATCAAAGAAGCGCTCCCGGAATTTCAGGGAGTAAAGGAATAAAAGCACGATTAGATTGAACGGAAGTGAGTAAACAGAGAGCTGAAACATCGAAAAAACCATCTGTGTGCTTGTAAGGATTATCGAGATAAGGGGTGTAAGAAGTATCACCCAGAGAAACGACCACCGTGAAGGGATGATAAAAAATCCGCCAATCGCGATGGATGTAAGGATAAAGTTGAATCCAATATAGCTGTAACTGAGTTCACGGATATCAGCCCCGATGAAATGATAATAAACATATGCTGAAAAAAAGCCTACAAGCGAAAGCACAAAAGCAATCCGTGAATAGATAAGCAGTCCAACTGCAACGAGTACACCAGCAAAGAGGTGATACTGAAAAAAGATGGCGCCCAGAGAGGTAAAATATAATCTTACCGATTCGTGAATCCCGAGATTGGTAAGCCAGTTGTAAGAGGCAACCATATCGTGCCCTCCCATGCTGAACATCTCATTGGTCATGAAAATGCCGCGTTCGCTCACATGCAGTGCGGTGAACTGTCGCGTGGCAAGACTTACAGCCCAGGTACCCAGTAAGAACGACATGCTCATAAAAGGGAGTCCGTATTTCCCTACCACTCCTTCCAGCAGGAGTGTAATTAAGAGTGTAAGTAAGGCCGCAAAAAAGAGGACGATAAAAAATGCCGGACCCGGCTGAAAATAGACTCCGAGCCCCAGGCCCACGAGCAGGCTGTTAAACCCGTAATATCCTTTTCTGATACTAACCCGGTTGAATCCGATGAGGTAGGCAAGGATGTTGGAGACCATCACTGCAATGACTCCGCTAAGACCGGCCCAGAAGTCAAAAAAACTCACAATGAAGAGGATCAGCGCAAAGGTCTTGCTGTTCGAAAAAAAGATCTGGGAATAGCTGTTAGCTATACTTGAAAGAAACGACGGAAAGATGGATTTCAGCTTATGCACGATGTATTTAAGGTTCAATGGCGCAAATTACATATTAAATTTTTTCAAATGAGCCGGCACTTTCTCCATACTGTTCATATTATCGACCGTTTCGCGAAGGCGGATCACATGAGGTTTTCCATCCATATCGATAAGCACTACGTTGGGCCTGAGAGCGATGAACTGCATCCATTGGGTCATATTATAAGCGCCTACATGATGAATCACCACATGATCATTTTTGTTTAGTAATGGCAGACTGGCGCTTTCACGGATCACATCGATGTTCATACACAAGGGGCCGTATATGCAGGTATCTTCCGAATAATTGGTAAACTCCTGTGCTGGTGTGATCTTATGATCGTACCAGAATGCGGTGAATAATATATTAACGCCGATATCAAGAATCGTATTGCGACGTCCGGTACTGGAGCGTTTGTTCGAGATCACCGATCCCAGAAGATAGCCCGCTTCATCAATAAGGGCACGGCCCGTTTCAAGGATCAGAAGGGGCAGATTTTCATGCTTGAAATTACTGTTGAGCAAAGCCGAAGAGATAGCTTCGGCGAAATCGTCAAACGTCGGGTTAGTATCGGAACCCGGCAGATAAGCACCTTTCAGAGTGTTCTTTGAGGCAAACCCTCCCCCCATGTCAATATATTTTATTTTGTGTTTGAATTTCTGTTCCACCGATAATGCTAGTTCAGCAAGTTTTGAAGCAGCAACTCCATAAGCCGAGGGCGCAAGCATGAACGTGCCGATATGACAATGAAGCCCCACCAGTTCCATCCATTCCGAATGCATGATCTTATTAATCGCATCCCAGGCCTGGCCGTTCTCATAGTTGAATCCGAAACGATCCCATATAGGATATACACCGGTATCCATGTTAACCCTGATTGCCACTCTGGGGCGTGCTTTGAATTTTTCGGCCAGTTCGGAAATGGTATACAACTCATCGAGGTGATCAATATGGATAAGGGAGTCGTTTTTTATTGCCTTAGTGAGATCCTCCTCGCTTTTTTCCGGGCCGTTGAAAATGATCTTCTTTCCATCTACTCCCAGGCTGATGGCCTTATCGTATTCAAATCCCGAAACCACCTCGGCCCAGGAGCCTTCCTGGTGAAAAATGCTGCATATCGAATTCAGGTAATTGGTCTTGTACGACCAGGCAAACTGCACCCTGGGATACCTTGTCCGGAAAGCCTTCTTTGCTTTCTGTATTGTACTGCGAATGATCTTTTCGGAGATCACAAACAAGGGCGATCCATACTCTTTCATCAGCTTTGTAACCGGCACACCATCGATGTTGGTCATCGGCTGGTATTCTGTTCTCGTTCCGAATTTGTTCGGCATACCGGTTTCAAGTTTCTTGATCACCGGACGTTCATATCGTTGTTTTGACATATGCTTTATTGTTAATTGTATTACAGTTCCCCATACATGCTGATCTGCTCAAACTCCTCCCGGTCAACGATCATATCCCAGGAATATCTTACAAACATCTTGCCGACGGCATACTCTGTAAAGGGTTTCACTGTATGCCCCATGGCGAGGTTGACCAGGACTTCAGGGATGTTCTGCCCTACTCCTACCGCCAGGTAGATCCAGGCCGGCAAACGCGGATTTATCTCAAGCAGGTAAAGCTCTCCATCCTTGTTTTTCATCAGCTCCAGCTCAAAACCGCCACGCCATTTGGTATTCCTGAGAAATTTCCGTGTCATGTCGAGCATCTTTTCATCTGAAATACTGATCCCTCCCCAGGCTTTGCCCTTGTCTGTGATATATTGTTTGCGCATGGGCACGGCAGCAATGGTTTTCCCGGTTCCATCGCCAAGTCCTGTCACGTTAAATTCCGTACCGTGAATAAACTCCTGGATGATGACCGGAAGCCCCCATTTAGCGCTGATCTTGTTAAAATAGCTTTTGACCTGTTCAATGCTGTAGGCAATGGACGCATCGTAGAATTTACCTTTCACTATCATCGGAAAAGAAAACTCGGAAGGCAGGCTGTGAACAGTGCTAAGATCATAGATCACCTTGCTCTTAGGTACCTTGATCCCATATTTTTTACCGAAGTCATTCAGGTTGACTTTATTACGCTCTTCGAATTGATGAAGGGTCGGCAGGAACATATGAATGCCCATTGTTTTCAGATTATGCTCGAGCTTAATAAAAGGATAAAGTTCCGCATCGAAATTGGGAATGATCACATCTAGTTTTTCTTTTTCCTGTATGTACTGCAGTCTTTCGAACAACAAATCAATACCGGCTGTGGGATAGGGAATGGAATACGTACGATCGACCAGGTCGTGCATGTATATACCTGGCTCCAGCGATTCATAAGACAAGCCGATGATACGGGTATTGAATGATGCCGCCTCCCTTAACGCCCTGATCACCGATACTCCGGGGCCCGGACTGTCGATGGCATTAAGGCCGGTAACGGCAATATTAAGCGTTGGTTTCTTCATGACTTTCGATCAGGTTATTGTGAGAAAGTACGCCGATGAAATCCTGGTAGTCATTTTCGAAAGCTTGTTTTTCGGCGTTGTACTTACCAAGAATGGCCTCGCTGATCTGCTCATCAGTCTTTTCTTCGCGCAGGAAGTTCAGGATTTCAACTCCGATCGGGTTAACCGAAAAAGATTCACCTGTCACCGGGTTGAAAAGCAATCCTGACTCACTGACTGCAACATTTTTTTTAAGTTTCATATTTTAGGCTTTTTTATGATGCAATATTACCGCGTTCAAACAGCACTGGTGTTACGAAATTTTTTAAATGATGTATAAGATTTTAAGACTGGCTATTGGATAGCGAGCAGTCCCCATAAGCCGCATCAGGTGAAGCGCAGGGAGCATTTTGCATAAGCGGCATCAGGTGGAGCGCAGCGACACCGTAGCCGCGGTGCAAAGATGCGACCGAATAGTAACACCGCAGCGGCGGTGTGAGGCTACGAGCGGACGCTAACTCCCGGCTGCCAGCAGATCCAGGGGTTTCCTTTCAATGGTCGGGTTTGCCTTATAGTCAGTAACCGAGACTCCGGTCACCAATTTGAATTGAGTACTGAGGTATTGTACGCTGCTGTATCCCATCATGTAAGCAATTTCACTAAGGGTAAGTTCGCCGTAATGTATCAGTTCCTTGACCTTTTCTATTTTATGAAAAATCGTGAATTTCTCAAGCGTGGTATTTTCATGCTTTGAAAACAATGAAGATATATAGGGATACGACATATCGAAGCGTTCTACCAGGTAATCTGAGTTCTTTACCATGGCGTTATATGTGGAATTGTGTATCAGCTCTATCATGGCCTGCTTGATCTGCTCAACAAGGATTTTTTCTTTATCTAAAATAATCTCGAAACCAAAATCTTCAAGCATCTTTTCGATCATTTTCAGGCTGATTTTTTTCGGATCATAAGAAAAATCAAGGGTCCCGAGTTTGATGTCGTGGATTATGATGCCATCGATATCCAATTCTTTCCTGAGCAGGCGGATACAGCAATTGCAGACCATGTTTTTAAGATGGATGGTCTTTTTAACCAGCGCTGTTTTCATTTTTATGGTCATCGGGCTCAGATCAGGGGATATAATATCCGCCGACAAATCAAATGATAAAATTACTCTATTTTCCTGGAAAGCCCGTAAAGAAACGGATTCCCCTGCCTTATGCGGAATGACATCCTCCTGATCACAAGATCCTGTTTTTTCGGGTTCCAGATAAAACCCCGGATATTAAGGAAATGATGCCTCCACTCTATATCGGCCAAACGGTAGGAACAATATATGCGGCGAAACTCACCGGGTTTAGCTCTTTGAATTGTTGCCGACTGAAAGGAAAGCAGTGTTTCCTTCTGATAAATTCCTGATTGCAGATAAGCTTCTGAAAACCCTACAGGGGTTTCAACATCTGCAGTCAAATCAATAATATCATTTTTATGACGGCAGATTTCCCTGAGGGATCCGATGAACACAGGACTGAATTCCAAGCTGCTGTCCATAGATAAAACCGGGGATTTCAGGTCGATGCCTGAGAACCGGATCGCGGCAGGCCGGAAGTTACCCCAGCCTGAACTGTTCGAGGCGAAATCCAGATCCGAAGAAAAATAATATTCACCAGGGCCGGGAACGCTGTCCTTTGTAAATACATAAAAGTCGCCCTCGTTAAACCTCGTATGGGTCAACAGGTTCGGATACTTTGCCTGGATTATTGGATAATCCTCCCACTTTGAGTTCGAAATGCAGCCGTAAACAAAATACTTCGCTTTACATGCATCAACTATGCTGCTTATAACGGGAGGTTCAAACACATCATGGAGATCATTGATATGAAAACCATTCATCTCCGGTTTCGACAGGTAGTACGAGGTGAAACGCTGATGCGAATCGATCAGGATAAAGCAATTGGAACGGCCCAGGGAATCGGCCACATTCCTGGCCTTTACAATGATCTCCCTGTAACAGGAATTGTAAAATAACCGGTAATGCTTTCTTTCTGAAATCAAAGAGGGGATGATCACAAGGGCGCACAAACCCACAAGGATGCTTTTTTGCCAGGGTTTTTTAATGTCGGCATAAAAGAACATCAGCAATAACAGGAATGGAAAGGAAAAGAGTAATACGGAATACTGAAGTACCGGGTTTATACACAATGAGTATATAAATCCCACGAGAAGGGGTATGAAAAACCAGGCGAATGATACCATTACAAGCCTGAAGTCAGTGAGGGCACCTTTCGTTCTCCAGGCCAGGGACAGTATGACCAGTGTGAAAACCAGGGCATACACATACCAGGAGAATTGGAACACATAACCCAGATAATCGAAAATAAAGTCGGGCCGGGGTTTGCTGAGCCATCCGCCAATACCTCCCTGTTTAATCTGTTCGAAAAATATCGGAAGATGCGGCATATACAGCAGCGCGATGATCAGCCAGGAGAAGATATAGGAAATGCGGTATGGCCGGGCAAGGATGAAAACGCCGGTGATTCCCACGATTCCGCAAAACAGGAGAGAAAAATGGTGGTTGTAGGCGCATAGTGCGGAAGCTATGACATAAGCTGCAAGGTTCATGTAATATCGTTTGCCGGGGAACAGCATGAGCCTTGTCCAGAAATACACCATCAGCAGCACAAGAAACAAACCACTGGCATATGGCCTGGCGATCTGACCGTACATAACCGGGTATTGCAGGAAGGCGAGAAAGGATGCTGCAATAAGGCCTGCTGCAGAGCTGAACCATTGTTTGCCGATCGAATAGATCAGGTAAACGGCGATCAGGCTGAAAATCGTAAACGGCAGTTTAACGAGAGGTTCCGAGAAGCCGGTGAGTTTCACCCAATAAAATAAGAACACCTGCACCCCTGCCGGATGGGTGTCAACAACCACACCCTTGGCAATAAGGTCGTGAAAGTTGCTGAACTGTGTGCGGAATAACGCGCTGAATTCGTCATGGGTAAAAGGGATGTTTCCATAGTCGTAAAACCTGAGAAAAGCGCCAATGACTATGATCAGGAAAATCAGCAGCTGGTCAACATAGATATTTTTGGAATCCCTCATTTCAGGGCCAAACATACAAAATTCCGGTTTACCCGATGCGGCTGATCTTTCTCAGTGACTCATGATCAAGAAGTTTCAGCTCCTTATCATCAAACTGAATAATTCCGTCATGCTGGAAAGACCTCAGGATTTTAAGAGCACTGTCGCGTGACATAGCCGAAAGATCGGCGAGATCCTGCCTGGTCAGAAGCATCGGGAAATGATCCGATTCGAAAATATCCTCAAAAAGGTACAAAAGTGAATCGGCCATCCTTCCCGGCATCTGTTTCTGGGTAAGGTAGATCAGGCGGTTGTATACGTTCAGCGTATTCCGGCTGAAATCCTTCATAAACTCTTCCGCGAAATGGTTGTTCCTCCTGATAACTTCTTTGATTGCATTCAGATCGATAAAGCAAACCGAGGATTCCATCAGGGCCATAACAGTATAATGATGCATCTGGTCAAGATAAATGCCGGGCCCCCCGATAAAATTGGTCGGTTTTACAATACGGAGAATGGCATTCCTGTTCTCAATGCCTTCAAGGTAAAGTTTCGCCATTCCTGAATTCACCGATAACACATGGGTCATCTGAGTGCCTTGTTTTCGGATTGTCTCGCCTGCTTTAAAAACCACGCTCAACCTGTTCTTTTCAATAATGCCAAGTTCAACTTCATCCAGCATACTGAAAAGCGAAGACTTTAATTCGCAATTAAAACAGCTCATCGACGATTTCCCAAGATATTCAAGCATGGTGTAAAGTTACAAAATATTGATAAATGTCAATGTTTTTTAGGTTGTTTTTCCTGTTATTGTCGGGAAAAAAGCTCGATTTCAAAGGTATTATCCCACGTTTAATAAACCTGACTTCATTTACAAATGAATTAGCTTTGGGCAGCCGAAAAACACCCGAAACCAGGATCTGTGAAAAATGATGTTATGGTGTTTATTATATTGATTATATGAATTTTAACACAATTACGACTGATGAAGAAGAACAGCAACTCTACACGCAGAAATTTTCTTAAACTTGGCCTGGCCGCCGGAGCCACAGCCCTGATAGGGGGGGGCGGAAAGGTTTTATCTGCGGTTTCTAACCCTGATGCGGTCTCGAAAGAAACAGGCGAGAAAGTCAAACTGCTGTCACCCGATGGTTCGCTTGTTGAAGTTGACAAGGGGCATTGCCACGCCTGCCCTGCAACCGGCAAGGAAGCCCGTCAGGGTATTCCCAACAAGAAAATGGTCATGGTTATAGACCTGGCCCGCTGCAGGAATGCAAGAAAATGCCTTGAAGGCTGCCAAAGCATGCATCATCTTCCGCCGAAAATTGAATGGATCAAATTTTTCCTGTTACGTGACAGCAAGGATACATCTCCATACTGGTTTCCTAAGCCCTGCTTCCAGTGCAACAATCCTCCCTGCGTTAAGGTTTGTCCGGTAGGAGCTACATTCAAACGCACCGACGGCATCGTGCTGATCGACAATGACCGGTGTATCGGCTGTAAATTCTGCATGGCTGCATGTCCTTATTCTTCCAGGGTATTTAACTGGGGGTCGCCGGACCAGGAGCCTCTTCCGGCCGGGAAAAAATATTCACCCGAAACAAGCTGGCCCCAGAAAGTCGGAACCGTCGGGAAATGTGATTTCTGCCCCGATATGGTGCGGCAAGGCAAGCTGCCGTCCTGTGTTACTTCCTGCCCTAACGGAGTATATTTTTATGGTGACAAGAATGAAGATACAGTTACCAACGGCACAGAAACTGTGAGGTTCAGCGAACTCGTTCAGCAAAGATCTGCATACCGTTATATGGAAGAACTGGGAACAGAACCCGGTGTTTATTACCTGCCTCCTGTAAACCGATTGTTCGACTATAAAGTCGGGTTCCAGGATCTGAAACCTGAGGAAATTGATTTGTACAAGAAAGAAGCCAACTTATCTGAATAATATTATACAGCATGGAATATAACAGCAAAACATATAAAAACTATGAAGATTTCAAGCCTCAGCTTGAATCCATAGGCAGGTACGGTTATTTTTTCATAACTGCTATGGTTATGATCATTGCCTGGGGCATTTACGCTCTATATACCCAGCTGTCGAAAGGACAGGTGGTAACCGGAATGCGTGATTACGTGATCTGGGGTATTTATGACGCCAACTTTATTTTCTTCATCGGGATCAGTTATGCCGGCGCCCTCATCTCAGGGATACTGCACCTGCTGAGGGTTGAATGGAGGCATCCTATTTTGCGCATGGCCGAAACCATAACCGTGGTCTCAACGATGATTGGCCCCAGTTATATTTTTCTGAGCATGGGCCGTCTTGAAAGGGTATGGCATATCCTCGTTTACGGCAGGATCCAGTCACCCATTGTATGGGATGTGTTTGCAATATCAACCTATCTAATCGGAAGTTTTATCTTCCTTTACCTGGCCTGTGTTCGTGACCTTGCGTTTATGAGGGATCACCCGGTTGGCGTTGCCAGGTGGCGCAACCGCATCTATAAATTCTTGTCAGCCAATTATCAGGATACTCCTAAACAGCGTGAGCTTCTCAACCAGCTCATCGACCTGATCTCCATCGTGATCATCCCCCTGGCAATCCTTGTTCACTCGGTGCTTGCATGGATCTTCGGGATGACCCTGAGGCCGGGCTGGCACAGCACTATTTTCGCCCCGTATTTTGTGCTTGCCGCCATTTATTCAGGAACCGGGGTCCTGATCATCGTTATGTTTGTATTCCGGAAAATCTATCATCTTGAATCCTATATTACCAAAAATCATTTTACCTACCTCGGGATACTGCTGATGATCCTGGGAGCGCTGTATGGCTATTTTACATTCAGCGAATACCTGACCAACTGGTATGGCAGTGTGAAATGGGATATGGAAGTGCTTTACAGGTTGTTTGACACTTCGACATACTGGTGGTGGTTCTTTTTCTCAGCCTTTATCGGGGTCCTGCTGCCCATCATTCTAATTGCCATGCCCCGCCTGAGAAACATCTATACGATTGTGTTTGCTGCAATGATAGCGGTAACAGCTCTTTGGGTCAAACGTTACCTCATCATCATCCCCACCCTCGAAACTCCCTTGCTCCCGCTTCATGATGTAAGACCTGAATTTGCCGGCTATTCTCCGAGCTGGGTTGAATGGTCCCTGACTGCAATGGGTATCGCTATCTGGCTGCTCCTTTTCTTCCTGTTTTCCAAATTTCTTCCAATCGTTCCTGTTGTAAGAGTAAATACAGCTGATGAAAGGGATTATTTTAAACTCCGGAAACTCGCAAAGGAACGTATTCTCCGCCGCATGATCCGTAAGACCAGAAAAGAAAAGAACGTAGTAGCGGGTATCCTTGTCCTTTTGTTCATGTCGGCGGCCCTGGCCGGACATGCCCAGGACCCGCTGCGGTCAAGACTGAAACTCGAATTCCTGAACAAATCGGGCACCCGTATTCTCACTGGGAAACTCACGAGTAAAAAGGACGATCAGACAGTTCCTCTTGAAGGCATGGAAGTCAGTTTCTTTATTCAGGGAGCCAGGGACAAGGTGTTGCTTGGGAAAGCTTCAACTGACGAGGCCGGGAAAGCAAATTTCACCCTTCCAGATAAACTTGATATTCGAAGAAATAAGGAAGGTAAATACAGTTACTCTGCAGCTTACGCAGGGAGCAAGGAATACCAGAGCTCAGAGTCTTCTGCAGCCATCATGGATGTTTTCATGAAAATCACGTTTTCGCAGAAAGACAGTTCGAAACTTATCAACCTCTTTGCCGTTGAGATCAATCAGAAAGGTGATTCCGTCCCGATTGACGGATCAACCGTGATATTTTATGTTCCCCGTACTTTCTCCTTATTGAAAATAGGTGAACAAGCTGTTAAAAGCGGGCATGCCGACCTTGACTTCCCGGTGACCCTGCCGGGTGATTCCGCAGGCAACCTGCCAGTTATCGCCAGATTCGAAGATAACGACAATTACGGCAATGCTGAAGTGAACGCGACGATGGCCTGGGGTAAAAAACTTCCCCCTTTGGTAATCATTAAACGGGGGTTGGGCGACACCAATGCTCCTCTCTGGATGGTATACACTCTTATCGTACTGCTATCTCTCGTGTGGTTTCATTTTACTTATGCCATAATTACAATTTTCAGGATCAATTATCTTGGGAAAAAAGCTTTAAAAGAAAAACAGGCTTAAACTGCAATATATTAAACAAAATCAAATATTAATAAATTGATAAAAATCAGGAGGTTATTATGAAAATGAAGAATGTAAGCCGTTTATTGGCAATTGTTCTAATGTTAAGTGCTTTTTGTATCGCAGGCTTTGCACAGAAACCTGCAAAATGGGTTGCACCAGATAAATACAAAATAATGAAAAACCCAAATGCAGCTGATGTGAGCACCGGCAAGGACCTTTTTGCAAAACATTGTAAATCATGTCATGGAAAAGATGGTCTTGGAGACGGCCCCAAAGCAGCTACCCTTGGCACATCCTGCGGTGATTTTACTGCAAAAGAATTCCAGTCGCAGACTGATGGTGAAATTTTTTACAAGATCACAACCGGCAGAGATAAAATGCCTGCTTTCGGAAAAACCATTTCTGAAGACAATGACCGCTGGGCCCTTGTAGATTATCTCAGAAAACTTAAATAAACTGGTGCAAGGCTTGTTGCCGGGGACCCTGTTTTAATCCCTGCGAGCGCTAAGCGCGTTGCTTGCGGCAAGGTTTTTTAATTGGCTTTTACTTTACATTTTCTTGCATTAATAAAGAAAAGGAGATAGAATTATGCCACAAAATGAAACTGCAGAAAATCAGGAATTTGGGAAAATTGCTGAAAAATTGGCCAGTCTTGAAGAACGGCTTTCTGCCCTGGAAGAAAAAGTTCTTTCAGGTTCCCACAAGCAGGCACTGATGAAGAGTATTGAGGATGCGGGTTTTTCAGGTGGAGAGACTGTTTCTGTCGATTCTATTACCATTGAATCGAATATCCTGGAATACGGGCTTTCATGGATCGGAATTGTAGTTTTGTTATTCGGGATAGGATTTCTGATGATGTTCATCCAGAAACAAACCAACAGCTTTCTGTCCAGCGCGATAGGTTACCTGGCTGTTGCCGGGGTCTACACTCTTTCAAGATACCTTAAAAATTCCCATGATCATCTTGCCTATATGCTTAATATAGGTACTCATCTTTTATTGTTTTATGTTACGTTACGCTTGTTTTTCTTCACCGACACCCCACTCATCCATTTTAAGGAGGGAGTTGTTCTGCTGCTCCTGATTGCCCTCGGGTTCCAGCTTTACAGGTCTGTTTTGCTGAAGTCGGAACTTCTTGCTGCAATAGGAATTTTTCTTGTACAGGCTACCTCCGATTTTTCCGATAGCACCCATGAATCGCTGCCCCTTCTGACTATCGCTGCTGGCACTTCCGTTTGGTTGTTTTATCGTTACGGATGGTGGAGGCAAATGATATTTTCGATCATAACGATCTATTTATCCCATATTCTCTGGCTTATGGGCAACCCGGTAATGGGGCATCCCGTTGGCGGACTTTCGTCGCCCCAGTTCAACCTGTTGTACCTTTTCTCTTATGGTATCCTGTTTTCCCTGGCCCCGCTTGTTAAACAGGATGAGCGGTTCAAAGCCAATGTTTACACTTCATCGGTTATGGTAAACGGGATCTTTTTCTTCCTGGCCCTGCTGCTTGAAGTTTTGCTCTTCTATATGAAAAGTTATAGCGGGATCTTTGCCATCGTCTTCATTACCTGTCTTGCGTATTCGATTTTCCTTAAATTCAGGACCGAAAGGGTTTTTGATTCGGCATTTTACGCGATCTTCAGCTTCCTGGCCCTGAGCGCTGCAGTATACGGTTTTACAGGTTTACCCGGAGCCTATTTTTTTCTCGCACTGCAAAGTGTACTCGTGGTTTCCTGGGCTCTCTGGTTCCGCAGTCAGTTCATCGTAGTAGTCAATACAATATTATTTGTTGGCTTGCTCCTCGTCTACATGGTTTCGGGAGCCTATCTTGATTCCGTGAATTTCACATTCGCAATATCTGCCTTTATCACGGCCAGACTCATAAACTGGCAGAAAATGCGCCTCGAACTGAAAACCGAGATGTTCCGGAAAACTTACCTGGTCTGCCTGTTTTTCATTTTTGCCTTCGCACTCTATAAAGCCGTGCCCCCGAACTATGTAACACCAGCCTGGACAGGAGCAGCCATCCTCTATTTTATCCTCAGCCTGGTCCTTAAAAATACAAACTACCGGTGGATGGCTATTATCATGCTGCTGGTCACCGCGGTTTACCTGTTTGTGGTGGACCTTGGGCATATGGAAGTAGGCTATCGCGTGATAGCATTTCTGTTTCTTGCTGTAGTGCTTTTCGGAACCTCATTGTATTTTACGAAGTTCCTGCGTAAAAAGAAAACACAGTCTTCCGAAGAATAATTTCTTAAGACTATACCGGATTTTTTTCGCTCAGTTCCATCCAGCGTTCCGTTTTGCTGTCGATTTCGGAAAGCAAAGCCGAAAAACGTGATGACATATCTACAAGATCCTGCTGATTCAAAGAACCCGAACCAAGCGCTGCTTCAAGTACATTCTTTTCCTCCTCAAGTAGCCGGATATCTTTCTCCAGGTTTTCCAATTCAGCTTTTTCTTTAAAATTAAGGCCTGGTTTTTTGGGCTTGATCACTGCGGATGAGGGAGATGGTTCCTTAACCGCTCCGGCCCGGGCAATCGCTGCCTGTCGTTTTTTATGATCCGCCCAGTCCCTGTACTGGCTGTAGTTCCCCGGGAAATCTTTGATCACGGCATTTCCCTCAAACACGAACAGGTGGTCCACTATTTTATCCAGAAAAAAACGGTCGTGGGTGACCACCAGAACGCATCCCTGGAAGGAAGCCAGGTAATCCTCGAGTATGTTCAGCGTAAGTATGTCGAGGTCGTTCGTGGGTTCATCAAGGATCAGGAAGTTTGGGTTCTGCATTAAAACAGTTACAAGGTACAGTCTTCTCTTTTCACCCCCGCTGAGCTTATATACGAATTGATGATGCATTGGGTAAGGGAACATGAAATAGTTAAGAAAGTGAGCTGCCGAAACTTTCTCGCCATTGCTGAGCTGAACAATATCTGCAATGGATTTCACCACGTCAATCACCCTGATCTGCCCGTCAAATGTTAAGCCTTCCTGCCGGTAATGCCCGAATTTTATTGTTCCCCCGGTTTCCACAGTCCCTTTCTGAGGGCGTATTCCCGATGTGACAATATCGAGGAAAGTTGATTTACCTGAACCGTTTTTCCCTATGATTCCTATCTTTTCCCGGCGTTTGAAAATATAACCGAAGTGGTCGAGGATCGGCTTGTCGCCCCATGAAAAACTAACGTCATGCACTTCAAGGATCTTTTTACCCATTCGCGCGCCTTCCATACCCAGGTTCATACTCCGCTCCCAGGTCTTATTTGCCGCCTTTTCTTTCAGCTCATAGAAAGAATCGATACGTGCCTTCGACTTGGTAGTCCGGGCTTTAGGCATACGTCTCATCCATTCCGCTTCAGTACGAAGGATGTTCCTTGCCTTTTCGGTCTCCTGTGTTTCATTTTCCTTACGTTCCTGGGATTTCTCAAGGAAATACTCGTAATTGCCTTTATGCCTGAAAAGCCGGCCATTTTCCATTTCCAGTATCTCATCACAAACCCTGTTCAGGAAATACCGGTCATGTGTGACCATCAGCAGGGTGATCTGGTTTCGTGTAAGATATTCCTCCAGCCATTCTATCATATCGATGTCAAGATGATTGGTAGGCTCATCGAGGATAAGGAAATCAGGTTCCGAGATCAGTGTCTTGGCCAGGGACAGCCGTTTCTTCTGACCGCCCGACAAGGCCGAAACAGGCTGGTGCATATTGGCCAGGCTGAGTCTTGTAAGAATCTGTTTGATCCGGTTTTCATAATCCCAGCCATTGATGGCTTCCATCCTCTCGATGGCTTTCGAAAGAAGGTTTTTGCCGGGTGACTCAAGGGCCTCCTCGTAATCATGAATGGTTCTGAGCATCTCATTGGAAGTGGCATACACTTCGTCAAACACCGTGAGGTTCTCATTCAGTTCGGGTTCCTGCCTAAGGTAAGCCACCCTGGCCTGGTTAAAAAGAGTGACCGTTCCTCCATCGGAGGGCTCAGTGCCATTGATTATGCTGAGAAGTGAGGTTTTTCCTGCTCCATTACTTGCTATCAAAGCAACTTTCTGATACTGGTTGATTGAAAAACTGATGTTTTCAAACAGGACTTTCTCTCCAAAATGTCTTGTCAGGTTTTCAACCTGAAGTAATGTGGGCATTGAGTTAAGGCGTTATTGAGTTCTGCGTTTGGGCGTTATTGAGTTACTTCGTTGCGTTATTGTCTTACTGCGTTCTGTGTTATTGCCTTATTGCGTTATTGCGTTGTTGCGTAAAATCCTAAATCGGGTTTCGTAAATAGTAACTGAAATCGTAAATCAAAAACTGTATCCTATGTTTACAAAGATCATGGGGCCGGAATTTACATTCGATCCCATCAGGGTTAGTTCCACCGGGCCTATGAAACTGTCGTAGCTGGCAGTAAGTCCGTATCCACACATCAGGTTTTTAGATTTAAACACCTCTGAGAACTCCAGTTGATCGGTTCCAAGGTCGGCCCGGGCTGTGAGGTATAACTTCTTGTAAAGATTATACTGAAGCCTTAGCCTTGCAATTGCCGAATAATATCCAAACTCCTGTATAAACTGGACTCCTGTAAAGCTTACATACTGGTCGATGTAATTGCGCGAACATAATCCGCCGACACCGAAAATATGCTGCAAGGGAGGTTGATTTTCATCCCATATTGCACCTCCTGCAAACAGCCCCGGCTGCAGAACGAATTTTCCCGACAACGGAATGTAATGATCGTATTTCAGGTAGAAGACACCGGCATTGGAAAAAATTTCCCTGGACCAGTTTGCCGAAAGCGGCATTACATATTCCCCTCTCAGGGTTGCCAATATTCCCCGTCTAGCGAAATAAGGACGATCCCGGGAATCGACATTCAGGGAAAGAAAAACTGTTCCGTAACTCGTGAAATGCTGGAAAGGATGGAGGCTTGAATCCACATCGACATCCTGCTGGAACCTGAAATATTCATAATCGAACCCGGCTTTCAGGTTGACCATATTCTTAAAAGTGTATTGGAAAAAAAGACTGCCTTTGTTATTGAAAAAGTTGATCTGGTTGATCTTTACATCTTTGTTGTAATCACCGAAATTAAAAGAGTAAAAATCAGCGCTCAGACCCATGGCAGCTTTCCCTCCGAATCCCAATAAATAAACAACCCTGAGACGGGGATCGGGGCCTATGTTCAGGTCGGCAAAAAGTTTGGAATTCTTTCCCAGGAGATTCCTGAATGCACCGCTGAGGATTATCCCTACATTATAGTTGTTATCGTAGTGAATACCTGCTCCCAGTGAACCGGGACCGGTTTCCATTGCTTCGATCACAAGGTCGGTTTTGCCGTTATGCTGCTCAAACTCATAGAATACATGTTCAAAATACCCGGAACCATATAATTTCCGTATGCTGTTTTGCAGATCCTTAATTGCTATTTTAGTGTTCTTCTTATGTTTAAATAAGCTTGAGAAGTAGTAGTTAGGCAGTTTTTTATTCCCCCTTATGATGATGCTGTCGACTTCCAGTGAATCGAGAGGTCTTGCCTTGAATTGTTTAAGCGGTTTATATTCAATGGCATTGAGGGAATCGGCCAGGGCTTTGATCTCCTTAAAATGTGAACGGGCGACCCTTTCGCCCAGAGCTATTATCGAATCATATTGTTCAAAGTCAAGCATGCCATAATCTACTTTAAACCTGACTTTCAGGTCGGTAAGGCTGTCGCCTATCCTGTTTGCTCCGATGCGTGAGAATGAGGTGATCTGATCGGCAATCGCAGTAATGGAATTGAGTTTTTCACGCGGATACAGGCCCGACTGCACGTCGCCTCCCACGATAATCTCTGCCCCCATATTTTTTACCTGTTCCACAGGATAATTATTCACCACCCCGCCATCCACCAGATAATATCCCATATAATCGGTTGGTGAGAAATAGCCGGGTATTGACATACTTGCCCTTATGGCCATCGGAAGATATCCCTTATCAAGAATAATCCCTTCTCCGGTCAGAAGGTTTGTGCCCATGCAGAGAAACGGTGTCTGCAACTTTTTGAAATCGTAAATTTTATAGGCAGGAGAAAAATACTTGTTCAGCAGGAGGTTGATTTCCTGACCCTGGTACATTGACGAACCCAGGCCCAGTTTGTTATTTCTGATAGGGAGCCTTACGATTGATTTCTCTCCGTATTCTTTTTCCTCGAAAGCAATATATCGGCGGTCAATATTATCTTTTAACAGGTCGTTCCAGTTTTGTGAGCGGATCATCTTCGCAATAGTATCGGGATGGTAGCCAATTGCATAAAGACCCCCCATAATACTGCCTATGCTTGAACCACCTATATAGTCTATCGGCAGGCCCGCTTCCTGGATCACCCTGAGAAGGCCGACGTATGCGAATCCTTTGGCACCGCCTCCGCTTAGCACCAGGCCTACCGAAGGTCTTTTTGAAGCGGACGGCGTTGCCTGGGAAAAAAGTGATAGCGGTTTCAATATAAAAAAACACAAAAGAAGAAGACCTAAGACCAGACCTATCCTAATGGTCGCCTCCAGTGATTTTGATATAATCTCCTGTCGGTCCTCATTTTGATTTTCCGCCATAATTTCAGTAGTTTGGTTTCTGTTAAAGCTGTCTTCAACAAATATATAATATTTTTACGGGAAATTCGAAAGAGGAACGATCGCAAACCGATTGTTAGGGTATATGGAAAACAACATAAATGAAGGCCGGGACTTTTCTTCCGAGCTGATCTTTTCATTTTCGCGAAGCAGCGGGCCGGGGGGGCAGAATGTAAATAAAGTGAGTACAAAAGCCGAATTGCGTTTTCATATTTTGAACTCGGCATTGCTTTCGCAGGATGAAAAAGCATTGCTATCAGACAAGCTGGCTAAAAGAATTAACAAGGCGGGAGAACTGATTCTGGTTTCCCAAAGTGAACGTACCCAGTTGAAAAACAAAGAAGTTGTAATTGAGAAATTCTATTCTTTGCTTCGCAGAGCCCTGGCTCCCCGTAAAAAGAGAAAACCAACCAGGCCATCTGAAGCAACCAGGGAAAAACGTCTTGAAGACAAACGGATTAAAGCACAACAAAAAGAACAACGGTCAAAGATCAACCCTTAAAATGCTTTTTTTTAGACGCTTTCTGTTCTTTTAACAGTTCCACCCTTACAGGTTCATCCCCAAACCATGCATCTTTCAAGGCCTTCATCAGTTGTTCTGAATTCGGTTCGGGAACTTCAAAAATCACCGATCTTTTCGTCAGCTCAATTTTGCCAAGCCTGATCTTTTTACCTGGTGTATTCCTGTTGATAAGTTCCATGAGTTCAGCTGCATACATCCCGTCATTCTTACCTTTGTCGATGATCATTTTTGTGAAGTCCGATTCGGAGTCATTCGACCTGTCTTTCCAGTCCGGCTTCCCGCTCCTGTCTTTCCTGTCGGGTTTTCCGGATCTGTCCTTCCAGCCGGATCTGCCCGGCTTCTCATTCCGGTCGAATCTTCCTGAATTCTCTTTCCGGTTACTTTTAAAGTTATCTTCCGGGACGTTCAGATCGGGGGCATTTTTATAATAATCCAGGAAGCGGTTGAATTCAAGCGCGACAAACCGTTTGATAATATCTTCCTTGTCAAGCCACTCCAGTTTACGGTAAATCTGCGGAAGGTAGGTGTCGATCTCTTCATGGTCAATATCTACCTTTTCCATTTTGTCAACCATGCTGAAGAGTTGTTTTTCACAGATCTGCCGGCCGGAAGGAACGGCTGAAGAGGTGAACGTTTTATTGATCTTTTTCTCAATCTTTTTAATCAGGTATTTTTCTTTCAGGTTAAGCAGGATGATTGATATGCCGGCCCGCCCGGCCCGCCCGGTCCTGCCGCTTCTGTGAGTATATGAATCAATGTCTTCCGGAAGATTATAGTTGATGATATGGGTGAGGTTTTCAACATCAAGCCCGCGCGCGGCAACATCCGTTGCGACCAGCAGGCGGATATGGCCGATCCTGAATTTGTTCATCACCGTATCCCTCTGGACCTGCGAAAGGTCCCCGTGAAGCGACTCGGCATTATATCCGTCCTGGATAAGTTTATCTGCAATCTCCTGGGTTTCCTTTCGTGTACGGCAAAACACAATGCCATAAACTGAAGGATAAAAGTCGACAATGCGTTTTAATGCAGGGTATTTATCTTTCGCATGAACGGTATAGTATACATGCTTGATATTTTCAGCGCCTGAATTCCTGGTGCCTATGGTCACTTCAACAGGGTTTTTCATGTATTTCCGGGCAATCGCAGCTACTTCGGCAGGCATGGTTGCTGAAAACAGGAGTGCTCTCCGCTGTGGAGGAACTGTTTCGAGAATATCATTGAGGTCTTCCGAAAAGCCCATGTTCAGCATCTCATCTGCTTCATCAAGAACCACGGTTTTGATATGGTTTAATTTTATCGCCTTTCGGCGGATGAGGTCGAGCAACCGCCCCGGCGTAGCCACCACGATCTGGATTCCTTTTTTCAGGGCTTTCATCTGTACGTCTATGCTGCTGCCCCCGAAAACCGGCAGTGTCGTGAGTGCATCGTTAAATTTTGCAAAGTCGTTCAGGTCATCCGCGATCTGCATACAGAGTTCACGGGTCGGACATAATATGAGTACCTGAGGGTTGACAACATCCGGATCGATCATCTGGATCAGGGGCAGCCCGTAAGCAGCAGTCTTCCCCGTGCCTGTCTGGGCAAGGACGATCATATCCTGGTTCTCGTTCAGGACAAGCGGGATCACTTTTTCCTGAACAGGCATAGCGGCTTCGAAGCCAAGTTCTTGAACAGCCCTGACATATTGCAGGGAAATGCCCAATTCTTCAAATGTAAACATGGTAATAAGAATTTATGTGCTGACGGACTTTCCGGTCCTTGGTGTGAATCTCTTAAGGGGGGAAAAATAGTATGACCGGGAACACGGATTTATAAGCCTGCAAAGGTACAATTTTTTTTTGACATTGATAAACAAGGTTTTAAGGCTCCCGTTAAGAAAAATAATCGTATTTTTGAACATCAATCCATTTTTTAAAATATTGCCGAATGAAATACCCATAAGGACTATGTTCAACTAACCTTGAATGTTAATTATGGGTATTCCATGTGACCATTTAAAAACAAATTATTAACACATGAAACGAATTATCTTTCTCTTTTGCCTGATGGATTTAATGGCTTATTCAGCCTGTTCCCAGGATATTTCGCAATGGAGAGGTCCAGACCGTAACGGTATTTACCCTGAAACCGGCCTCATGAAATCATGGCCGGAAACCGGCCCTGCCCTGTTATGGCATTATGATGAACTTGGGGACGGCCATTCTTCAGCTGCCGTCACCAACGACCGTATTTATACCTGCGGGGAGGTCAACGGTATAGGATACCTTTATTCTTTTGACCTGAACGGCAAACTGCTTTGGAAAATGCCATACGGAGAAGAATGGACGGAAAGCTGGCCGGGAGTCAGAAGCACCCCCCTGGTCTGTGATGGGAAGATTTATATGATGAGCGGTTTTGGCAAGCTCATCTGCCGGAAAGCTGAAAGCGGCGATTTTATATGGACCATTGATATCCTGAAAGACTTCAAAGCCCCCAATATTAAATGGGGAGTTACCGAAAACTTGCTTATCGACGGTAATAAGCTGTTTTGCACTCCCGGGGGGCCGGAAGCCAGTGTTGTGGCCCTTGACAGGAAAACCGGCAAACTTCTCTGGAAATGCGCAGCGAAAGGAGAAAGCAGCGCTTATTGTTCCCCGGCCATCTTCACGCACAATAAACGAAGGATCCTTGTAACCCATACTGCCAGCTCAATTATCGGCATAGATACTGAAACTGGAAAATTTCTCTGGAGCGTTGACCAGCCTAATACCTATTCGGTCCATGCCAACACCCCTGAATATATTGACGGTTCCATATACGGTGTTTCCGGCTATGGCAAGGGAGGTGTACTGCTCAAACTCAGCGGGGACGGAAGCAGCGTGACCGAAACCTGGAGAAGCCCTTCCATCAGCAACCGTATGGGCGGTTTCGTGGTCCTGAACGGCAAGATCTACGGATCGGATGATGCCGGAAAAGCATGGTATTGCACCGACTGGAAAACGGGAACCGATATGTTCTCTGAAAAGGTCACCGGCAAAGGGAATATCATTTCTGCCGATGGAATGTTATATCTCTACGGCGATAATGGAGAGATCGTGCTTGCCAAGCCAAGCCCGACAGGCTTCGGCAAAGTCAGCTCATTCAAAGTGCCATTTGGTTCGGCCCAGCACTGGGCCCACCTGGTGATCAAAAACGGACGTCTTTATGTAAGGCATGGGAATTCACTGATGGTTTACAATATTGCAAAATAACCCCGAAACTTACACTTACTATGAAATCACTGCATCTGCTCTGCTGTATCCTTGGTTTAAGCCAGGCTGTATTCTCACAAACCCCGGCCCAGTGGAGGGGTCCTGATCGCAGCGGGGTTTATAATGAAACCTCCCTCCTCAAAGAGTGGCCTGCCGAAGGCCCGGCATTATTATGGTCGGCCGAAGGCATTGGAAAAGGTTACTCATCGGCCGTCAGCGACGGCAATGCAGTATATGTGACAGGGATGAAGGACTCGACCGATATTCTTACCGCCCTGTCACCCGAAGGAAAAATACTCTGGCAAACACCTTTTGGCCCGTCCTGGTTCGGCTCTTTCCCCGAAACACGGTGCACTCCTACTGTTGAAGGGGACTTTATTTACCTGGTGAGCGGAGGCGGAACTGTGGCCTGCGTTCTTAAGTCAAATGGAAAAATCAAATGGTCGGTCAAAGGCCTCGAAAAATTCGAAGGCAGATACGGGCAATGGGGTGTTTGCGAATCCCCACTCATGGCCGGGAACAAGGTTATTTATACGCCGGCCGGTCCGAAAACGACCATCGTGGCCCTGGATAAGAATACAGGGGAGACTATATGGCAGTCGGCCTCACTCAACGATACGGGATCCTATGTGTCACCAAGGCTTATTCATTTCGGGAACAAAGATATCATCATCACCGTGATCAACAAGTTCCTCTTTGGTACTGATCTTTCGAACGGGAATATCCTCTGGAGTTTTGATTACGGAAATTACATGCCCGAAAAAGGCGTTAAGATCTGGCCCGGGGCGCCAAAAACAAACACTATCACTCCCCTCTTCGACCAGGGTTTTCTATACATTACCGGAGGTTATAATCACGTTGGAGTTATGTTTAGGCTGTCGGATGATGCCTCAGGTATCACCAGAACATGGACCGACACGGTCCTGGATTGCCATCATGGAGGTGTGGTCCTGGTTAATGGCTTTATCTACGGTTCAAACTGGATAGACAACAGCAAGGGAAACTGGTGCTGCCTTGACTGGAAGACGGGCAAACTGATGTGGGAGGAAAAATGGTTCACAAAAGGACCGGTTATTTTCGCCGACGGCATGCTCTATTGTCTTGAAGAAAAATCAGGCAATGTTGGCCTGGTGAAACCTGATCCGCAGAAATTCACTTTGATAAGCAGCTTCAAGACCTCTCTCGGGAAAGGTCCCTGGTGGGCGCATCCTTCGGTTTACAAGGGCGTCCTCTATATCCGGCATGGTGATGTGCTGATGGCCTATGATATCAGGAAAAAATAAACGTGAAAAAGATCTCCCGGTTTATCCTGCTTTCCCTTTTTTTGCTTGGCCTCGGCCTAATGGGAGTATGGTTTTTTCATGATCCTGCATCTTCCTTTAAACTGTCGCTGCCGGGAATGGATAACAGGAAGAAAGGGGCAGCAGCCCCTGCCGAAAAAGTCAACATAGGGGAGATCTTTGAGTCATTTAAATCGGTGCCGGGTATGCCGGGACCCGGCTGGCCCCGTTTCAGAGGAGAGCAGTTTGACAATATCAGCAAGGAAAATGTACGGCTGATTTCGAAGTGGGGCAGCTCCGGCCCGCATATCCTGTGGAAGCTCAGCCTGGGCGAAGGCCATGCAGCTCCGGCAGTGTATGACGGGAGGGTGTACATCCTCGATTACGATGAACAGAAAAAAGAAGACATCCTGAGGTGCCTGTCTCTTCAAACCGGGGACGAAAGCTGGAGAAGGGGCTACCATGTGCACCTGAAGCGCAACCATGGCCTTTCGCGCACCATCCCTGCTGTGTCAAAGAATTATGTACTGACGATAGGGCCCCGCTGCCAGGTGATGTGCTGCGAACGCATCAGCGGGGCGCTTGTCTGGGGTTTCGACCTCGGCAGGGAATACCAGGCTGAAGTGCCGTTCTGGTATACCGGGCAGTGCCCCCTTATCGACCAGGATACGGCGGTCATCGCCGTGGGCGGGAAGTCCCTGATGATTGCAGTAGATTGCAAAACAGGCAAAAAAGCCTGGGAAACTCCCAACCCCCATAACTGGAAGATGTCGCATTCTTCGGTCATGCCCATGATGCTGAACGGGAAAAAGATGTACGTATATTGCGCTATCGGTGGGGTCTGCGGGATTGCGGCCACAGGCCCTTCCAGGGGAAAGGTCTTATGGGAGACAACTGAATTTTCTCCTTCTGTGGTGGCGCCAAGCCCCGTGATTATGGACGAAGGACTTATCTTTGTATGCGCAGGTTATGGGGCAGGTTCGGCATTGCTGCAGGTAAAAGAAACCAATGGTGTTTATTCGGTAAAGGTCCTGCAGAAACTCAAGCCCCAGGGTGGGCTTGCTTCTGAGCAGCAAACACCAGTGTTTTACGGGGGTTATCTTTACGGGATACTCCCGAAAGACGCCGGCGGGCTCCGGAACCAGTTCGTATGCTGCAAGGGGAATGACTGCGGCAACATCGTGATGAGCAGCGGCAAGACCAACAGGTTCGGCATGGGGCCTTACATACTTGCAGACGGTAAATTTTTTATTCTGAATGACGATGGCGAGATGACAATAGCCAAAGCTTCACCGGCGGGATTTACTGTCCTGGACAAAGCCAGGATCATTGATGGTCAGGATTCCTGGGGGCCTGTTGCAATCACAGCAGGTTACCTGCTGATGAGGGATTCAAAGACACTGGTATGTTTGGATATCAAGGGGAAGTGAATATCGAATATCGTTCGGCGAAACCGCAATGAACACCATTGAGACAGACAATTATGTGAATAATATTGAATGTTGAAAATTGAATAAAATGAAACAGAAAATATTTATTGCTGCGGGATTGGTATTGCTGATGATCGTGATTGTGATCATGCTGCTCGACCTTTTTTCGGGGCACAAAGCTGATCCGTCGAATCCCTACGACTACAAAATGGATGAGATCAGGAAAACCGACAGCAACCTGACTGCTTATACCGAACAGCTTACGATCAGGATCTCTCTCTCAGAAATTAATGCTGTTGCCTGCGGGGCCGGGGACAGGATCTATGTTGCAGGGAAAAACGGCCTGGAGATTTTCAATCAGGACGGAAAGCCCGACGGTAATTTCAGTTTTGAAGGCACAGCAAGTTGCATGGCATTGGACAAGAAAGATAATATTTATATAGGCTTTCAGGACCATGTCGTGGTTTTTGACCAGCTTGGGAAACCAGTCATGAAATGGAAAAGCTTTTCCTCCGAATCCCTGCTCACAAGTATTACTATTTCAGGTTCATATGTTTTTCTTGCCGATTTCGGAAAGAAGGTAGTTTACCGCTGTATGACGGATGGAAGGCTCATCAACAGGATAGGTGAAAAAGACCCGGAAAAGAATGTTCCCGGATTTATCATCCCAAGCCCATACTTTGATCTGGCTTCGGGGAAGAAAGGGGAGCTCTGGGTAGCCAATACCGGCAGGCATTCAATGGAGCAGTTTGGCAACGACGGAACTCTGAAATCAGCCTGGGGCCAGGCCTCCATGGCTGTCGACGGTTTTTGCGGCTGCTGCAACCCATCTCATTTTGCCATTCTGTCTGATGGTTCATTTGTGACCAGCGAAAAGGGCATAGAAAGAGTTAAGGTTTATTCCCCAAAGGGAATATTCCTCTGCATCGTTGCGCCTCCTTCCGCTTTTATTGAGGGCACAAGGGGGCTTGACCTGGCGGTGGATTCAAAAGACAGGATCATTGTCCTGGACCCTGAAAAGAAACAGCTGAGGATCTTTGTAAAAAAGGAATAATTCAACCCGGTCGGGCTGCATTAATTTCAGCCCTGACATGAACCAGAGCGTAAATTTACTATGCCAAACAGGAGGGAATTCTTAAATACACTAATGCGTGGAGGGATACTTGCGGCCCTGGGACTGTTCAGCGGAGCCCTGGTATTCCGTTCGCGCGATAAGAATTCCTGTTCCTACGGTTTTGACTGCAGCAGGTGCAGCAAAAATGAAAACTGTAACCTGCCTGCTGCACTGGAAGCCAGGCAAATGGTCTGGCAGATCGACCCAGCCAAATGCATACAATGCGGACGTTGCGCCACCAATTGCGTTATGAGCCCTTCTGCCGTCAAGTGCACCCATGCCTTTGCCATGTGCGGCTATTGCGACCTCTGCGGGGGATATTTCAAGCCGGGGACTAAAACCCTTGATACTGCCGCCGAGCACCAGCTCTGCCCTACCAATGCCCTCAAGCGGAAATTCATAGAAGATCCTTTCTTTGAATACACTGTCGACGAGGAACTTTGCATAGGATGCGGCAAATGCGTGAAAGGTTGCGGCGCCTTCGGCAACGGATCGCTGCAGCTGCAGGTGCATCATGACCGCTGTAAAAACTGCAATCAATGCTCCATTGCCAGGAACTGTCCGTCACAGGCCTTTACCCGTGTCCCAGCCAATAAACCATCCCTTCTGAAAACCTTTGAAGTGGCTAAGGCCGCCACGCTAACAGTCGCCGCCACCCTGCTCTCCACCTTAGCCATGGCAGTACAGCGCTTCCCTAAACCTGAATTCGAATCAGCCTATACTCAGCCCCAGACACAGATCCCCCTGCCCAGGGGGGAATTCCTTGCATACCTGGATGTAGTCATTTTATTTGCCTCCCTCTGCCTGGTTACCTGGCTGGTTCTGAAAAAACGTTCGAGGCTGTGGGTGTTTTTCATGTCACTTTTCTCCCTGGCATATTTCGGATTTTACAGGGAAGGCTGTGTTTGCTCCATTGGCGCTATACAAAATGTAAGCCTGGCTCTCTTCGACCATTCCTTTGTGTTACCTCTTAGCGTGATCATATTTTTCATCCTTCCCCTTATTTTCACCCTCTTCTTCGGACGGACTTTTTGCGCGGCAGTCTGCCCTTTCGGGGCTTTCCAGGACCTCTTCGCATTCAAACCCCAGGCACTGGGCTCAAGGCTGAATACCATTCTGGGGATCATCCCCTACCTTTACCTGGGACTTGCGGTATTATTTGCCGCAACAGGTACCGACTTTATTATCTGCCGTTATGATCCGTTTGTCGGGATCTTCCGTTTCAATGCCTCCTTCGGGATGTTCCTTTTCAGCGGCATCCTTCTTTTATCCGGGGTTTTCATTGCCCGCCCTTACTGCCGCTTCCTTTGCCCTTATGGAGTGTTGCTCAACTGGATTAGCCGGTTTTCGCGCAGACATATCAGCATTACACCTAAGGAATGCATACAATGCAGACTGTGCGAGCATTCCTGTCCGTACGACGCCATCGACATGCCTGTTACCACAAAAAGCCCGGAAGCAAGGCCGGCGATGGTGAAAAAGATGATGATCCTTACTGTCGTCATTCCTTTCCTTGTCCTGGCTTTCGGCTTTACCGGCTCCAGCTTGCATGAAACCCTTGCCAGCGTTGACTCCAGGGTAAAGCTTGCAAAAGAGGTTCTTGCACTTTCAGCAGGCATCAGACCGGATGAAAAAAAAGCCGGTGAAACACTTCAGCCTGCTGCTGAGGAGTCCTTTGAGATCAAGGCATTCAAAGCCTCAGGAAAGACCGAAGCTCAGGTGTATTCTGATGCATCCATCGTTTTAAAAAAGTTTTATGTTAGCGGATGGCTTTTCGGCGGCTTCATAGGCCTTGCGTTCGGGTTAATGATAGCCGGGCGTATGGTACAGGTTTATCGTACCGATTATGTAACAAACAAAGCGAGATGTTTCAGTTGTTTACGCTGCGTAGATTATTGTCCTGTAAAATCCTGAGACCCCTGTGATATGAATATGAAGACCGGGAAAACACCATTTAATACCATCAGGCTGCTTGAGAACATCTCCCTGGGAAGCGCGGTATTTGCAGTGATCTTTTGCGTGCTTATTATAGTCAACTTTATCCAGGTCAAAAGGGCAGATCCCCTGAATACTGCCGCGATGACATCCCTGGTGGAGAAACTTCAGAACGATCCCGGGAATGAACAGATCAGGCAGGAGGTAAGAACCCTTGACCTTCTGGCCCGCAAAGCTTTTTTTACAACCCAATGGCAGGTGCGAACCGGCGGCTACCTTTTGTTCATCAGCATCCTGATCCTTGTTACCTGTGTGAAGGCCTTAGAGCTTATGCGGGTGAAACTGCCCGATGCCCCTTTCGGAAAACCGGCGGTGTTCTGGGAAACCAGGATCCTTAAAAGGCATTGGCTGGTTTATTCCGGGGCAGGACTGGTGGTACTCACCCTGCTGCTTGCCTGGTTTACGCATAACGATCTGGGGAAGGATCTGGAAACAGCCGTGACCAGGGAATCGCAAACCGTAAACCGTGATGAAGGATCAGGGGTCAGGGATCAGGGATCAGGGAACCAGAAACCTGCAGCAGGTAGCAGCGATTCGATAAAAGTCAACCATGATTCGTCATCCAGCATTCTGCATCCTGCATCCAATTATCCATCCTGGCAGGAAGTGAAACTGAACTTCCCATCTTTCAGGGGACCTGGAAGCATAGGTATTACAGAGCGTACGAACATCCCGGCAAGCTGGGATGGAAAAAGCGGGAAAAATATCAAATGGAAAACAGCGATCCCATTGCCCGGGAATAATTCACCAGTGATCTGGAACGACAGGATCTACCTGAGCGGGGCAAGCGAATCAAAACGCGAGGTGTACTGCATTGATGCCCTGAGCGGGAAAATACTCTGGACAAGCACTGTCGACAAGATCCAGGGCTCTCCTTCGCAGGTTCCCGGTGTCAGCAAGGAGACGGGGTTAGCCGCACCCAGCCTTACCACTGAAGGCCTCAGGGTGTATGCCATCTTTGCGAATGGCGACCTCATCGCACTGGATATGGACGGGAAAAAGGTCTGGGCGAAAAACCTGGGTATGCCCGCCAACCATTACGGGCATTCTTCATCCCTCCTCATGTACCATGACATCCTTCTCATCCAGTATGACCAGCGCGGAGCCCCGGAGGTGATGGGGCTTTCGGGGAAGACCGGGGAACAGGTATGGAAAACCTCAAGGAATGTAAAGATCTCCTGGGCCTCGCCTTCACTTATCAATACAGGCAAACGCATGGAACTGTTGCTTTCGGCCGAACCCTGCGTTGCCTCTTATGATCCCCTTACCGGCAAGGAACTCTGGAAGCTGGACTGCATTTCCGGAGAAGTAGGCCCTTCTCTGGCTTACGCCAATGGCATAGTGTACTCGGTAAACGAGTATTCAACCTTGTCGGCCGTTCAGATCGGCATAACCCCCAGGGTCCTCTGGGAGAACAACGAATTCCTTTCGGATGTGCCGAGCCCGGTAGCAACAGACAAATACCTTTTTGTGATAACTTCATATGGAACCGGGGTATGTTATGATGCTGTGGCAGGAACAAAATACTGGGAACATGATTTCGGGAACCCCGTATATTCTTCACCGATGCTGGCCGAGGGCAGGATCTACCTGTTGGATAAAAGGGGAATGATGTTCATCTTTAAAGCAGACAAGGAGTTTTCACTGATCAGTCAATGCCCACTTGGCGAGGGCTCCTTCTGCACCCCGGCTTTTACAAACGGGCATATTTTCCTGAGGGCTGATAAAAATCTATACTGCATAGGGAAATAATAATCCTTATGACGCTGCCGGCAATTTTTTTTGCCTGAATACTATACTGATTTATAGAATATCTTTACAACATAAAATATATGAGTTCATACCTGATTCAATACATTGAATATGAACACAAATACTAAAACAAAAAAAGAACTTATTCATGCAATAAATGAACTGGAACTGCAGGTTGCCCGGCAGGAAAAAGCAAAGGAGGTATTGCAGGAAAATGTTAAGCGGTACTATACAATATTTACCCACTCACCCCTTGGGATTGTACATTTTGATGTTGACGGCATAATACTGGATGTAAACATAGAATTTGTCAGGATCATCGGCTCATCAAGGGAAGCGCTTATTGGATTCAATCTGCTAAAACAGCTGAATGATGAGAAAACACTCTCAGCTGTGCGGGAAGCATTAAAAGGAGGAACAGGCAATTATGAAGGAATATATCATTCGGTGACTTGCAGTAAAGTCACGCCGGTACGGGGTCTTTTTGTTGGTCTGCCTGATGACAATGGCCGGATAACAGGAGGAACCGGTATATTCGAAGACATTACTGATCAGAAACAAGCCGAAGAATCCCTTAAAGACAGCTTCGCCCGCAATAAAGCAATGCTTGATGCCATTCCTGACCTGATGTTTGTGTTTGACGCAGATTGCCGGTTTGTTGATTATCATGCTGAAAAGTCAGTCAACCTCTATACTGATCCGGAGTTTTTCCTTGGAAAAAAACCTGAAGAAGTGTTACCTCCTGACATTGGAATAATGACCAGTACTAGAGTCAAAGAAATTTTAAGGACCGGGCAGCCGGATTACGATACTTATGATCTCCTGATCGGTGGTGATCTTCGTCATTTCGAATCAAGGGGGGCGCTTTATGGCAATGACCATGTTTTATCGATTGTACGCGACATCACCGACATGAAAAGGGCTGCAGAAGTAAAAAGAGTGAGCGAGGAACGATTTTGGTCTATACTTAATGCTTCACCCGATAACATAACCATCACTGACCTGAAAGGGAACGTCCTTATGGCTTCGCCTGTAGGCATGAAGTTGTTTGGTTACGAGAAGGAGGAAGAGCTCAAAGGGCTGCCAGTCACAGATTTTATTATCCCCTCAGATAAGGAACGTGCATTATCGAATATCGCTTTCATGTTCCAGGGCATTCTGACAGGACCTGCTGAATACCACGGACTCAGGAAAGACGGAAGTATTTTTTACATTGAAGCAAATGCAGAATTTATAAGGGATGCAAACGGTCAGCCTGACCAGATTGTTTTCATCATCCGTGACATTACGGAGCGAAAGAGGGCTGAAGATGAATTAAGAAAATTATCCCTGGCAGTCAAGCAAAGTCCGGCTTCAATATTAATTACAGATACTGATGGCAATATAGTTTATGCAAATCCAAAGGTATGTTTGATCACAGGATATTCACCTGAAGAACTCAGGGGAAAAAACCCACGCATCTTTCAATCCGGTGAAACTCCCCAGGAAACCTATATGAATCTATGGGAAACGATCTATTCAGGAAAAGAATGGAAAGGTGAATTCCATAATAAAAAGAAAAACGGTGAACTATATTGGGAATTTGTGTCAATCTCTCCTATCATTGACAACACTGGGAAGATCACCGAGTTCCTGGCAGTCAAGGAAGACATTACAGAATGGAAAAAAATGATTGCAAGCCTTGAACAAGCCAAAGAAAAAGCTGAAGCCAGCAACCGGCTGAAAACAGCTTTCATGAACAATATTTCACATGAGGTCAGAACGCCTTTAAATGGAATCCTTGGGTTCAGCAGTCTGATCTCTCAACCCGATAATACTGAAGAAGAAAAAGCTCAGTTTTATTCACTCATTAAAACAAGCAGCAGCCGGCTGCTCAGGACCATCACTAACTATATGGATATTTCTCTGATTGCTTCAGGGAACCTGGAGGTCAGACGAAAATCCTTTGATTTTCACAGGATGCTTTATCAACTCTATGATGAATTTCAACCCCATTGTGCAGAGAAAAACCTGGAACTGCATTTTGATATTCCTGCGGAAACATTGACTATAAAAATGTTTTCCGATCCAGAGTTAATTCAAAATGTAATTTCTCATTTACTGGATAACGCTTTGACTTTTACAAATAAGGGGGAGATTACTTTTGGATATAAAAGGAAATCGGGATCAATTGAATTTTTTGTGAAAGACACAGGCATCGGCATCAATCCTGAATCCCTCCCGGTAATCTTTGAAAGTTTCGTTCAGGGTGAGATATCGCCTTCCGGTTTTCATAGCGGCAGTGGTTTGGGATTGTCCATTGCACAAGGATATATACGATTATTAGGCGGCGAAATTCGTGTCGAATCAGAAGAAGGCCATGGTTCTGCATTTTTCTTTTCAATCCCTGACTCAGGATTAAAGGAAGAAGCTGCAACAGCTGATATTATTGACCCGGAGTACCTGGTTCAGGCTAACCCGGTTATCCTGATTGCTGAAGATGACACTACAAATGTACTTCTCACTCAAGCCATGTTAAAAGATACCGGTGTTACAATATTAGTTGCGAATAATGGCGAGGCGGCTGTTTCCTTTTGCAAGGATCATCAGGAGATCACCCTTGTATTGATGGACTTGAAAATGCCTGTTTTAGGTGGGATCGAAGCTACCCTGCAAATCAAATCATTCAGGAAAGACCTGCCGGTTATCGCGGTTACTGCTTATGCTTTGAGCGAAGATGAAAAAACAGCCATAGAAGCTGGTTGCAGTGATTTTCTGGCCAAGCCATTTGAGAAAGATGTTTTATTCCGGAAACTTAAAAGATATGGTATCTTATTTTAAGAGGGATTGCAGGGTAAATGAGCATAAATAACCTAATGATGAATGCATCCTGGGCAACAAAGTGAAAGAATACTCAGAGAACATACACAAAACCGTAGACCGCATCATCGCCCGAAGGGGAACCTCGGTTACTGCTGTCATTCCCATACTCCAGGACATTCAGCAGGAATTCAACCACCTCCCGAAAGAAGCACTGGATTACACCTGCCAGGTAACTGAAATAAGCCCTGCCCGCATCGAGGGAGTTGCTTCGTTTTACTCTCAGTTCCGAAGGCATAAAACGGGGGAGCACATCATCAGCGTTTGCGCAGGGACGGCCTGCCATGTCAAAGGCTCAGGCCTGGTGTACGACGCCATCCGCAGAGAAATGAAGCTGGACCCAAATGAGAATACTGATGCCGACGGTATATTCACCATCGAAAAAGTAGCCTGCCTGGGCTGTTGCACTCTGGCCCCTGTAGTGAGGATTGATACGGTCACTTACGGGCATGTGATGCCTGAAAATGCCGGGGATATACTCTCCGACTTCCTGAAACGCAGAAAGCAGCCGGTGAAGGCTGGTTCAAACGCAGCTCCTTCATCCGCAGTGAAAGGAGAAATTCGGATTGGCCTGGGTTCCTGCTGTATAGCCAGCGGCAGCCAGGAGGTCAAGACAGAACTTGAAAAGACCGTAGCCGAGGCCGGGATCAGGGTTGATGTGAAACAGGTGGGCTGCGTGGGAATCTGCAACCAGGTGCCTATTCTTGAGATCGTTAAACCCGGCGAAAACACGGCTTTTTATGCCCGTATCAAACCAGAGGAGGTGAAGCAGGTGGTGCTTAGTCATTTCAGGCCCGAAGGCAGCTACCGCAGGTTTAAATCGAGGGTGGTGGGTATGTTTGAGAATATGATGGCGGATGAGGAGCCACGCTCGGTTCAGAAGTATATGTTCGAGCAGAGGGACAGCCCGCTATCTGCTTTTTTAGGCCCCCAGGTCAATATAGCCACGGAGAACCGCGGTATAGTAAGGCCGTGTGACATCAGCGAATACAGGAATGCCGGGGGATTCGAGGCTCTGAAGAAGTGCCTGGAAACGATGAGTCCCCAGGATGTCATTGATGAGATCAAAGCCAGCGGCCTGAGGGGGCGCGGAGGTGCAGGGTTTCCGACGGGCCGCAAATGGCAGCTGGTCCACGACCAGGTATCAGACGAAAAATATATAATTTGTAATGGTGACGAGGGTGATCCCGGTGCGTTCATGGACCGGATGCTTCTTGAGTCTTATCCTTACCGCATCATCGAAGGCATGATCATCGCAGCCTATGCAACAGGCTCACATAACGGGCTGTTTTACATACGCGCTGAATATCCCCTGGCTGTGCAAAGGATCAGCGAAGCGATCCAGGTCTGCCGGGACGAGGGGATTCTCGGGGATTCGGGACCGCTGGCAATGGATCACAGATCACAAATCCCCATTCGCAAATCCCCAATCTCCAATCACCAACCCCCAATCCCTGATCACAGAATTTCCTTCGACATCAGGATATTCGAAGGCGCCGGGGCTTTTGTATGCGGGGAGGAAACCGCGCTTATCGCCTCTATTGAAGGGAACCGCGGGATACCACGGCTGAGGCCGCCTTATCCCGCCATACAAGGTATCTACGGAAAACCAACCCTGATCAATAATACAGAGACTTTCTCGCTGGTATCATGGATCATCCGCAAAGGTTCAGCTGAATTTGCCCGCATAGGCACGGAAGGCAGCAAGGGCACGAAGGTGTTTGCATTGGCCGGGAAAGTTAAGCGGGGCGGGCTTATCGAAGTGCCCATGGGCATCAGCATAAAAAAAATCGTGGAGGAGATAGGCGGTGGAATTGCAGACGACAGGCAGTTTAAGGCGGTACAGATCGGAGGACCTTCGGGCGGATGCATCCCGGCTGCACTTGCCGACCTGCCCATAGATTTCGAAGCACTTACAGAGGCCGGGGGCATGATGGGTTCGGGCGGGCTTGTAGTCCTTGATGATGCTGACTGCATGGTCGACATTGCCCATTATTTCCTGTCGTTCACCCAGAACCAGAGTTGTGGCCAATGTACATTCTGCCGCATAGGCACACGCAGGATGCTGGAGCTGCTTGAGAAAATCCGCAGCGGCGAAGGTGTCGCCGAAGACCTTGAAAAACTCGAGCACCTGGCGAAAAGCACCCATACCGGCAGCCTTTGCGGTCTCGGAAAAACCGCGCCAAACCCGGTTCTGTCGACCCTGAGGTATTTCAGGCATGAATATGAAGCCCATTTAAAGGGCTGTTGCCCTGCAGGTAAATGCACTCCCCTTATCAGTTACAGCATAACTGAGGAATGCATCGGCTGCACGAAATGCGCCCAGCGCTGTCCCTCCGACGCCATTGCATTCAAACCCTATGAAGTTCACAGCATAGACCGGGAGAAATGTATCAAATGCGATATCTGCCGGCAGGTTTGCCCGGTGGAGGCTGTTAAAGTCGGGAGTATTGAAAGATGATGGACAAATGGTTAAAAGCGAAAGGCGAAAAGCGAAAAGCGAAATAATTTCGCTTTTCACCTTTCGCTTTTCGCTTTTATTTTTCACAGATTGGCATGAGGATAAGGATTGATCATAAGGAAGTTGAAGCGAAGGAGGGCATGACTATTATGCAGGCTGCGGCCTTGCTGGGAATCAGCATTCCCGCGCTTTGCTATCATGAGGGCATTACCCATCACGCTTCCTGCATGGTATGCATGGTCAAAGACCTTGACAGCGGCCGGATGCTGCCATCCTGCGAATATCCTGCCCTGGACGGGATGAACATACAAACCCACTCCCATGAGATCCACGAGATCCGGCGTGAAGCCCTGGAGCTTTTGCTGAGCGACCATGTGGGTGATTGTGAAGCTCCCTGCCGCAGATCCTGCCCGGCTTTTATGGACATACCCGAAATGAACAGGCTCATTGCCGCAGGGCGTTTTAATGAAGCTTTAAAAGTCGTACGTGAAGAGATTGCCCTGCCTCTGATCCTCGGGTATATTTGTCCTGCCCCCTGCGAAAAAGCCTGTCACCGCGCTTCGATTGACGGGGCATTGTCAATATGCCTTTTAAAAAGAAGTACTGCGGATGAGGGAGCGAGGCTGTTTGCCGGCATTCCACCAATGGCAGGAAACGGGGGCGATACAATTGCTGCAGGCCGGGGTTTTCCTCACAACACGGGGACTTTAAATACTTCAGGAAAAAAGGTGGCCATTATCGGCACAGGGCCCTCAGGGCTCTCAGCAGCTTTTTACACTCTCCGTTCCGGTCACCAGGCAGTGCTTTTTGACCAGCATAAGGAGGCCGGCGGCATGCTGAGGTACCATATTACCGAAGAAAAGCTTCCCCGCAAAGCCCTGGAAGCCGAGATTCGAGTGATCAGTCAGATGGGAGCAGAATTCAGGATGAATACCCTGATCACAAGGGAATTTTTCGATAATGTTCTGCTGAGGGAATATCATGCCGTAATCATTGCCAGCGGCCGTGAAGAACAGCAGATCACCGATGATTTCGGGCTCGAACTGGACGAACATGGTTTAAAGGTCAGCAGGACCACGCTTGAGGCCCATCATCACCGGGGAATTTTCGCCTGCGGGAATATTATCCGGAAACGGCAGATGGCCGTGCGTTCCGTAGCCCAGGGAAAAGCGGCAGCCTTGTCGGCCGACCATTACCTTAAAACCGGGAAACCCGGACCTGCACACCAGATGTTCAATTCATCCTTTGGCAGGCTGCTGGAAACCGAATTCGGGGAATACCTGAAGGAAAGCCCTGCTGCTGCAAGGCTTGAACCAGCAAAGGGTTTCACCGGCGGATTCACGGAAGCTGAAGCCATAAAGGAAGCCGCACGCTGCATGAACTGTGATTGCCGCAAACCTGTAACCTGCAAACTCCGCATCTATGCCGACGAATACCAGGCCCACCAGAAACGATTTGCCGGCAATGAACGCAAACTCATCAGTAAATCCCTGCAGCATGAATTTGTAGTGTATGAAGCTGAAAAATGTATAAAATGCGGGATTTGTGTGGAGATCACAAAGTCGGAACATGAATTGCAGGGATTGACGTATATAGGGCGGGGATTTGATGTGAGAATAAATGTTCCTTTGGGCGGCTCGATGGAGGGAGCTCTCGTCAGGACGGGAAAGAAGGTTATTGAGGCTTGCCCTACGGGGGCATTGGCCTGTAAAATAAATCATAATGAAAAGAGGCGGGATTCTTAGTTTACTGCTGATTTCATGCTTGTTTCATGTATCAGCCCAGCCCGAATCAGCCGGCTGCTGGCCATCTTACAGGGGAGACCCCCGGCTGACAGGCTTTTCCGACGCAGTCATCCACCCTCCATTAAAATTATTATGGACTTTTAAAACCACCGATGCGATCAAGTCGTCGGCGGTAATCTGCAAGGGCGATATCTATATCGGTTGCGATGATGGCTATATTTACGCCCTTACCGGGGATGGCCGGCTCAAATGGAAGTTCAAAACAGGCACAAGCATTGAAGCTCCTCCCCTTTTGCTGAACGGGATTGTTTACACCGGTTCAATGGAGGGCATAATATATGCGCTGGACGCAGGCAGCGGGGAGTTGAAATGGAAATACATAACCGACGGGCAGATATCGGGCTCCTGCAACTGGGCGCAAGGTCCCGATAAAAAACATTTGCATATCATTGCAGGGAGTTATGACTTCATCCTGCATTGCATCGATGCATTGACAGGGAAGGGAATATGGAAATATTCTACAGGGAATTACATCAACGGGACCCCTGCCGTCTCAGGGGAACTGGCTGTAACCGGTGGCTGCGACGGGTTTCTTCATATTGTTCATACCGGGACAGGACTACTCGAAAAAAAGATCAGTATGGAAACCTATATACCTGCCTCTGCTGCCATCAATGGGGATAAGGCTTATCTCGGGAATTACGACGGCGCGTTTTTTTGTGTTGATCTGAAAACGGGGAAAACGATCTGGAAAAAGAAAGCAGATGGTCCTTTTGTTGCCTCTCCTTCGATAGGGGCGGGTAAGGTAGTATGTGCAACCCAGAATAAATATGTATACTGCTTTGATGCAAGGACCGGGGATGTGGTATGGAAAAACAGGGCGAGAGGTAAAATTGACTCTTCCCCTGTCATTGCAGGTAAGCTTGTGTTCATTGCCTCGTCAGACGGACGCTTGAGATTGATCGACCTTCAAACCGGTTCGGAGAGCTGGACTTATGAGATCGGCAGCGCTCTGAGCGGGACTCCTGCCGTTACCAGTGATCTTGTAGTTATTGGAGCCGAAGACGGCACTGTTTATGCCTTTGGGCCTGAGAAAGTAAAAACGAAAAAATGAAAATTGTCAACATAGTCCCCGGTTTCGGAGGTACATTTTACTGCGGGAACTGCCTGCGTGATTCAGGTTTTGCAAATGCCCTGCGCAAGGCAGGCCACGATGCCATGATCCTGCCGGTATACCTGCCTCTGACGATCAACGGAGACATCCATGATACGCCTGTGTTTTACGGTGCAGTAAATATTTACCTGAAGCAGGTTTTCCCTCTCCTCCGCCATATGCCGTTATGGATGGAGCATATGCTGAATTCTTCACCTCTGCTTAAGCTTGCAGCAAGCAAAGCCGGTTCCACGAGGGCCCAGGGACTCGAAGAACTCACCGAATCGATGCTGATGGGAAAAGAGGGGAAACAGGGAAAGGAACTTGACGAGCTGGTCCATTTTCTTAAACACGATGTGAAGCCCGACGTGGTTCATTTTTCAAATGCTTTGCTGCTCGGGATGGCCCGTCAGATCAGGGAAGAAATAGGTGTGCCTGTAGTTTGCTCACTTCAGGATGAAGACGTTTGGGTGGATGCAATGAATGAACCTTATCCGGAGAAGATCTGGGGTTTGCTGGCCAAAAAAGCAAGCGATGTAGATGCCTTTGTCGCTGTAAGCCATTATTTTGCAGGGGTGATGAAGAAAAAAATGCAACTACCTGATTTGAAGGTTCATGTTGTTCATATCGGGGTTGATCCCGCAGAGTATGCCTATTATCCTGATCCTCCCGATCCCCCGGCAATAGGTTATTTATCGAGGATTTACGAAGAAAACGGGTTCGGGATCCTGGTCGATGCATTTATCCTTCTCAAGTCCGGGCCGGGATTTGAAAACCTGCGTTTGAATGCCACGGGCGGCATGACCGGCGACGATAAGCCTTTTTTTCAGCAGCAGATGAAGAAACTGCAGAAAGCAGGCCTGGCTAAAGATTTCATTTTACAGGAGGATTTCAGACCCGAAAACCTGGGATCTTTCTTTAAATCTGTTTCGGTGATGTCGGTCCCGGTATTAAAGGGCGAAGCTTTCGGGCTTTACCAGCTTGAAGCTCTGGCTTCGGGTGTGCCCCTTGTACAGCCTGCCCTGGGAGCTTTCCCCGAGATCATCAGGGAGACGGATGCAGGGCTGTTGTATGAGCCCAACATTGCTGTGGCTCTCGCGGGATGCCTTGCTTCCCTTTTAAATGACAGGGACAGGCTGATCCGTTTCAGGGCAAATGGCCGTAAAGCTGTGGAAGAGAAGTTTGAGTGTAGCTCGCTTACCGGGAAAATGATCGAGGTTTATAAAAAGATAAGCCGGTGAATGTGTTCCGTTGCGGCCCCGCCTGCGAAGCAAGCGGGGCCGCAACGGAACCTGATGCCAGCACGGAATTTCCATCTGATATTAAATGTTTATTCAATGATTGCAGAACTTCAGGATATAAAAAAACATTATAATCAGGCCCTGTCGGGCAGGCAGAAACCGGTACTCGACGGCGTTTCACTTCAGATCGGTGAAAACGAATCCATTGCGGTAACCGGTCCGTCGGGTTCCGGGAAAACCACACTTTTAAATATACTGGGTACACTCGACAGGCCGGATTCAGGAACAGTAATACTGAACGGGATGAGTGTTCCCAAACTTAATGAATCTGAACTTGCCCGCCTGCGCAATGGTTTTATAGGTTTTGTGTTCCAGCTCCATTTTCTTTTACCCCAGCTCAGCCTGATTGAGAATGTGTTGCTGCCTTTGATGCCTTTGCATGATAAGCTGGCACGCAGGGCCGGGCGTGAGAGGGCGATGCGCCTCATTGAGCGGATGGGCTTACAGGACATGATCAACCAGAAACCATCCGGGCTTTCGGTCGGTGAGTGTCAGAGGGCGGCAGTTGTAAGAGCACTTGTGAACAAACCAGGCCTGCTTCTGGCCGACGAACCGACAGGTTCTCTGGATACGGAAACTGCCGCCCGGCTGGGCATCCTGCTTTCCGAACTGAAAAAGGAAGAAAGGATCTCAATGGTAGTTGTGACACACTCGCCTGAACTGGCAGCCCGTATGGATAAAATTTTCAGGCTGGGGTCAGGAAAACTACTGCCAATCAACAAAGCATGAATTTCACCAGGCTGATAATCCGTGATTTTGAGCACTACAGGAAAGCTTTTCTGGCTGTTCTTGCAGGAACGCTTGTAAGCACTGCAGTCCTTACCGGAGCTCTTATGCTGGGCGACTCGGTGAAATTCAGCCTGCAAAGGCTCACAAACATCCGCCTCGGAAATATACGTTATGCCCTTCATCCCCAGGGCCGGTATTTCCGCCAGGATATAGCCGGTGATCTAAGCATAAAAACAGGCAGCCTGGTTGCCCCGGTATTGCTATCCGAAGGAATGGCGGTTAACCCTGAAAACAATAAAAGGATCAACCGTTTTCAGCTTGTGGGAATCGACCGCCGTTTTACCGGTTTCTGGATAAAAAAGCCCCCCTGCCCCGACTCAAACACGGCAGTCATCAGCAGGAATACTGCAGACAAACTGGGTCTGAAACCCGGAGACGATATACTTATAAGAGTTTCAGGGCAGGGAATGGCTCCTGCCAATGCCCCATTTGGTGCAGAAAAATCGCCTGTGAAAGTTTCAAGGTTCAGGGTCAGGGCTATTGCCGATGACGGGGAGATGGGCCGTTTCAGCCTGAACGCAAACCAGGCAGCCCCTTTTAATGTGTTTATTCCGATTGACAGGATGGGTGGGATGCTTGATCTGAAAGGCATGGCGAATGTTCTGCTGGCTGCTGAAGAGACTGCAGCAATATATTCACCCGACAGCCTTTTCCGGCTTTTATGGAAACCCGGAGATGCAGGATTGAACATACATTCTCGGGGAAAGGACTCAGCTAATGAAATTACCTCAGGCCGCATCTTTATTGACGATCAAACAGCAGCTGCTATCAAGTCTGTTCTTCCAGGCAGCCAGGCTTTCCTGACATACCTCGTAAATTCATTTTCATCTAAAGGCCGCTCAACACCATATTCTTTTATCACCGCGGCTCCGCCGGACTTCCTGGGACAGGATCCGGGCCGTGATGGCATTATTATTAATTCCTGGCTGGCACAAGACCTTCAGGTAAAGCAGGGTGATTCCCTGAGGTTGAAATATTTCACGATGGGAAATCACCGGCAGTTAGCGGAAGACAGTTCGGTTTTCGTCGTCTGCCGGGTGCTGCCCATGCAGGATGCAATCTGGGATCCTTCACTGATGCCCGCCTTCCCCGGTATGTCGGATGCAGGAAATTGCCGCGACTGGGAAACCGGAGCCCCTGTTGACCTTAAAAAGATCAGGAATAAAGATGAGGAATACTGGAAGCAATACCGGGGAACTCCAAAAGCTTTCATTTCGCTGGCAAGCGGACAAAAACTCTGGGCCAATCCCTTTGGGAACCTTACTTCCATCCGCTTTTCATCCGGCAGAAAAAATCCGGGCCCAACAGAAGCGGCCATCATGAAGAAGATCAGCCCAGGCCGGCTGGGCCTGGCTTTTACCCCGGTATATCAGGAAGGCAGGAACTCAGCATCCAATTCAACAGATTTCGGCGAACTGTTTCTCAGCCTGGGGGTTTTTATCATACTTGCCGCTCTTCTGTTGCTTGCTCTCTTATTTTCTCTCCACATCCGGACCAGGATAAAGGAATCAGGGGTATTATCTGCAATCGGTTTCAAAAAACGACAGATCTTTCGCATCCTTTTCACCGAAAGCCTTATTCTCGCGACAGCAGGCGGGCTCACCGGGGCCCTGGCCGGTATTTTGTATAACCGGCTTATGCTTCTCGGCCTGAATACGATCTGGCAGGATGCCGTAGGTACAGCAACCCTGGTCATGAAAATCAGATTGTCGACAATTATTCTTGGGGCTGTGTCAGGGATTTTAACGTCAGTTCCGGTGATGCTCGTGATACTGTACAGCAAGCTCAGGAAACCTGCATGGTTGAGGGCTCATTCAGTTCACTTCATCCACGAACTTAAAGAAAAGAATAAAATAAAAATCAGCGCATTCTCAGCTATCCTGCTTTGCATGGCAGCTTTTAGCCTGATTTCATATCTTCTGTCGGGTTCAGGAATTAACAACACATCTCTTTTTCTTATAGCCGGGGCCCTGATTCTAGCCTCCGGATCTTTTGCATTTTATTCTCTTCTGATCAGGATATCGATAACAACGAAACCTGAAGGCAGTCTCATTTACCATGCTTTCAAAAATGCAGCCCTGAAAAAAAGCCGTACAATGTCGGTAATGGTCTTGCTTGCCCTGGGCATTTTCAGCATATTTATCACGGCAGCCAACCGAAGGACTTTTTATGGATCGGAAAATGACCGGCATTCCGGAACAGGCGGATTTCTTTATTGGGCTGAGACCAGCATACCCCTGCGTTACGATCCCTCATCTCCTGAGGGGCAAAAGGAATATGCCCTTCAGGACCAGTCCCGGATACGGAAAATAAAAATTACAGCAATGCAAAGGCTTGAAGGAGATGATGCCAGCTGCCTTAACCTGAACCAGGCTGCACATCCGGCAATACTCGGTATCCCTTCAGAAACTTTTCAAAAGAGGGGATCATTCAGCTTTCTTGAGCTGCTCCCCGGGATTGACCCTGATAAACCCTGGACTGCTCTTCAAAAAACCCTGGGTACGGGAATCATACCGGCTTATGCCGACCAGACTGTAATCACCTGGGGGCTTCAGAAAAAAATCGGGGATACTATATTTTATCCGGGGGCAAATGGAGAAAAAACAGGGCTTAAACTCATGGGCGGGCTCGATAATTCAATATTCCAGGGTTACCTGTTGGTGTCGGACAGCCTTTTTCGTATCCATTTTTCCCAGGTCGGCGGCTTTAAAAACTTTCTTATCGACAGGCCTTCATCTTCCACTGACACCATGTCTGAAACAATTGAATCGGATTTCCGGGATTATGGTATGGCCCTTACCCGGACTTCTGAAAAGCTTGCCTCATTCAATTCGGTTGAAAATACATACCTCTCAGTTTTCATGCTGCTTGGCGGACTTGGGGTGATCATGGGAATTTTCGGGCTTGGTCTTGTTCTTCTCAGGAATATGCTCGAACGAAAAAATGAGCTTGCTTTATACATGGCACTTGGATATAAGCGAAACTTTATCCTGAAACTGGTGATAACGGAGTATTTGGGGATACTCTTTGCCGGGACGGGTTTGGGAATACTATCCGCTTCAGCAGCTATTCTTCCCTCCCTCCTTTCTCCTGGGTTTCATCTACCGGGCGTGTTTTTACTTCTGATGGTGCTGGTTTTCCTGCTCAATGGGGTCCTCTGGGTTTGGCTGCCAGCCAGCAGAGTTGTTAACCGGAAAACCGCCATAAGATATCAGATGTCTGATGACTGATTTCATCATTTTTTTTCGTACCTTTGCACCCCCAAACTTAAAACCACAGTCCTGATCCAGCAAGCATGGTTTGTCGCTCTTCGGCGGGATTGTTTATTTATCATCTCAGGATGATCAGATTGAATAACTATGCCAGACATCAGAAATATTGCAATTATTGCCCATGTTGACCATGGAAAGACCACCCTGGTCGACCGTATTTTGTACCAGGTTCACCTGTTCCGTGCCAACCAGCAGATGGGCGACCTGATCCTTGATTCGAACGACCTCGAAAGGGAAAGAGGGATCACAATCCTGTCGAAAAATGTATCTGTAAGGTATAAGGGGGTCAAAATCAATATCATTGATACGCCGGGCCACTCCGATTTCGGAGGGGAAGTCGAAAGAGTCCTTAACATGGCCGACGGTGTACTGCTGCTTGTTGATGCTTTTGAAGGCCCCATGCCACAGACCAGGTTTGTCCTGGATAAAGCCCTTGAACTTGGTAAGATCCCGATTGTTGTGATCAATAAGGTGGATAAACCCAACTGTTCTCCCGACGAAGTTCATGAAGCTGTGTTCGAGCTTATGTTCAGCCTCGATGCAACCGAGCAGCAGCTGAATTTTCCCACTGTGTACGGGTCCTCAAAACAGGGATGGATGAGTGACGACTGGAGAAAGCCAACAACTGATATATCCTATCTCCTTGACACCATTATCAGCCATATTCCTCCCCCTGCCACAGCTCCGGGTACACTTCAGCTTCAAATCAGTTCACTTGATTATTCTTCTTATGTAGGGCGGATTGCGGTAGGCAGGATCTCAAGAGGCTCCGTCAAAGCGGGCGACAGTGTATCTCTCGTAAAAAATGACGGGACCATACTCAAATCAGTCGTCAAGGAACTATACCTTTTTGAAGGACTGAGCAAGGAAAAGGTGAAATACGAAGTTTTTGCCGGCGAGATCTGCGCTGTTCTCGGCCCCGAGAATTTCGATATCGGCGACACCATTGCCGATGCCGAAAACCCTGAAGGGCTTAAAAGGATCAGCGTGGACGAACCGACCATGAGCATGGTGTTTACCATCAACAACTCCCCGTTTGCAGGTAAGGAAGGAACTTACGTGACTTCCCGGCACTTAAGGGACAGACTCTTCCACGAAACCGAAAAAAATCTCGCATTAAGGGTTGAAGAAACAGCTTCCCCCGATACTTTTAATGTATTTGGAAGAGGGATACTCCACCTCGCCATCCTGGTCGAGACCATGAGACGAGAAGGTTATGAGTTCCAGATGGGACAGCCTAAAATCATTACAAGGATGATCGACGGCGTACTTAACGAACCCGTTGAAAACCTGAAAGTACAGGTCCCCGAAGCGTTTTCGGGAAAAGTCATAGAGATCGTGACCAAACGCAGGGGAGAGATTGTTAACATCGAACCCAAGCGCGACCGGATCACCGTTGAATTCAACATCCCCGCCAGAGGACTTATCGGCATCAGGAATCCAATACTTACCGCCACGGAAGGTGAAGCCATCATAGGGCATCGCTTAAAAGGTTTTGAACCCTGGAAAGGCGACATGCAGGGACGTACCAACGGTTCGCTCATTGCAATGGAGACCGGTGAAGCAATCACCTATTCCATTGACAAGTTACAGGACAGGGGAAAGTTCTTTATTTCTCCAGGGGAAGAGATTTATGCAGGCCAGGTGATAGGAGAACATACGCGCGGAAACGATATCATCATCAATGTGATCAAGACCAAGAAACTTTCCAATATGAGGGCGACAGGTTCCGATGACAAAGCTGTTATTTACCCTCCCATAAAGTTCTCGCTTGAGGAAGCTATGGAATATTTACAGGGCGACGAATACACCGAGGTAACCCCCAAATCAATCAGGATCCGCAAGATCATTCTCGACGAGATCGAACGCAAGCGCGCAGAAAAGAAGGCATGAGCCATGAGCCGGATCGCAAGACACCTGCCACTCATCGCTCTTCACTCATCACTTGTCCCATTTCTTCTTACCTTTGATTGTTCTCACAATTAAACAGTATGAATGCGTCGTTAAGGAATTCAGGGATGGGCATTTGTGTGTTCATCCTTTTTTTATTTACAGGAAACGCCCGTCCGCAGGGAATTGCCGCTCCTTTGAAATTTCAGGATTCACGGCTTTCCGTTGAAGAACGGGTTAACGACCTGGTTTCCCGTCTCAGCCTGAAAGAAAAAGTTTTACAGATGCAGAATAACGCCCCGGCCATTGAAAGGCTGGGCATCCCTTCTTACAACTGGTGGAGTGAATGCCTTCACGGCGTAGCAAGGAACGGTATTGCCACAGTGTTTCCCCAGGCCATAGGCATGGCTGCAACCTGGGACCCGGAACTGATTTATCAGGAAGCGGATGTGATCTCCACCGAAGCCCGGGCAAAATACTATGAATGTTCAACCCAGGGGAAACGCGGGATTTACCAGGGCCTGACATTCTGGTCGCCGAACATTAACATTTTCAGGGATCCCCGATGGGGGCGCGGACAGGAAACATACGGAGAGGATCCTTTTCTCACCGGACGTATCGGCCTTTCATTTGTAAAAGGATTACAGGGAAATGACCCCAGGTATTTCAAAGTCATTGCCACGGCAAAACATTATGCCGTTCACAGCGGTCCGGAACCCTCCCGGCATAGCTTCGACGCATGGTGCAGTGAAAGAGATTTGTACGAGACCTACCTGCCTGCTTTTGAGGCCCTGGTAAGGTATGGAAAGGTTTATTCGGTGATGGGAGCATACAACAGGTTCTGGAATGAACCCTGTACGTCAAGTGATCTGCTTCTTGATAAGATCCTGAGGAAGAAATGGGGTTTTCAAGGGTATGTGACTTCCGACTGTGGTGCTATCTGGGATATTTATAACGGGCATAAACTTCAGCCTGATGCTGTAAGGGCTTCAGTATTGGGAGTAAAAGCAGGCTGCGACCTTACCTGCGGCGACGAATACGGGAATCTTACAGATGCAGTTGCGAAAGGCTATATCAGTGAAGAAGAGATTAATGTTTCGGTGAAACGATTATTTACCGCCAGGTTCAGGCTGGGCCTGTTTGACGCGGATTCCCTGGTGCCCTGGTCAAAGATCAGGCCATCCGAAAACAACACCCCCGAACATGACCGGCTTGCTCTTAAAGTGGCAGAGGAAAGCCTGGTATTGCTGAAAAATGAGAAACATACCCTGCCCCTGGGGAAATCAATCAAAACAATAGCCGTTATCGGGCCTTATGCCGACCAGCTTTCGGTGCTTCTCGGTAATTATTGCGGGAAACCTTCAGGTCCGGTGACTTTTCTCAACGGTATCAGGCAGGTTGCCGGAAGCAAAGTGGAAGTGCTCTATGCGAAGGGAATTGATGGCCTTGAAGAATCTTTTATCAAACAACAGGGAAAAACCCCTAATCCGGTTACCGGGTCTTCAGTGCCTGAACTTGAGTCCCAGGCCCTTCAGATCGCAGCGAAAGCTGATGTCATTGTATTTGTCGGGGGCATCTCACCATACCTCGAAGGGGAAGAGATGGATGTAACGATTCCCGGGTTCAGCGGAGGTGACAGGACCAGCCTTGACATTCCGGCAAACCAGACAACCCTGCTGAAAAAACTGAGCTGGCTGGGTAAGCCTGTCGTTGTTGTCCTCACCAACGGCAGCGCCCTGGCAGTTAACCGTGAAGCGCTTGACGTCCCTGCCATTCTGGAAGCCTGGTATCCCGGACAGCAAGGAGGAAAGGCAGTAGCGGAAGTCCTGTTTGGTCTTTACAACCCTGCCGGGCGTTTACCTGTTACTTTTTATACCTCTGCGGATGAGCTGCCCCCGTTTACCGATTATTCGATGAAAGGCAGAACCTACAAATATTATACAGGAAAACCCCTCTGGCCTTTTGGTTTTGGTCTCAGCTATTCGAAATTCACATATATTGAAGCCAGTCTGGATAAAAAAGAATATTCATCCGCAGACACCATTAAACTTATCGTCAAAGTAAAAAATGAAGGACCCTTCGACGGAGACGAAGTCGTTCAGGTATATCTGAGGAAGCAGGATTCCCGCTATGAACGACCTTTAAAGGCTTTATGCGGTTTTAAACGAAAGAATATCAGTAAAGGGGCAACGGAAACTTTTATTTTACCGGTTGCTGTCAATGACCTGAGGATATTCGACCCTGGCGGCCAGGATTATTTTGTCGAACCAGGAGGATATGACTTGCTGATAGGGCCTGATTCATCTGCTCCTTTGCTAATGGCCAGGGTAAATATAAGATGACAATCCTGTGATCTGAAATTTAATTATTTAATAAATAGTGCTGAATACAAAAATTATCGTATCTTTGCACAAATTTTAAATTATATTATTATGAATAAAGGTGTTGTCAAATTCTTTAACAACAGTAAAGGATTTGGATTTATCAAAGACGAAGAGTCTAACAAAGAGTATTTTGTTCACGCATCAGGTCTTATTGATGAAATAAGGGAAAATGATGAAGTAACATTCACTCTTCAGGAAGGAAAAAAAGGATTAAATGCTGTAAATGTTAAATTAGCTTAAATAGCTTTTTACTTTACGATATTTTAAGATCTTTAGGCTGTCTCAAAATAAGAGACGGCCTTTTTCTTTTTACAGCCGGGCGCTAAATAAACGGATAGCAGGATCAGGAATTCAATGCCCGGAATGAATGACCATTAATGAACTGTAAGGCCAAACTTAATCAGTTTACTCAACAAAACATCCTGCTCAAATGGTTTCGTAATATAATCACTGCATCCGGCTTCCAGTGCTATTTTTTCATCCCCGCTCATGGCATAAGCGGTGATCGCAATGATCGGAAGATCTTTCCTGAATGATTTAATTTTGCGAGTAGCTTCCAATCCATCCATCACCGGCATCTTCAGGTCCATCAACACCAGTGAGATTTCCGGATGCTCATAACACTGTTCAACAGCTTCTTTCCCGTTTTTTGCCAATAACACATTACCTGTTAATTTCTTTAAAAAAGCTTTAAGCAACAGTAAATTTGATTCATCATCTTCAGCAATCATAACCGTGCTGCCAGTAACAGGGGCTTCTGAACTAATGGGTTCAAGTGTCATAATTTCTTCCTTCATCTCTTCACGCGGGATTGTAAAGAAAACTGTTGAGCCTTTGCTCTTTTCTGACTCTACGCGCATTTCGCCTCCAAGTAACCGTACAAAGCCCTGTGCAATAGACAACCCGAGCCCGCTGCCGTCATGGGTTCTGGAAGGTGATAATTCTTCCTGAACGAAGCTTTCAAAAATTATTGAGATCGCCTCCCTGCTAATACCTATTCCTGTATCTTTCACATAAAATTCAAATGCTCCCGAAAGCACTTTAAAGCCAAATGTAATCTCGCCCTGAATCGTAAATTTGATGGCATTATCAATCAAATGTGACAAAGTTTTCCGGAATAGCGTTTCATCGGAATGGAATAAGATGTTTTCAGTATTCCCGGGAATCTGAAGATGCAACCCGATATTTTTACTGATACAAATTGCCTGAAATTCATCTTTAAGGTGATTTAAGATCTGGTTCAGGTCTATCAATTTTCGTTTCACCTCCATATTTCCGGAAACGATCAGAGAAATATCCATATAGTTGGTGACCGTGCTTAGCAGTCTTCTGCTGCTGGTTGTAATGAATGTATGATATTGTTCTTTTTCTTCCTGGGTGACATCCGGTTGCAGAATTAAATTGCTGAAACCAAGAATTCCATTCAGGGGGGTACGAACTTCGTGCGATATGTTATTCATAAAAGCTGTTTTCAGGCGGTTGCCTGCTTCCGCTTTCACAAAAGCTTCTTTCAAGACTTTTTCCGCTTGTTTGCGCTGCATAATAGCTAATGTTTGAGCTACTATGGAGGCCATCGTGCTGGCAAACGATTCCTCGTCAGAATACCAACTGCGTTTTTCACCGGTATGCTCGAGGCATATGACCCCCTTCAAATCACCTTCTAAATAAATTCCGGCATCAAGCATTGAATTTATTCCAATCGGAACAAGATAACCCTCTGTAAACTCGCTGGTGCGCAAATCATTTTGGGCATCGTCAGCATTTATCCTGCTTTCACGATTGATGGCTTCAAAATAGCGGGGATAATCTGTATATTTAAGAATTGTGCCGGAAGTATGTGTTTTTGTTTTATTCTCAAACAGCGAGATACATTGCAATCCTGTTTTATCATCTGATAGCAACCAGATACTTACACGTTCTACCTGGATCGCTGCAGCTACTTCTTCTGTAAGTTTTTGAAAAGAACTTGTAAGGTCGCCAAATGAGATTATCTCATCCTCCATAATCCTTGCGATTGCATTACGCTGCCGGCGTGCACGTTCCTGGTTTTTCGAAAGTATCGTTTCCGCTAACTTGCGTTCGGTGATATCTCTTAAAGAAGTAACCCTGACCGTTTTTCCTTTATACTGCATCATTTTCCCGTGTAAAACGCAAGGGAATTTTGTCCCGTCTTTTCTTAAGGCTGTCGATTCATAAGGCTCTTCATAGCCCGAAAGGATTTTATTCATTACCATTTCCCTGTCTTCAGGCACTATCCATTCAGTTCCGTATCTGCCAATAGCTTCTTCGGAAGTATAACCAAACAGTGTTTCCGCAATTTGGTTTTGCTCAATGCAAATACCATTTTCTGAGATGAAGATTGCTTCAAAGGCTGCTTCACTTAGTCCCCGGTACTTTTCCCTGCTCTCTTCAATTTCTTCTTCTGCCTTCTTCCGCTCGGTTATGTCTTCAATGATGCCAACACCACCGTGAACTTGTCCTGGTCCGGAATCCATAGGTGCAAAAAGAGCCCTCACAGGAGTACTTTTTTTTGCGGTTACAGAATGGTAGATACCTTCATATAATCCGACACTCCCTGTCAGAGCGTTCTTAACAGCTGAAATCATTTTTTGATCAGGCAGGCTGAGCAAATCGAGGCCTATTAGCTTTCCCCGTGAAGACCCGATAATCTGGACAAAAATGTCATTGCAGGCAACAATAATGCCATTTTCATCAAAGTAAAAGAGGCCCATCGGCACATACTCAAAAATTAAACGATATTTTTCCTCGCTCTCCCGCAAAAGATCCTCCGCCTGTTTGCGCTCGGTTATCTCTTTATTAAGCGACTTATTCTTTGTTTTTATTCTTAATAAAAAAAGGAATGCCAATAGAAATAAAACAGTTAACACACTTGATTCAAGTACTTCAAATAATAAGATATTATCCCACGACTTTGAGTTAAAATCCATTCCAAATACGGCAAAGGTCTTGCCTGTAATCTCATCTTTTATAGGAATAAGCGGACTTGTCCATGTTCCCCATCTATCGGTAACGTTACTTGTAATTAGCTCTTTCCCATCCCTAAATGGCTGTTTATCTTCTGATGTTGCTTCTGTATATTCTTGTCCGGGCGGTGAATAATCTTTTGAATCCTCAGGTTCGGAATCTGCAATAAAGTATATTTTGCCGTTTCGTTCAGTGTATATATACGCAAATCTTGCTTTCGGGTTGATGCGGATTATTTCTTTTAAAATGTTTTTTATACCCCGATACTGCGGCTTATCGATATCGCCAGCCTTTGCTTCAAGCGTTTTTAAATCTTCTTTTGGCAATGTTGTTTTAATGGATCTGGCAATTTGCAATACATTTTCAGATTGCTCATTTTCAATTCTCATCCAGTTATACCAGACATACAGCAAACCTAAAACCGCAATTATCAGAAACAGAAATATTTCCGGCATTGCTTTTTTTACGGTCTGATTTTGCTTTTGCATAAAAAAGGCTTACGTCTTTGTTTTACTCATGATCGTTTTTTGTCCCCCTGTTTTCCTGATCCGGTCTGATGCTTATGTTCATAGGGATTCTGAAGATATTTTTGCTCTGGCACAGGGAGAATTAAACAGTAAGCAATTTACATATTTTTTTATATTAACCGGAACGAAATATGTTGAGACTTGAAAAATATTATGAAATACACATACTAAGCAGCTTAATGCAAACCGGGAATGATAATATGGGTATTCCATCTGACCAATTTGAAAAAATAAATATTAACAGATGAAACGATGCAGGAATATGCACGGTTTTCGGGTCTTTATAATTGAAAAATTCTACATTTGTTTCACCGAATTAAACCCACTGCAATGACACCCAGGATGTTTTTTTTAACAATTGTTATCTGTGTACTTTCCCTCGCAGCGGGTTTTTCCCAAAACAAAAGTAACATCTACCCTCTCCGAAGCGAACTGAAAAAGGTCGGCGCCCTTCAGAAACAGGAGGGCTATAAACCATCTCCTTCGATGGATTCAACAAGGATCAGGATACTGAATGGCACCGCCCTGGAATATTTAAACTTTAATCCTGACAGTGCCCTCATCTTTGCCCGGCAGGAGCTCTCACTGGCAGAAAAAACCGGATTAAAGAAGGATATCGCGCGGGAGCATTGGTATATAGGCTTATTGTATAGTTCCCTGGGAAATTTTCCTGAAGCTTTAAAAAATTATTACACCTGCCTGAAGTTGCAGGAGGAAATCGGGAATAAAAATGGGATTGCGAATGTTGATGTCTCGATCGGGATGATTTATTATAACCAGGGCATTTATACTGAAGCATTAACAAATTTCAATGTTTCCCTAAAGCTGTTCGCTGAAACCGGAGATAAGACAGGAATGGCGTGGGTCTACGGTAATATCGGGGCTGTCTGTTCGGCCCAGGGTAAGTACATTCCAGCCATTAACTTTATCGTTACCGGATTGAAGATATTCGAAGAACTTGGGATGAAGGAGGCCGTTGCAGGTTCTTATTATTCTCTGGGGTCTATCACTCTTTCGCTTGGCAATTATTCGGAATCACTGAAGAATTGTTTTACAGCTCTGAATTACCGTGATGTGAAAATAAATCCTGATGGTGTTGCGGATATTTATTTGCTGATCGGCCAGGTTTACGAAAAAAAAGGTATGTTGCAGGAAGCCCTGGGTTACGAATTAAGAGGTCTTAACCTGGCTTCAGGGACAAAAAACAAGGCCCTGTTAAAAAAGGCGAATGCAAACCTTGCATCTGTTTATTACAGGCTTGGCAGTTATAAAGCCGCTTATGACCATGAAATACTGTTTCAAGAGCTCAACGATTCCCTGTACAGCAGCGAAAACCAAAACAGGATGGCTTCTTTGAAGATGCAATATGAATTTGACAAGAAGGTGCAGGCCGACAGTATTGAGCGCTCCCATGAAAACAAAATTAACCTGCTGAACCTTCAGAAACAAAAAACATATACAGGTATGGGTATAGCCGGGTTTATCCTGGTGATGCTACTGTTGTTTTTTGTCTATCGTAACTATACCAACCAGCGTAAAGCCACCGCAGAAATGGCTATTGCAAGGCATCGTGCCGAACAGTCTGAACAATTCGAGCAGCAGTTCCTGGCTAAAATGAGCCATGAGATCCGCACACCGATGAATGCCGTGATGGGGATGACCGACCTGCTTATCGATAAGCATCCCAGGGATGATCAGCAGGCTTACCTTGAGGGGATCAAAAAGTCGTCGGTGATATTGTTGCATATCCTTAACGACATCCTGGACCTCTCGAAAATAGAGGCGGGAAAAATGGAATTTGAAAAGATTGACTTCTCGCTGGCAGGCATGCTCGACCTGGTTAACCAGACTTTAAGGCATAAGGCTGAGGAAAAGGGGTTGGATCTGAAAGTAATTATGGAAGATAATATACCTGATGTGCGCCTTGGCGATCCTTTCCGCCTGAACCAGGTATTGATCAACCTTGCCGGGAATGCCATAAAATTCACCGGGAAAGGAAGTGTGTCCATTGAGGTCAGAAAGGGCGCCGGGGATAGCCAGATCATATTTTCGATTAGTGATACCGGGATCGGTATTCCCGAAGATAAGTTGAACACGGTGTTTGAAAGTTTTACCCAGGCCAGCGCTTCTGATACAAGAAGGTTTGGGGGAACGGGATTGGGGCTTTCGATCAGCAAACAGATGGTGGAACTGATGGGAGGTAATATTTCAGTCAGTAGCAGGGAAGGCGCAGGAACTACTTTCTCTTTTGAGATCCTTTGCCCTGCCGGCTCCGAAGAAAGACTGAATGAGCAGAAAATCACTGAACAGATTGACGGCAGCATACTTGACGGATTAAAAATACTGCTTGTTGACGATAATGAATATAACCGCATTGTGGCTGGCGATACCTTAAAATCCAAAGCAGGCATCAATATAACAGAAGCTGTAAATGGACTTGAGGCTCTTGAATTGATGGGTCAGCAGGATTTTGATTTGGTGCTGATGGATGTACAGATGCCGGTGATGGATGGGCATGAAGCCACGCGACGGATACGGACGACCTTATCTGCACCCAAAAATCAGACTCCTGTAATTGCATTAACTGCAAGCGTAATCCGCAGCGACCTGGACAAATGCATTGAATCGGGGATGAATGATTATATCGCGAAACCGGTTAAAGCATCCCAGCTGATTTCGGTTATTGCAAAAGCAACGGGCAGAGAGATACGGTTTTCTGAAAAGAAAATTATCAAGGCAGTACCCGGAAGAAAAAAAGATTCCCATGTAAGTGATCTTGCCTATCTTACAAAATTCTGTGAGAATGACAGCCAAAGAATGCAAAAGTATATAGCAATGTTCCTGGCTTCAGCACAACCCCTGATAGAAAAGATCAATACTGCAATGGACCATGAAGATCTGCAGGAGATCGCAAGCCAGGTGCATGGTCATAAAACAAAGTTCATCATGATGGGGATGCAGGATGTAAAAAATCTTGCTGATATTATTGAAATGCAATGCCGGGAAGGGAAAAACCCCGGTGAGGTCAGGGAAAATGTCAGGAATCTCACTCAGCAGATAGGAGAAGCCATATCGGAACTAAAAGCAATCAGTTAATTCAAAAAGATTGGCTAATTTTGGATATAAAAATTAAGGTCATGGAAGTAGCGAAACCCAAAAAGATATTCGTCGTAGATGATGACACCATGCTGACGGAAGCAATTAAAGACTGGCTTACAAGGAATGTTCCTCACCAGGTTTCAATTTTTAACACCGGTGAAGATTGTTTAAAACACCTTTATGAAAAACCGGAGGTAGTCGTCCTTGATTATTTTCTGAACACTGTTTCAAAAGATGCTGCAAACGGGATCGAAATACTCAAGGCTATTAAAAAATATGATCCTTCCATTCATGTGATCATCCTTTCAAGCCAGGAGCATTACGGCATTGCTGTTCAAACGATCCAGAAAGGGGCTGAACAGTATGTGATTAAAGATGAGAAGGCTTTTGAAAAAATCGCATCCCTGATCAATGAATTAAGGTAAGCCGGAATCAGCCTGAATGCCCGGGTTGTATTAGAGTTGTTCAGCAAAGTATGATTAAACAGGTGCCATTTTAATAAATATTCGCAATATTCCGGTATCCTGTATTATTCATATACCAGTCAGTATATGTAGCGCCTGAACTTTGTGCCCATTCCGCAAAATGAAGATACGTTTGAAGGATGTCGGCCTTTTCAACCGGATAGTCGAAATCAACCGGAATTTCAAAAGCCCAGGGCAACCCGCTTGTTGAGCGGTAATAATAGCCCAGGGAAGGATTTGACCCGTCATTAAGAGAACCAAAATATACAGGATTGGCTAATTCCGTAGGAGGATGGTCCTTCAGGTGAATTTCCTTTCCACGATCCTGATTGATAAAAATGAATGGGTTATACGGCGGTGTGCCAATGCTTGTCTGCGGTGTGGACAGGTGGATCGTTACAGTTTGTATTTGCGTTTGAACAGTGTAGCCACCATGAATGGTATTGACTAAGCCCCCGCCCAGGAGTGTGTTTACTGCATCAACAGGAATAATCACTGTTTCATTCGTGTGGCCTGCTTCATATCCCTTCGGATCCATTGTTATAGCATGGCCCATGTTAATACAGCCGGTAACACTTGCAACATTTGAAGGGGCTGTACTTAACGATACACCAAAACCATTGTCAAAGGAAGCACCGGCAGCCTTGACTTTAAAGGTGCAGATAAGATCAACAACTTTATTCTGGGCGTTTGTGACAATTTTATAGTTGAAATTCATTACCAGGTCATTGCAGTCGTAGTCACCGTAAGCCGGCCAGAGATCTTCGAAAGCATAGGTTGCGAAATCGGTCTGGTTGGGGTAATATGAATTGAAAGCCCTGGTGGGATCCAGGGGATAGGCGTCAAGATTATCGGGAACCCCGTCGCCATCGGTATCTAAGGGGGAAGGATTCGATATGGTAATTACCAGCGTTTCATTATCCAAACCTCCGCTGTTTGTTGCTGTAAGCGGGACGCTTTTTGTTCCTGCGGCAGTGGGGATACCTGAAATGACCTGTGTGGACGGGTCGAAAGAAAGCCCGGCCGGAAGATTGGCGGCAGAATAAGCAATAGGTGTAGTACCGGTAGCAGTAACTGTATAGCTGAATGACTGGTTTACGGTCCCCACAGCAGTAAGCGGGCTTGTTATCACAGGAGGCTGTGCACCGGCATCAATTGTGATGGTAAGGATTTTCGAATCATTTCCGTACAGATTTCCGGCTGTAAGTGTAACACTGGTGACACCTTGCTGTGAGGGCGTACCGTTGATGGTATTGTTTGCCGGATTGAAGTTCAATCCCTGGGGCAGATTGCTTGCATCATATGCAATGGGAGTTGATCCGGTACCGGTTACAGTATAGGTTGGAAATTGCTGTCCGACAGTTCCGTTGGCTGCTAATGCACTTGTGATCGAGGGAGGCGTCCCAACGGTAAGGACCAGGGTCTTATTATCTGTACCCCAGCTGTTCGTGGCTGATATCGGTATGTTAAATATGCCTGCATTGGTGGGAGATCCGCTGATCGTATGGGTGGATGCATTGTAAGTAAGCCCGGCCGGCAGATTGCTTGCATTGTACGTTATGGTCCCTGTACCGCTTGCTGTAATAATATATGAGAATGACTGGTTAACTGTAGCACTTGCAGCTAATGCACTGGTAATCACCGGGGGGGAGCCGGGAGCTGTAATAGTATAAACCAGAATTTTAGTGTCGGCACCTACGAGGTTATCGGCTGTGAGAGTCACATTGGTAACCCCCGCAGTTGTGGGCGTCCCGCTGATGGTTTGCGTGGCAACATTGAATGTTAAGCCTGCAGGCAGATTTGTGGCAGTGTATGTAATGGGAGCTGTTCCCGTTGCTGTGATAACATAGGGAGTTACGGCTGTTCCCACAAGCCCGGCGGCGGTAAGCGAACTGGTAATAAGCGGTGGCTGCGGAGCACTGCAGTCCTGCATGGGGATGGTATATCCGGGATTATGAAAGGTTATATTCGGTCCTTTTGTACCATTATTTGGATTTATTGTAGAAGCCCACAGATCGATATAGCCTTGAAGGTTAGCACCGGAAAGCTGACTGCTTGATGATCCGGTTGCATGGATCTGTGATCCCTGTGATCCTGGCCCGTTCACTGTTCCCTGTATGCTGAACGTTCCTGTTTCAATAAGGCTCTGCAATCCGAGCGAACCGTATCCCTGTCCTGAGAAACTTACCTGGCCAATGACTTTGAGATAGGAGTTTGGCCCGTTTACAAAACCCGGGGCTGCGAGGCTACCGGTTACAATCTGGAGAGCGGTGTTCTTGCTGCTGTTGATGAACATCTGGCAGTTGTTGATGATCACGCCATTGCTTTGGGTCTGGGCATCTTCAACAGTAGTTGTGTGGTACTCATTGATCAGCTGTCCTTTTACGTTCAGGCCGTTCGAAAAAGTCAGAATGCCCCAGTTGTGAACTACAGCGCCAGCCATAATATTGAAAGTTTTATTGTTGCCTGACTGGGCAAAATTTGCAGTGCCATAGTTGTCAATATCGGTGTATGTATTGCTGGCAGGTAAAGTGATTGAACCGGATGGGGAAACAATTAAAGTTCCCGTACCACTGTTCAGGTCCGTTATATTGGCAGTGCCGCAGACCCTGACAATCCCTCCGGCATTAATTGTTAAAACCAGGGATGTGAGAGTGACTCCCTGTTTCACGACATAAACCTGGCCGGAATTGACGGTGTAGGTTCCGTTTACAATAATAGGTGTACCGGTGTTACAATCATTTGATTCTTCTCCTCCGGCTGACTTCACGCTCTTCGATCCGAAGGTATAATTAAAGGTTGTTCCGGCAATAGGAACAACCGTATACTCATTAACACCTGTTGCTGAAACTTTACCGACCCATAGTTCCTTGAGTCGTGACGGCACCCTGAGTTTGGTCTTGTATTGAAGAGTGTTATCCGTTGCCCCGCTTGCAATGAGCCTGCCATTTTTTGATGGATCATCCTGAAAGACCTGGATTACAAATAAGCTTTGCTGGCCAGGATTCGCTACTTTTATCGTAACATCAAGATTTATAAAATTTTCAAACTGAAAAGCAGGATCAACTTTAAGATCTGTAAAATGTTTTGGAATCGCAGGAGTGACATTCTGGTTGCGTTTGCAGGCAGACATAATCATCACTGATCCTGCAAACAGGATGAGGGCGATCAAACAGACGGATAACCTTGAATATGGTTTCATGGAGTCATGGTTTTAGCAACATCTGACAAATATACAATCCGCTGCAAATCAAATCAAGCGTAACTTAGTAATTGTAGCCATAAAATATGTAACCGTCGCAAATAACCTGATTTTGTTCACTTATTAATGAAAGGGCTCAAATAACCGGGTTGTATTTCTATGGTCCGGCAAATGATGATTTATCAGGATAAACGATTACCTTTATACCTTACAACCTATCCTTGTGAAAAGATCCGGGCGGCCATACATCATAATATGTTCATTTTCACTGATCATCTTTTTCTCCGTCCCTGAAACACTGGTATCCCAGGATGCAGTAAATTCATTGGACCGGGTTTATGGCCTGGATCAAACCCTCTGTAATGGAAAAAAATACGGGTATTCCCCTCCCCCGGGCGCCAGGGGGAATCAATACTTCCGGTCAGGGGCTTACACTGAGGGCAGCGTGACCATCAGGGGAAAATCATATCAGGGCCTTAAACTGAATTATGACATCTTCAACCAGCAGCTATTGTTACTGTATGATGATGAAACAGGCTCCATGAACATAATAGAAGTTTCAAAAGCCTGGCTTAAAAACTTCAGCCTGGGTAATTTGAATTTTGAATTTCTCGACCTTGAGCAGAAGCCACGTTTTTTCCAATCCCTGGGTGAAGGCCCGTTCCGGATATTTTATTACTGGAGCAAAAACGTGGAAGCAGAGGGCTCCATCGGGTCATATTATCTTACTTTCACGCGAGCAGAAAGAGATTCGTATCTCTTTATGAACGGACAACTCAAACCATTCAGTACCACCCGGGGGCTTATTGATCTGTTTGACCCTCAGCTTCAGCCGGAAATTAAATCTTACCTGCGTAAACATAAAGTCAACGTGAGAAAGGCCACCGACCAGGTAATGGAGGACATGATCACTTTTATTGGTAATATAAAATAAGGTGATCAAATTATTGCTCATACACTTGCTGTTTTTCAGCAGTTCAGTAAAGGAAAAAATCCCTGATACTTTGATTTCCTGTCATTATACAAACCTGCCATTTACAGAATTCTGCAATTACATTTTCAGTGAATCGGGAGTCAGGATCTACTATCGTGACTCCTGGGTGAACGGGTTAAAGGTGACTGTCGATGCAGACAATATCAGCGTGGTATCAGCAACTGAATCAGCCCTGAATGGCACTGGGCTGAAAGTATCGGTGTGGAATGGCGACCTGGTAGTAATGCCGGGGGAAGTCCTTCCGGCCGAGCTGCCCTCTTTTGAAATACAGCATTTGAAGCCCGACAGTTCTGCTCCCGGTATAAAGGCATTGACCCGGAGCGAGGAACGTTATCTTACCGGGAGAAAGGCAGATGTTATTCAAACCCTGCAGATTGGCAGGAAAGGGCTTACAATAAAAGGTTCCATGGTGACCATCCGCGGCCGGATCACTGAACAACAGACAGGAGAGGCATTGATCGGGGCAACGATTTATGTGGAGGAGATGAAAACAGGTGCCGTCACCGACCAGAAAGGCTTTTTGAGCCTTGTCCTGAAACCCGGCATGTATACTGCCAGGTTCACTTTCATGGGAATGGAGTCAAAGAAATATTTCCTCCAAATTTTCTCTGAGGGTGAATTCAGTGTTGAGTTAAAAAAATCGGCTATACAGATGAAGGAGTTGGTGGTCCTTGGAGATCAGCAAATGAATTTCCGTTACAAGACTCCCGGCCTTGAAAAAATCTCTGCCAAAGGGATCAAGGAGATCCCGATGATCATGGGTGAACGCGATATCCTGAAAGTTTCGGAGCTGATGCCGGGTATTGTCACTGTTGGTGAAGGTTCTGCCGGACTTAATGTCAGGGGGGGCAATTATGATCAGAATTCTTTCTATATCAACAGAATACCAATTTACAATACCTCCCATCTCTTTGGTTTTTTCCCTGAATTTAACGCTGATATCATCAAAGATTTTTCCATTTACAAGGGGTACATTCCTGCCCGCTACGGGGGGCAGCTCAGTTCGGTTTTCAATATCATCGGCAGGCAGGGGAACCGTAAACGCTTCACAGCCCGTGGGGGCCTCAGCCCGGTGGCCGCTAATCTTACAGTGGAAGGCCCGCTGAAGAAAGACACCAGCTCATTCATGCTTAGTGGCCGCTTTCTATACTCCGACTGGATACTTCGCCAGATAAAGGACCCCTTGATCCACAACAGCAAAGCAGGCTTCAACGATTTCTCAGCTTCCTGGAATTACGATTTTCACAAAAGCCAGTTATCGGTCTTTGTTTATCACAGCCAGGATGCGTTCCTGCTTTCCGATATTAACTCCTATAAATATTCCACCAATGGCGCATCAATTAATTTAAGTCATAATTTCAGCACATCGATGCGTGCTGAATTTTCAGTAACGGGCTCTCAATATGCTTTCAAAACCACCGATCAACAGGAACCAACCCTGGCTTATGAACATTCCTATAATTTGGGGGATTACAGGATTGATGCAGACTTTACAAACAATCTCACTCCCAGGAACACCCTTCAGTATGGGGCCGGCATTACTTTTTACAAACTCGAAAGAGGAACCGTCATGCCCTATGGTGATCAATCCCTAAGGATCCCGGTTGACCTTGGCAAAGATCAGGGTGTGGAAAGCGCCCTCTATATTTCCGACTCACATGATGTACTCCCCTGGCTGAACATCTCTGCCGGCGTAAGGTTCACACTCTTCAACCCGCTCGGGCCCAAAACGGTTTATACCTATTATCCCGGGGCACCAAAAGATCCCCGATATATTAATGACTCCCTGCAGTATGGTGTCGGACAGGTTATCAAATGGTATTTTGAACCTGATATCCGGGCCGCATTGATCATGCGTACCGATGCAAACGGAACTGTGAAGGTAGCTTTCAACCAGATGCATCAAAACCTTTTCGTGCTGAATAATACAATCGCCCTGGCCCCGAATTCCCAATGGAAACTGGCCGATTATTACATTCCCCCGGCCAGGAGCAACCAGGTTTCCGCCGGGGTTTTCCGCAGTTTGCCTGCTCAGGGATGGGAAGCCTCTCTTGAAGTCTATTATAAGAGGACGGCTAATTACCCTGAATTCATCGACGGAGCGGATTTTCTGTCCAATCCGAATGTGGAAAGAGTTGTTTTACCCGGTAAGCAGGATGCCTACGGCATTGAATTCATGCTCAGGCGCAGCGGCCGGAAGCTTGAAGGCTGGTTATCATATACCTATTCACGCTCAATCGTCAGGGTAGATGGCAGCCAGCCCTGGGAACGTATCAACAACGGGCTTTCCTACCCGGCAAATTATGATATCCCGCATGTACTGAACACAGTCGCCATTTACCATTTCAGCCGTAGGGTGACCGCAGCCGGCGTGCTCACATACCAAACCGGCAGGCCGATAACATACCCTGTCTCGGTCTACTATATCAATGATACACCATATCTGGATTATTCCAACCGTAATGAATACCGGATCCCTGACTATTTCAGGCTCGACCTTTCCCTGACCATAGAGGGAAATCTGAAAAGAAACAAATTTTTACATAATTCATTTATATTCAACGTGTATAATGTAACGGGAAGGGCTAATCCATATTCAGTCTATTTCAAACTGGAGGGAGGGAAAATTGACTGTTATCAATATTCAGTCATCGGAGTTCCGATCTTTTCGGTTACCTGGTTGTTTAAACTCGGGAATTATGCATCGGATTAAAAATATCTTTCTTATATCCGCCATCCTGCTCCTGTGGGCCTGCATTAAATCCTATAATCCGCAGATTGATGCCAACGCCCAGGATAAGTATGTCGTTTCAGGGCGGATAACCGACCAGGAAGGCTGGCAGGATGTGGAAGTTTCACTGTCATCACCCATTGAATCACCGGAGTATATTCCGGTATCGGCTTGCCAGGTAAAGGTTATTGATGATAAGGGCAACAGTTTCTCACTGGATGAATACAAACCGGGACAATATCATGTTTGGATGGGAAAGGAATATCTTTCTGCCGGAACTTCTTATCAGGTAAGGGTTATAACCCCGGAAGGAGAAGAACTGGTATCCGGATTCGACAGGATGCAGGCTTGTCCGCCAGTGGATTCTGTCTATTATTATGTTAAAGATATCCCGAAGTATAATCCTCCGGGAACTGCCAGGGTCATGCAGTTTTATGTGAACCTCAATGCCATAGGCAGTTATAGTCAATATTACAAATGGGAAGTTGTCGAAACCTGGGAGTACAATGTCGCCCACCCCGTCGAATATTACTACGATGGGGATTTTCATCAGATTTACCCCCCTGACTATTCCAATTATACATGCTGGACCACCAACTTTGTAAAAAATGTCTTTACCATTTCCACGAAAAACCTGACTCAGAATATATACAAACAATACCCTTTGCACTATATTGACGGTCGTAGCTCACGCCTGGGGATTCTTTACAGCATATTGGTGAACCAGTTCGCCCTGAGCGAGGAGGCCTACAATTACTGGGAGCAGTTGCGCATCAACAGCAATGAACAGGGCGGGCTTTATGAAAAACAGCCACTTGCCATCAAAGGCAACCTGCAGAATGTGAGCAACCCGGGAAAAGATGTGCTGGGATATTTTTATGCTGCGTCAGTTTCGGATAAAAGATATTTTTACAAAGACATTCAGGGAATTGACCTGAATTTCAATAATTTTTGCAGCGAAGATTCCCTGGGGCGTTTTGGCTGGCAGGAGTTTACCCCGGATAATTATCCTGTTTACTATTATTATAATGAAACCGGTATGCTGAGAATACTGAACTATGAATGTGTTGACTGCCGGCGAATTGGCGGTACAACGGTAAAACCCGATTTCTGGCCAAAATAATATGAAAAGAAGTTATCCTCCATATGTTCTTGTGATGATCATGCTGATATCAGCCGGCCCGGGACTGAAATCGCAGGGTCTTTTTATCAATGCTGCCGGGGAAAGGATACAGGCATGCACCGACAGGACGATGTACATTTCGGGTGAGAAAGTCCTTTTTTCAGTGCAGGTATATAATGAAAAGGATCATTTTGCGAAAGGATTCAGCCGGATTTGTTATTGTGAACTGATTACGCCTGACGGGAAAATGCTCGCCGCAGAGAAATATCTTCTGACTAATTCCTTTGGTGAGGGGTGTCTTACCATTCCCCGGGAGACAATTTCAGGTATTTATTTCCTGAAATTTTATACCCGTTTCATGAGGAATATCAGCACAGCTGAATATAAATACATCATGCTGAAGATCATCAATCCTGATAAAACGGAAGTACTTTCAGGAGAAGACACTTCAGTCCCGGGAATAAAATCAGGGGAAAGCATTAAAAAAGGAGGGGCGGCGCTATCTGTGAATTTCCAGTCCGGGAAAAAGACTTTTTCAACAAGCGAAGAGATCCGCTTAAACATAACCATTGGCAAACATGAAAGCATACCTGTCAGCTTATGCCTGTCGGTTATCCCTGAGTCCACTTATCATGATTCCTTTTACCCCGAAAAGAATAAACAGGATTCTGTTTACAAAGGAGTTTACTTTCCTGAAACCCGCGGTGTTTCACTGTCAGGCCACTTAATTGCAAAAGGATCGGGTAAACCGGTTACCGGAGCCAAAGTGGATCTTTCAATCATCGGAAACAAGGACATCCTGGTGGTCCGTACTGATACATCCGGAAGGTTCTTTTTCGCATTACCGGATTATCACGGGAATAAGGATATATTTCTATATTCCGATGATTTTCATGGCATTACACCTGAAATCCTGATTGATAATGATTTTTGCTCAAGGCCGGTATTCCTTCCTTCGCCTTTGTTCACCCTGGATGAAAAAGAAATGAAAGCAGCATATAAGCTGGCGGTTAATTTCAGGCTTACTTCTGTTTTCGGTGAGGACAGCATTGTGAATACCTCATCACCGGAACAAAATAATCCTCCGTTTTACGGAAACCCTTCGGAAGTGCTTACCATCAACAAATACATTGATTTGCCAACTCTTGATGAATATTTCACACAACTTCCCAGTGTGGTGAATTTGAGAAAGATCCAGGGAAGAAAGCAATTCAGGTTTTTCACTGTACAGGAGGAGATGTCAGCATATGATCCCCTTGTGCTTGTCGATTGGGTTGCTGTAAATGATATTGAGAAGATCCTGGCTATGTCGCCTCATGCCATAGAGCGGATTGAACTTGTGAATTCCCTTTATATCAAAGGAAACATAACCTATGGGGGGATCATCAGCTTTGTTTCCAGGAAAAACGACTTTGCCGGTATTGATCTTCCAAAATCCGGAACCTTTATCAATTATTGCTTTCTCGAAGATTGCACCGAAACTCTTCCGGTAAGCCCTTTACACATGAACATCCCTGATTCCCGCAATACAGTTTACTGGAACCCCGCAGTTCATCTGAATGATGATGGCACTTCCGGCATTTCATTCAAAGCCCCCGGCACACCTGGTAAGTATTACATCCTGCTCAGGGGAATGGGAATAAACGGAGAGGTTATTCTGACAGAAGAAACCATTGATGTTGCAGGTAACTGATCCTTACATTATTCTACTTTAATACCATTTCCCATTCTCTTCCTTTTTGGGCAAATGTTTTTGTCGTATTTACGGAACTCGTTGACGGGAGAATGATTATATCCTTCTTCGGGAGTTTATTACTCAATCTCTGGTAATAGGTCAGGGCAATTTTTCCATTAAAGACTAATTTCCTGATATTCGGATACCTCGAAAACAGGTTTGCGAAATCGTTAATTTCTTCATTCCGGATATTTGAATCCAGGCTATTAGCTCTGTCGGCATGTTTTAAAACATCCCAAAGACCAATTTTGTTCTTCAGAATCAGGTCACATTTTTCCTCATAGGAGAACAGAGATTGTCCATTGTTATAGATATTGAAAATAATGCGCCAGAATTGATTTTGCGGATTGGCATAATACTCACCTGTTCGTATAGATATATCGCTGGGCAACGAGCCTAAAATTAAAATCTCGGTGCTCTTATTGATTATTGGGTGGAAGCCAGTTTTTTTCATCAGACCGGGTATATTCCGTTATGCTATGCTAAATTAATCCTATATTCAATATGATTTAATTTATTTATTAACCTTGTTTTCGGAGTTTTATTTATATTTGGTTATTGTTATGTAACGATAGACTATCTGTAAATAATATATGCCATTCAGCGGAATTAAAAATAAGGTAAGAATTCTCTTTGCTGAAGATGTCCTTATTGCCCACATTATGGCTAAAGAGATTTTGCGTAAGGAGGGGCTTCAGTTCGACTCGCGGCTTGTGGAGACAAAGGAAGCGTTTAAAGAAGCGCTGCTGGAGTTTAAACCCGATTTGGTTATTTCCGATTTCATGATGCCCCATTTTACCGGGATGGAGGCATTGTTGTTAACAATTGCTTTGAATCCGGCTATCCCTGTTATTATTTTGACAGGTTCCATCAGTGAAGAAGTAGCTGTGGAGTGTATGCGTTTAGGTGCTACCAATTATGTAATCAAAGAAAACCTGATTCGTTTGCCTTTTGCCGTAAAGGAGGCCCTGCAAAAGAAAATCGCCTTAGCGGAACAGCAAAAAGCCATCCTGGCTTTAAAAGAGAGTGAATCCAGGTTGAAAACCATGACCAATGCTGCCGGTGATGCCATTATCATGATTGACAATAATGGCCTGATCTCGTTCTGGAATCCGGCCGCTGAAAAGATCTTAGGTTTCAGTAAGCAGGAAGCTTTAGGTAAAAATCTGCATGAACTTATCACCCCGTCTGAATATCGTGAGGCTTTTTATGCAAACTTCGAAACTTTCAGGCATTCCGGAGAAGGGCAAGCTGTTGGAAAAGTCCTGGAACTGGAAGCGATCAGGAAAAACGGAAGCAGGATTTATGTTTCCCTTAACCTGTCGGCTGTAAAAATAGAAGAACTCTGGCATGCTGTTGGAATAGTTTCTGATATCACGGAACGAAAAAAAGTTGCTGAAGAATTGATGGCGGCTAAAATCAGGGCTGAAGCAAGCGACCGCCTGAAAACTGCCTTTTTAAATAACATTTCGCATGAAGTCAGAACGCCTCTAAATGGAATTTTGGGTTTCAGCAACCTGATTTCACAGTCCGATCTGTCGGATCAGGAAAAAAAACAGTATGCGTCCCTGATCAAAATGAGCAGCACCCGCTTACTCAGGACTATGACAAGTTATATGGATATCTCGATGATCGTTTCCGGGACAATGCAGATACAAAACAAGCCATTTGATCTTCCGGATCTCTTGCATACATTATTGGATCTGTTCAAACCCGTATGTCATGAAAAGGGACTTGAATTGTTTTTAATACTACCTGATATGAAATCACCGGTAATTTTAAATTCCGATGCTGATATACTTTCAAAAATAGTCTCACATTTGCTTGAAAATGCGGTAAAATTCACCCATATGGGTGAAATATCCTTTGGTTATGTCACAAAAACCAGCAGCCTGGAATTTTTTGTAAAAGATACCGGCATTGGGATCAGCAAAGATATACAGCCCCTGATATTTGATCCTTTTCTACAAGTGGAAACATCGCTTTCGAAAGATTATGACGGAAGCGGGCTCGGATTGTCAATTGCTCATGGACTGGTAGAGTTGTTAGGAGGTAAAATCCGGTTGGAATCAAAACAAGGTATTGGCACCGAATTTTATTTTACACTGCCGTTATCTATTGTTCTTTAATACTATTTTGTTTCCTGAGTCCAGATAGTCTAATCGTAAACATATTCATCCAGGTCATGCGAAAAAGTCGGTGTTTTATATATAATTTTGCCAAAAATTAAATGTTGCTGCCGGCGACGAACCAGGATAAATCATGAACTACTTCCCCTGCTAAAAAACCTTATTGTGAACTATAGTTTCCGGAAATTGAAATCATTTTCCCTTTTTATCTTATTTTTCTTCCTGGCAATGACCCTTCACGCGCAAAATGCTGCACCCCCGGTTACCGGAAAGATCAAGGGAGTTATCAAAGATTCAGTATTCGGTACGATGGTTGAATACGCAACCATTGCCATCTACAGGGTAGAAGGCAATAAAATCATCACCGGAACAACCTCTGGAACTGACGGCGCTTTCATGCTTGATAAAATCTCAGCCGGGACATACAGAATTGTAATCGATTTTATCGGTTATAACCGAAAAACAATCGAACCTGTGAAAATTACAGGATCATCCGCCGTTAACCTGGGTTTTATCCTGCTTTCTCCTTCGGTCACAACTCTGAAGGATGTCTCTGTAACGGCGCAGCGCAGTATTATTGAAAATAAGATCGATAAACTGGTATATAATGCCGAAAATGATATCACATCACAGTCGGGTGTTGCCACTGATGTTCTCAAAAAAGTTCCCCAGGTTACCGTAGACATCAACGGGAATGTTGAGCTGCAGGGTAATTCGAATATCCGTTTCCTGATCGATGGAAAACCTTCGACCGCTTTTGGAAATAACATTGCCGATGTACTCCAATCTATTCCGGCCAGCCGAATACAGAGTATAGAAGTAGTGACCAGTCCCGGATCTAAATATGATGCGGAAGGCACAGGCGGAATTATCAATATCGTATTGAAGAAAACCACTATTAACGGGATCAGCGGGAACACTTCCCTTTCGGCCGGAACAAGGCTTGAGAATGGGTCGTTCAACCTGAACGCACGTTCGGGTAAGGTCGGTTTTAATGTATATCTAAGCGGTAATGCCCAGTTACCATCCACAACTCTGAATTTGATGGATCGCTGGTCGAATGATTCGGTAAGCCAGACCCATATGACCCAGGACGGGCGCAGCGACTTCAAACGGTATGGCTTTCAGAGTGGATTGGGATTCGACTGGAACATCAGTCAGCAGGACAATATTACTCTCTCTTTCAATTACAACTATAACGGGTCCAATACTAACAGCCTGACTAACCAGCAGCTGATTACCTTTGATACAACAGGGAAACAGATCAGTAACGAGGCAGACATCCTGACATCTAAAAATGATTATAGCAGTCAGACTTATGACTGGAGCGTGAATTACAAACACAATTTCCAGCGCAAAGGCCATGACCTGAATTTCCTGTATACATCAAGTTATTCGAAAAATTTTGCTTCCTACATTCAAAGCCAGGAACTGGCAAACCCCGATTCAATATTATCCGGATCCAAAGGGACCAATCCGGGAAATAACCGGGAGACAGACCTGTCACTGGACTATTCACTTCCTCTCGGCGAGAAAGCAAGCCTGGAGATGGGAGGTAAAACAGTCCTGTATGAACTAAACAGCACTACTAATGCGTTCTCATTTGTCCCCTTTTACAATGAGTATCTCCCCGACAACCTTCAATCCTACACATTGAAATACAACCGGAACATTTATGCCGGGTATCTTTCAGGAAGTTTTTCCCTTTTTCATTGGCTGGATCTGAAATTGGGCCTTCGCTATGAATACACCCAGACAAAAATCGTTTATGTAAATAATCCCAACGTGGACATTCCTGATTACAACACCTTTGCGCCTTCGGTAGTCCTGATGCATAGTTTTAAAAACAACCAGGTGTTGAAATTCAGTTATTCATACAGGATCCAGCGCCCCGATTACCGTGATCTGAACCCGTTTATCAATCTAAGCGACCCGCACAATATCACCACCGGCAACCCCGGGCTGACGCCTGAACTTGTGAACGGGTTTGAACTCAGCTACAGCAAGACCTTTCCGAAGGGCGGAAATATCAATGTTGTCACTTTTTACAGGCGGAATATTGATGACATTCAGTCATTTGTAACCTACTACCCTGCGTATAAGATCGGAGACTCTGTGTATACTGACGTGACCGTGACGAATCGTGAAAACATATCGCTGGAACAACGGGGTGGACTTAACCTTTACGGTTCCTTTACGCTTGTTAAAGGATTAAACCTGCGTTCGAACATTTCTGTCTATGACCGTTATATTGTGAACACAAACGGAGGGAACAGCACAATCAACAGTTTTGAATACAGGATCAACCTGAACCTGACCTACCAGCTCCCCTGGGACCTTGCATTTGAGTTCTTTGGAAATTTCAATTCCCCAAGAACCGGCGTCCAGGGAACTGTTCCTTCCTTTACCACATACAGCCTTGCAGTTCGCAAGCAGTTTCTTAAGAAAAAAGCAAGTATCGCTCTCACTGCGACAAACCCGTTCGGTGAATACATCAACCAGAAAACAAACCTGTCTGGAGATAATTTTACTTTGAGCACAGTTCGACAGGTCCCATATCGTTCTTTCGGGATTAACTTTACTTTCAAGTTTGGGAACGTTAAGTTTAAGCCTAAGGATGAGGAACATAATGATGTACCGGGCCCGCCGGAGTTTTAAGAATAGACTTTCAATAGTTATTAAGTCCCCCGGCAACAATAAAAACAATACTAATGATCTATCCGGAAAAGTTCTCTAAGAACCTCAATCTCTTCCATCTTCCAATCTCTCTTAATTACATTTACGAGTGTTTTCGCGTAATTACGCGTTTTTTTAATCTTTCTTACACAATATACACTCAAACCCTTTCCCATGTGGGTAAATATGATGAAAAATGAATTTTTAAATAATTCAATTTCATTCATTTAGCTATTTCAGCCCATTTATTTTAATTTTTTAATCTTTCTGGTATATATATTGTCTAATTGAGCAGATACGGTTCGGTGAAAATCCCTTTATTATCATGTACCGTCATCAAAAAACCATAGATTAAATGATTCAATAAGATCAATACCATTCACCTGTATATTCACCTCTCATGGAAAAGCGAAACAAAATTTTCATTTATCTGTTCCTGGTAATGGGTATTATTATAATGATTACCTCCGGGTGTACAAAGAAAACCGAGCCCCAGCCTGACCCAGTCACCACAATCAGGGATATTGATGGGAATATTTACCATCAGGTAACCATTGGCTCCCAGGTGTGGCTGGTCGAAAACCTTAAAACCACGAGATACCGCAATGGGGACGTTATCCCGAATGAAACGGTTGACTCATTGTGGAACAAATTATCAAACAATTCCACAGGTGCGTTGTGCAACTATAACAACGATGTATTTACCGGAAACACCTATGGCTTTTTGTACAACTGGTTTGCCTCAAGTGACAGCCGTGGGTTGGCTCCTGAAGGCTGGCGTGTTGCAACCCAAACCGACTGGCAGACTTTGGTTACCTACCTGGGGGGCGATACCCTTGCCGGTGGCAAGCTCAAGGAGAGCGGAACCGCGCATTGGTACTCTCCGAATGCCGGCGCAACCAACCAGACCGGTTTTACTGCACTCCCGGGTGGACTGAGGGTTTACAGCGGAAAGTTCGAAATGTTGGGAACCATGGGTCTGTTCTGGACATCCACCCCTTCGGATGACTATAGCGGCTTTAACTGTGGAATGTTCAACGAGACCTCCGGAGCTATTATTGATGGAAAACGCTATGGGTATGGATTCACTGTTCGCTGTGTAAAGAATTGATCGTGCGTATTTTCCTTTGGTTCACTTGCCATTAGCTGTTCCGGTTAAAAAATCAGCTTGCTTATTGCAACATTTTTGATGGTTCTGTTGTCTTTTAAAAGTAAACATCTGGTTTAACGCATTATGAAAATAAAAAAATGAATAACAAAAAACTGAACAAACGGAAAGACAACTGGATTATGAAAGTTGTTGCATTATCCAGTGTCATGTTTATTGCAACGCTGTTGAATTCGTGCACGAAGGATCACAACCCTGAATACACGCCGGTTAATACCAGCGGAGAATTTGAGGTGATAGAATCGACCCTGCTGAATTACCAGGACATCGTTGACATGGTGTTGCTGCTGCCTGATAAACCGGACCAGTTCGATTGCCACGATTTTTTATATGAAGCCACGAAGATGGAACCAGAATTTGTGCCTTACCTGGTCAGGAATGATGTGATCAAATATTACTCCACCGACAATCATCAAAAAAAAATCCAATTGACCGGCCTGATGGTTACTCCGGTTTCTTTTTCAGGCAGGGTATATGCTCCTGTTATATCGTTAAACCATGCGACCCAGATCCTGAAAAAATTAGCGCCATCCAAATGGAAGACTGCAAAATACAGTGAATACGATTCATATCCTGAAGCGGTTCTCGCCGATATCATGGCCTCGACCATGGGATGGATTATCGTCATGCCCGACTACCAGGGGATGGGCGATGATGTGGGGGAGAGCCATCCTTTCTGTGTCAGGGAAAGACTGGCAGCTTCAACGGCCGATATGTTGCAGGGAGCCATCAAATCATTAAGTGAGTTTAAGAATCCATACGTTTACTGGAATAAAAAGACTTTCCTCATGGGATACTCGGAGGGAGGATATGTAACGATGGTCGCCACCAGGGAGCTCGAGGCGCGGAATGTCAAGCTGAACGGTGTGGCCTGCTTGTCGGGGCCCTATGACCTGACCGGGACCATGTTGCCGGTTATGCTTGCCGATTCGGCATTTCCGGAGCCATACTTTTTACCAATGGTGGTCGTAGGATATAATGCAATCTATCCACAGGTTTTTGCCTATGAGACCGTACTAAAGGCTCCTTACCTTACTGATCTGCCACAGTATACAACGGGATTCTATGATGAGACGGTGGTCAATAAAAAAATGCCTCCCGACAAGATCCTGAAGAAGATCTTTACCGATGCATTCATCGATTCCCTCCGGAATCCTGCCAGCCAGGCCATTCAGATATTTTCCCAAAATAATTCCTATACGGGATGGACCCCGAAATCGAAGATGCTTTTATGGCACTGTAAAAATGATGATTGCGTGTTGTTCGGCAACTTTACAGCAGTTAAAAAGAGGTTTACAGATCTGGGATTGACCAATATAGAATACCAGGAGTGGCCCCCGATGATCCCGAAACCTACCGAAGGAACGGTGCATGCCGGGATTGCTATCAAAGCTTTCTGGGAAGGTGCCAAATGGATTTATCACAACAACAAATAACCTCTGAACAAACGAGGCATTGGTATTCATTGATTTATTTAGACCTGCACTTTGGGGGGAAAAACTGCAATGCTTTCAAACGAACCAGGGAATAATGTTGCTCTTATGGCGCTTCATGCCTAAAGTTTCACCAGTTCGACCCGGCGGTTCAGTGCCCGCCCCTCTTCCGTATCGTTGGTGGCTACCGGGGCAGTCGGACCGTCCCCGCAGGCTTTGAGGCGGGATGCAACCACCCCGTAATTTTTAACCAGGGCATTCACGACAGCCACGGCCCGGTCGAGCGACAGTTTCATGTTCGCATCAAAGATCCCCGTGTTATCGGTATGACCAACCACATACAGTTTCAGGGAGGGTTCCATTTTCAGCAATTTCGCAATTTCATCAAGGGCCTGTTTTGATTCAGCTTTGACATCCGCCTTGCCTGTATCAAAATAAATTCCGTAAAGGGCAGCTTTACCTGTCTCCTTAATGCTTTTATCCATAGTGCTGGCATCTGCCACCACATCCTGCTTCATTGCCTGTTTTTCAACCAGGTGAATGGAGTAAGAGCCATTGCCGTTGGCTGAAATATAGACCCATGTTTCCATGCCGTTTTTGGCCACCTTCACTACAACATCTTCCCCCGGGTCATGCCATTCATAGACAAGCTGCCCCCCGGCTGATTTGGCTGCATTGATGTAATTACGGCCGATCTGCAGAGGGCTTGGGGCCTGAACATTATCGTTAAGGTCATAAATAATGAAAAGGTGATGCCCCTCGACGACCTGGGTTTTAGTACTGCTAATTTTGAATTCATACTGATCGAACTGGAGGTCATCATACCTGTATATATGATACCCGGTCATGCGGGTAAACAATGCAGGGTCTTTGCTGCCCTCGGCGTCGTTCTGAGAGAAAGCGAAATCAGCAGTCAAAAATAAAATACCGGTCAGCAGGAAAATTGCCGAAAACCGGATTGTTTTTGCAGTTGTGCTTATCATACTTTGGGTTATGCGGTTTTAAACAAAAGTGAAGAATGTTTCCGGAATTCTAAGATGATTAATTCCGGTGTTCTTTTCAGGCATCCAGAAATGTCCTGATTCTTTTCAGGTTTTCCAATTCAGCAATCGTGAAATCTTTATCGTATTTCCAAGCAGGGTTCGACAAATAAATCGCATTTACCGATCGCATCTGAATGATGATCTCCTCTTCGACGTACTCCTTAAACAGCGTTCTTTCCTGTTCTGTCAAATTGATATCCAGATTAATTTTCTTTCTTGGCTTGTCCTTTTTGCAACTCCATGGTCAGTGCCGTTAACCCTGTAAGACCTCCTAATTGCATCGTTTCTATCGCCGAACTGGGTACGATCACAATGGTTGAGTTCTGCTTCAAGCCCTCATAAAGCATGTTCATTGCTCTCAGATGAAGTGCAACAGGATTATCTGCATAGGTCTTAGCTGCTTCTCCGAATTTCTCCGCCACCTGACGTTCTGAATCTCCGAGGATCACCCGGGCCTGTCGTTCTCTTTCAGCCTGTGCCTGCATCGACATCGCATCCTCCAGAGCCGGAGGAATCAATACATCTTTTACTTCTACCGAAATAACATTAACACCCCATGGCTCAGTTCGCTCATCAATGATCTTCTGTAACTCCTTACTGATTTTTTCCCTGCCTTCAAGCATGTCTGAAAGCATCGTCTTACCGATGACATCCCGAAGAGCTGTCTGCGATGCCCAACTTATTGCACTTTGATAATCGGCAACATCAAGGGCTGCTTTTTTAGAGTCAATAACTTTCCAGAACAAAACAGCATCGACATCTACCGGCACTGTATCCTTGGTAAGTGTTTTCTCTGTCTTGAAAGTTGTTGTGATTACACGCGTATCTATCCAATATGGAATAGTGTCGATGACCGGGATTATAAAAAACAGTCCGGGTCCTTTAAGGGACCGAAAATTCCCCAATCGTAAGATTACTGCTTTTTCCCATTGATCCGCAACCTTGGTTGCAGAAGATGCAATCATAGCGATAACAAAGGCAATGATTACGATCCATGTGCTGCCAGCATTATCACCCGAAATGTGGTAGGATGCATAAGATATTCCTGCACCGATGGCAAGAATTACGATAAAGATCAGCGCTGCAACAGAACTAATTCTTCTCATTTCAATATCCTCCCTAATTTAAATTCATTAACAGGGGCCTGTTTGTACGCTACTCCCCTGAACTTCGAATATAACACAATTTTTGGACATTTACTTCGACTGGACAAAATAAAAACACCGGATCAGGCTGACTGACTATGGCAGGAGATCGGTGTATCAGGTATTATTCACCTCACAACATGATCGGCATTGATATTCCATATCTTTGTATAAAACTCAGAAAACGCTATGATAAAAAACATCTTCCCCTTTATCTTCGCGTGGATCTGCCTGGTCGCTACCTGTGAAGCCCAGGATTACAGGTATGTCAATACGATTTTTCCGGGCAGCGTGAAAACTGCAGGGATCGTATATGGAACAGCGTCCTTCCTGAATTCACCTTATATGAATGAATCCCTGGTCACCACGCAGAACCTCGTTATGGATCTCTACCACCCGCAGAACGATACCCTGACGAAACGGCCGGCCATCATTTTTGCACATCCCGGGGGCTTTGTCACCGGGAACCGTACGGTCGACGATATGGTCGCCTTCTGCGATACTTTCGCCAGGAAAGGCTATGTTACGGCAACGATCGATTACCGGCAAGGGCTTGAAATCTCCGATAATGCCGATTTGCATTACGAACGGGCCGCCTACCGGGGAATACAGGACGGGCATACAGCCATCAGGTTTTTGAGAGCCAATGCCGCGACTTACGGTATCGATCCCGACAAGTTGTATTTCGGTGGAAGCAGCGCCGGCTCGTTTATCGGACTGAATGCGATCTACCTTGACACAAACGAATTGCCTTCCTATGTCGGTCCTGTGAGTTATACCGCATTCTTTGTCCACTATACCGGTCCGTCCCTCGGGAATCCCGATGTCGGTGACAACCTGGGTTATAACGGCACCCCCGACGGGTTGCTGGCCTGCTGGGGAGGCGTTGGTGACACCCTGACCATAGGGACAAACAACACTTCCCCCGTGTTCCTGATCCACGGCACAGATGACCAGACCGTACCGTTTAATTCCGGTCCGCCCTTCGGATACAGCTCCTTTTCAAACGTTTACGGAAGCCATTCCATCAGCATCCGCCTCAATACCATTGGGATACCTGCAAAGGAAACCTATTTTGTGGCAGGCCGGGGACATGAATTTTACGGGACATCCAACGGGATGTGGACCAACGGAACAGGCGGGAACGCATACTGGGATACTATTGTACTGAAATCCACACGCTTTTTCTGGCAACTTCACAAGCCTGACGCTGCCTTTACGTTCCAGGCCAACGGAATGACCGTCAGCTTCAACGATCAGAGCCAGGGTGCCCTGGCATGGCAATGGAGTTTCGGCGACGGGGCTTCCAGCACTCTCCGAAACCCTGTCCATACTTATGCTGCAGCTGGCGTATATGCCGTCAGCCTTTACATAAGCAACGATATTCAAAGCTGGGATACCCTGACGCAGCAGATCATGGTTCCGTCTTACACAGGTCTGCAGGAGCCATCGGGAGAACCTGTACGGCTCTACCCTGTCCCGGCATCCGGGAATGTGACTATCATTGCAGACCGCCTGACCGATCCCGCAGACATAAAGGTATCCGACCTGTTCGGCAAACTTATGCATGTTACCGCAAGCCATGAAGGGAAGAAGATGGTTCTGGATCTTTCAGGCATGGCCAAAGGAGTATATCTTGTCAGTATCTCCTCGGCTGCCGGGCCCCTGACCATGAAACTGATAATTGAATAACGACCGGGATAATTTTACTGCCGGTGCAGGATTCCAGGAATAATGGTAATCCTGACACCGGAAGGAATGGTATGCGCCAACTCATAAGCAGGAAAAAACAATTACAAATACAGAAAGGAGACAAACAATGAAACTTACTCTAATGAGATCCTTATTGATAAAGAACTATGACCACAATATCGTGTTCATGCTGCTAATTTGGATTTGCCTGTAGGTCTCCCTGCTTAATGGATAGAATTTTGTAGTGAGTACTATTATTTACTCTAACTTTACTATTTTGGAAATGAGGCATAAATGAATTATCAGGACAGAACGAAAGCAGAACTCATTGATGCGTTGCATTTATTGCAAAAAGAGCATACTGATCTTAAGTCATCATATAAAAAAGAGATGCTCGAATTGCAAAACAAAGAAGGACTTTTTCGTACCATTCTTTATGCCTCTCCCGATGATATCACTATAACTGATTTGCAAGGAAAAATCCTGATGGTTTCGGATGCTGCATTACGTTTGTTCAGGATAACCCGCAGGGAAGATGTGCTGGGATGTTCGATGATGGAATATCTTGACCCTGCAGATCGGGAACGTGCCATGCTGAATTTTCTGAAAATGTTTCAGGGGATCGGGTCTAAACCTACGGAATACAGGGGAATGCGAACCGATGGAAGCACTTTTGATGTAGAAGTAAATGGTGAGTTTGTCAGGGATGCCGAAGGGCATCCTGTAAATATGGTATTTGTAGTCCGGGATATTACTGAGCGCAAATCTGCAGAAAAGGCCCTGAAAGAATCCCAGATGCTCTTAAAATCCAGCATTGAAAGTCAGAAGGACACATTCTTTTTTACTATTGATCGAAATTACAAATACCTGCTTTTCAATAAAGTCCATGCGGAATTAATGAAGCTTGTCAATGATAAGGATATAAAAGAAGGAATGAATTTTCTGGAGTGTATCAGTTCGGATGAACACAGAAAAGCTGCCATAGAAGATTATGACCGTGTTTTTCGAGGGGAATCTTATTCAAATGTTCGCAGACTCGGAGATGCCGAGCCTGTTTATTATGAAGGTTTTTTTAACCCGATTTTTAATGAAAAAAATGAGGTGACAGGTGCCACAACTTTGGGAAGAAATATCAACGATCGAAAGCAGCGGGAAGAAGAAATCAAACAAAAAAATTCAGCACTGCATTTGCTGAATGCCGAAAAAGACAAATTTTTTTCCATCCTGGCCCACGACCTGCGAAGTCCTTTTAACAGCCTTCTTGGTTTTGCCCAGATGATGGAAGAGAATCTTCCGACAATGACACAAGACCAGGTTCACAAGATTGTCAAGACTATCAAAAGGTCTGCAACCAATCTTTTTTTATTGCTCGAAAATCTTTTAGAATGGTCGCGTTTGCAGAGGGGAATGGTCACTTATACCCCATCATCATTTTTATTGAAGCCCTGGCTATCACAGAATATGATTTTAGCAGAGGAAGCGGCGAAGAGAAAAGACATTAAGATCAATTATGAAATCCCGGATGATTTGCTGGTATTCGCCGATGAGAACATGCTCGGCGGTCTGGTTCGCAATTTATCTTCCAATGCCGTGAAGTTTACACCGAAAGGCGGGAAGGTTTCTGTATCTGCAAAACTAATGCCTGACGGATGGGTTGAGGTTTCCGTTCAGGATTCGGGTATAGGGATGAATAAACAAATGATTGGTGACGTTTTCATGTTTGACAAAGATACCAGACGAAAGGGAACTGATAAGGAACCAAGTACCGGGTTGGGGTTAATAATCTGCAAGGAATTTATCGAAAAACACAGAGGTAAACTTTGGATTGAAAGCGAGGTAGGAAAAGGAAGTACGATTTATTTTACAATACTGAATAAAGAAAATTAATAGCTCAGTATTTCTGTGAATGACTGATTCTGAAACAGAGCTAAGGACGGCAGTGAAAAACACCCGTGGCCGAACTGGGATGAAAATTTTCACAATACTTTCGCAACAGACAAATAAAAAACCCTGAACGTATTATCGTTCAGGATTTTATTTCTTTCAAACCGTGGCATCGACTGGACTAACTTTGCTTATATTGGTTTAGTTCAGATTGTCCGCACGATATCTTTTAACAATCTGTATTTCTTTTCTTTAGATTATTTTCCTATTTTTTTCATATAGACGATTTTATCAGTTTTTACCAAATAAATGCAACAAAAGTGCAACAATTTTATACCTTTGTGATGATAACCCTATTCCAATTTCAAGTTACTTGATACAGCAAAAGTATGAAAGTCAAACTAAAGTTGTCACAGCATATTACAAAAGATGGCACCAAACAAATCCAATTATTCATATTTCACAAAGGACAGCGACTTCACCTTGACACTGGGGTTAAAATTGATCCAAAATACTGGGAAGAGCAGCATCAACAGGTTTCTGGGAGAATAAGAAACATTGATGAAAACCCGACCACCCTTAACATTAGACTCCAAGAAAAGGTAAAGAAGCTTCAAACAATCGTTGATAACTACTTTGACGAGTATCTGACTTACCCTACCATTGAGTATTTGAAAGAAAAATACTTTGAAAAGGCAACTATTCGGTCATCCGAACAAGATGTCAAAGTGCTTTTTGAAGCTTGGATTAAGAACTGGCAAGTTCAGGACAAGAAAATATACAAGACCGTACTCAACGATCTAAAAGAACTTTATCCATCAAAACCCCTATATTTTAGGGAGATAGACAACGTATTTTTTTCGAAACTATTAAAATTGTGGGAATCCAAGAATATCCAAAACTCAACGATTAATAAGCGGAATGTATGCCTAAAGGTGTTTCTCCGTGATCAGTCCACAAAAATTGAGGATGGGAAAAAAATCAATAATTATGACTACTTCAAGACTTTCAAGACAAATTTATCGACGCCGTCAAATCAATCAATTATAATACCAACTGAAAAAGAGTTCAAGCAAATTATCAGGAAGAAACTTTCAAACGAATTACTTGATCGGGCGCGTGATTGGTTTGTAATAGGTTGCAGCACGGGCTTACGATACGGGGATATAAAACGTCTAACTCCGAATCAAATTAAGAAAGTTAATGGTGTGATGTGCATTGTTACAGATAACGAAAAGACTGGCGAACCCGACAATGTGATCCCCTTAAATAAAATCTCCGAGAAGTTTATAAAGAAACAATTCACTCAAAATAAAAACAAAGGTATTAAGTACCTATCTAATTGGAAACTAAACGAAAACCTGCATTTACTGTTTAAAGAATTAAAGTTCAACACCCCTGAAACGATCTTGAAAAAGTATCCAAATAAAAAAACAGAGCGCATCAATTTACCGAAATGGGAAGCAATGACTCAACACGACTCACGCAAATTTTTTATCTCGCGGTGTGTAAATAGTGGTTTCATTTCCCTTGGAGCAACAATGTCCTGGTCAAGCCATAAGAACTTAAAGGTCGTTCAGCGTTATATACATAAGGGATTTGACCAAGCTGAGCAGATGAAGAAATTGTTCGATCTATAAAGATTCAGGTACCCCATCTTTCAATCACATTATCTTTCCATTTATTAGATTTGCTTAAATACAAATCCAATGGAAGGAAACATTATCACCCGCCAAGAGCTTTATAACCTCGTATGGAAGGAATCTCTGACCGCTATATCTAAAAGGCTCAAAATCCCGTATTCCCACCTTAAAAAGGTCTGCACCGAAATGAACGTGCCCGTGCCGCCAAACGGACACTGGTCGAAACTTCAGTTCGGAAAACCCGTGGAGGTTATCGAATTGCCACAGAGCTTCACAGGCGTAAATGAGATCAATCTGTTTCCAGACACCAGGGCAAACAATAATGCTAAGGTGCTGACCTTTCACAAGAAATCTGCGGCTGATATTATCCGAGAGGACAAAACGCTTCCCCTAACGGTTCCCAAAACACTTTCCAATCCAGACGAGCTGCTTATTGCGGCTCAAAAGAAGCTTATGGAATATAAGTACAACAAGTATCACGATAACGGGATGGTTCGTTACGAGGGAGCTTTTATCATCAGGGTTTCTCGACATAACATCGGACGAGCTCTGAGATTTATGGATACTTTAATTAAGCTGATAAGGGCAAGAGGGCACAACGTAGAAACGAAAACCACTTATTCAATATACATAGATGAAGTACATTTTGACTTCAAGGTTATGGAAAAAACCCAAAAAGCCGACCAACAAGAGAAATGGGGCTTAACTCGATTTGAAACAACTGGGCTGCTTTATTTTGAAATCAAGGGTTACGGCGGCAGGATTTGGACAGACGGGTTAGTTCTTATTGAAGAAAGACTTGCGGATATACTTGTAAAAATAGAATCACAAGTGAGTGAGATGAGGGAGTGTTGGCGCCAAAATGCAGAGCGCCAGCGGGAACGAGAAGAAAAGGAGCGTATCGTACGCGAACAGCAGCAACGTATTGAAAAGGAGAAATCAGATTTCAAAGACCTTTATCAGCAAGCAAAGCGATGGCAGCGTGCACGGTTTATGCGGGAATACCTTATTGCCTATGAGCAATATGCTGTTGAGAAGGGTGTATTAACGGATGAAGCCCAAAACTGGATTAGGTGGGCGAGAGAGAAAGCTGATTGGTATGATCCATTAGTAAATAAGGCGGATGATTTACTTAATCAAATGAATATTAATAAGCTTTTGGAATTATAAAATAAGTGTTTTTCATAACTTAGCACTCCTTCTACTTGTTTTTCAGACCGATTAAGTGTTTTTCACATTAATCATAATAAGCATATTTCACATTTAGTACCTGATTTTAATTATATTTCACAAAGAATAAGAATTTTTCATATTTTTGCGGAAAGCTATTTTCACAAGACTTTATGAAAAATAACAGTATTTCACAAGAGATAAGTGTTTTTCAGGGAAGAATTGTTCCTGAGGAAGGCACCTTGGTAGGATATGGTGCAATAATTACTGCCTATAAACTTCCAGTACCTATGCCAATACAACTTGCGTTGATCAGCAGAAAGCATAGGCAGTACAGATCAGATGGATGGTTGGTTTTTACACCAAGGCACCAGCCTGAGGATACCTTATACTCCCACCTTGTATTTGCATTAAAATATGAAGGAGTTAACTTATTAGCATTTAAGAAGCTATTTGAAAGGTTAAAGCCCAGTATGATCGAAGAATGGATTCGTAATGAACCGCAAAGTCAGTACAGCAGGAAGATTTGGTTTCTCTATGAATGGCTAATGCAAAAGGAATTAAAGGTTCCTGATTTAGATTCAGGGAATTATGTGCTCCTGTTAGATGATAGCCTACAATATGCAAGCCAGCAAAGTATCAACTCACCCCGTCATCGCATAAAAAACAACCTTACAGGTAATATAAACTTCTGCCCACTGATTAACAAGACTGATAAGCTTGAACGCTACATTACCGAAAACCTTTCGGATAAAACAAACAAGGTCATAAAAGAGGTACACAGGGACGTACTTTTGAGAACTTCAGCATTTCTTTTACTCAAGGACTCGAAGGCTTCTTTCAATATTGAAGGGGAGCATCCAACACAAACGAGGGCATTAAGGTGGGGACAAGCAATTGGTCAGGCAGGGAATAAAACATTAAGTAAAGAAGAATTACTCCGATTGCAACAAATTGTCATTGAAAAGAGCCGATTCATTGAAATGGGATATCGCACTGCTGGTGGCTTTATTGGAGAACACGACCGTACCACTGGCGAGCCCATACCAGAACATATCTCTGCCAGGTGGCAAGATATTGATCAACTTATTAATGGACTGATCGAAGCGAAAAAACAGATGCAAGATGCGTTATTCCAACCTGTACTGGCTTCGGCAAGCATTGCCTTTGGTTTTGTTTTTATTCATCCTTTTGTTGATGGCAATGGTAGGTTGCATAGGTATCTGATTCATCATATTTTGACGAGGATGAAGTTCACACCACAAGGAATCATTTTCCCAGTTTCTGCTGCTATATTAGAACGTATAGAAGATTACCGTAAAGTACTTCAATCATATTCGCATCCTCTTTTGGAATTTATCCAATGGAAAAAGACTTCAGATAATAATGTCGAGGTGCTAAATGAAACTATTGATTATTACAGGTATTATGATGCAACCTTACAAGCCGAATTTCTCTTTGATTGCGTTGATTACACCATAAACAAGATCATACCTGAAGAAGTAGCTTATTTACAACATTATGATGCAATGAAGGATTGGCTGGATGATCGTTTTCAGATGTCTGACAAGATGGTCGCATTATTAATACGGTTTTTATCGCAAAACAACGGAAAGCTTTCAAAGAGGGCTTTAGGGAAAGAATTTACCGATCTGAACGAAGAAGAAGTCGTTGATATCGAAAACCAATATAAATTCAATTTTATGGATGAGAAGAACCAATATTTGCAGTTCGTTCCATTAATGAAGAACTTTTTAGATGATTTGGCAAAAATCGAACAAAGAGGGTGCAATGATAATTCCATTGCAGATTTGGGAACATTGATACAGTATGTTTACCAGTTTTCAAAAAGGGTAGGATATGACCACTTTGAAAATAATGTTAGACAAACGATAGAAAAACAATGGTATTTCCTAAATCTTAACAAATCAAAACCAAAGAAACGTATGCCTGATTGGCACGAAACTATTGTAAACTTTCGACAAGATTTAACAGATTCTATTGCGATGATCGAAATGATGATATGATATACCCCGTGAAAGAAGTTAAATGATTTACATCTGTCTTCACTGCAGAAATAATGCAAAATGATATTACTAACTAATCAAAAATTCGTAGGTTTGTTTTAATTATAAAGAAAATATCTTGCTATGACAGATTTAATTCAAAGGATTGATCAACAGGTCTTTCAAATACTGAGGCATCGGTTTGCGTTTGCCATTCGGTCTACACCCAGAGCTGATATCCTAAATTTCACCGAAGATGTAATTCGTTATTACCAACAGGTTAACAACTATGAAGAAATTGTAGTTGATTGGAACAGTCTTAAAGAAACTGGTAGAAGTGTCGATGTTTTCGATGTTGATACTCGCCTTGCTGCCGAACTACATCCTGTAGATCATAGAATTGAGGGCGATGTAATCCACCTGTCAGTAAAAATTGAAAAAGGAGATCAAGGGTTAGCGTATTTCCTTTCACAGAATTTACGAAGAAATCAGCATCAATTTTTAACCCTACTTGCGTTACCCGATGGATTCGAGTTTCAAACTGTCCTCTTTGGAGGAATGGATTACCAAGAGAAATTAGCAAAAAGAAAGCTTGAATTAGAAAAAATATTACAAACCGAAATAGATGAGATCAACGCAATAATAAAAGACTTCAAAAAACAAATAGATGAGTTTATCGCAATGGAAGTTTTTCTAAAAAAGGGAATGTCTTAATAAAAGCCTGAAATAATTCAATTAGAATTTTTATAAGGTTCGATATTTTTACATAGATATAAACTCTCGTAAAAAAACCGTCCATTTTTATAATACCCGAAATACAGGGGAGGTTGAGGGGGTTTTGGGTATAAAAAATCCCCCAATAATTGTTTGGGGGAGGATTATTTAATTCAGGTAGTGCTCAATAGATTTGTGGACTCCTGAATCCGTTTCCACTTTTTGCCGCTTACGCGCTTCCCGCAAAATGTACCCTGACCGTTTCCGTTTAACCGAATCCTTTGAACCTTTGGGACGACCTGGCGTCTTACCTTGCAAACGACTGCGACGAAGCCCTTCAATCGTTCTCTCACGGATCAACTCGCGTTCAAATTCTGCAAAGGCGCAGAGGATTTGGAAGTGCAGCTTGCCAGATGCGGTTCCAAAGTCAAGGTTGTCGCTGATGCTAATGAAGCCGATTCCCTTGTCAAGAAGCGACTTCGTGTCCAAGATCAACTCAGTTGAACTTCTCGCCCAACGATCCAGCTTGTAAACAACCACAGCATCATATTTGCCAGCTCTCAGTTCAGCCAACAGTGCCTGTTTGACAGGGCGCGTTTTTCGGCTGGATTCTACTTCCTCACATATAGCGAAGGCGGACGTTTTGGTTATTGTAACAAGGGCAATGCCAAAGGATAATGATGAAACCCACTTTAGGGATGGGGTATGGGTCTGCACCTTCGACGACCTTCCTTTGCTTACAACGCTTCTCAGGGATGGGCTGATTAAGCAGTTTGCCGCTTTAGTATCACAGCAGAACAAAGGTGATAAGATGACGATGCTCTACGATTACCTGCTGTCGAACGACTTCAAAAACCATATTCTGGGCATTCTGGATGCATTTAAGAAGATGGATAAGGCTCTTAGCAAGGAAAGAGAAGATATGATAAAGCGGCTGGCTGAACGCGAAGCCCATATCTGGCAAGCAAAGCATAGTATTATGAGTTTCTGGGGAAGGGTGGAAGGGATTGCAAGTGACGGGCTCAATCAACAGGTTAAGCAATTGGAAGAACCGATGAAAGAAAGTGAAAAATAACTGGACATTTTATAAGATTGGAAAAACCAGTCTAATTGACCAGTTGCCGCCGATGTAAATTGACCACCCTTCGCCGGAGGGATTATCCGGTGTCCGCCGGAGCAAATTGACCACCCCACGCCGGTCCAAATTGACCACCCCTGAA